>Ga0307489_10003219_pt1 | contig 10858 bp, 19 predicted proteins | sample SB12metaG_FD_202247 | JGI IMG/M metagenome (GOLD analysis project Ga0307489, IMG submission 202247) | Sea-ice brine microbial communities from Beaufort Sea near Barrow, Alaska, United States - SB 1.2 | ecosystem: Environmental > Aquatic > Marine > Coastal | place: USA: Alaska | collected...
ATTTGAGATGAGTTTCTGCCGAGCCCCTACGAGGAGGGGGGGGGATTCGTCTTGCAAGTTGGCAATGTCACGCGCAACGACGGGCCTGGCAGGGGGTTTACAGAGAACAGCGTCTTGAACGCCGGACGGAGCACGACGTACCTTCATGGTGCGTGCTCATGGTGGCGCGCGGAATCGGTTCGTGGTGGCCGGTCCATCGCATGGGGACCTTGGTGTGGTTTTGCTTCGATTCACCCCCTCGAGCCTTGTCAACCAACGACCCTTCTGACTGGTGCCGCCAGCAGCTCCCCGGCGCCCGGCGCTGGCGATCAGACGCAGAACCGCATTACGGCGTTGGTGGCGAAGCTGCGCGCTGGAAAACCCGGGGAGGAAGCGACGGCGAACGCCGTGATTGCGCTGGGATCGATTGCGGACGACGAAGGGCACCACGAGGTAGGGCCTGGTGACTTCAGCACTGGCGGGAGAAATTGAACAAAACGTCCTTCAACACCTCCTCCTCCGTCTCCTCCTCCTCCACCACCTCCTCCTTCACCACCACCTCCTGCTCCTCATGCTCCACCACCTCCTCCTGCCTCCTCCTCGTCGGCCTCTTCATCCCTCGTTTCTTGAAATGCCATCCTGTCGGTCACGTCAGCCTTGACGTTTTAAGCAAAGTTTGGTTCGGGGCCCTCGAACGAGGCAATTGTGGAGGCGGGCGGAGTGCAGGCTCTGGTCGCGCTTCTGCACGTTGGCCTGCCCGATCACAAGGGCACCGCTCAGGCGGCGTATGCGTTGGGCAACCTGGTGGTTGACGGGCACGGCGCCGCGGTGGTGGAGGCGGGCGGGGTCGAGGCGCTCATGGCGGTGCTACGCGCGGGCAAACCCGAACAGGAGGTGGGGGCCGGGCCGAGCAACCATTCTGAATATTGTACCCACGTGATACCGTACACCCCCAGCGCACACGTCCACCCGTGCTTCCCCCGCTTCCCGCAGGTCCCCCCTTGCCTCCCCCCCTCCTCTATCTAGCTATCCCACATTCCTCCCCTTGCCTCCCCTCTCCTGGGACTAATCCTCCCACCCTCGTCACTCAGTTGAGTGCGCAGTTAAGAGCTTGAGCTTGAGATGCAAAGGTTGTTGTTTCACGTGCGTTGGATGGCTTCGTGACGCGGCAGGCGTTCATGGCTCGACCCTCGTTGGAGGCAACCGTGTGGGCAGCGAACGCGCTAGCCAACCTGGCGCGGCACGGGCATCACGCTGCGGTGCTGGACGCGGGGGGCGTGGAGGCGCTGGTGGCGGTGCTGCGCGCGGGCAGGGGCTTACACTCGTTCCCATTTCCGCTCAACTTGAGCTTACCTTGCCCCTTTCCGCTCAACTTAAGCTTAATTTGTCCCTCACACAACCCAAATTAACTCGTGGATGTGTCCCGAAGGTGCTCAAGTCGAGCTCTCACGTGAGCGATGTGTCACGAAGGACCTCAAGTTGAGCTTTGAAGTGAGCGAGTGTAAGCCCCTGCGCGCGGGCAGCCCAGAGCAGGAGGCCACGGCGTACGCCGCCACGGCGCTCAACAACCTGGCGCACCACGGGCACGGCGCCGCGGTGGTGGGTGCGGGCGGCGTCGAGGTATGGCCAACCACATACTGCCTGCCCCGTCATCCAACGCATTTTGAACCCTCAATTTCTTACCTTGTTTCTTGAGTTTACTGGCATCCTATGAAGCTGACGGAGCGAGCAATTTCTGCCAGGGACGTAGCTCGTCACGTCGACGCACGTTTCCCCCCCTCGTTGATTGATTTAAATGGCATCCTATGACGTGGCGAGTAATATCTGAGCGGCCCTGTGTATCGGCGCTGGTGGCGCTGCTGCGCGCGCGGCGGCCGGAGCAGGAGGCGACGGCGCAGGCGGCGCGTGCGCTGGGCAACCTGGCCAACGAGGGGCACCAGGCAGGGGCTTGCACTCGTCCACTTCTTAGCTCAACATAAGCACCTTAGTGGGATACGTTGGGTACCTTCAGTAGATCGATGGGTCATCACTCGTCAGAAAGTGGACACGATACGGCTCACCGACCAAAACGGCATAGGTTGAGCTGAGAAGTGGGCGAGTGTAAGCCCCTGGCACCAGGCGGCCATCGCGGGGGCGGGCGGCGTGGAGGCGCTGGTCAGGGTGCTGCGCGCCGGCCGACCGGAGCAGGACGCCACCTCGCGGGCCACCACGGTAGGGCGGTGCTGGTTGTCCCTATCAAACCCACGTTTAAAGCGCTTGGAATCGACTTTTTTAAACTGAAATATGACGGACCGCTTTCAAATTTTGCTTTCAAATTCAACGTGCGCCGCTACACCACGGCACTCAGCAAGCTGGCGGCGCACGAGCCGCTGCGGGCGCTGATGCGGCGGGCCGGAGTGTTCGAGCCTCTGGCTGAGAAGCTCAACACCCCCGAGGCAGAGGGGCTGGACCCCTTGGCGCGCTACAGCAGCCTCTGCCTGGTGGCAGGGGCTTACACTCGTTCCCGTTTCCGCTCAACTTGAGCTCACTTTGCCCCTTTCCTCTCAACTTAAGCTTACTTTGTCCCCCACACAACCCAGATTAACCCGTGGATGTGTCCCGAAGGTGCTCAAGTTGAGCTCTGACGTGAGCGATGTGTCCCGAAGGTCCTCAAGTTGAGCTGAGAAGTGAGCGAGTGTAAGCCCCTGCCTGGTGGCGATGCTGTACGGCGAAGACGGCGCCAAGGAGGCTGCCACACAGCTGCTGTCGCGATCCGACGCGGCGCGCCCGGGTGCGGCGGCGCGCCAGGACGCCGCGCGCCTGGCGACGGCGGCGCTCCGCGCGGCGCTGGCGGGGTCCATCTGCACGGAGCTCAGCGGCAAGAACGGCAGTGTGTTCCCCAAGCTCTCCGCGGTGCTGCCGCAGATGCGCAGCCTCGGTAGGGCGGTGCAGGTTGACCCTATCAAACCCACGTTGAAAGCGCCTGGAACTAAGCGCTTGAAACTGAAACATGATGAACCGCTTTCAAGATTTGCTTTCAAATTCAACTTGCGCCGCTTCAACTCGGCGCGCACGCGCCCACGCGCGACCGGCTGCTGGACGAGGGCGCCGCGTCGCTGGTGGTGCGGGGGCTCAAGGCAGGGGCTTACACTCGTTCACTTCTCAGCTCAACTTGGGCGCTTTTAATGGGATAGGGGATGCGCGTAGGGGTTGTGTAGCCCGTGTTAAGCGGTTGTTCGGGGGTGTGTAGGGTGGTTTTGTGCGTCGAATACGGCTCAAGTTGAGCTGAAAAGTGAACAAGTGTAAGCCCCTGGCTGAAGGCTGCCAAGGCTCCGACCGACCGGGTGCACGCCGTGCGCTGCCTGCTCAACTTTGCGTGGGGCGGTCCCGGCGCCGTGGAGCGACTGCGGCGCGCCGGCGCTGAGGAGGCGGTGGGCGTGGCGGCGTCGCGGCCGTCGGAGGAGGAGGACAAGGACTGCATGGAGCTGGGCGATGCGGCGCGCGGGCTGCTCCAGGCCCTGGGTGTGGCGGCGCCTCCCCCGCCCGCCGCCGCCGCCGCCGCAGCCGCCGCCGCGCCCGTGCCTGACCGGGGCCACGGAGTGTTCCTGTCTCATAAGCTGTCCGACTCGCAAGACTTCTGCAGATCCATCTACACCATGCTGGAAACCCGCGGGATCAAGTGTTTCCTCGACTCAGAGATCCGCAACATCACAGTCAACGACTTAGCGCCGGTCGTGGTGGGGCCTGGCGGATGTTGCTCGACACCTCCTCGATAAACGAGGGTTACCAATGCATTGGGTGACGCGGCGAGCCGTATCTGGTTGCCATTGCCATTCAAACTCAGTGTTGGAAGGACTAGTCCTTTATCTCCTCCGATGCGACGGTCTATTTACTCAAGGATCAAGACCCGGTCGGACCTTCTGCGAATCGGTCGATGGCAATTGTTAAATGGACTGTCCTGATTGGTCGAACAGGACATAGACCCGACACTGAGTTTAAGAAACGGTGGTCCGAAATGCGAGTCGATTGTTGATGACGTGGCGAGAAATATCTAGTTGTCCCTGGGTGGAGGCAAAGTCGCGCACGGTGCTGTTCGTGCTGTCGGACGACATCCTGGACAGCGCGTGGTGCGTGGCGGAGCTCGTGGCCGCCGTCAAGAACAACGTCAAGGTGGTGCTGGTGGTCAAGGAGGGCGCGCGCTGGCCTGACAAGGACGGCAAGTTTGTGTGCACCTTCCCGCCCGACGCCATCATCCAGCGCCTGCCCGCGGATGTGCAGGCAGGGGCTTACACTCGTTCACTTCTCAGCTCAACTTGAGCGCTTTGTATGGTATAGGGGGTGCGCGTAGGGAATGTGTAGCCCATGTCAAGGGGTGGTTAGGGGGTGCTTAGCTTGTGTAGGGTGATTTTGTGTGTCAGACACGGCTCAACTTGAGCTGGAAAGTGAACGAGTGTAAGCCCCTGTGTGCAGGGCGTCTTCTCCGACCAGGCCAACAAGCCCATCGTGCACGACAACGACTCCTACTCGGCTTTCGTGGCGGAGCTACTGCAGAAGGTGGGCATCAGCGAGGCGGAGCGGGTGTCGCTGCAGGAGCAGATGGCGGCGACGCCGGTGGCGCGGGCGGGAGGGGGCCCCGGCGGGGGGGTGCGGACCTCGGCGTCCTCCACTGTGGCGGACGAGGTGCTGTCGCAGGCAGGGGCTTACACTCGTTCACTTCTCAGCTCAACTTCAGCCGTGTCTGTCACAAGAAAACACCCTTAACACCCCCTTTGCACAACCCTATGCGCACCCCTTATCCCATAAAAACCGCTCAAGTTGAGCTGGAAAGTGGACGAGTGTAAGCCCCTGGTCGCAGGCGCACGCCGCGCTCAAGGCGCATCTGGCGGCCACGCACCCGGGGCTGGTGGCAGGGGCTTACAATCGTTCACTTCTCAGCTCAAATTGAGCGCTTTTTATGGGATAGGGGGTGCCAGTAGGGGTTGTGTAGCCCGTGTTTAAGGGGGTGTTTAGGGTGTGTAGGGTGTTTTTGTGTGTCAGACATGGCTCAAGTTGAGCTGAGATGTGGACGAGTGTAAGCCCCTGGCTGGTGGCGTACCTGGATGAGCTGGTGGCGCTGGGGGTGGACCGCGTGGAGGACCTGGCCGGGCGGTGCAGGTTGACCCTATCAGACCCACTTTGAAAGCACCTAGAACTAAGCGCTTGAAACTAAACTGTGGTGAACCGCTTTCAAACTATGCTTTCAATTTCAACTTGCGCCGCTACAACCTGGCGGGGCTGGACGACGACCTCATCGAACTCCTCAACTTGAAGATCCTGCACAAATCCCACTTCCTCAAGGCGTGCGGGCGGTGAGTGGAAGCTCGCGGAGCCGGAGGGCGAGCTCATTGAACTTCTCAAATGTGAGATGCTGCACAAGTCCGTCTCCGGATGGCGGGCGGCCAGTGATTGGAAGCACGACAAGAGAAACTGAGAGAGAGAGAGAGTGACGCTTCCGCGCATCACGAGGCACCAGGCTTTCGCCCTGGACCCGTTATATTGGGGGGGAGTGAGAGAAGAGGGGGAGATTGGGGGGGAGAGACAGGGTGATGTGGGGGGGGAGAGAGAGGGACTGAGACAGTTGTTTATAGACCTAAATAAGAAGCACAAGTACTGCGTAAAAACGATTAGTCGGTCCCTTTGGTATTTTTGTGGGTCACTGCGTGTTGCCGCCTCGGCAGGGAATCCCCGTAGCCATCCTATCTTGAATATGGACGGGCCTTGGCGAACCTCCGACCCGCCCCTCGCGCACGTGTCGGCTGTGTGTGGTGCCACGGCTTACGTTCCAAAGCTATTCATTACATTGACCAGAAAGGCTCACACGACTATGACAAAGTGCGCCAAACCACGTAGACACTTAGTCAGACTTAGTGCTACTCAGACTTAGTGCTACTTAGCTAACCTGTTGCCCGCTCGACCGATCAGAACGCTCCATTTGGACGACCTAGTACTGCTTGTTGCTAAGTGTCTAAGTGGTTTCACGCACTTTGTCATGCATCCCGCTACCTACCCGCGCGGCTTCGTTTGCCCCCCTTGGTGGCACCTTTGCCCCCCGGCGCACCGTTCTGGTGCCACGTGCTCATCGCTTTGATGTCCTTCCTGACACTAGGGTCATTCCAAACCGATCCCCGCGCGTCTGTATCCGCATCTCCCCTGAATGTAAGTCGTGCTCCGATATGAATTGGAGTGGTGGTTCTGAAGACCCCCTCTGCCTGGTGCGCTGCAGCTTCCAGTCGGCCTTGGCCTCCTGCGGGGGCTTACACTCGTCCACTCTTCAGCTCAACTTGAGCGCCTTCTGTGTGACAGGGGGTATAGTTAGGGATTGTTTCGGGGGTGTTTAGGGGGTGGTAGGGGGCATTAGGGATGTTTAGGGTGTGCTTTTGTGTCAGAAACGGCTCAAGTTGAGCTGAATAGTGGACGAGTGTAAGCCCCTGCCTCCGTGCCGCCCAGGTAGTCTACCGACACGTCCACCGCCGACAGCACCCCGGCCGCGAGCAGCTCCCTCAGGCACTGCTGCTCCATTCCGCCGCCCATCCCCGCCTGCGCGTTGCACCGTTGATAGGTCGTCAGGCTCAAGTTGATAGGTCGTCGCGCTCAAGTTGATAGGTCGTCAGGCTCAAGTTGATACGATGTGAGGTTCAGGTTGATGGTATGCTGGGTGAGAGTGGATGGCGGATGGGCTCACCTGCAGCACTGCCTCCTGCCGGGCCGGAGTGCCGCTGCCGCTCTTCACCGCGGCGCCCAGCTTCACATCCGACTGCGGTGCCGCCGCCTTCCTGCCCAGCAGCAGGAGCTTACACTCGTTCACTTTTCAGATCAACTTGAGCGCTATTTAGGGGGTGCGCGTAGAGGTTGTGTAGCCCGCGTGAAAGGGGCATTAGGGGGTGTGCAGCGTGTGTAGGGTGCTTTTGTGCATCAGACACGGCTCAGGTTGAGCTGAAAAGTGAACGAGTGTAAGCCCCTACCCAGCAGCCGCCGCGCTGACGGTTTGCCCACAATATATCCGCCCGCATCCCCAGCCTCAGCCCTACCAGCCCCTGACCCAGCCCTCCCGGTGCCCCCGACTCCAGCAGAGGTCTCCACCCCGATGTCGAGCCCGAGACTGGCTGCCTTTCGGGCCACCCAAGCCCTCGCTCCGGCCCAGGCCCCAGCCGCGGCCCCCGCACCCGCCGCCGCCTCCAATGCCGCCCCATCCGAGCCCACCGCCACCGGCATCACCCCCTTTGCCGCCACTCCCGCCGATTCCCTCACCACCTTCCCCTCCCCCTCCCCCTCCCTCGCCCCGGCCCCGGCCCTGTCCCCGACACCGGCCCCGGCACTGGCCCCGGCACCAGCATCAGCCCTGGTCCCGCCCGCTGAGCTTCGCAGCCGCCGCCGCCCCCAACCGCGCAGCCCCTTACCCGGCTTCTGCCCCTAGGGCCTGGCAACATTGCTCGCCACGTCATCCAACGCATTTACAACCCTGGGTTATTGAGTCAAATGGCATCCTATGACGTTGAAAGCATTATCTACCAGGCCTTACCGCCCCCACCGGCGCACCCCCTGCCACGCCCCCGCCGCCGGCCCCGACCGCCCCCACCACCCCCTCCGCCGCCGCCTCTGCCGCGGCCGCCGCGTTTGCCACGTGCTCCCGCGTGATTCCGTCCGGCGCCAGCGGGCGGCTGCGGTGGAACCAGTCCGCGGCATCCCACGTCCAATCGCGCGCGTCCAAACTCGTTTGGTTCCCAACCCGTTTACCGTGATGGTCCCGCTTGGGCTCACCGTGGTGTAGCGGCGCAATCTGAAGTTGACAGTATAGTTTGAAAGCGGTTTCCCATGTTCTAGTTTCAAGCGTTTGGTTCCAGACGGTTTCAACTTGGCTTTCATAGGGTCAACCTGCATAGCCCTGCCGTGCGCACCCGTGGTGAAGAAAGCATCACGGTAATACTTCTCGCCCTTTGTGCAGCGGCGCAAGTTGCATTTGAGGCAAAGTTTGAAGGCGGTTCATCGTATTTGAGGTTCAAGCGCTTAGTTTCAGGTGCTTTCAACCTGGGTTTCATCGTGTCAACCTGCACCGCCTCACCTTTGCCTCCAGCCTGTTCACTGACTGTTTTTTCTGGGCCTTCACCGTGGCCCAAGGCTTGCCAAAAACCGAGAAGCCGTACACGTCAACCTTGTTGTAGTGGCGCAAGTTGAGTTTGAGAGCATAAGTTGCAAGCAGTATATCAGACGTGAGTTCCAAGCGATCAGATCCTGGAGCTTTGAACGTGGGTTTGATAGGGTCAACCTGCACCGCCCGACCTTGTGGCACACGTTGAGCAGCAGCATCACCGTGAGGAACCCTGGCGTCAGGGTCATTCAGATTGAGAACTCGACCATCGTCACATGGACGTAAAATCGAAAATCGAGCTAGCTAGCCGGCATGGGTACTAATTGCCCATGCGATGGTCTGGGGGTCGGTTCGCCACTGCTAACCAAGTCCACGCATCTTCAGGGTCTGCACTAACCCTGAAGGTAATATGACAAAGCGCGTGAAACCACTTAGACACTTAGCAACAAGTAGTACTAAGTCGTCCAAATGAAGCGTTCTGATTGGTCGAGCGGGACGACTCAATACTAAGTCCCACTAAGTGCCTGAGTGGTTTCACGCACTTTGTAATACGAGCTCCATTTGTCGATTGAGTGCATGTTCTCATGAACCCCCTTGCCCGGGGAGGGGACGTACGGCTGGTCGACGCCCGTCCGCGCGACGGCGGCGGCACGCTGCGCGAGGAAGGACCTGCTCTTCACGTGGGGCCGGCCAGTTAATGCTCGCCATGTCACGTGATGTCGTGGATCTAAAGAAATGTGGGTCTAGCATGTGCGGGATGACGTGGTAGGCAATATCTGGCAGGGCCGGCCAGATAATGCTCGCCATGTCACGTGATGTTGTGGAACTAAATCAACGTGGGTCTAACATGTGCGGGATGACGATGAAGTGGCGGGCAATATCTGGCAGGCCAGGTGCAAGAATTAGGGTTTAGGGTCTAGGATTTAGGGTTTAGGGTAACCCTGCCTTGACATACTCGACGAACTGCGGGTTGAGCGCGTGGGTCTTCTTGGCGCCGAGGCGGCGCAGGGCGGAGCGGGGGCACGGCAGGCCGCCGGCGCACCACTTGGCGGCGATGACCGCCTCCCCCGGCCCCTCGCGGTACCCCTCCCACCAGGGGCTTACACTCGTCCACTTCTCAGCTCAACCTGAGCCGTTTGTGACACAAAATACACCCTGAACACCCCTGATACTCCTTAACACTCCCTGACGCCTCCGAAACACCCCCTTAATAACCCCCAGATGCCCCCCTATCCCACAGAACGCGCTTAAGTTGAGCCGAAAAGTGAACGAGTGTAATAAGCCCCTGCCTCCCATGCCGCGTTGGTCACCCGCAGCGTGGTGGCCGACCCCACGTGCACGGCCCGGTATCAAACAGCAGTATCCGTGTGTCAAACAACCCGAGGCGGTGTCAGACGCAAACGACAGAGCTCGGATCAACTAACAGGGACCGAAATGAAATGACGAATTGGTATCGGGCCTGACCCACGTGCTCCTCCCACCCGCGGCTCGGCGCGTTGTTGAGGCGGGCGATGAGGTGGTGCCCGTCGATGCGCGCCCCGAGACCTCCCTCCCGCAGCGCCGCGCCGGAGCCCACAACCAGGAGCTTACACTCGCTCACTGCAAAGCTCAACTTGAGGACCTTCGGGGACACATCGCTCACGGTAGAGCTCAACTTGAGCACCTTCCGGACACGTCCACGGGTTTGTTTGCGTTATATGGGAGACAAAGTGAGCTTGAATGAGCGGAAAGGGGCAAAGCAAGCTCGAGTTGAGCGGAAATGGGAACGAGTGTAAGCCCCTGCCCACGACCGCACAGCTGTGCACCAGCGCCGTGGGCAGCGGGTCCGCGCCGCTCCGCTGCACCCAGTCCGCGCCGGGCAGCGCGTCCTCCAGGTCGGCCGCAGCCTTCAACCAGGGACCCGTATCATCTACCTGTTTGCACATACTATGTTGGTGCACCCCCGCCCTCTCACCACTGCCGCCTACCAAGGCCTGGTATCCTCCACGTCCGTTTGGTCAAATCACCTATGACAAGGTGCGTGAAACCACTTAGACACTCAGCAGCAAGTAGTCTTAAGTCGTCCAAATGGAGCGTTCTGATTGGTCGAGCGGGACGACGTAGCACTAAGTCTCTCTAAGTGTCTAAGTGCTTTCACGCACTTTGTCATATGACCACGGCACTCAATATGATCATTGCACCACAAGAGAAGGCATGCTATCATCCACCTCGGTGTGGTCAAGTCACCAAATATATCAGCACTGAATATGGTCGATGTACCAAAGTGTTCACCAAAGAGGTTTAGTCGATACCACCGGGCCATGGGCCATACCTTAAACTTTCCGCGGCGTTTCTCGTCCTGTACCACCATGGTGTAGTGGCGCAAGTCGAATTTGAAAGCAGCAGTTGAAAGCAGTATATCACAATTTAGTTTCAAGCGCTTAGTTCCAGGCGCTTTTAGCGTAGGTTTGATACGGTCAACCTGCACCGCCCTACCATGGGGCCCCAGTCGCGAGGCTCCCCGCCGCCCAGCTTCCTCTCGTCACTCCGTGACACCAAGTTGTCGTGATAATACAGGTGATCCATCAGCGAAGCGGTTTTGTGCAGCGTCAGCCACGTGCCGGAGAATGGGGCCGTCGAGGCGTGCGTGATTCGGTGAGTGAGTGTCAGTGAATAAGCGAGTGAGTGATGAGGTGCTCAATGGACAACCAGTTATGTAAGCGAGTAAGTGAGTGTGCAAGTGCGTCAGTGAGTGAGTGAGTGAGTGAGAGCGAGGGGTTAGGGTTTAGGGTTTAG
>Ga0307489_10003220_pt1 | contig 10857 bp, 15 predicted proteins | sample SB12metaG_FD_202247 | JGI IMG/M metagenome (GOLD analysis project Ga0307489, IMG submission 202247) | Sea-ice brine microbial communities from Beaufort Sea near Barrow, Alaska, United States - SB 1.2 | ecosystem: Environmental > Aquatic > Marine > Coastal | place: USA: Alaska | collected...
AAAATGCGTTTGATGACATGGGACTGATGGATAGTGCTCGCCAAGTCATAGGATGCCAATGAACTGGGAACTAGAGTTCAACATGCGTTTGATCACGTGGCACTGATGTGTAGTGCTCGCCACGTCATTTAATGCCATTCAACTCAAGAAACAGAATTTCAAAATGCTTTTGATGACCTGACGAGCGCTGTACATCAGACCTTACCTCCAACCGCTTCTCAAATTGCCGCAGCTGCTGCTTGGGGCCGTTTTGCTGGTTTTTGAGGTCGTCCTCATTCCAGGGACTGATAGATAGTGATCGCCGCATCATTGATACCAATTAAGTCATAAACAGCGGGTTCAAAATGCGTTTGATGGCGTGGCGAGCACTATCCAGCAGTCCCTACCTCCTTCCGCTCCGCGGCCAGAAACGCCATGTTCTTGGCGGAGCTCGCTTTCTTACACTCCGCAATCTCCGCTGAGTGGTCCGGGGCCTCAGGCGCTTCCGCCAGATTGGCCTTTGCCTGCTCGAGCTTGGCCTCGCGCGCCGCGAAACTTTTGCGGTGCTCAGCTGCCCGCTTTCATGCGTCAGGGTCTGTAGATAAATACTCGCCACGTCATGCCGTGACAATTGACTTAATACAAGAGGTTTAGAATGCGGTGGATGATTTGGCGGGCAGTACACCACGCAGCAGCTAGACACATCATACACTGTTAGTATAACAAAGTGCGCCAAACGACTAAGACACCGAGTCTGACTTAGTGCTACTTAGTCTGACTTAGTGCCCGCTCGACCAATCAGAACGCTCCATTTGCACGACTTAGTACAACTTGCTGTTAAGTGTCTAGGCGGTTTCACGCACTTTGTCATATACGCAATAAACGAAGGTCCTAACGTTAAAAAAACGGTGGATGACGTGATGAGTGATGGTACACGATGCCATCGTGCCTACCGCGCTTCCTGGAGCTCGGTCTTCTGGGTGTCAGCGTCGATGTCGAGTGTGTCCAACTTTTTAGCGAGCTTGAGACGCTTGTCGTCTTGCGTCTTGAACCAGGGTCTGTGGGATATGTCTCGCCTCGTCATTCAATAAACGTTGGACCCTCGTTTCTTGAGTACAAGAAGGAAGGAGAGAGGAGAGAGGAGGGAGGAAGGAGGAATCAGGAGGGAGGAGAAAGGGGAGATCACAGATGAGGGAGGAGGAAGGAGGTAGGAGGGATGACAGAGGAGGGAGGAGGGAGGAGGGAGGAGAGAGGAGGGAAGAGGAAGGAGGAAGGAGGGATGAGGGAGGAGGGACGAGGGACGAGGGAGGAGTAAGGAGGGGAGAGTAAGGAGAGAGGAGGGACGAGGGACGAGGAAGGGGGAAGGAGGAAGGAGGGGAGAGTAAGGAGAGAGGAGGGACGAGGGACGAGGAAGGAGGAAGGAGGAAGGAGGGGAGAGTAAGGAGAGAGGAGGGACGAGGGACGAGGAAGCAGGAAGGAGTAAGGAGTAAGGAGGGAAGAGTAAGGAGGAAGGAAGGACGAGGAACGAGGAAGGAGGAAGGAGTAAGGAGGGGAGAGTAAGGAGGGAGGAGGGAGGAGGGATGACGCAGGAGAAAGGAGAGAGTAGGGAGGGGGGGGAAGGGAGGCGGGGGAGGAGGGGGGAGAGAGGAGAAGGAGGGAGGAGGGAGGAGGGAGGATAGAGGAGGAAAGAGGGAGGAGCGAGGAGAAATCCAGGCCCTACCTTGGACTCCGCCTTCTTTGTCTTCTCCACCTCCAGCGCCTTCTCCAGGTCTTTGTTGCGCGCATCCAGCGGCTCCTTGTACTGGACGAGCTCCAGGTCTTTCTCGGCAATGCGCCTCTTGCAGCAGGGTCAATGAGAACAATCAATCGAAGCGAGATGGGGATGGCTCATCGTGAAGGTCAATGCTCATACAGACGCCGATTTGATTCAACGTCGGCCAGGTGCATGTTGTCAATAATTCCCCAACGGCTGGAAGGTCATTGAGAACAAACACTCGGACCGATGACGAATGCATGTTCCCAATAGCCCCCCAAGGGCTGGAGGGCAATTGAGAACAAGCACTCGGACCGATACCAGACCATGACTGGCTTTGAGCGTGAATGCTCATACGTCGGTCGAGTGCATGTTCTGAGTAACCCCCCTGCCTTGCACTTCCCGAGCTCATCCTTGGCGATGACCCACTTCTCCTTCGCCGCTTCAAACTCCAGCCACGGCACCTTCATCCGCATCTCCGCCGCCTCATACCAGGGGCCTCGCAGATAGTGCTCGACACGTCAAAGGGTGGCCATTAACGCAAGAGACGAGAGTTCAAAGTGCGTTACATGATAGGGCCTGGCCGATATTGGTCGTCACGTCATAGGGTGCCTTTGAACTGAAGGGACGAGGGTTCAAAGTGCGTGGGATGACAGGGCCCGGTGGATGTTGTTCATCACATTATAAGGTGCCTGTCGAGGGTTCAAAATGCGTTGAATGGCGTGGCACGCAATATCCGCCAAGCCCTGCCTCTTTTTTCAGCTTATCCTGCTCCGTCATGCGCGCCACGTCACGCTCCAGACCCTAGGGACTGCTGTATAATGCAACCCACGTCATCAATCGCAGTTTGAACCCTCGCTTATGGAGTTTAATTGCATCCTATGACGTGGCGGCCACCGTCCATCAGTCCCTACCAGCCCCTCGTTGTCTTTCTTCAGCTTGTCCACGCGCGACCTCTTGGATGCCACCTCGCAAGAGGGTCATTGACAACAAGCATTCGAGCCTCTCACACAGACGTGCGGAGGAGGAGGAGGACATTGAAGGTATGCTAGTACAGGCGCGCGGGGGAGGAGGAGGCGGGGTCGAGTTCTTGCTCTGAGTACTGCCCGGCTCATACCGACGCACGGACTCGGCTCGTCGAATCATCGACGAGCCGAGTGTTGGTCAACGACGGTCGAGTGTTGGTCCCAACAAACCCCCTGCCTCGCGCTCCAGGTCCGCGATACCCTTCTTCATGTCGATCAGCTTGGTGTGCATGTCAGCCAGCTCCGCGTTCCCGATCGCCTTCTCCGTCTCCAGCAGGAGCTTCTCGGGCGACATCTTTGCAAATTCCACCACGCGGTCCTGTCAAGAGGGTCGGTGAGAACAAGCACTCAAAACGAGATCGGACGTGCCCGCGCGACTTATATTCTCAGGTGAATACTCTACAGACGCGCGGAGTCGGTTTATCGGCAGTGTGAACAGTACAGCCGTTACGTAGACTTGCAGCTAGTGTTCCAGTATGCTTTCTTCTCACCTTGTGCGATTACCAACCAACCCCAAAACAATTGTTGAGCACTTGACCTCTCCCTTGCAAACAACGGCCCGCCGATTTCAATCCGTCAGTTCATCGTCAGTCGAGTGCTGGTATCAATAACCCGCCTGCCTGGGGCAGGAACTGGCAGAGGTTGTCGAGCTGCACGCCCAGGTTCTTCATCTCGGTCTTGACGCGCTCCAGCGGCACCGGCGCACTGTTCACCTTCCACGAGCTAGGGACTGTTGGTGCTCGCCGCGTCGTCGACACGTGCTTTGAACCCTCACTTCTTGAGCTACATGGCACCCTGTGACGTGAAGTGCCCGCCGTGTCGTCGGCACGCACTTTCAACCCTCATTTCTTGAGTTAAACAGCACCCTGTGGCATGGCGCTAGGGCCTGGCGGGTATTACTCGCCATGTCGTCGACACGCACTTTGAACTCTCATCGCGTGAGTTGAATGGCACGCTGTGACGCACCCATTGACGTGGCGAGCAGTATCCGCCAGGCCCTGCCATGCGCTGCTGCCGTCCTTGCGCGAGATCTCGCGCTTGACCACCATCGGCCGCTTGGGATCCGCCGTCGCCAGCGTGATCTCCGAGTACCCCTTCTCCTCACCGCGCTTTAGGGACTGATAGATAGTACTCGCCACGCCATAGGATGCCATACTACTCAAGAAACGAAGGACTGATGGATATTGCTCGCCAAGTCATAGGATGCCATTCAACTCAAGAAACCAGGGTTTACAATATGTTTGATGAAGTGGTGAGCACAATGATGGATAATGCTCGCCACGTCAAAGGATGCCGTATGACTCAATAAACTAGAAAATAATTGCGTTGGATGACGTGGCGAGCACTATCCACCAGTCCCTGCCGCGCTTCACAAACTCCGCCAGCTTATCCGCCCGCCCCAGCAGCTTGGTGGACCCTGCAGCCAAGGCCGGCCATCGAAAACCTCGTCGTTTGTCTCAAGTGCTGTCTCCGCCGCCTCCATTCGTTAAGGCGTTCAGGTCTAGCCGGCGTCTCCCTCTCCGGATAGTGCTCTTTGTGCTGTCGTTGGTGAGATAATTATACGAGGGCAGTGGTACTGCGTTGCTGGGTAAGTGACCATACCCGCGAGGCCAATGGCCAGAGCGCAGACGAAAGAGGACTTGCCGGTGCCGTTAGGGCCCAGAATCAGGGCCTTACATTCGTCCACGTCATGCTTAGCGTATGCCTCTTTGAGGTGTCTCTGAGTGTCTCGTGCCCCTCCGAGGTGTCTGTTTGAGGTCAAGTTACTACTCGTCCAGACTCACAGACACAGCTGTGTCTCGGATACTACAGTCACAGCTGTGAAGGCTGGACATTGGACGACGCAGCAGACCCTGCCAAGGATGATGTTCAGGCGCGGGCCAGGTTCCATCTCGACGTCGCCGTACGTCATGAAGTTGTGCAGCTTGACCTGGCGGACAGGGTGGCAGAAGGGTGCACAGCAGTGGGCTATGAGTACTCGTATCCCATTTTATGAATATCCCATTCGTCCTCGCGTGGCTTTCGACCTTCAGAACGAGGAAGGGCGGCGGGCATACGCCCCCGACGGGTTTCTGGCGCGTCTGCTCCACCTCTACACGCGTATTTCACCATCGGAGGTCGCCTCACCATAGGGGTGCACTGTTTTGTTTGGCGCTCCAGCTGGTGAGGAGAGAACAGCTAAAAAAATGTCAATATGCAGTGCTCAGCGTCGCGACTGGGGGGCACTGCCTCCCTTTAGCGCGCCGATATCACCGCATGACTCTCGTTAACGCGTCCATGGCGGGTGGCGACGTATCGGGGCGGCGCGGCGGCGCAACACCGCCGCGGGGGGCGTACCAACCCTGCCCTCGCGCAAGTTCAAAACGCAGAGTTCGTCCTTCAGACCGCCATTTCAGCGGGCTTTGTTTTTTGGGGGTTCAGATTCGTCGTAGGGAGGGTCTCGCACAAATGGCGGGGAGTGAGAAGGATGCTGGCTAGGGGTTATGCACGCGGGCTGGAGATCGGGCTGCGGCGCGGCGCGGGGTAGGGCAACGCACCTTCATCACCGACCCCGAGCAATACTCCGAGGGGTGGTGCCTCGATCCCATCTTTCGCTGCTTCGGCGTGTGAGGGCTTTTCAGGGAGGACGGCCCCGCGTCATCCCCATCCTCGTCGTCATCATCCTCGTCCCGCGCACGACCCTGGCTGCCCCCGCCGCCGGCCCCCCTGACTCGGACCATACTGTCTTCACAACCGCGTATGCTGCAAGCGCCCCCGACGTTGTGGCGCGGCCCTTCCGAGACGCGAGAGGTTCGATGCACCCGCGACGCTTTTCAAATTCTGAGGTTTAGGGTTTCTCGTGTATGGTTTAGGGTTTCCCCAAAAGTCGGCAGGGTGTGCTGCGAGTGCAGGCCTTCTCAACGTTCGACCGCGGCCCTCCACACCGCTCGACGCGTACGTTCACACACACGCTCACTCACCCTACTAATCAGCTACTCGTCGCGTCTCGCCCGATCGAGGTCGCCGCATCCCGCGCGCAGAGGCGGCGGCCGGCGAGTCCCCTGCGAGCGCGGCTCGAAATACAAAAGTACTGCCGGGTAGAAAAACGACGGTAGAACAGGATGGGTTTTGTGGACAGCGCTCACGCGCACGTGCACAACATGACGGTGAACTTCGGGAAGACGTGCATGCCCTGGTGAGGTGGTGCAGGCTAGAAGACGGTTGAATCCCTTGATGAGAGCGCATGGTGTCAGCGCTTGAAACTAACAAGTAATATTTTGCTTCCAACTTTCGCTATCAAATTCAACTTGCGCCACTACACCACGGGGGCGGAAGCAGTCGGTGTGCGCGGGGTGCAGCGGCGCGCTCTTCGTCGTGCCGGGCGTGTTCGGTCTCAGCGAGGCGCCCAGCTCGCATGTGCTGCTCACGGCGTTCGTTTTGCAGGCGGCAGGGCCTGGCAGACATTGCTCGAGTACACCACGTCACAGGATGCCGTTGAACTCAAGAAAAGTGGGTTCTCATTGAAGGTCCGTGACGTGGCGAGCAACATAGTCTTGCCTTACCCCAACCCTAGCCTTTGCTCTGCAGCGAATCCTCTTCGGCACCGCTGATGGTTTGCTCATAGAGTTCCAGTGAACCCGTGCGCAACCCCAGCCCCGCCCCAACCACTGAATCACCAGGGCCCAACCAAGTACAGCCAAACATGTCTCCGTATAAAACCACTCTGTCGATGACGTGGCACGCGTGGATGACGTGGCGAGGCCCTATCTGGCGGTGTTGTCAGTGATGTCGGACTACGTGTCGACCGGCCGCGATTCATTCTGGCACGGCCTCGACCGCTGGATGTCGAGCATGATGACTGTGTTCATGATATACTATGCGCACTCAGCGCTATCGCCGTTGCACTGCTTGATGGTGGGGCGGTGCATGTTGTAACTCATTGGAACCCTTGCTGATAGCGCCTGATTTCTGATTTCTGACAATGAAAATGATATGTGATGAGATGCTTTCAAGTGTTGCGTTCCATTTCAACTTGCGCCTCTACACCCGGGCCATCCCGCCGCTCGCCTGCCTGTACATGTCCAAGCAAGCCATCAGAAATAGCGACTGGTCCAGTTACGTGTTATGGCACACGTTGTGGCACATCGCCGCCGTCTCCTTGTCAAGTTACGTCATGTGGTTGGCAGGGAGTTACACTCTTCCACTTTTTGGCTTGATGTGAGCACTTTTGGGTGTTTTCAATGACAACAATGGCTCAGGTTGAGCTGAGAAGTGGACGAGTGTCAGCCTGTACACTTGTCAACTTTTTGGCTTGACGTGAGCACTTTCTGTGGGTTTCTTGGGGTGTATAGGGTGGTTTCGATAAAAAAACGGCTGAGGTTGAGCTAAGAAGTGGACGAGTGCAAGGCCCGTGTGGGTGGCGAACGACGGCACGGGGTTGGCGATCGCGCGCGGAATATTGGCGCGCTCGGTGGCGCCATGGGTGGCGCCACGGGGGGAGCTGTGATGCCCCATTTCAACGGCATTTCAATGGGGTTGGATGTGCACGGTTGCATTTATTTAGCGCGGGATAGGTGAGCGGACATACTTGCAGGGACCGCCTCAGTCCGGTGAAGTGACTGTTGGCTGTAGTATACCGCCTCAGTCGCCAGCTCCTGGCGTTGAGTGGGTTTCAAAGTTGATATGTGTTTAGATTCAAATGTTTTCATTAGTATGAGACACGAATAGAGTTAATAGTTGATTATGGTAGAGTTCATATTGCGAAGCTGAGGGTCTTTGGATCCAGCTTCAATTATCTGCTAGTAGACATGTCGAAGGCCCCGGTCTGTCCAAGTGAAGTTTGAAAGTTACCATGGTATACTCATTTTCTCGAGCCCCGTCACGCGCCAGCGCTTGCAAGCTGTTCCGCGATGCGCAAAAAAAACCAACCTGCGAATGTGTCACTACGAATGTGTCACTGCGAATGTGTCACCGGCGGCGGCGCTGAGACACAAAGCAAATGAAGCGCTGGCTTTCTTTCAAGATTTCAACACATGTTATTACACAAGCTAACCGCGACGGGTCCCGAGTCGAAGCGAGTTTAAGCGTGATTCGCTAGCCAGCCCAAGGTCTCACCCTCGGAGCTGTACATATATGTAACACGTCTTACGCATGAGCAGGAGCGGAGACTTTACTTTTACTTTGCTTCAGCTGCGAATGTGCCACACGTCGCCTTGTGCTCACCGGATGTCCAGTCTTGTTTCTGGCACGCGTCGCGCAGTACCGGGCGCTCTTGCACTGCGGGCAAACCTTAAACTCCTTCAGATGGCCCACAACCTCGCATCCCTCGTTGTGGCAATACTTATCCCCCTCCAGCATTCTGCGCCTTAACTCGTCCAGCAAATCGGATGGATCGAGTGACCCACCCTTTCGGTACCAGTGTACCACGCCGGTCATGACATCCGGAGGGACGTCGTGACCCTCCATGAACCCAGCTGGCGTGGCGACCCGTGCGGGCTCCCGCACTTGCCCAACCTCGCGGGCGTAAGGCTTTGCTTTGTACATGAAACTGCCGAGTTGCACACACGCCTCGACTAGGCTATTCTCGGCGGCCTTGCGCAACCACCGCATTGCTGCCTCCTTGCTGCGCTTTACGCCGTGCCCCAGGGCCTGGCAGATATTGCTCGCCGCATCATGTGAATTCGTTTAACTCAAGCAACGAGCAGGCATCATCTGCCAGGCCTCACCGCGGCCGTTAGCGTAGCGTAGCGTAACGGCAGAGGGTCATCGCAGCGTCCCCATTACCGGCTTCCCCCGCTCGCCTGAGCCAGCCTGCCGCCGCCGGATAATCTGGCGCCGCCACGCCCTGCCCCTTCAAGCAAAACCCCGAGGTTGAACATCGAAAGCGGCAACCCGGCCACGGCGCTCTTGGTGAACCACTTTACAGCGTGCTCGTCTTCATGCCTCTCGAGGTAAAAATCTCCCAACGCATGCATAGCGTAAGCGTGCCCTTGCCCTGCCGCCTCATCCAGTAGCGCCATGCCCTCCTCCGCCCAGGGTTCACCGCAAATAAAACGGTCATTGCGTGACTCGTGACCACCCAACGGACCTCGGTCTGGTCAGCGACCGAAACTGTGTTGTGCAAGGGTTCCAACCCTACATCCACCATTGACAATCTTTCGGCCGCGCACGGCGCATCCGCACCCTCGATCGCAGCAGTCATGATGTATAGACCGCCCAGGCTGAATTGCGCCTCCATGTCACCCTCGGCAGCCCTCCGTGTCACGCGCTCGGTTCCGAGCGCCATGGGGTCTGCTGCTTGCGACGTCCAGTCGCCGCCCGGGATCACGCGTAGGTTTGCGAGCGCAGCTGCAGCTCCCGCGGCTCCCGCGGCTCCCGCAGCTTCCGCGGCTCCCGCGGCTCCCGCGGCGCCCGCGGCTCCCGCGGCCGCGGAACCCGCGGCTTCCGCAGCTCCCGCCTGCGCCGGCGCGCGCTTGGCGGCATCGCGCTCAGCTTTGCGATGTCCCTGACGGGACGGCATTCTGGGATCTGACGAAAGTTGAAGAGCCACCGCTGCGAGGAACGGAAGGGCAACGGCGTGGATACCCGCCGGGTTCGACCTACACACCCTTCGCCTCAGTCACTGCCTGACTGCAACTTGCACGTTGTGGGTTGATGCCTAGAGGGTAGCGCACGCGTCAGTCGTTGTGAGCAACGATCGCGGGGCTGAGTAGAGAACGCTCGGACGAGCCGATCAAATGGGGGGCGGTCAATGGTTGCCCCCCACCGGATCTGCGCATAAAGATTGCCGTTGCATTTTTTGGGGGTCAATCGTTGTCAAACAGGCACGGCGTGCATCACAACGGCGGCACTAGCGCCGCTCCAGGTGGTGTTTGCAGACCCCCAACGTGGGAACCTCCGCCCCCCGGCATGTCGCAGGCGTCGGCGCGGCTCGCGGCGTGGCGGCCCAAGCCCGGCGCCGCGGTCACCGCCCTCCTCCGAGGTGGGTGCCCATCCATACTCACACTCGCAGGCTTGACAGTAGTCAACATGGATATACGCGGGGATTGAACGGCGAGTTTCGACGCCGCCGTGGCTGCGGCACGTACTCGCGTCGACACCTTCATATCCCAATGGGATGAGTCAAGAAATGCGGAGCCTTTCAATGGCGCGGCGGCGGCGATACAACCTCCAGTAGGATCCATTTTGACTGTACAACTGTACTCGCACCCTCACTCATGCCATGCACCTTTGACCACTCCTTGCAAGGCGCGAAGCGCCACCGATATTGACAACCGGATATGTCGATGTCCACAGCTATGATGCCCCCTCATCAAGCTCGCTGCGTTGACCGACTATACCACGCGCCCGCCACACCTCAATCTAACGCGTCTACATTCTATATCCTCCGTTTCTGTTTTCCGCAGGCACGGCAGAGCCACCTCCAGGCGCCATGTTCCTGGTGCAGCGCCCCGGCCCCACGTCCTTCGTGGTGCGCGAGGAAGGCTTCAACATGGGCGCCACCACCCGGCCGTGCAAGGTGCTCATTGGCTCACGTCAGGTAGATCCTGGCGGATATTGCTCGCCGCGTCATCCGACGCACTTTGCACCCTCGTCGTTAGTTAAAATCCACCCTTTGACGTGGCGAGCAACATCCGCCAGGCCCTGTCGGCAGACCTGCTCGTGCGGGGGAGGGCTGCACGCGCACGCGGCGAGCAGCCAAGCCGCGCGCGGTGGCGGTGCCAGCGGCAGCGGGGGGGGCGCAGCGGGCGGGGGCAAAGGCAGCGGGGGAGGCGCAGCGGTAGGGCCTGGCAGACATGCTCACCATGTCATAGGATGCCGTTTAACTCGAGAAACAAGGGTCTAAATGTTGAGAATGACGTGGCAGGCATTGTCCGCCAGGCCCTATGGAGCGAGCGGGGGCAAGTGCCGAGGCGGGATGGGCGGTCGCGAGGGACACGCGGGTGCTGGTGCTAGCGGCAGTGCCCTGGCCGGTGGAGACTCGGGGACAGGAAGCTCAGAGTCCTCCGCGGATAGCGTCGCCGCCGCCGTCGCCGTCGAGCCCGCTCCCGAGGCGCCCTGCGCGCACATGCTGTTCGTCATGACCCGGGTACTCCGTGTCCCTCCGTCCAACCCGCTCGT
>Ga0307489_10003221_pt1 | contig 10855 bp, 17 predicted proteins | sample SB12metaG_FD_202247 | JGI IMG/M metagenome (GOLD analysis project Ga0307489, IMG submission 202247) | Sea-ice brine microbial communities from Beaufort Sea near Barrow, Alaska, United States - SB 1.2 | ecosystem: Environmental > Aquatic > Marine > Coastal | place: USA: Alaska | collected...
GACGGAGCGGCAGAAGGGCGCGGTGGCCGCCGCCGTGGCCAACGCGGAGAAGGTCGCGGAGGTTGAGGAGCAGTCGATGATCGCGGCGTTCGACTCCGCCATCGAGGACCTCGGCGCGCGCCTCCAGACCGCCACGGACGAAGCGGCGAGGTTCCGCTCGGTAGGGAGGTGCAGGTTGACCCTTTCAAACCCACGTTGAAAGCGCCTGGAATTAAGCACTTGAAGCTAAACTGTGACATATTGCTTTCAAATTTTGCTTTGAATTTCAACTTGCGCTGCTACAGCTCGGAGGCAGAGGACGAGCGCGAGCGCGCCACTGAGGCGGCGCAGGTGGCGCTGCAGAAGTCGCAGGCAGGGGCTTACACTCGTCCACTATTCAGCTCAACTTGAGCTGTTTCTGACACAAAAGCACACCCTAATCACCCCTAGTACCCCCTACCACCCCCTAAACACCCCCGAAACAGCCCCTGACTGCACCCCCTGTACCACTGAAGGCGCTTAAGTTGAGCTGAAGAGTGGACGAGTGTGAGCCCCTGGTCGCAGGCCGCGACGTACCATGAGGATGACGCGGACCACTCGCGGCGCATCGCTATCAAGCTGCAAGAAGCAAATACGAAAATCAATCACGAGAAGGGCATGTTGGAGACAGCAAAGGGAGCGGCGGCGGCGGCGGCGGAGGGCGACGCGGCGGCGGCGCGCAAGGCCAGCGCCAAGATGGACTCGATCACCTCGATGGAGGCGTCGCAGCTGCGGGAGGTGGCGGCGCGCGACCGCGCGGCAGGAGCTTACACTCGTCCACTTTCCGGCTCAACTTGAGCGCTTTCTGCGGGATAGGGGATACATTTTGGGGTTGTCTAGGGGGTGTGTAGGGTGTGTCAGGGGGTATTAAGGAGTGTCTCGGGTGTGTTTTGTGTCACAAGCGGCTCAGGTTGAGCTGGAAAGTGGAGGAGTGTAAGCCCCTGCCGCACGGCGCGGGAGGTCGCGGAGGGCGCGCTGCAGCAACAAACACAGCTGGCGCACGACGCAGCCAGGGCGGCCACGAGAGCGGCGGCGGCGGAGGAGGCTCAGGCGGCGGCAGAGGCGCAGGCAGGAGGGTCATTAAACCCAGTCTCCGCTTTTGAACAGGAGTGCTTGAAGGCCCTCATATCATTGGTCGACAGCGTACCGGTATCCTCTCGACCCATCATATGAGGGCCTTCAGGCACTTCTTTTCAAAATCGGAGACTGGGTTGAAGAACACGCGCTCGACCGACGTTGAATCTCCTCCTCCTCCTCCGCGCGTATGTACGAGTATCAGCATTCACCCTGACATTAGTGAAGCTCCGACGTCAATTCGAGTGCCCGCTCTCAACGGCCCTCCCGCGAGACGAAGTTCTTCGCGATGGAGGCGTCGGCGGGCAGCGCTGACCAGCTGGCGCTGCTGGAGGCGCGGCTCGCCGCGGAGCAGGTGCGGCCGCGGCCCGCTGTCATCCATGTCACATGTAACACCCGTGTGCTCGCTTCAGCTAACACGGTACCAATCGGTATCTACGCAGATCGGGTGTAGGATTCAAATGGGGATTTGGATTTGCTTGAGTTAATAGGCGGTCGCTCACATAAATTACAGTGTAGAACAGTCTCCCGTACACGGGAGACTGAACAATGTATGGGCGAGGGTCTATCAATTCATCGATCGCGACCAGACCGCGCTACGCGCCATCCCCATGGATGGTCATTTGACCAAGTACACCTCCATTTGGTGCAGCGGGCCTGAGCAGCAGGATGCCACGGAGGCGAGGAGGAAGGCGAAGGAGGCGGAGCGCGCGGCGGCGGCGGCGGCGGTCTCCCAAGAGAACGCCTGTGCGGAGATGATGGTGATGCGCCGTGCCAACGAAATCCGCATCATGAACGAGCCCGTCATGGGCGCCGCGGGTAGGGACAGATGACAGATGAACATCGCTCGGCGCGGCATAGGCATCCAATACCTTCTACCCCCCTCGCACCACCGTCTACCGCCGTCGTTTACGAGTTAAATGCTCGTCCTTTGACGTGGCGCGCATGATCCGTTTGGCCCTCGCCCCGGGTCAACTGGGGGCGGCGAGCAGCGAGGCGGTGACGGCGGCGGCGGTGGACGGGCGAGTGCGGATGCAGGGGTTCCTGGCTGGGGCGCCCGCGGCGGACATGCAGGAGCTGCGGCGGGGGGACTTCGACACGCGGCCGATGCAAAAATCGAGCGCCAACGATGTTGTCCCCGCGTCGAACGGGGGCGGGGGGACGACGCTGCACGCGCTGGGGCAGACCGGGGAGTCCGCGTACCAGCCCGATCCGCCGCCGCCGCCGCAGTGGGACATGGCCCGGAAGCCCGATCCGCCGATCACACCAAAGTGGGAAATGGACCGGAAGTACACAATGTAATCGCGCAGTAGATCTCTGCGTCACACCACCGTATTGACCGTAGAGCTATAGCCGTGCAGCGAGTCTCTCGTTTGGTTTTTAGTCAACCTATTTATGCAATAAAAAGCTCCTGTTACAACAAAGCCGCTTAACGAAAGCGACGCGCTCGTGAGTTACTTGAGCCCCCGCAGCTTGACGCCGAGGATGCGTTCCATCTTACTCATGATCTTCTGGTCGGGCATGGCCTTGCCGCTCTCGTACTCCTGGATGCAGGGGCTTACACTCGTCCACTTTTCAGCTCAACGTAAGCGCTGTCTCTTGAATAGGGAGTGCATTTAGGAATTGATTAGGTGGTGTTGAGATGGTATCAGGGGGTTCTAGGGGGTGTTGAGGGTGTATTGTGTATCAGAAACCGCTCAGGTCGAGCTGGAAAGTGGACGTGTGTAAGCCCCTGCCTGGATGATCTGCGGCTTCTCGTTGATCTGCTGCGCCAGCTGTGCCTGTGTCCAGGGGCTTACACTCGTCCACTTTTCGGCACAACTTACGCGCTTTCTGTGGGATAGGGGGTGCACATGTGGGGTTGTTTTGGGGGGTATTCAGGCGGTGTTGTGGGTGATGAGGGGGTATGTGGGGGTGTTTAGGGTGTATTTTGTGTCGGAAACGGCTCAAGTTGAGCTGAAAAGTGAACGAGTGTAAGCCCCTGCCTGTGTCAGCTTCTTGGCCAGCCTCCCCTGCATGATCGCCTTCTTCACCTCGGTATTCACCTTCACATCTGTGAGGTGGGGAAAGAGCAGGGGCGGGAGGTCAGCGCGAGATCAGGACAGTTGGGCTGTAGAGTCAGGCTCTACTCGTACGACAATCTCAAAGCCATTCAAGGGTGGCAGAGGCCCAAGGACAGGGCAGGTCACAGCTGTGGAGCTATGTCAGTTTGAGCAGCGTTCAGCTGCCAGTGTGTGTGTGTGTGCGAGCGTGATCAGAAGCAACCATGCCAGGTGGGCTGAAGCGCTGCGTCAGTCGCAGTTGTCCTCAGTGACCAGTGTGTGCGTGGTCAAAAGCAAATTGGGTTGCAGGACGGATAACGTAGGCACCGTTAGGTCAAGCGGGCGAGTGAGGAAGTGGGGGTGGGGATGGACGCACGGGAGAGCTCCTCGGACTCGTCAGCCAGCTTGCCCGCGTTCCTGTCGGCTGCGCTCTTGGCGTTGCCGCCGCCGCCGACCTTCTTCACCGTCTCCACCGCCATGCCCATGCGCCGCGCCTGGAACAGAGGAAGAGGAGACAAGGCTTCAGAACCAAAAGTATTGCGACGAGGGGTTGAGATTCTCGTGTACGGCCGCGCCAGATCCGAGAAGAGAGACCCGCCACGGCGGCGGAGGCACCCTCCTCGCCCCTCGCCCCGCTGCTGCCTCAGCATCCGTCAGTTGATAGATCCAAGTCACTCCCGCGGCGCGCGCGTCACTCCCGCGCCCGTCACCCGACGTCACTTCGCTAACCCGACGTGCATGCTGGCAGGTGGACGGGGAGACAAATGGGCGTGAGCTGCCTACCGCTTCCGCCGTCTTCGGCACGCCCCCATTCATGCCGCCGGTAGGCTTCTTCTTCGAGATGACAACTGCGAGGACGAGGGGGCACAATGCATGTCAGATCCATGCCACGGGGAGGCACCGGGAGGCGCTGGAGCCGCCGGAGACTCGGGGCGGAGGGGTCTACTCCCCTCCGCGTCGAGGGAAAATAACGGCAAGGGAGATGGAGGTTATTCCCCCGTTGACTTGCTCACGCGCGGGCGCTTGGGTAAGAGTACGCGCTCGGGACGGCAGCGGCGGGTGGGTTGGCCACGCACCGGGGTTCCAGTCTTGATCCGACATCTTGCGAGAGTTCAGTGTTGTCGGGGTTGCGTGTGCGGTGGTTTATGCGTGGCACGGGGGGCATTGGCTTGGCACCCCGGACCCCGCAGCTCGCGTCACCCACACACGTGTCCGGAAAAACTTGCACGCCCTGCGCGCCAACCGCATTTGGAGAGTTGGATGACACGTCATCACTCAGCCGTCCGTTACCCCTGTTCCACCCTGTCACCGGCGCCACAATCTGCAGCACTGCGCTTCCCACGCAGCCAGTCTCACACAGCATTCCCGTGACCCGCCGGTGCACCAGCGGAGCTTTCAAAGGACCGACAAGCGGCCCGTGAATCAAGCAGCTTCCTGCCACGCGCGCAAATAACAGTCAGAAGATGTCGTCTGTGGTTTCCTCCTCCTCCATGAACCTGCGTGCGCCACGCGCCGCGGCTGCGCGCCGCACCGCGCCCACCGCGCGCACCGCCCGGGTCGTGGTCGCCTCTGCCTCCGTCGACAAGGCCGACGCCACGCCGCGCCGGTGCGCAGACCCCTCCCCCCCCTTCCTCTTACCGCCCACCCATTGTCACTCACGAGATGAGGAGGACCGAATATTTTTGCTCGGCACGTGCCCATGCCCCCCGGCTGACCTGACGCCGCCCCCAGTAACCCTTTTGCTCCGCAGGGCGTTCCTCTCCGCGGCGTTCGGCGCTCTCGCCGCCGCCTCGCTATCGACCGGAGCCGCGTACGCTATCAGCATCGATGAAGCAAACGCTGCGTGAGTGTAGCGGCGACCCCCCCACCCTTTGCAAGTTGGAGTGTTCGCCACATCATTTCACCTGAGAGCATTCGTAATAGGCACAATCACCCTCTTCTCGCCAACCCGCGCGTTCACTTTCACAGGAAGGCGGCGCGCAAGGCTTCGGTGAAGGCGGCGGCTGCGGCGTCCGCCAAGACGGGCCGGGGCGAGGCAGGGCGCTACACAGGTCCCCTTCACAGGTCAACCCCTCGGCTGGAACCACTGCAATCATCCCAACCTTCATACTCATACCTCGATGAAGATGCTCACGTTGAGCTGAGAATGGGAGTAGTAGCAGGCCCTGGGACGAGTCGGCGTTCGCCGATAGCGAGTACGAGATGAGCGAGGAGAGCAAGACGCCCAACTACCACACGCGGCAGGAGGAGGGCCTGCGCACGTCCGGGGGCGCGTGACGGGCAGGGGCTTACACCCGTTCACTTCTCAGCTCAACTTGAGCGCTGTTTATGGGATAGGGGGTGCGCGTAGGGGTTGTGTAGCCCGTCTTAAGGGGGTGTTTGGGGGCGATTAGGGTGTGTAGGGTGTTTTTGTGTGTCAGACACGGCACAAGTTGAGCTGAAAAGTGAACGGGTGCAAGCCCCTAGTGACGGGTCAACTTCTAGTTGCCACACCTCTGGGGTTGAAGTCTGTCAGTCTTCGCCTCGATCCGCTGCCTCATGATGCAGTATAGCCACGAGTAGAGCTACTCACACCTGGCGTTTGTGACGTAGAAACTCTGTAATAATACCCGCCTTTGCTTGTGCGGCCCGGCGAGTAGCGTGCACGCGCCTGTGCCGATGCCTCCGCGATATGAACAACGTTTGTTGAGAGTGGGTAAATTAGTCTGAGATTCGCAGCAGGTGCTCCCCGTCTTCGCCCCGCGCCATCTCGCGTCGGGTGCACGTACAAATCACACGTCAAACCACAGCGGCGCCGCGCGAACGACGCGTCAATCTATTTTGCGCTATGAGTGTGCCACTCTTGCAACATTGTGTATTCCCACAGCCCAGACACCCAGAGCCGAAAAGTCGAAGAAGAGGCCTGGCGTATTGAAAGTCCGGCCGGGGGAGTGCTGAGGGCGGACGGCGGGTTGCCTGGAGCGACCAACTTGACCCGCCTCCCAGCCACAGAGCAGCGCGCCCCTTGCGCCCCACGGCCGATGTCTTCGCGGGTCCCGCGAGTGAAAGGGTTGAGACCACAGCTGCAGCCTCTGACGGCGGCGTTCTACGGCAAGCTCGCCGGGGTGTGCTTCGCGACTGGCGCAGCCATGGAGCTGTTCATGATTAAAACGGGCTTCTACGAGACGGTGACCAGGCTGGAGTCGGAGCGGAGGACGGAACACATCAACAACCCGCCCGCGTGGGCCGAGCATGTCAAGATCGAGATGGCCAAGGGCGCCCCGCCGCCGCCGCGTACCTGAGCGGCGCAAAGGAAGAATCTGCGACGAGGGACGAGCGGTCTCGAGTCCTGCATAGCTAGACCACACAATTAGCATCCCCTCGATTGACCGCTGTGGCACGACCGAGAGAGGAGGAGAACTAGACGAGAGCGGGGCATCTCGCTGGCACCGCTGCCACAGATGGAGGCGATGCTGGCGAACCTGATGTCCGAGGGGGCAGGCGCCGCGCCTCCTCGGGCGCCCCAGGGTGGGAGGGGTGGCGGAGGAGCAGGAAGAGGTGCGCCTCAGATGCCGCCTGGCGCGGGAGGAGGGGGAGGGGGCGTTCCCGACATGGCCGCGCTCTTAGGTTCCCTGGGACCGGACGGGATGCCGGACTTTGATAAGATCGCGGCGGCGAGCGGCATGGACCCCAAGGAGATGAAGGGCCACGCGGCGCGCCTGTGGAAGCACATGGACAACCTGTCGGCGGACCCGGCCGAGTACGCCAAGTTTATGGACAAGCAGGCCCAAAACGCCGGGGTAGATCCCTCGGTCATCAAGGGGGGCGCCGCCGGAGCCGGGGGCGGGGGCGGGGGCGGGGGCGGGGGTATACCCGGCATGCCTGGATTCGGCGGGGTCGGCGGCAGAGGTGCTGGGGTCGGGGGCAGCGCCGGGTAGGGCTGAACGAAAGTCGCCTCCCACCCCACGCCGTTCACCACATTATAGACCCTCGTTTCCTGAGTTACGCGTCATCCTATGACGCGGCGAGCGTTGTGTACCCGGCCCTCGCGGCGGGGCGCAAGCGGGCGCCGCCAGCGCCGGGGCCGCGGAGAAGAAGGCGACGTTCCTGATGCCGATGGGGCAGCGCGGCGGCGCGGCGGAGGTCGCCGTGGTGGCGGTGTGGAAGGCGGACGAGTCGTCGTCACCGACCGCGGAGCTGCTGCCGCTGCCCGCCGCGGGAGACGCCGCAACCGCCGCCGCCGCCGCCGCCGCCGCCGCCGTCAAGATCCGCCGCCGTGCGGCGCCGCGCGTCGAGCGCGTGCCCCTCCAAGACCCGCGCAAAGCTGAGGATGCCATGCCGTCCCTCACCGCCCCGGGCACGGCGCCGCTGATGGACGCCACGGTGTACGACCTCGAGGCGCACCCGGACGCGATTGCAAAGGCTCTGGACGACTCGGCCTTCCAGTCGTTGTTGTTGGAAAGCGCGGCGCGGTTCGTCGAGCGCGAGAACGAGGGTGTGGTGCTCGACCGGGGAGGGAATCGCAGGTGTTACACGCACCGGGCGGATGCCACTCCGAGGACGGCTGCGGCGGCGGCGGCGGCGGAGGCAGGGGCTTACACTCGCTCACTTTAGAGCTCAACTTGAGGACCTTCGGGACACATCGCTCACGTTAGAGCTCAACTTGAGCATCTTCGGAACACATCCACAGCTTAATGTGGGTCAGATGGGAAACAAACTAAGCTTGAGTTGAGCGACAAGGGCAAAAAATAAAGTGAGCTCAAGTTGAGCGCAAATGGGAACGAGTGTAAGCCCCTGGGCGGAGGCGGCGAAGGGCGGGCTGGGCGGCGGGATGTCGAGCTCACTGCTGACGGAGATCGCGGGCATGAGCGCCACCGGCGGCCCCGGCGGCGGCACCAACGGTAGAGCGGCGGCCACGGCAGCCGCCGCGGTGGGCAAAGGTGGCAGCGGCGGCGGAAGCAGCTTCGGCAGCGGCGGCGGCGGCGGCGGCGGCGGCGGGATGAAGAAGTCGTTGATCGAGGAGGTTTCAAAGCCGTTGATCGAGGAGGTGAAGGCCGGTTACACCGTGCGGGTCGAGCGGGGTGAAGGGGGCGCCCCAACCGTCGTCGAAGTGTCGGTTCATCTTCCGGCGCTCAGCTCCGTGGCGGACGCCAACCTGGTACAGCTGAGTCAGCACCCCCCGCCACCTCATCAACACCACATCTAGACCTTTGTTTCTGGAGTCACGTGTAATCCTACTCGTAGAACGCGGCGAGCATTTAGCTGGCCCTACAACATGGAGGTGTCCGACCGGTACGTGCACCTGAGCCCCGGCCCCGGCCAACCCGAGATGGTGATCGCCCTGCCGGTGCCCATCGACGCCGAGGCAGGGGCTTACACTTGTCCACCTGTCAGCTCAACTTGAGCCGTGTCTGACATAAGAAAACACCCTACACACCCTAAACAACCCCTTACACCCCCTTAACACGGGCTACACAACCCCTACGCGCACCCCCTATCCCATACAAAGCGCTCAAGTTCAGCTGAAAAGTGGACGAGTGTAAGCCCCTGCGCCGAGGCCGTGTCCGCCAAGTTCAAAAAGAAGGAGCACCGCCTCACGCTCCGCGCGCCGCCCGCACCGTGACAACCCCCTAGCAACCCAAGTTACGCTAGTACCGATACATCCGCAGTAGACGCGCGAATACGATTGTAAGACGATTTTAGAGTTTCCGATCACATGATCATTACATTATCGTCTGTGTTTACACCCGCGTCGAGCGAGGCTAGCTTAGTTTCCCCTGCTACGTGTGGAGCTATGTGGAATGTGGAGACGTGCTGGTTTTAGGTCATGAGCCTTGCGTACTTCCGCGGAGACCCCGCGGGTTGCTGCTGCTGTTGTTGCTGATTTTGGTGTTGTTGCTGCTGGTAATGGTGCAGGACTGCTGCGGCCTCACCGCTGATCAGGGGCTTACACTCGTCCCCTTTTCAGCTCAACTTGAGCCGTTTCTGACACAAAATACACCCCAAACACCCCCTAAAACCTCTGAACACCTCCTGAACACCCCCTTGAGCAACCCCTAGATGCAATCCCTATCCCACAGAAAGCGATGATGTTGAGCCGAAAATTGGACGAGTGTAAGCCCCTGCCGCCAATGGGCGGCGATGGGGTCCGCATGCGCTGCCGCTCCAGCTGGTCCGCCAGACCGCCACCCAGGGACGCGCACCCGATGCCCGCCGCGTCATGGGATGTCATGTACCTCAAGAAATGAGGGTTCACGACGTCGTGGGGATGACTCATGATATGGATAACGCTTCCGACGGTGTAGGATGTTGGTGTACTCATGACATGGATGACGCTTCCGACGGCGTAGGATGTTGGTGTACTCATGACATGGATGACGCTTCCCACGGTGTAGGATGTTTGGTGCCGTTGAACTCCAGATACGAGGGAACAGAGTGTGGTTGGTGGACGACGTGGCGCAAAGTGTGAGCTGAGCACCCACCGTCTAGTTCTAGCACAGCGCTGAGGCGCCGCTTGCACCCCACGGCGGGCTGCGCCAGGGTGTAGCGGCGCAAGTTGAATTTGACAGCAAATGTTGAAAGCAGTATATCACACTTGAGTTTTAAGCGCTCATCCCCAGGCGGTTTCAACCTGGGTTTGATAGGGTTAACCTGCACTGCCCTACCAGTGAGGTCGTCGCGTGGTGCTGGTGCTGCGCCTGCGGCCGGTAGGTCGCGCCCGCCAGGCGGTGCGACCCCACTCCCACCTCGGTGTAGCGGCGCAACTTGAATTTGGAAAGCAAAATTTAAAGGCGGCTCATCATATTTTGGTTTCAAAGCGCTTAGTCGCTTAGTTCCAAGCGCTTTCAACATGGATTTCATCGGTTCAGCCTGCACCGCCCCACCTCGGGCTCCACCCCAGCTTCGGCCCCGAACCCGCACCCAGACCCACCGGAAAACCCCCCAAGGTAGACCCCCCCCCCGTTGCTGATGCTGCTGCCGACCGCCCCCCTGCCGCCGCCGCCGCCGCCGCCGCCCGCGGACTGGTCCATCATCATGGTCGCCTCCTCCTCGGCGGCCATGGCTACGGGGGAGAGCCCGCCGATCAGGGGCTTACACTCGTCCACATTTCGGCTCAACGTAAGCACATTTTGTTGGATACGTTGGGTGCATGATTTCCCCCCAGTCTATTAGACAGGGGGACACGGGGGCGTGTGACCAAAACGGCTTAGGTTGAGATGAGAAGTGAACGAGTGTAAGCCCCTGCCGCCGATGCCCGTTAAGTCCGACCGGCCCGCCCCGGCCCCGCCCCTGAAGTCGTCCACAAACTCGTCCACCAGCACCGGCCACCAGGGGCTTACACTCGTCCACTTCTCAGCTCAACTTGAGCCGTGTCCGTCACAAGAAAACACCCTACACACCCTAAGCACCCCCTGACTACCCCTTAACACCGGCTGCACAACCCCTACGCGCACCCCCTATCCCATACAAAGCTCTCAAGTTGAGCTGAAAAGTGGACGAGTGTAAGCCCCTGCCGGCCACGCGCCGTGCGGGTCGTACCCGTCCGACCGCCAGGGTCGTGCAGAATAAGCACTCGACCGAGGTCGGTGCATGTCTCACCTACAGGGTCAGCGCTCATATATACCATGCCAGCACGGCGGAGGAGGAGGAGGAGGAGGAGGAGGAGGAGGAGGAGGAGGAGGAGGAGGAGGAGGAGGAGGAGGAGGAGGAGGAGGAGGAGGAGGAGGAGAAGGAGAACGAAC
>Ga0307489_10003222_pt1 | contig 10847 bp, 10 predicted proteins | sample SB12metaG_FD_202247 | JGI IMG/M metagenome (GOLD analysis project Ga0307489, IMG submission 202247) | Sea-ice brine microbial communities from Beaufort Sea near Barrow, Alaska, United States - SB 1.2 | ecosystem: Environmental > Aquatic > Marine > Coastal | place: USA: Alaska | collected...
CGCGTAGTTTCGGGAAGAGGATAAAAACGCTGCTGCTCCACGGCACTCGCGGTTTCGGCTTTAGGGTTTAAATGAGGTTTGGGGTTTATCCTGAACGGCAAGGCCACGGAGAGGGAGTTTGCAGAATTCAAGTCAGCACGGCGGTGGCTGACTGAGTCCCTGAGTCCCAGAGGAGAAGAGAAGTCTTATGACAAAGTAAGTGAAGCTATGACTGAACTCATGTGAGTTGCATTGAGTTTACTGATTTGTGATTGGTCGAGAGGAACATTTATAAACTCAATGTCCTCTCGACCAATCACAAATCATGAAACTCAATGAAATTCAATGCAACTAACTGTTGAGTTCAGTCATAGCTTCACTTACTTTGTCATACACGTCCAATATTTTGGCCAACCGCTCTGGGTTATTCAGTTACAACTTTGCGCACCTGTACGTACACGGTGTGATGGATGACGTGGCGAGCACCGGTACACTGTGTGATGGCTGACGTGGCGAGCACCGGTACACTGTGTGAATTGGATGACGTGGCGAGCACCGGTACACTGTGTGAATTGGATGACGTGGCGAGCACCGGTACACTGTGTGAATTGGATGACGTGGCGAGCACCGGTACACCGTGTGTTGGATGGCGTGGCGAGCACCGGTACACTGTGTGATGGATGACGTGGCGATCACCGGTACACTATATGGCGGATGGCGTGGCCAGCGCCGTTACTCTGTGTGGTGGGTGACCTCACGTGGGGCACATACCTCAAAGTGCAGGGTGTTGTGACCCAGCGTCGCATATTTGTGGGTTGGTCAATGATCACCATCCAAGGCTAGATGTTATACATGCAGACGTAATTGAAATGCCTGAATCACCTTGTGAGCGCTTGGGATGAATCACTGTGTGAGCGCTTGGGGCTTGTTGAACGCTGAAATAACTGTATTATTTTATAAAAAATAATAATTAATTAATTACTACAGAAATGAATAAAGAATGAATTGATTTCATCGTAGATACGTGCATCCAGTGTTGTCGGCACAGGTTCTACTCTAGCGCCTAGCCGCACGCCACGCGAGGCGATTAGCCGCCGCGTTTATTAACTAATTTATTTCAACAACGAATGCGAGCGGGGGCAGGGCGAAAGCCTGGTGCCTCCTTAAACACGCGGACGCGTCTCTCTCTGATATATACACGAGCATCTTCAACTCGAATGCCAGGCTGTTCGAGCTTCACTGAGGAGTTTCTGGATAGCAACAATTAGCTGACGCCGGGGGTTACCGACGTACTTGGGCTGGCCCATGGCGGGCTGCATGGGTTTAGGGTTTAGGGCTTAGGGTTTAGCCATGGGCACGGGCGCACCCATGGGAGCCACGGTGACGACCTGCGGGTACCCCTGATTAGGGCCGGGCGGATATTGCTCACCACGTCATAGAATGCCATTTAATTTAGCGAATTGTGAAGACAATTATTCATAAAGTGTGCAACTAGGCAGCATGAACAAGGGTGGTTGTAACAAGGGTGGTTCAACTTACGTTTGATGACGTGGCGAGCCAGTCCGCTAGTCCCTACCCCTGCTGCATAGTGGGCGGGGCCTTGTAGCAACACAGCTTCTTGTGGCACGGGCAGCAGCTAGGGGCTTACACTCGTCCCCTTTTCAGCTCAACGTAAGCACCCTTTGTGGGATACCCTGGGTGGTTTCGCCCTTTCGCCCGGTTTCAGTGATTAAAACGGCACAGATTGAGCTGAGAAGTGGACGAGTGTCCTTTTCAGCTCAACGTAAGCACCTTTTGTGGGATACTCTGGGTGGTTTCACCCGGTTTCGGTGATGAAAACGACTCAGGTTGAGCTGAGAAGTGGACGCAGCGATGAAAACGGCTCAAGTTGAGCTGAGAAGTGGACGAGGGTAAGCCCCTGCCAGCAGCTGCAGCACGCGCAGGACATGAGGATGAGGAGGGCGAGGCCGACGATGATGCCGATGGCCAGGCCGGCGATCAGGGGCTTACACTCGCTGACTTCAAAGCTCAACTTGAGGACCTCTGGAAGCACCTCGCCCTCGTTAGAGCTCAACTAGAGCACCTTCGAGACACGTCGTCCTCGGGTTAATTTGCGTTATATGGGGGTGTAAGTGAGCTTAAGTTGAGCGGAGAGGGGCAAAGAAAGCATAAGTTGAGCGGAAATGGGGACGAGTGTAAGCCCCTGCCGGCGATGGCGCCGGTGTCCGCCTCGCAGCAATCGTTGGCGCTCGTCGCGCGGTAGGGACTGTTGGATATTGCTCGCCACATCATCGGACCAGAGTGACAAGATATCCCATATCGATATGGGAGATGACCATATCAAATTGAGGCGGAGGCCGAGATTTTGATGAAAGGTCGAGCGGCTGGTTGAAACATTGTCATGTCTCTAACCGAAGTCGGCACCCGATGTGTCGTTCTGGAGGTTCGATCGAGGCACGGTCGACCCGGGGGCAACCTGCACCTCAATGTTTGAAGTCTGAATTCTTCTTGAAATGACTCAAGATGGTATGTGCAAATGTCGAAATTGTAGGTCAGTAGGGTCGGTTTCTTCCTGCCATCAGCGGGTTGAAAGGTGACGGCGCTGCCCCCCTGTTTCACTGCGTCGTTGAACTGGGCGGAGTACGAGTATTCCATCGGGTGTTGGAAGCCCTACCGAGCAGCACTCGAAGGTGGAGCCCACGGCGATTGTACGGGTCGTTTTTTTCCCGCAATCGAGCACGCCGTAGGAGGTGGAGTAGGAGGTGCTGCCGGCATGGGCACCGGTGGCGAGGAGCGCGGTAGCGCACGCCAGGACGAGGTTGCGCATGACGGCCATTGCTGGAGGAAAAAAGCGCGATCGGGTGTACGGCGCACGCGCGTTGAAATGTAGGCTGGCGCGGACGGTTTGTGTCTTTGGGACGGTTGGAAATATCTTGTTGAACACGTGGTCTACGCAATATGGACACGTGGAAACGTGTTTTGAAACGTGGTCTACTCTGTTCGGATACGATCCCCTCTACTTTTCAAACTCGGTGTCCGGTCTGGTATTGAATATATGGTATCGAATCCCGTTCGACCAATCAGAACTGTGCTTTTCGAGAATCCCACCGACCGCGACCACTCACCGAGCAGTCCGATCGGTTCGCAATCCTTGAGTAAATAGACCATAGATTTCGAGGAGATCAGAGGGACTAGTCACAGTCCCTCCGACACCGAGTTTCAAAAGTGGTGGGTACTTGCCCACCTACAAGCAGGGACCTGGTGGTGACGGTGCTCGGCCACCACGTGCACCGGTAGCGTGGTGGGGTGGTGCAAGCTCAAAGCTTCAAACCCGTGTTGAAAGCACCTGGTTGCATCACTTGAAACCATAATGTGACGCAACTGCTTTCAATTATTGCTTTCAATTTTAACTTGCGCCCGTACAGCGTGGTAGCCATAGAGGCAGTCAACTGCGGGCAGGGCTTGACTGTTTGCACATAGTGTACCGGTGTACCCGTACCCGTACAAACTCGCTACATCTTCCTCCCTCGCCTGGCCCCACTCGATCCTAAGCTTTTCAGCTCGGCCTGAATTTGTGTTCATAGTTCACCGGTGTACCTGTACACACCCGCCGCATCCTCCTGACTGGCCTGGCCACTCATCCCCTGGCTGTTTGCTCGTAGCGTACCAGTGCACCCGCATACACTGGCCAAGGTGCTGGGCTGCATGAAGCTGCGGGCAGAGGCAAGACCAGTCGATCCTTGACTGTTGTCTCGTAGTGCACCCGTGCACACTCACATCACTACAGGGCCGCGACAGGCAGTACGTGTTTCAATTGAATAGACCGATTTCGGTACATCGCCTCGTTGAAATACCCGTACAGAGTTGCGGACAAAGCGTCAGGCTCCGCGCGGTAGGCGGGTGCCAGGTCGAATACCCATACAGAGTTGCGGACAAAGCGTCAGCGCTCAGCACGGGAAGCTATATACCGAAGTCGGCCTATCAGCCTGTTTGCTCGTTGTGTACCGGTGTGCCCGTACACACTCGCCCGTGCAGGAACCTCCTGCACGATGGGTACCGTGCAGGGCCGCCGCCACCCTACTGTTTATTGGCTTACAATGTACTATCACAAAGTGCCTGAAGCCCCCGTGAGATAGAGTGACGCTTCCGCCGCGTGTATAAGAAGGCACCAGGCTGTCGCCCTGCCCCCCGTGAGATAGAGAGACGCTTCTGCATGTATAAGGAGGCACCAGGCCTTCGCCGTGCCCCCCGTATCGTCTGGTGAGGCACGAACAACAAAGGCGGTAGGGGGCGGTGCGGTGTGTTGGGCTCGATATTGGAGCGCCGAGGGGAAACATCGTCTGTATGCAACGCACTTCGTGTGTTACTGACAGCTGAATGCTGATATGAACAGCAGGTTGCGAGGGGAGAATTTACGATGGATAAGACGGCCCGGTCCCCGCGCGCTTGCGCGCGGGTCATACACAGGGGCCAGGGCGAAAGCCTGGTGCCTCGTTATAAACGCGGAAGCGTCTGTTTCAATATGAGCCAGCGCGCTCGAGTCACGGTCGAATGGCCGGTGCGTCGGTCAACACCGAAGGGAGCGGCGTGATGCCGCGGGAGCGGCGGCAGGTTTTTGGAAATGAAATAATGAATAAAGAAATAAAAATTGAACACATCGGCTAAACGCCGCGCGTGGCATGCACTAGTCTGTCGAGTCAATGTCAGCTGTAACATTACTAGGCACGTATTTGGTATAGAGGGACGCTCTCGCCTGTATAAGGAGGGACCAGGCTTACACCTCGCCCCCCGAACTTTCTTGGCATTGTAGGCGGAGAGTCGCCTCCGCGTGCATAAGGAGGCACTAGGCTGTCGCCCGGGCCCCCGAATGTCCTCGGCATTAGGCGGTGACGGCGAGCATCGCGACGACAGCGCCGACGAATGCGGCGGCGCGAGCCGATACCATCAACCAGGGGCTTACACTCGTCCACTTTTCAGTGTGACGTGAGCAATTTATTCTGCTACACTCGTCCATTTTTCAGTTTGACATGAGCACTTTGTGTGGGCTAAGTTGGGTGATATGAGTAACTAAAACGGCTCAGGTTGAGTGGAGAAGTAAGCGGTGGCTGTAGTTTCAGTAACCAAAAACGGCGAACGTTGAGCCGAGAAGTGGACGAGTGGAAGCCCCTGCCGTCGACGCCGAAGATGCAGATGCGGCCGCCTCGGTCTCGAAGTAGTTATCGCCTGTGGCGCGCGTTGTAGCGGCGCAAGTTGAATTTGAAAGCGAAGTTTGAAAGCAGTGTATCATATTGTAGTTACAGGCGCTGAGTTCCAGGCGCTTTCAAAGTGGGTTTGATGCGGTCAACCTGCACCGCCTTACCACGTGACAGTCATGTCAAGGATGTCTCCGAGATGTAGCGGCGCAAGTCGAATTTGAAAGCAAAGTCTGAAAGCGGTCCAACATATCTTAGTTTCAAGAGCATGGATCCAGGCGCTTTCGACACGGGATTCATCGGTTCAACCAGCACCGTCCTACCGAGACCTGCGAAGGACTTGCGGCAGCATTCGCCGCATTCACAGCTGTTCTTAAGAAGATAAGAGTCCGTGCACATTGCGTCGTTGTAAACGTTGATGTCCACCTTCGCCTTGCCGGAGCTTTAGTCCTCATTGACGGCGGTGGCCTGCGTGCAGGGGCGCAAGTTGAATTGAAAGCAATCTTTGAAAGCAGTTCATCATAAGTTAGCTTCAAGTGCTGAAACCAGGCGCTTTCAATACGGGTTTCAGCCTGCACCACCCTCACCTTGCTGTATTTCCCGCTGGCACCCGGGCCAACGCAGTCTCCAACGGCCAGGGACTGATGGATAGTGCTCGCCACGTCATTTAGCGGGTTGTGAAGCCTCGTGTGTTGAGCTGAATGGCATCCTATGACATGGCAAGCAACATCTATCAGTCGTCTGAATGAAGCGCTCGCCACGTCATCAAACGCCTTGTGGACCCTCGTGTGTTGAGTTACACGGCATCCTTTGACATGGCGAGCGCTATGCATCGGTCCGATAGATAGTGCTCGCCACGTCATCTAACGCCTTGTGAACCCGCGTGTGTTGAATTGGCATCCTATGAGAGACGTGCAGAGCACTATCCATCAGTCCTTTGTGAACCCTTGAGGGTTGAATGATATTGCCTCCTATGACGTGGCGAGCACTATCCCTCAGTCCCTGGTGGGCCCTCGTGTCTTGAGTCAAACGGCATCCTATGACGTGGCGAGCACCATCCATCAGTCCACACAAGGGTTGACAACGCATCCTATGACGTGGCGAGCACTGACCATGAGTCCCTACCTGCTGCGGCCACAACAAGCGAGTCCACGACGTCCGCACTGCATTCCGCGGCGTTCGCATCCGCATTCTAACTGTAGTGCCCCTAATTGAATTTCAAAGCAAAATCTGAAAGCAAAACATCACAATTTGGTTTTAAGCGCTTAGTTCCAGGCGCTGTCAAGTGTCGACACCGGTTGCATAGGTTCAAGCTGCACCGCCCTACCGAGGCGGTTCTGTTGTGAAGGTCAAGTTTGATGGTCGTGACGGTGTCCGCATACATAGTCGCGACCTTGGTGTGGCGGCGCAAGTTGAAATTGAAGCCAAAACTTGGAATCAGCTCATCATACGTTACTTTCAGTTTCAAGCACTTTGTTCCCGGCGCTTTCAACTTGGATTTCATAGGGTCAACCTGCACCGCCTCACCTTGGCAGCGGGTGCCGCAGAAGCTGCCGCAGAATCGGGGGCGCCCTCGAAGCAGGGGCTTAGACTCGTTCACTTTTCAGCTCAACGTAAGCGGATAGGGGGTGTGTTTAGGGGGTGATAAGGGGTGTGTTCGCGCCGGGGCGTCAGGGGGTTATAGGGGGTGTTCAGGGTGTGTGTTTTGGTCAGAAACGACTCAGGTTGAGCTGAGAAGTGGACGAGTGTAAGCCTCTGCCTCGAAGGTGTACGTGCCCGAGCCGCACGTGACCATTGTGTCGAGCAGACCCTCGATGTAGTGGCGCAAGTCGATTTTGAAAGCAACATTTGAAAGCAGTTTATCACTTCATGGTTCAAAGCACTTAGTTCCAGGCACTTTCAGGACAGGTTTCAAAGGTTCAGCCTGCGCCGCCCTACGTCCCATGTGAATCGTTGGCAGCATTGGCCGCATTTACAAACATCAAGATTCATTTTCTTATAGTCGCATTCTGCGTCGTCCCAGGTGTAGATCGTTACTACTGCGTCGCCTGGCCCTCCATCTTTATTGTCGTCGGAATTTCCCTCAAGGTATTTGACCATGATGCAGGGGCACAAGTTGGTATCGAAAGCTAACTTTGTAAGCAGTTCATCATATGTTAGTTTCGAGTGGAAAGTAGTTCAACATGTGTTATTAGAATTAAGTGCTCAAACCAGGCGCTTTCAATGCGGGTTTCAACCTGCACCGCTATACCGTTTCGTATCTCCCATCGGCATTTGGACCAGTGCAGGCGCCGTTGGTGCCTGCGGTGGCGCCTGCGGGGACAAACATCGTTTCCGAAACGGCGCCATCGCATTTGTTCGTGGTGCTGGTGTCCCCGGAAACCCTGGCGTGACGTTCAAGCTTTACAGACGTGACGCCGTCAGCGTATTCAGTGGTGATGTCGTTGGCGGCGTGGGCGACGCATACCAGCGAAGCCAACGTGTAGCGTCGCAAGTTGAAATCCAAAGCAAGGTTTGAGCGCTGAAGAAACCAGGCGCTCTCGATAGAGTAGCACGTGATAAGCTTACAGAGCAACACACACCGGCGTTGAGTCAGACACACTATCGCCAATGATGACTTGTTCCATGTGTGCCAATAAATGGGTACCCAGCTGCAACGTGAGAGACAGAGAGACGCTTATGTGAGTATCAGAATGCACCAATTTCGCCCTGGCCCCCGTTCAAGCTGCAGCGCCCTACCAAGGAGAGCATCACGGCCTTGATCATCATGGCGGCGGCGGTGGAGCTGGTCGGTCGGACGTGAAGCTGCACTAATGTGACGGGGGGAGAGAGCCAAGGTGAGTGACTGAGACACATGGAGAACAGAGAGCGAGAGAGACACAGAGACGCTTCCGCGTGTACATATTACGAAGGAGGCACCAGGCTTTGGCCCCTGTGTGCGCTGTGTCGCAGCGGCTGTGTGTGCTCTGCTGACCCCTACAACAAACCTCAGCGTTCTTGTGATTGGCCGAAGTGATTGGCGCTGGCGCGGCGCGGGAGGGATCAAGGGACGGAAAATTCCTGGGATGCCAGTTCGGGATTCGGACGGATTCGGTGGAGGGTCGGATTCGGACGGATTCGGGCGGATTCCGGGAGGTGTCCACTCCGGAAACGAATCCATAGTGACCAGTATTTTGGACGATTTTGGACGAAGTTGGGCGATTTGGGTCAATTTGGGACGATTTGGAACGATTTTGGGCGATTCTATATTCAGAGTTGAAGTTGTCACCCAAACGGGTTCCAGATTCGGACGGATTCGGTAGAGAGTCGGATTCGGACGGATTCGGGCGGATTCCAGGACCCCAAATATGGAAGTCGGCACCCAGGAAAATTCCGGAATGTCTTTTCGACGTTTTGGGCATTTCCAGAATTCCGGAATCTTCCGGGAATCTTGAGCACTTTCTGAGAAAATTTGGGCAGTAGTTGTGGCCGATTTGGGATAATTTTAGGCGGCCTCGGGCGTTTCGGGCGGTTTCGGCGGTGTGGGCTTGAGCGGTTTGGGCGGAATTCTCGGCATTTTCTCGGAATATTCCGCGGAATTTAAGGCAGAAGTCGGGAAAATGCCGCTTCGCTGCTCGCAGGGGCCCGCCAGCAGTGCAGACTTGTTTCGTGTTTTGTACAGTGGTTGGGCGATGAGAGAAGCGAGCGCGGATCTACAGTACTCGCTCACGGCAGAGATGCGCGGGGGCGGTGTGAGCGTGACGAGGAGTGGAGAGGAGAGTGGGTGGTCGAGCTACACCGGGGGATGGGGGCGTGTATAGTACGAGGAATGCGTGCAACGGAAAAACCTGCAACTCTAACCGATAACTTTCGCGTGTATAAGGCGGTGCCAGGCCAGGCTTTCGCCCTGGCCCCCGCCCTTGTGCAGTGGCGCATTGCAGTCTCTGAGTGGCTGTGTGTGCTCATCACGTAAACCATCAAAACAGACCGTATTTTTGGTGGTTTAGTAAATTAGGGTTTAGGTCAACCCTAAACCGAAGTGTTGGTATACTGATGTAAATGGAACAATTTGGTACTGCAGAAATTGGAATAAATCCGCGAAAATGGAATAAATCCGGTAAAACACTAAAACTCGTATAAAAGCTGCGCAACGCATCGCAAGGTGCAGTTCACGAGTCAGCAAGCTTGCTAATTACCAGACTGAACAGATTTGATTCGCGATCTCGGTGACCTTTCGTGACCGAGAAATCTTTCAAAAAAGAGTTTAGGGAACCCAACATGCTGGTGACATTCGAATTATATGACAGCCAAGAGGTCAGAGAGCGAAAACTGTTCTGAGCCTTGTAAAGTCTTTTTTGACAAGATCTAAAATGGGCCGACTCATCAGACGACACTCGCCAGCTGGCGGCATTGGCTCAGAATAACCTGAAAGAGTCGACGCCCGCGCGCATCATTCCCACGCGCACGCTCGCCTCGCATTTCTTCCAGGCCGCCACGCTCTTACCGCACGGATCGCGCAAGCCGTCCTCCTCAGGTGCGCGGCACGTTAAACTTCCTTTGGGAAGCCAGCGCGCGGCCCGTTCTCCCTGAGGCAATCGCGCCGAAATTTCGCCGAAAGTTTCAGACACCAATTCAGACACGTCGACAAATGGACAAATACCGCGTTGTACGAAACGTGGAGACACGTGTCGTTATTTTGATGACAGCTGTCAGAACCCGGCAGTACCATTGGTCAATTGTATATCGTTTCCATATCGTTTCCAGGGCTCGGATTGGGAATCGAGTGTCGTCCGGATCCGGTCCGGCAGTTTTTTAAGGGTCGCTGGATCCGGCGGATTTTGGGCTCTTTGGGGCTTTTTGGGGGTGTTTTTGGACTATTTTGGGCGCTTTTGTACGCGCGCGGGCGTGCGCGCGCCCGGCTCCGGTCCGGCAGTTTCAATATCCGGGCGGATCCGCCGGATCCAGTCAGCCGGATCCGCCGGATCCGGCCCCAATCCGAGCCCTGCTTTTCGTTTCCGGCCCTTCCACATCTGACTCCCTCTGTGCCCCCACTGTCTAGACTGTCCGCTTGTGTCATTCACACCCGCGCATCGTTCTACCCCAGGCCGTCTGACAGGTACACCCGCTACCCGCCACCCGCCTCGCCTGCCTCCTTTACTCGCGCGTGTCGCCGTCCGACTGAGCGGTCTGATTGCGTTCTCAAAAGCCCCTCCACTAATCCACTGACCCCTCCATCCACTATCCACACCACTGAAGGTAGCTAACTTCTCCGTTCCAAATCCGTACCCGCCTACCGACAGGCACCACACTCCGCACCCTACACGGATCGCTCAAGCCGTCCCCCCCAGGTGCGCGGCAAATGAAACTGCCTTAAGAACGCCCGCGCGCGGCCCGTTCTCCCACGGCGATCGCGCCCACTTCGCCGTTTGTTTCAGGTTTCTCGTCCTTCGTGTGTATCAAGGTCATATGTATAAGGCCAATCATAAGGGTATGTAAAAGGGGTGTAGTGACTCGTGAATAACTTGTATACAAATAAATCGCTCGTCGGAGCAAATGGTGTATTCGCGTCTCCAAAGAGCTCATATGACCCTCCATAATAATTTACTTGTTGACCATTTCTCATATATCCCGATGTACCAAAGATTTTCGCCGTAATATCGATAGACGAAGTACTAAGCGGCCGCGGAGCCGGCGGCG
>Ga0307489_10003223_pt1 | contig 10845 bp, 20 predicted proteins | sample SB12metaG_FD_202247 | JGI IMG/M metagenome (GOLD analysis project Ga0307489, IMG submission 202247) | Sea-ice brine microbial communities from Beaufort Sea near Barrow, Alaska, United States - SB 1.2 | ecosystem: Environmental > Aquatic > Marine > Coastal | place: USA: Alaska | collected...
CGGCCGCCGCCCCAGCTGCCGCGGTACCCCCCCCGCCAGCCGCACTCGGCCCCGACCCGCCAGCCTCCGCCCCGCCCGCTGGGTCCCCCGCAGACGGCGGCGACCCCCCCGACCTCCCCGCCCCACCCGACCCCCCCGAAGCCCCCGGCTCCCCCTCCCCGGGCAGCCCATCGTCCAGGGCGGCGGCCCAGTGTGTAGCGCCACAAGTTGAGATTGTAAGCAAAATTTAAGCAAAATTTAAGCAAAATTGAAAATAAAATTGAAATCACATTTTACTTTGAAGAGCTTCGTTCCAGGCGCTTTCGACATGAATTCGTGAGGGCCAGCCTGCGCTGCCATACCAGTGGCGGCCCGCGGGGGGGACGCGCAAGTCCAGGTCTGTCTCCCACGGGTGGCCCGGTATGACGTGTACAAAGTCGCTCACATGCAGCTTGCGAAAGTAGTCCTGTGGCGTGGGCGGATGGTATCAGGGATGCGTTAGGGATGTATGAGGGGAGTATGAGAGGTGTATCAGGGGTATATCAGGGGTGTAACGGGGGTGTAGTAGTGGTGTATTAAGGGTGCATTGGGGGTGTATTAGCCGGGTATTGGGGGGTCGATTGAATGTGACAAGTCACAGGGTGGGTGGATGGGTGGATGGGTGGGCATTGGGGCGACGAGGTGTACGTGTTCCCTACTACTGTGACCTTAGGTACCACGCAGCTGTATATACTGTTGACTATGCACCGGTACCCATGTGCACTGCTAACTATGTGCCGGTGTACATGTGGGGTGTGTGTGGTGTGTGTAATATTTTACAGAAAGTGATGGATGGAAGAGTGTGGGTGGATAGATGGTCGTAGCTTGACCCCAGCTTGACCCCAGCTTGACCCAAGCGTGCCCTCAGCTTGACCCCAGGTTGACCCCAGCTTGACCCCAGGTTGACCCCATGTTAACCACGCTTGGGTTCGGCGCTTGAAACCAAAACATGGATGAACCGGCTTCAAGTTTTGCTTTCAACGGTTGGTGGGTGTCGCACCTCGTTGTAGCGCCACCACGGCGGCATCTCCTTCTCCTTCATCTTCTCCTCCAGGTGCTTCCCCTTCTTGTACTTCTGCGACAACACTCGACCCAACACCAGCGTGTCAGAACACTGGTACACTACTGTATGAGCAAACAGTCGGGGAGGAGGATGCGGCAAGTACTCTCTTCCATCCACCACATTTTTTAAAAGAAGACACACCACACACACCCCACATGCACACCGGTACATAGTCAGCAGTACGCTACGCTTTTTGTACTTCTGCCACAACACTGAACCCAACAGCAAGCGTGTCAGAACGACGCGCCAGCACTCGCATTGGGTGCCAACCAGGGGCTTACACTCGTCCGCTTTTCAGCTCAACTTGAGCCGTGTCCGACACACAACAACATCCTACACACCCTAAACACCCCTTAACAACCCCTTACCACGGGCTACACAACCCCTACGCGCATCCCCCATCCCATACAAAGCGCTCAAGTTGAGCTGAAGAGTGGACGAGTGTAAGCCCCTGGTGCCAACGAACTCTTCGGTGCGTTTCGATTTTCATCGACGATCGATTAGTCGGCCGGGCCGGCGCGCGCGGGTCCTTAGGGCGCGCATACACCGCCGCCAGTCTGAAGGAAGCATGCGCGTGACTGCGCGTGTGTGTATGCGTCGTGGGGAGGGGAGGGTGAGAGCGGGGGCGGGGGCGACTCACGTTTTCATTGGCCTTGCTCACTTTCGCTTTCGCCTCCGCGTCTTTCAAGTCGAAGGCTTGAGCGACGGTGTTGGGCGCGATGTTTTTCGGAAATCCCGGGGTCACCTTGCTTTCGGGTCATTGAGAAAAACGACTCAACCGATGTTAAATGACCAAAAAAGTCGGCACGTCTGTATGAGCATTTAGTTGTACGGTAAGTCATGGTTGGGTGGAGTGAGTTATTTTTGACCCCCCTCTCTTGCCTTATGCACGAGCTCGTGACCAGCGTTGAACGCGTTGTGATAGAGGAGCATGCGATCGCGCAGCGGCACCGGGTCCTCCTCCACGTCGTCGCGCGGCGGAGTCTCTCGCATCGTCACGTCCATGCCGGCCCCGTGTAAGGACCAGCGCCGCTCGCCGCGGCCCACGCAGAGCGCAGGGCGTGATCTAGTGTAGCAGCCCTGGGCGTTTCCTGCGACTCACAGTGCTGCGAACGTGTACTGAAGTGGGGCACGAGATGGGGGGTGTAAGGAGTGGGGTGGTACGGGCGCGCGGGGCGTTCGAAAAAATAATCGCCGCGACAGTTTCCGGCGCCGGAGACTCCCCGTTTCGCACGCGCGGGCGCTGGGTCTGCCGTGACGTGACGGCGCGCCGTGCGTGCGTCACCCGCCGCCAGCGGGAATGCCAAGAGAGGGGTTTTTCTCCAGCTCAAACTTTGTCCTGTGTCGTCGTCTTGGTCCGGTGAAATCGTTCTCTCATTATCCCGCCAAGCGCCAACTAAAGTGCCGTTTTTTTCCTTGGTCTTGAGGACAGTGCGTGGGTGAGTGGGTGCTCGTTGTCATCCCTCTCGCACTCAACCGTCAAGGCCACTCGGTTGCTCACTCCGTCAAGATGTCGACGTCACACCATGAGCTTGGCATGGCTCAGCGCGTAGCCGTCAAGCGCGTGCGCTTGGCATGGCTCAGCGCGCTGCCGCCAAGCGCACGCCGGCCCCGCGTGGCAACGGCAGCCGCGGCAGCCGCGAGAGGTGCCGCCGCCAGCCCCGCCGCCGCCCCCACGAACGCACACCATCAACCAGCTCGGCGACTGAACGACACAGACATCGACGCTGACGTCGGTGCGAAGAAGAGTGCTGCCTTCATTGCGCAGTGATGTATTATATCACTTGGGACTACATAAATGGCTATCGTTGAGTAAATAAATTGCTATTGCTGCGTTGCTGTACAACCGCGGGAGATTGGTGGCGTGCACAGACTAATGAAATAGGTGCCCTCCTTGGTCACATGGTGGGCGGGGCGCGGTGTGTTATTCCGTGTCGTCATCATCGTTGTCGTCCTCCTCTCCCCCCTCCTCTCCTCATCCTCCTCCTCTGTGCGCGCTACCGGCACCCCGGAAGCGTCGTCGTCGCAGCTTGGGCCCAATGTGGTCCTGTGGCTCCTGCTCCTCCTCCTCCTACCTCTTCGTCACAGCGCGGACCCGAAGTGGACCCCACGCTTATCCTCCTGCTGCTCCTCCTCCTCTTCCTCCTCCTCCTCCCCCTCCTCCTCCTCCTCCTCCTGCTCTTCCTCCTCGTCCTCCTTATCCTCCTCCTCTTCCTCCTGCTGCCTCGTCGTCACAACTTGGACCGAATGTGCACCCCGCGCGTGGGGTCGACGTGCGACCGCAGTCCGTCCGTGGCCGCGGCGTCCAACCGACCACCGCCCCCGTCCCTGCTGATGCTGGGCCCCACCCCCAGCCGCGCCGCCACCTCCGCCGCCGCCGCACTCCGCGGCGCCGGAGCCCAGGGCCTTACCTACGATCATCTTTCCAGTTAGACTTCCAGCCGTTTATCCCTGAAACCACTTGAAGTTCACCTGGAACCACTTGAAGTTCACCTCGAAGCTACTCAAGGCACGCCTCAAAGATACTTTAGGTAACTTCGAAGATACTCAAGTCAAGCAGTTCAGCTATAGGAAATAATGTAATGCAGAGAGCTCAACTTCAAGCCATGTGTCCCTGAAAACTACTTGAGGTATACAACATAGGCACACAAGCTAAGCAGCACGGCCGAGAAACCGAGAAACGTACATGTGTAATGCCCCGCCATAGACGCCTCCAGGAACTCCATGGGGTAGGGCCTGGTGAAAATTGCTCGCCATGTCATCCAGCGCATTCCGAGTCCTTGTTTCTTATGTGCAAAGGCATCCTGTGACGTGGAGAGCAATGTATGCCCTGACCCTACCGCGAGCACCCTGTCCGTCCAGCACGGCCCGTGCAACCCCACCCCTTTGTCCAGGAACGCCACGTGCCCCCCCCTCCCCACGTGTGCCATCGCCACGTGCCCTGTCATGAGGGTCATGAGAACAAGCACTCAAACCCAGATCGGATGTGACCGCGTGACTTGCCTTCAGGGTGAATGCTCATACAGACGTACGCGGACTCGGATCGTCTGAACACAATGTCAAACGAGTGCTTGTTCTCAATAACACTCCAGCATGGCTTGGTTAATGCTCAACATGTGAGTGCCTTGGGGCTCGACAAACGTTGTGAAATGCAAAAGTAAACTCCTGCCTGTGCCGCGGATGACCGCCTCGGTATCCGCCGTCTCGCCCATGAACGGGTCGTCCCGTGCCGTCAGGTACAGCAGCGGCGTGCGGACACTTTCGCCAGGGACCAAACCAAACAGGGATACTATTGAGAACAACGGCTCCACCAGCGTCGAATGGATGCCGGGAGTGTGCACGGGTACACTGGAGTGGGATACGGAGAGTATGTACGGTTACCCTGGTGCACTATGAGCAGACAATCAGGTCGAGCTAACGAGCCAGCGAGTGGCCAGGTCAGAGAGGAGGACGAAGCGACTATGTACGGGTACACTGGTACACTATGAGCAAATAGTCATGGAACGAGTGGCCAGGCGAGGGAGGAGGATGCGACGAGTGTGCACGGATACACTGGTACACTACGAGCATGTAGTCTGGGAGCGAGTGGTCAGGCCAGGAAGCAGGATGCGGCGAGTGTGCACGGGTACACTGGCACACTATGAGCCAACAGTAGCCAGCCCCCGCCTCGGGATGATGCGGGCGGGGCGGACGTACTCATAGTACTCGTGTACGTCCTTGAACCCGTGCATCGGCACAATGATTTTCTCGAAGTCCCGGATGGTCCGCAGATTGCTCGCCTTCATGACCTCCGCAGCCTCCGGGTGCTCGTTCACCTCGTTGGAGCGGCGCAAGTTGAAATTGAAAGCAAAAATGAAAGCAGTTCGTCAAATTTGAGTTTCAAGCGCTTAGTTCCAGGCACTTTCGACGTGGGTTTGATAGGGTCAACCTTCACCGCCTTGCCTCGTTCTTGTGCTTGCCAAAGTAGCGGCGCATCTCGGCGGCGACGGCGGCGTTGTACATGAGGCCGGTGGGGATCTTGGTGTAGCGGCGCAAGTTGAACTTAAAAGCAAAGTTTGAAAGCGGTTCATCATATCCTAGTCTCAATAGCATAGTTCCAGGCGCTTTCAATTCGGGTATCATCGGTTCAACATGCACCGCCCTACCTTGGGGTCAGTCAGCGCCCGGTGGCTGGAGTGGGGGTCCATCGGGCACGAGATCAGCACGCACCCCACAAATTAGGGACAAGCAGATCTTGCCCGCCACGTCGTCGACACGCATTGCAAACCCTCCTGCCTTGAATTGTATGGTGTCCTGTGACGTGGCGAACAACATTTGCCAGGCCCGGGAGCGGAGAGCTGAGCGGGGCGCATAACTTGGACGAGGTCGGCAGGGCGAGGATGGGGGCTGCAAGATAATGCCCAACCGCGACCCCGCTGCCGCCGTGGCCTGGTTTGCTGTCCTCCTCCGCCAGGTAGGTTCCCGTGACGTAGGCGCCCAGGCTGTACCCCGCCAGGAGCACAGGCGCCGTGGGGTACTTGGCCCGAGCCGCTTTCACGGCGGCGCGCACGTCCTCGGAACAGGGTCGGATACACTCAGGACAAACAGTAAGTGGAACATTCCGGGCCTTAGAGGCGGGGAGGTACACCAAGTGTTGGTCTTCGCATCATCAACCACATGTCAAACCCTCGTTGAGTCAGATGTCATGCTATGACGTGGCGAGCGTCAATCACTCGCCCCTGCCTCCGAGGATGCGGCGCAGTAGGTCTTGGCGGAGGTGAGTGGCACGCCATTGCACCCGCGCATATTGAGCGCCGCGCATCGCCAGCCGCGGACCGCACCGGTTGCCATGGCCCACTTCGCGGGCCCCTCGTGCGACCCGCCGTTGATGCCGTGCACCATGATGAAGACGGGGGCGTCGAGCGGCAGGTCGGCGGAGGCGGGGATGTTGGCGGCGGTGGTGGCTGGCGGCGCAGGCAGCGGGTTAGGCCCCAGTCCCGCTGGAAATGCAAATCCTGCCCCTATATTCCGGGAACCCGCCCTTATGTTTCGACCCACCGTCGCCGCCGCTGCCGCTGCCGCGTGTGCGGGCGCGGGTGCGGGTGCCGCACCGTACGTGTTCCGCGGGGGGGGCACCGGCGCGGGGCGCGTGAATCGCGCGTGCCGCAGCCAGTCCAGCCCAACCTGGCCCCCGTCTCCGCACTCCACCAGCTGTCGGTCGTACTTGAGGAAAATGGTGGCCATGCGGCCGTAGCCCAGGATGGTTTGGGCGTGGGCGTTGAAGCACCAGGATGGGGTGCGGTACTCAGGGCCTTACGTGACAATGTTTCCCAGGCTCAGCTCGAGTGTCTGTCAAGGCAATAAGTGAGGCTGTAGGCAATAAGTGAGGCTCACAGCGTAGACTGCTATGCTACCACACGTGTACATTAAGCAAACAGTCAAACTGGTACACTGGTGCACGGGTACAACCGGCAGCAGCGTGGATAGGTCAACGCCTTACCGGTACTTGTCCCCGAGGGAGGGGCACTGGGCGATGAGCTCGCGGGTCAATGCGCCGCCGTCTAGGGTCAACCACATACTGCCCGCCGAACTGAGCCTTCGTTGAAAACGCATTTTGAGCCCTCGTTTCTTGAGGTCTGAGTAAAAGGTACTCGTATCGTATGCCTCGGCGAGCAATATCCACCAGGCCGTACCGCCGCCGTGAACAATGAACGGCGTGCTGCCGTCGTCGTCGGGGGATCCGTCGGAGCGGTGGCGGGCGGCGCTGGGGGCGGCGGCAGCGGCAGCGGCAGCGGCAATGGCACCGCCTGTGAGGAGTGCTGCCGCCGCGAGGATTTTGGTGTGGGTGACCTCCGGTGCGGTGGAGCGTGCTGCGGAGGCGGCGGTGGCGGCGGCGGCGGTCGCGGGGGAGGCGCCGGGGCGCTTGTACGGCAGCCGGGGCTTGCTGGAGCCTCCGCCTCCGCTGCCTCGCCCGCCGCTTCCTCCCCCGCCTCCTCCCTCTCCTACTCCTCCTGGTCCCGCCTTTTTCCCCATCCCCATGCCGCCCACCGCCCTCTCCAGCAGCTCGGGCCCGCCGTCAGATTCCGCCGCGGCCACTACACGGGCCTGCGGCTTGCCCATGCTCGTGGTCGCGCGCAGGCGGCTGCCTTCACCTTCACCGGCGTTCGCTCCTCCGCTGTGTTGTTCGTTGTGGAGGAGCATCGGACGATTCCTCGGAAAGTGTTATGGACGACATCCAACGCGTTACTCCACGTGGCGAGGCGGTGTGCCGAGGTGTGCCCACTTTCAAGTCCATTTGACGCGACCGCGCGATGTGGCCGCCAGCCGAGGGTGGCGGTGGCGGCGGAAGCGGCGGAGGCGACGGAAGCGGAGGGGGCGCTACCCTCGCCTCACCGCCGGCGGGCGCCCCCTCCGCCGCCGCCGTCGCCGCCGGCCCCGCCGCTCTTCCCAACGTGGTTTGCATCCTAGGCCAGACAGGCGCGGGCAAGTCCCAACTCGCTATCGAGCTAGCGCTGGCACTCAACGGGGAGGTGGTCAACTGCGACGCCATGCAGGCGGGGCCTGCCGCGCCGTCCCCGCACTGCTTGCGCGTAGTATACCAGTGTTTCATAACCCAGCGTGTTGCCGCCGTCCAGGGCCTGACACGGCGTCCCTGGACAGGGCGTCCGCTCGTTGTTTGCTCACAGTGCATCTGTACTCGCACACCACCGCCCGCCACCGCCGCCCTGCGTGCTGCTGCCTCCAGGGTCATACACGGCGTTCTCTCGCCAGGGGGGAGCATGCGTCGAGTGTGCGGGTACATTGTGCTTTGAGCAAACAGTCTGCGAACGAGGGTCAGGCTCTGCGTGCGGGTGTACGCGCGGCTGCCCATCGCCACCGCGCAGGTGCCGGTGGAGGAGCGCAGGGGGGTGCCGCATCACCTCCTGGGAGTAGTCGACCCGCTTGGGACGGCGGCGGCGGCGGCGGCGGCAGCGGCGGCGTCTGAGCAGACGCGAATCAGCCGAGTTGCGGTACCAGCGGCTCCAGCGGCAGCGGTGGCAGCGGCGGCAGCGGCAGCAGCGGCGACAGAAGCGGCGGCGGCGGCAGCAGTAGCAGCGGCAGCGGCAGTGGCAGTGGCAGTAGCGTCGACGCGGGTGCAGTGCACCCCTATCCCGGGCGGGTCGGCCAGTGGGAGCGTGACAGGCGGCGGGGCGGCTAGTGGGGGCGTGACAGGCGGCGGGGCGGCTAGTGGGGGCGTGACAAGCGGCGGGGCGGCTAGTGGGGGCGTGACAGATGGCGGGTCGGCCAGTGTGGGCGTGACAGGTAGCGGGGCCTCCGTGCAGTGCACCCCTATCCCGGCGCGGAGGAGACGGAACGCCGTGGTGTTCAGCCCGAACGATGCCATGCTGCTTCGCCGCCGTGCCGCGTCGATGGCAGCGGGGGCGGATGAGGGATTGGTTGGGTTGATGGGGGAGGATGGGGAGGTGGGGGTGGTTGAGGAGGTTGGGGTGTTTGAGGAGGTGAGGGAGGTTGAGGAGGTGAGGGAGGTGGGGCAGGAGGGGAAGGAAGGGGAGGTTGGGAAGGTGGGGGAGGAGCAGATGGAGGAGGATGTCGGGGATATTCGTTTGGTGGGTCCGGCGGCGGCGGCTGGTGTTATCACTGTCCGGGACTTCCGCGATATGGCTGTGCCGGTGGTGGCCGACATCCACGCGCGGGGCAGGGTGCCTGTGCTGGTGGGGGGTAGCGACTACTACCTGCAGGCGCTCGTCAGCCGCTCGCTGCTCGATGACTTTCGTCCGGACGACGTTGACGCCGACGTGCCGCCCGACGGTGGCGGCGGCGGCGGCGGCGGTGGCGGCGGTGGTAGCGGCGATGGCGGCAGTGGCAGCGGTGGCGGCGGCAGCGGTGAGCGTGGCGGTGGCGGTGGCGAGGGCGGCGGCGATGGCGGTGGCGGCGGTGGCGGCGGTGGCAAAGGCGGCGATAGCAGCGGTGGCGGCGGCGGTGACGGCGGTGAAGTCGATGGTGGCAGTGGCGGCTGTGAGGGCGGTTGGGGCGGTGGAGGCGACGGTGAGGGTTCATCAGGTGATGAGGGGGAGGAAGAAGGCGGCGTTGGGGAGGATGCACGGGGTGTGCAGCGGCGGCAGCTACAGGGTGAACCCCTCAAAGCAGAGGAAGAGGCGGCGGGGGCTGCGGCGACGGCAGCGGGGGAGACAGCAGGAGAGGAAGACACGAAGGATGCTGCGGCGGCGGGGGCGGCGGCACATGCGCGGCTGCGCGCAGTGGACCCGGCATCAGCTGCCAAGCTCCACCCGCACAACGCCCGCCGCGTCCGCCGCTACCTTGAGATCTTCGATACCACCGGCGAGCGCCCGAGCGACATCTTCGCTCGGCAGCGCACCGAGGCGGCCGCGGCATGGGGATCCGGCGGCGGCGGCGGCATGCGCTACAGGCAGGGCTTCATAGGATAATCCACACCAACCAAACCCAAAAATGCTGCCAACTTTCCCCCATCAACGCTGATGTACCCAACTTAACAAACATTATACCTTGCGCTGATTTTCCCCAAGTGAACCGATGTCAACTTCCGCCTGCGCGTATGCGCCCACGTGTATTCCCCAGTTGACACTGGTGTTGAGGTGTGCCGGGGGCCTTGGGTGCAGGGCGTTGTTCCTGGTGATGCACGCGGACGCTGCGGAGCTGGAGCCGGCGCTGCGGCGGCGCGTGGATGGTATGGTGGCGGCGGGGCTGGTGCAGGAGCTGGAGGCGTTGGCGGCCGCGGCGGCGGTGCCGGCGGCGGGGACGGCGGCTGCGGCGGCGTTGGTAGGAGCGGAGGTGACGGTGGTGGCTGCGGCGGGGGCCGGGGAGCCGGCGATGGCGGAGGAAGCGTGCAGCGGAGATGATAGCGGGCGGGGGGTGCAGCAATCAATCGGATTTCATGAGTGGGGGGCGTATCTTCGCGCACGGGGGTTCGCCTGGGGGACAGCACCGTCGGCGTCTGCCGACGGAGCGGCTGCGGGCGCGGCTGGGGTTGGGGACACTGTTGGCAAGCCGGATATGGAGGCGCTCAGGAACGAGGCGGTGGAGGCTATGAAGGCTGACACGTGCCGGCTGGCGCGCCGGCAGGGGCTTACACTCGTCCACTTTTCAGCTCAAATTGAGCCGTTTGTTGTTGTTAATACTTCCACAGACCCATCGTATGCCACAAAACGTGCTTACGTTGAGCCGAGAAGTGGACGAGTGTGAGCCCCTGCGCGCCGGCAGCTGCGCCGATGCTGCCGCCTCACGCGCCGCTTCGGCTGGCGCCTTCGCTTCTTGGATTCCACCGCCGTCCATGCAGGTCTCCGAGCCGGCGACGCGGTGGCGGTGAAGTCCGCGTGGGCCGCAGATGTGTACGCGCCCGCCCTCGCCGCCGCCGCCGCGTTTCGAGCGGTAGGGCGGTGCAGGTTGACCCAAAGCTGACCCAAGGTTGACCGCGCTCGATTTCAGCGCTTGAAGCTGATTTGTGAAGAACTGCTTTCAGATTTTGCGTTCAATTTCAACTTGCGCCGCTACATAGCGGGGGAGGATGAGGGCGTGGTCGACGGCGGTGGTGACAGTGACGAGGATGCGGCCAGGGGTGGCGCCGGGGCGGACGACGCGGAGGAATGGGCGGAGCACTCATGCGAGGCAAGGCCTGGCAGGTATTGTTCGCCCCGTCATTATATGCAATTCATCTCAAGAAGCCAGGGTTCGAACTGCGTTGGATGACGTGGCGAGCAACCTCTGTCCGGTCCCTAGGCCCTAAACCCTGAACCCGAAACCCTAAA
>Ga0307489_10003224_pt1 | contig 10844 bp, 6 predicted proteins | sample SB12metaG_FD_202247 | JGI IMG/M metagenome (GOLD analysis project Ga0307489, IMG submission 202247) | Sea-ice brine microbial communities from Beaufort Sea near Barrow, Alaska, United States - SB 1.2 | ecosystem: Environmental > Aquatic > Marine > Coastal | place: USA: Alaska | collected 2017-05-06
GTATGTTTAATAAAGTAATGGCGCAATACCCAATATGGAAAGAGGGAAGTGAAGTAGTCGTATTTGGTGGGGAATGGTTATCACGAAATTAGAGCCCAAGTCGACGCATTAACGTTTTCATCAATAGTCGTTTTTTGCGCGTTTTTTGACTATGACCGTTGTAATGACTCGCTTTTATACTCATATTTTTAAGTTTAGTGACTTATCGTCTTTTTGAGACGCGCAGTTTTACACATAGATTGTTACTATTTCGCCATGATGCAGATAGAACCAGTTGACCCAAGGCAGACTATATGGTTATTATATTAATGAGAGGAATATACCTCGAATAATAAGTCGCAGAAAGCGGCACACTTAAACACTATTTTAATAGTGGTCTTGGGAGACACATAAATGTTTACAAATTCAAAGCTGGCGGTTTCGATCCGTCTCGGTCTTGCTATTGGCGTTGCGTCAACGGCGATGTTCGCTTCAAATGCTGTGCTTGCACAAGAAGCTGAAGTGACTGGTACAGTAGAAAAAATACAAGTTACGGGTTCACGTATCAAGCGCGCCGACATAGAGGGTGCAAACCCAGTCACAATTATGACGCGCGCGGACATAGAAAAGTTCGGTATTACTTCAATTGGTGATGTCCTTCAATCAATTCCTGCTGCCGGTTCTGCAATTAACTCAAATAGTAACAATGGTGGTAACGGTACAACTACTATTAACATTCGGGGAATTGGGTCAAATAGGACGCTTGTGCTCGTCAATGGCAAACGTTGGGCGCCTGGTCTAGGCGGTACAGTTGACTTAAATAATATCCCAAGTGCAATTATTGAGCGGATAGAAGTTTTGAAAGATGGTGCCTCAGCAGTATACGGCTCTGATGCGGTTGCTGGTGTTATAAATATAATAACACGTCAAGATTTTGAAGGCGTGCATGCCAACGCGTATCTAGGTGAATTTGGTGACGGTGATGGTCGCAGACAGGCAGCTGACATCGGTTTCGGTGTTTCCAGCGACAAGACTAACGTATATTTCAACGTAAGTTATGTGAAAGAAGAGCCAACATTAGCGGGTGACCGTGATATTTCTGCAGTACCAGTCTTTGGGACTCCACAAGGTTTTGGCGGTTCATCAGGAACGCCGACTGGTCGTTTTATGTTTTTTGACGCTGATGGTGGTTTTAACAACAGCACAGGTGATGGACAAGGTGGATTAGCACCTTGGGTTGAACCTGATAGTCGTTTTAACTTTGCACCGTTTAACTATCTTTCTACTCCACAAGAAAGAACAAACGTGTTTGTTCAAGGTAGTCATGAATTAGACGACAACATTGCTGTTACCGCTACAGCATTTTATGGCAATAGAAAATCCGCACAGTTCTTAGCTCCTACTCCATTGTTCTTTGGTTCTGCTTTTGGTGATGCCGGTTATACCATCGCTGCGAATAATCCGTTTAACCCAACGGGCCTAGATTTAACTACTGATTCAGCTATTGGGGACCCTAGCAACTTATACTTAGTTGGCCGTCGAATGTTTGAAGCTGGTGGTCGTGAGTTTGTTCAAAATGTAGACCAATTTCAGTTTAACTCTGGTATTGAAGGTACTTTTGAATTTAACGACAAAGAATTCTACTGGGATGTTGGTTATACTTATGCTTCAATTCAACAAAACCAAATTACAGATGGTCTGCTTAACACTAACCGTGTTAAGAACGCTATAGGTGATGTTGATGCATGTACAGGTGGCAATGATGGTTGTGTACCATTAAACTTATTTGGTGGTTCTACTGGCTTGGGTGAGGGTACTATTACGCAAGAAATGCTCGACTACATTACTTTTACTGCGCAAGATGCTTCGGGTTCTGAGTTAAGAAGTTATCAAGCTAACCTTTCTGGTGATTTGCTAGACCTTCCAGCGGGTACACTTGCATTCGCAACTGGTTGGGAAAAACGTTGGCAAGAAGGTTTTGACCAGCCTGACGCACTTATCGCAGCCGGTATTACTTCTGGTAACTCCCGTCAACCTACTGAAGGTAAGTTCAGTGTTGAAGAGTATTACTTAGAGCTTGCTGTTCCATTAATAGCTGATGTTCCGTTTGTAAAAAACTTAGATTTAGAATTGGCTACTCGCTATTCTGATTACAGCAACTTTGGCGACACTACTAACAGTAAAATTGGTCTAAAGTGGCGTATCAATGACGAATTAATGGTTCGCGGTACTTTCTCTGAAGCATTCCGCGCACCATCAGTATCTGAATTGTTTTTAGGTGCTAGCGATAGCTTTCCATCATTAACTGACCCATGTAATGGTGGTTCAGCGGCTAATCCTACTTTAGCTGGTTGTGCGGGTATTCCATCGACTTATAACCAGCCTAACAGTCAGATTCGGATCACTGTTGGTGGGAACGCGAATTTGCAAGCTGAAGAAGCAGAAAGCTTTACATACGGTTTTGTCTATTCTCCAGCTTGGGCGGAAGGTCTTTCAATGACGTTCGATGTGTTTGATATCGAGATTGACAATGCTGTTTCTACTGTTGGTGCACAAAACATCCTTGATGCCTGTGCGGGTGATGGCGTAACTCTTTGTTCTTTCGTGCAGCGCAGCAGTGGTGGTGGTGTTTTAGACTTGTTCAACGGTCTAGTTAACTTGGGTGGTCAAACAACTTCTGGTTTTGATACCAATATTCAATACGGTCTTGAAACTGAGTTTGGTGAATTTAACTTCCTATGGGATGCGACATACATTGATGAGCGTTCAGTTATTGTTGTTGACCCAGTAGCTGGTACTTCAGTTACTGTCAATCAAGCAGGCAGTGCGTTTGACCGTGACGTCGTTCCACGCGTTCGTTCCAATATCTCTGCTTCTTGGCTTCTTGAAGATTTCAGTGCAAGTTACTTGATACGTTTCATTAATCATACGATTGAAGATTGTGGTATCAATGATGCTTTGGAGCAAGAATTGTGTAGCGAACCATCTGCTGAAGTTGGTGGTCAAAGTTTCAACAGGTTAGGTGACATGGCTTATCATGATGTATCTGGTAGCTACCAGATAAATGATCAAGTCAAAGTAACAATAGGTGTGAACAATTTGTGGAACACTGATCCACAAGTATCTTACAGTACCTTTGCAAACAGCTTTGATCCATCAATGTATGAAATCCCTGGTCGATTTGCATACACTCGTCTAAGTATGGCGTTCTAAGTCACACTTTAATAAAGTAGTACTGCAAAAATCAAAAAGCCTCCGATGGGGGCTTTTTTAATACATAAACTAAATTAGCGACTAAAATTTATGAATATTGAAACTATGCTACAAAAAGTATTTAATCATTTTCAAAACAATGAAATTGAAGAAGGTACACGGCTATTAGAGAGAGCTTCCCAAACGGGAGATTCTAGGGCTGTTTTGTATTATGCAGACAACCTTTATTCTATAGATCCAGAGAATGCGCTGTTATTTTTGCAACAAAAGTCTATTGATGGAATCGCAGGTGCTGGACACCGATATGCTTTACTGAGCGTTTTCTTTGAAAAAAAAATTCCCGAACAAGAAATATTTGATGCTTTATATAGAGATGCATCTAAAGGTCATATTGAGTCTTTGTTAATAATGATTAACACCATTTCAGATGAAACAATAAATAGTTCGTTATTGTATAAATTAAACGATATTGCTCCAGAATTACTACAAGATTTAGGCATTAGGCTACCAGAACAAGAAACAGCTTTTAATATAGAGTTAGCGAGCGAGTTATTTTTTAAGAATATTAATAATTCAATAATACCAGAACGTAAAATCTTACATATCGAGATTGGGCTGACAATATGGAAGCATGCGCTTTCCTCTTTAGAGTGTAATTATTTTAAATTACGTTTTGCTTCTATGCTCAAGCCTTCACAAATATTTGATCCGCTTACTGGGGAGGCCCGACAAGATCCTATCAGGCAAAGTTATATTGCAACTATTCAGCCAGAGTATCTGGATTGGTTTAGCTTAGATATTGACCGAAGAATTGCGATATTTTCAGATACTCAGTTAGCCAATGGTGAGCAAATAAATATCCTGTATTATCAGAAAGGTCAGTCTTACAAGCCGCATTATGATGCACTGATAGGCGAAAATATTGGAATCCGTGAGCGCTTAAAAGACGGAGGGCAAAGAATGAAAACGGCATTATGCTACTTAAACAACGTTCCAGAAGGAGGAGAAACGTCGTTTCCTCGAATACCTTTTAATTATAAACCGTGTGAAGGTGACATGTTACTGTTCGATAACATGAATAATAAGGGCAGTGTTCTTAAGCTGTCGTATCACACTGGAGAGCCTGTAATATTAGGTGACAAATGGGTATTATCAAAATGGATCCGAGCAAGCACAACCGGCTATGGTAAAATAGTGTACAATAGACTGAATTAGTGAGGTTGACCATTTCCTAAATTAATTTAGACTAAGAAGTTAGTGACTTCTTCATTATGTTAGCTACAAACTTAATAGCGGTCTCATTATTTCTCGTGGGTTGCAATTCAACAACGAATCCTTCCAATAATTTAATTAATAAAAGCATTGTCACGAACGGTATTATAGATGGGATAATTTACAGCCACGAAAAACGTGTTGGCAGCGACCTTAAAATAAAATATGTTTACATATGCAGAGAACTCGACAATGCTAATAGTTTTAAAAGGCTAGCAAAGAAGTCAAGATGGATTGTCAACGGCCGAGTAAGAGCAACAAGATACGAAAAAATATCAATATTGATAGCGTTTTGATTAGCTGCACTCTGCTACTTTTAATATAAGTGAGATAACTTTTGTACCAGCATGATTGAACAAATATTAGATTCACTACGCAAACGTGACTACGATATTGCACTAGATTTATATTTGGAATTGTTTAATCAACACCCTGAGCAATTTCAGATAGGGTCTAGCAGTGCATTAAAAGGATTAGACACCCATCTCTTGAATGCATCGAACTTAGCTCGAAAAAAGGGATTTGATACCGTTGAACAAGCCCGTAAAGGCTCATCCCGCCTAGCAAGCGGAATAGACAGAACATTTGGCTTAGTTACACAGTTTTTCGAACATAGCTACCAACGACCTAACTTTTTTTATATTCCTAACTTACCAAGTAGCGGCTTCTTTATGGTTGATCAAATCCCAAAATTAGATGATTTTTTGGAAGGATTAAAGCGGTTTATACCTGATTTATTAAAACTAATTGATGAAAGGAAGCAAAATTATATAGATATGATGGGACAAGTTCCAGATACTAAGGGTTGGCAAACCTTGAGGAACGGAAATTGGCTGTCTCAACATCTTATTAAATCTCATGGTCACGATAAATTCGCAATAAGCGGATTAGCTGAATATTTTGCAAATGCTTCCGTTGTCGCTGATTGTCCTCCACATGCTCCCGAAGCGTTTATTTCTTACCTATTACCGGGTGCTAAAATCCCGTCGCATTTTGGATTATCAAACGTAAAGCTCACGGTTCATGTGCCTTTACAAGTCAATTCAAAATGTAATATTAAGGTGGGTAACGAAACAAAAAATTGGCTATCACCACCCCAGAAAGTAATCATTTTTGACGATAGTTTTGAGCATAGCGCTGAGAATTTAGGTGACGAGATGCGAAGTGTGCTTATTTTTGATATCTGGCATCCTCATCTGAGTGACCAAGAAAAAACGGCGATTCGTTTGTTTATGAAACTTTACAATGAGTGGTCTACTACTTACGGGCCACTTGCCTCACTAGACAAGCGCTTGCATGTTTAAGTGCTCAAATTTTTCAATCAAAGGATGCATGATTGCACAACTGCTAATGCAAACTTATTTCATAAGAGTTTCTTGAAATGAATCCTGTTACCATTTATCAATCTATTTCAAACAGCTTTCAGTTGTCAAATTATACAGCAGTTGAGAAAATGGCAAAGCAACACTTCGCTGTTATATTGAACGAGCCTAACATAGCACAAATGGTCTCTGTTTCACTGCGTAGACTAAATAAATATGATCAGGCCAAAAAATGGTTTATCAAATCAATCAAAACACATCCACTTCACGTGCCTTTATTGAATAGCTATGGTAATTTTTTACTCGATTTGAAGGAGTATAATGCAAGTAAATTGCAATTTCAAAAAGCCATTTCAATAGAATCAAATCATTTTAATTCTTATCTGAATCTAGGTCGTTTACATTTAAAGCTAAATGAATATTCTAAAGCACTTACTAACTTCAAACACGCGGCTCGTCTCAAGCCTGCTAGCTCAGAAGCAATTGTAGGTTGTGCGGATAGCTATAGATCATTAGGAGATATAGTTGCTGCAGAGAACATCTACTTTACTGCATTGCAGCAGGGCAGTTCAGACATTAAGGTCCTAAGTAATCTAGCTTCAATTCGCAGACATCAAAATAGATTCAAAGAAGCTATAACGTTGCTAAAAAGAACTCTTATAGCTACTCCCAATGAATTAACCAGTCTTCGGAATATTGCTGCATGTTTAGCATTGGATAATCAAACAGAAGACGCTATAAAGCATTACAGACAAATAGTTACCACTAATCCTTTTGACGTCGATGCGCAGGGTGAACTAGCCCGTTTGTTATGGTCCTTGGGAATCAATAAGCCCTTCCAATATATACAAGCTGCTTTGGGCAGCGTATCAGAAAATGTGGAGTATTGGATATGGTTTATTGGCTTACTAATGGAAGCAGAGGAATACGAACTAGCGACTGGTTATATTGAAACGTTGTTGGAGGCCCATCCTAATGAATATATGGCTATTTCGTATTCCGCGCGGATCCAAAGAGTGCGAAATGATATTCGTTGTATTGCAACAAGTAAGAGAGCAATTAAAGCATCTAAGCAGCCGAACAACACCGGTTTATTAAATGAACTTGGATATAGTTTATTGGCATTTCAGAAAAATGCAGAGGCTTTAGGAATTTATAGTAGATTAACCAAGATCGATGAAATGAACCAAGGTTGGTGGACACTACTTTCTACCTGTTATAAACGGCTTGGCAATGCTGCAAAATATGAATGGTTATGTAACTACTCAAATCTAGTGTCGACAAATAATATTGAGGGTGCAATTAGCAAACAAGGCGTACTTCTGGACATTAAGGCTCTAAAGTTAGAGTTACAAGATATGCACAACACCAGTCGACATCCTATCGGACAATCTTTGAGAGGTGGAACTCAAACATTTGAAAATCTCTTTGATAATCAATTGCCGCAAGTTCAAGCGTTGAAAGAAATTGTGTTGGAGTATGCTCAAAAATTTATAAGCAAACATAAAGTCGATAGGCGTCATCCGTTTTTATCAAGAGTTGGTGACCTAGAATTATCCTTCGTTGGGTCATGGAGTGTAAGTTTGAAAAGTAATGGTTTTCATAAATCTCACTTTCATCCTCAGGGCTGGTTAAGCGGTGTTTTCTATATTGACTTACCTTTAGAAATTGAAGATGAAGGGCAAGGTTGGTTGCAACTTGGAAAGCCGGAAATCGAAAATGACCAAAGTGCCAGTGATCTTTTAATCAAGCCTGAGCCGGGCGTTCTTGTACTTTTTCCTTCTTATATTTGGCATGGTACCCTGCCATTCTTTTCGTCAACTCAACGTCTCACTATTGCCTTTGATTTTGAACCAAAAAAGACGTTACGGAGTTCCAAATGACCAAACACTTAGATCCCAATAAAGTAATTAGCCTTTTCAAAAAAGGTGATTTTGAATTAGTAATTAAGCAATTTTCAGCATCGTTAGGACAACATCCAACGATCGATATGATGTTAGCTATATCCTTTTCAAAAATTAATGAGGAAGCTAAAGCACATAAAATCTTTAGTGATTTACAGAAGTGCTATCCGACAAACCCAGATATTGCTTTTAACGTTGCTCTAGTGTTTAAGCAACAAGGTATGATTAAAGCGTGCAAAAAAAGGTTGCGTTCAGCGTTGGTTATGAATCAGCAATATCATCCTGCATATTATACATTGGGTAATATACTATTTGAGCAAGCTAATTATACAGAGGCGCTAAAATGCTATTTAAAAGCAGTTAAGTTAAGCGCAAATCAACTTGATTATTTGCGAAGCGCGGCATCTTGCTATTCAAAGCTGGGACAATATCAATCTGCCTACTTATACATCAGGCAAATTTTTGGTTCAGGACTCGAACATACTAACGATTTAGCCTTTTGTATGCAGCAATTTTATCTTGCAAAAGACTATAGGAAGGCACGAAAACTATTCCAAAGGTTTAATGATACAAATCTAGCAAGTGACTATTTCTACTATTACTATTGTTTAATTGAGATAGACGAGAAAAGGTTTGTATTCGCCTTGAAGCAATTACAGGCTATAAACCCTAAGCAATTGTCTTATGATGATGCTGAAATGCTGCAAGCTAATATCTTCTTTTGTAATTTCTTATTGTATGCGGATACACAAGCGTTAAATAAAATTCATCAAGTCACTCTTAATAGTGTGAATAAAAACATTGTTATCTTCACAATGAATTTATTTGAGACATTAGGACGATTCGATGAGGTCCGCCTTTTATACGATAAAGCTGTTAATGAAAATATTATTGATAATGAAATATCGTTAATATGGGCAAAAGTACTGGTAAGGCAAGACTTGCAAACACTAAACGAAAATAACCAATATATTTCTACCTTAATTGATGTAGATAATAAAACTGAGGATCAACAAGCACCCCATGAAGAAGCAGAAGCTATACTTATTTTTATCCTGAATGCGGGCGAGCAAAGAAAAGAAGCCTTAGACAAGAACCTCCAACTAAGCTGTCTTTATCAATTGATAAAGTTATTTGAGAAACAGAAACGTTTTGCAGAAAGTTGGACCACGATAAAAAAGATTGAAACCATGAATGCAGAGATTGCCAAAAATATTGGCACAGACTTTCATACTCATGTAGAAACTGTAACAAGGCTGACCTGTCTAAATAATCACGAGAGAACGTCTGAGAAACATAAAACCGTACCAAAAATGGTTTTTATAGTAGGCTTTCCTAGAACTGGAACAACCCTATTAGAGTCTAAATTAGTGCTCTTACCCAATATTAAACTATTAGAAGAAACCCATGCATTACAGGATTTTTTAGAGTGTGAAAGGTCCAATAGCCGCCATACAATTTTAGAGCAATTATCGTCGTTAGATAAAATTCAACTTACACAACTAAGTGAAGAATACATATCCAGTCTGCGTGATTTTGTAAATTTCGATGATTCAGATGTTCTTCTTGATAAAATGCCACTAAATGGTCTTTATGTTGATGCAATTAGGTTATTATTTCCTTCTGCCAAGGTTGTAGTGATGTATCGCGATCCTCGAGATATTTGCATTAGTTCTTTAAAGCAGTCGATGATTCAGCTTTATACTGTGGATCAATTTGCTCAACGATATGACGTGTATATGACATTCCTTCATCAAAGACTGCAAGACGACTCCAACCAAATGTGCAATGTAAAATATGAAGATTTAGTAACCGATTTCGATAATGTTTATAAATATATTTTGAAGAAAATAGACTTGATTATCACTTACAAGGCCGGTTTGCAACGCAACCTAGAACAGGACAATCACGAAGTAACGCAGTTGCATAATACCCCCAGTTACGACCAAATAAATAGGCCTATTTATACTTCATCAATTGGAAGCTATAAGCAATATTCAGCTTTTTTAGATTTTAAACATCCTCTTTTGAAAAAGTGGGTAAATAAATTGGGATACGCCGACTAGAAGATTGGATCCGCTCTATTCGTCTATATTGGCACTTTTTCTAACTTGAATGCTAGAGTAAAGCGGGGCATATAGCAAATACGATTTGGCGGTCGGCCAACATGTTTAATTGCACCATGAAAAATCACAGTTCGACCTGGCTTTGGGTTGCAAGCAAACACACAGTCGTCTTGATCATTATAAAATAATGTTTCTCCGCCCCATTCCAAATCCCACTTTGGGCATATGTAAACAAGAGCAGTAAGTTCATCAGACTCGGGCATGCAATCAGTATGGGTGAATAGCATATCCCCAAAGCTTGCATAGTTAGTATATGCTCGATATGCACGATATTTTTCGCCAGTTGATTCTTCAATAGCCGCAATGATTCTCTTGTACGCTGGCAAAGACGTAATTTGTTGATCTGCTAGATTAACGACCCAGTGCTTGTATTCAGCAGTGTCGGGGCGTGCAACTTCATTTCGTTTAAAAGCGCTAGCTTCAAGGCCATGAAATATTGAGGTGGCTTCTTGTACTGAACAGATATCATCAAAAACATAAATAAGTTTACCGTCAACGTCTTTACAATATTTTGGTACTAGGTTCATACTTCTTTTTAAACTCCATATAATTTCAACTAATATTTAAAGTGTATCTTTTTAACATTTACATGCATAGGATAGAAATCGTTTTATGAGAACAATAACATTGTAATTCATATTAAAGGCTTGCCTTTCTCCTCAATCTCTGTATGATTTGCGCCCACTGTCTCTACGGGTGCTTTTTAAGTCCCTTATAAAAGACATTGTTTAGCGGGTCGAATAACTAGGTCTATAAGCTTTTGCTTCTTTAGTTATACGCCACGCAGCAAGCGACTTGATTACACTGGTATTAATTTATCAGAACAAGCTAACAGCTCGCAGCGCGCTAACATATGAACAGGACCTCAATTGGAGGTCAATGGTTTACGCACATCTTTTCATCCGCGCTTTTTTAAGAAAGCAATAGGAGTGAAAAGATGATTTATTTTGTTCTTTCGATTGGAGCTTTATCGATGCCAAATCAAAGAATTCGTATTCGCTTAAAAGCGTTTGATCACAAGTTGATCA
>Ga0307489_10003225_pt1 | contig 10843 bp, 10 predicted proteins | sample SB12metaG_FD_202247 | JGI IMG/M metagenome (GOLD analysis project Ga0307489, IMG submission 202247) | Sea-ice brine microbial communities from Beaufort Sea near Barrow, Alaska, United States - SB 1.2 | ecosystem: Environmental > Aquatic > Marine > Coastal | place: USA: Alaska | collected...
TTTTAAAGTTCATCGAGCCCCACGGCGCTACACATCCCTTTACTGTTTCACTAAACGGCATCCAACCAATGTGGACGACGTGGCGGGTGCGTTGTGGGTATTGATTTAGTTCCTGAGTAGCTGAGGGATATGATGAGCCGCGGCCCGATATCATACTGTGAGCACACTGACACTGACTAGGCGGATTGGAACGTGGGCAGTGGTACGATACGGGGTGCACGGTGAGAACTGATGGGATATGATGAGCCGCCCCCCCGGGACCCTGCTGAACGGTGGTGCGGATGGCGGACCCGGTCATGGCGCGCGACCCGCTGGCGCTGCTGGACGCCCTCAAGGCAGGGGCCGGGTCTTTCACACACGCACGCCGAAGTAGCGTACTTCTGGTCAGGAGCGGGGGTTAAATTGAGCATAACCACTGTGCCCCACTTTTTGTTTTGTCCTTGAGTGAGGCTATGGTATACTAGCTGATCCATTGGAATACACACAACACACACACACACACACACTCACACTCACACACACTCACACACACTCCACCATCCAGGGCCATCGATGTCTCAGAGAGACATCTGGCCGCAGTTGAGCTGGAGAAGGGGCACGCGTTGCACGACCCTGGGGGCAGGCGATAGAGCGGGAGCTGGGGCGGACGGAGGGGGGGCTGCGCTTCGGGCCCAGGCCGATCGACCTGGACATCATCTTCCACTGGATGGGTGACCACAGGCGCGGGGGTTCCTCAGAACATCGTCTCGACTGACATTGGATGAACCGAAATCGACGACAAACCGAAATCGATAAACCGAAATCGGGACCATCGACGATAAACCGAAATCGGGACGTGGGTAAGCGCTCATAGGTCGGTCGCCCACCACGAACCGTGTCCGCGCGTCTGTAAGTGCAATTACCCTGAAGGTGAGTCGTGCTCCGATTGCCGTTCGGGACGTTGTTGTGGATGACCCGCGTGGGAGGTGCGAGCGGCTGCAGATCCCGCACCCGCGCTACGCCGAGCGCGGGTTTGTCCTGGCAGGGAGGGTATTGAGAACCGGCACTCGACCGACGTTGAACATTCTCCCACTCCTCCGCGTGTCTGTACGAGTATGCGCACGCAAACTGACGGTAGGTCGTGCTCCGACCTGGGTTCGAGTGGTTGTTTTCAGCGACCCTTATGCCGGGCTCCGCTGAGTGACCTCTTTCTTGGCGTTGTGGAGCCGGGCTCGATCCCTGACGGTGCTGGCGGCGGCGGCGGCGGTAGCGGCGGTAGCGGTGGTAGCGGCGGCGATAGCGGTGGCAGTGGTAGCGGCGGCAGAGGCAGATTCAAAGCGGCTGAGGCGGTGGGTGCGGCGTTTGGAGGAGGCGGTGAGGCCTCCAACGCGGTGAGCGCCGGTCTGGCGGCGGCGGCGGTGCGCTGGGCAGCGATGGGCGGCGAGTCCCTGGTGGGCAGGGCCTTTCACTCCCCCACTCTTCGGCGTATTAGCCTGAGCTGCTTTGTACACTGCCATCACTCAACGTATCCCGCCAAATGCGCTAACGTTGATATGAAATGTGGAGGAGTGTACGCCCCTGGGGGTCGGGGTGGACGGCATGCGGCGGGTGATGCCGCTGCGGGGGGGGCTGTGGAGCTGGGCAGGGGCTTACACTCGTTCACTTCTCAGCTCAACTTGAGCGCTAATTATGGGATGGGGGGTGCGCGTAGGGGTTGTGTAGCCCATGTTAAGGGGGTATTAGGGGGTGTTTAGGGTGTGTAGGGTGTTTTTGTGTGTCAGACACGGCTCAAGTTGAGCTGAAAAGTGAACGAGTGTAAGCCCCTGGAGCTGGGGGGGCAGGGGGGCGGGTGGCGCCGCCACGCAGGTCATGGGGATACTCAACGTCACGCCCGACAGCTTCAGCGACGGCGGCAACTTTGGTGGCGGCGGCGGGGGCGGCGGCGGGGGCGGGGGCGGCAGTGACGTGGCGGCGTGCGTGGCGGCGGCGCGGCGCATGGTACGGCGGTGCAGGTTGAGCCGATGAGACCCATGTTGAAAGCGCCTGGATCTATCCTTTTGAAACTAAGTCATGATGGACCGCTTTCAAGTGTTGCTTTCAAATTGAACTTGCGCCGCTACAGCATGGTAGCGGAGGGCGCCACGTTCATCGACGTGGGCGGACAGTCCACCCGACCGGGCGCCACGCGGGCAGGGGCTGAAACCCGTCCACTTCTCAGCTCAACTTACACGCTACTGATCACTCAACCACAGAAACCACCCAGCGTGTCCCTCAAAAGGTGCTCAACTTAAGCGGATATGTGGACGAGTTTAAGCCCCTGCACGCGGGTGTCCGCGGAGGAGGAGGCGGCGCGGGTGATGCCGGTCATACACGCGCTGGCCGCCGCGCTGCGGTCGGTATGGCAGTGCAGGTTGACGCCAGATTGACCCCGAAATGACCGCGCTTGGTTTCAGTGCTTCAAGCTGACTTATGGTGAACCGCTTTCAAACCTTGCTTTCACTTTCAACATGCGCCACTACAGCTCGGACAGTCAGGGGACGGATGTCCCCGCCGCCTACATATCCGTGGACACCTTCTACGGGTCCGTGGCCGCCGCCGCCGCCGCCGCCGCCGCCGACATCATTAACGACGTCTCGGCCGGTTCACTGGTAGGGCGGTGCAGGTTGAGCCTATCAAAACCACGTTGAAAGTGCCTAGGACTCAGCGCTTCAAACTCAACATTGATAAACTGCTTTCAAATTCTGCTTTCGAATTTAACTTCCGCCGCTACACACTGGACCCGGGCATGCTGCCCGCCATCGCGGCCATGGTGCGGCGGTTCAAATTGAAAGGGATTGACACCCGTGTTGACAGCGCCTGGCTTCAGCGCTTGAAACTAAAATGCGATGTACTTATTTCAATTTTTGCTTTCGTTTCTGACTTGCGCCTCTATACCATGGAGCGCCCCGTGCCTTACATTGCCATGCACATCCGCGGCAGGGGCTAACACTCGTCCACTTCTCGGCTTGACGTGAGCACTTTTTGTGTAATATGTTGGGCTGTTTCATGGAGTGGGAGTTTCGATGATCAAAAAGTGCTCAGGTTGAGATGAGAGGTGGAGGAGTGGATGCCCTGATCGTCGGCGACCCCGGGTCCATGCAGTCCCCGGCGAACACGGTAGGGCGGTGCAGCTTGACAGTATCAAAACCCGTGTTGAAAGCGCCCATGGTTTCAACGCTTGACCCTAAAATGTGATCACCGCTTTCAACATTTACTTTCAAATCCAACTTGCGCGGCTACAACACGGCGTACGCGGGAGGCGACGTGTGCGGGGAGGTGGGGCGGTGCAGGTTGCCAGTATCAAAACCCGTGTTGAAAGCGCCAATGGTTTCAGCGCTTGAAGCTACAATATGATGAACCGCTTTTAGATTTTGCTTTCAATTTCAACTTGAGCCGCTACCGCGAGGTGGGTCGGGAGCTGGCCGCCTCCGCGCGCGCCGCCGCCGCCGCCGTAGGGTGCTGCAACTTCAAAGTGTCTGAAAGCCGTGTTGAAAGCGCCTGGTTTTAGCGCTTGAAACTGGGATATGCTGTACCGCTTTCAAACCTTGCTTTCAATCTCAACTCGCGACTGTACGCCGCGGGCGTCGAGCCCTGGCGCCTGTGGTCCGACCCCGGCATCGGTTTTGCTAAAACCCACGAGGTAGGCCGGTGCAGCTTGACCCCAGGTTGACCCCGGGTTGACCCCGGTTTGACCCCGGGTTGACCCCAGGTTGACCCAAGGAGGACCCCAGGTTGATTCCGAGTTGGCCCCAGGTTGACCCCAGGATGACCCCAGGTTGACCCCGGGTTGACCCCAGGTTGACCTCAGGTTGATCGTGGGTTGACCACAGGTTGACCCCAGGTTGACTTCAGGTGTACCCGGGTTGACCGCGCCTGGTTTCAGCGCTCGGAGCTAGTGGGTAGATGAGCTGCTTTCAAGTTTTGCCTACAATGTCAACTCACGGCGCTGCAAGTCGGGCAACTGGGAGTTGCTCCGCGGCCTGAGGCGGGTCCGCGCCGAGCTGGCGGCTGCTGGCGGTAGGGCCCGCCACCTGTCACGCCCCTACTGGCTGCCTCGCCACCTGTCACGCCCACACTGGCTGCCATATCACCTGCCACGCCCCCACTGGCCGCCCCGCCAACTGTCACGCCCTCACTGGCTGCCCTGTCACCTGTCATGCCCCCACTGAGCCGGCCACAAAATGCTCAAAACATTTGGCGGAAGGCCGAGGGGGCTTGGGTAATGCTCACCACGTGTTGCGCCTTGGGGCTCGATGAACGTTAAAAAGGAAAAGTGTTTGGTGTTTTTCTGGCGGGCCGTAGGCTTGGGGTTGAGGCACGCTCCGATGCTGCTGGGGGCGAGTCGCAAGGGTTTCCTGGCAGGGGGGGGGCATTCATAATAAGCCCAAGCACTCGAACCACGTTGTGTTCCGACTCCGACGAACCAAGTCCAAGTCCGCGCGCCTGTATGAGCAGTCACCCTGAAGGTCAAACAAGAGTCGTGCTCCAAGTTGGGTTGGCGTGTGTGTTCTCAATGACCCTGCTCCTAGGGCACTGTGACGGGGCGCGGTCGGGCGGACGAGCGGGACGCGGCCACGGCGGCGGTCGGGCCTGCCGGATGTTCCTCGCCAAGTCATCCGACGCAACGTTTGAACCCTCGTCTCTTGAGTCAAATGGCACCCTACGACGTAGCGAGCAATACCCGCCAGGCCCTGTCATCCAACGCACTTTGAACCCTCGTCTCTTGAGTTAACTGGCACTCTATGTATAACGCAGCGAGCACTACCCGCCAGGCCCTGTCATCCAACGCACTTCGAACCCTCGTTTCTGAGTGAACCGGCACCCTATGACGTGGCGAGCAATGTCCGGCAGACCCTGTCATCCAACGCACTTTGAACCCTCGTTTCTGAGTGAACCGGCACCCGATGACGTGGCGAGCAGTATCCGGCAGGCCCTACGCTATGACGTGCGTGGCGGGGGTGTGGGGCGGCGCCGACGTCATGCGGTCAGGCGGTGCAGGTTGCACCTATCAAACCCAAGTTGAAACCCCCTGGAAGTAAGCGCTTGAAAGTAAGATTTGATGTACAGCTTTCAGATGTTGCTTTCAAACTCAACTTGCGCCGCTACAATGCGGGTGCACAACGTGCGCGACGCGGTGGACGCCGTCAGGGTCGCGGATGCGGTCTGGCGCCATAGGACAGGGACAGCGTAGCCACATAAATACGAATCGGCACCATAGAGCCGAGACAGAGTAGCGCTGTACATGAGCCGGGACAGCGTAGCGACGATGCTCGTTTCGCTTTGTAATGATTCGTATTCCTGTTGTTACATGTCCTTTGAAGCTAACAATCAAGTAGTTTGATTCTAACAGTCGCAGCGCCTGAGATGTCTATTTACAGTTGCACAATAATCACAACCGCTGCTAACACGTTTCGTACATAATATCTCCGAGCCCTGCTTCTGTATCAGGTACCCGGATCCCTACCTCTTCCCCTCTCTCTCTACAGCTAAACACGGTTAATATGCCGCGGAGGGGGCACAAAACAATAGACTAGTCGACATCATAAAGGTACATTCATCAAGCAGTGTTATCAAACACCATCACTTGAGAAGAACCCCTCGGTGAAGCGAGCAGTCAAACAATCGAAAATCGTAATGGTACACTCACTCACATCCCTCCAGACGTGAACCGTCACATCAGACAGATGTGAACCGCCACATCAGACATCAGAAGAGGCCCTCGATGAAGCCGGAGTCGGCGTGCATGGATCGCTCCACCATGATCCCGAATTTGGCGCGCAGCGCGGCGAGGGACGCCTCCGTCTCGGCGATGCCGTCGGCTGCGGCGCCCGCGCGGACAACCTCCCACAGCTGGCCGATGGCGAGGGGCTTACACTCCTCCACTTTTCAGCTCAACGTAAGCGCTTCCTGTGGGTCAGGGGTTGCATTTAGGGGATGTTCAGGGGGTGTTTGGGAGGTGGCAGGGTGTATTAGGGGGTGTTTAGGGTGTATTTTGTGTCAGAAACGGCTCAGGATGAGCTCAAAAGTGGACGAGTGTAAGCCCCTGCCGATGGCGAGCTTGGTGTCGTGCGCGTAGCCACCGCGGTGGCACGCGACGGCCAGCGCCATAATGTAGCGGCGCAAGTAGAAATTGAAAGCAAGGTTTAAAAGCAGCTCATCAGATATCAGTTTCAAGCGCTTAGTTCCAGGCTCTTTCATCGCGGGTTTGATATGGTCAACTTGCACCGCCCAACCATGAGTGTCTGCACCACGACCTGGTGCGGGCCCAGCACCAGGTACAGCTCGTTCGCCTGGGTGCAGGGGCTGACACGCGTTCACTTTTCAGCTCAACGTAAGCGCTTTCCGTGGGATAGGGGGTGCGTTTAGGGGCTGTTCAGGGTGTGTCAGGAGGTTGTTTAGGGGGTGTCAGGAGGTTGTTGGGGGGCTGTTCGTTTCAGTGACGGCTCAGGTTGAGCTGAGAAGTGGACGAGTGTAAGCCCCTGCCTTGGTGGCCAGCTGTTGGATGAAGAGGTCCAGCTTGGTGTGGCACCCGCCGGGGTACACCGCGGCGCCGGCGGCGTCGGCGGCGGCGGCGGCGGCGGCGGCGGCGACGGGGTCGGGCTGGGCCAGCGCCTGGTGCTGCGCGTGTGCCAGCGCACTCTGCTGCTGCTGGCGCTGCTGCTCCACCTGATGTTGCATGGCGGCGTGCTGGTGCTGGTGCTCCAGCTGTTGTTGCAGGGCCTGCTGCTGTTGCTGCTGCTGCTGTTGGTGGTGGAACTGGTGCTGGTGGTGGATGCTGGCGACGAGGTCAGTGTGCTGCATGCCGTTGAAGACGTTGGGAGGGGGCGACGACGGGAGCTGTCCGGAGGACGCCGCCGCGGCCGCCGCAGCCAAGGCTTCGCCCCACACGGACGAACCCTCGCCGCCGCCGTGAGCGCCCGCCCCGTGAGCCGCCGCGCCGACCCCGCCCCCTCCCCCGCCGCCGTCGCTGCCCGCTACCGCCGCCATCTCTGCCGCCGCGATCTCCGCCGCCTCCGTGGCCTGCGCTGCCGCCTCGTCCGCCGCGGCCAACTGCTTCTGTGCACTGTGCTCCTGTAACCGCTGCTGCAGTGTGTGCACCGGCGCACTGTGCTGCTGCTGCTGGTGCTGCGGCTGCGGCGACTGCATGTGTACCGGTACACTATGGTGCTGGTGGTGGTGCTGGGTGTCCACCCACTGCATCGCCGCCTCACACAAGGGCCGGGAGAATACTGCGCGCCGCGTCATTGGGTGTCACTTAACTCAACTCAAGAAACTAGGAGTTGAGACAACAGATGAGGTGGTGGTATACATGGCACTCGAAGAGAGAAGACTTGGGTGTGCATCAGTTATCTGGCCCCACCTCGATGGGGTGTCGGCCGGCCGCGTCGAAGAAGGGCAGCTGCGGCCGCTCCGGCGCCAGCCCCTCTGCGCCCGCCACAAACGAGCACCGGTCCATCCCCGCCATAAACTCACCGGCACCTGAGGCCCCCGGCCCTGGCGCCGCCGGCACCTGGGTATCCGCCGCGGCCGCCGCCGCGCCCGCCCCCGCCCCCGCATCCCCGCCCTGGTTCTCAAGCTCGTCCGCCGCCGCCAGCAGCACCAGGATCCCCGCATCCTCCCAGTTGGGGAGGAACTCCTCGGGCGCCACGCCGCGCCGCCCCTTGCCGGGAGCCGTGGCGCCGGCGCCTGCGCAGTCCTGGCCGCCGCCGTCGGAGGCTGAGGACGTGTAGGAGGCGCGCGGGGCGCGGGGGGCGGCGGAGGCGGAGGCCGGGAGGGAGGCGTTGCGCTGCGAGGGCGTTGCGATGCCCGCGCGGCGCGGCTCGCTGTCGCTGTCCTCGCTGATGCGGCGGCGTTGCGCGGGGCCGGGGCCGGGGCCGGGGCCGGGGCCGGGGCTGCCGCCGCGGCTGGAGGTGGTAGCGCGGCTGGACCCGTCCCCCCCGTCGCCGCCGCCGCCGCCGCTGTGGCGCCCTTCGCTCTCGCTGCTGGACATGGTGGGCGAGCGCATGCGGCGCTTGCGCGCGCGCTGCGCCGCAGGTAGCCCGCTGCGCGGCATGGGGCTGGTGGGGCGCCGCACGCCGCCGCGGTCGGACCCGCCCCCGCCGCGGTCGGACCGGCCGGAGCCGGCGGAGCCCGCGGGGCACCCGGAGCCGAAGCTGTCACGGTCGTTGGCCACCAGATCCGCCAGCTCCTCATCGAAGGCCCACTCGCGGAGCCCGAACAGCCCCTCGCGCGGCCTGCAGCAGGGAGGGGAGAGGGGAGAGGGGAGGGCTGTCAGTCTCTGCGCGGGGGGCGCCAACCGCGTCAGGCGCGGCAGCGGGGGCATGGCGGCTCAGCACTAGTCACGGTTGAGCCAAGCAGGCCTCACTCCATCAGGCGTAGGGGCAGGGGGGGAGGCGACGGGGGCAAAGGGAGTAGGCATTTTCCTTGTACCCGAATGAACAGTGACGGAGGGTGGCCACGTCTGAGGTGGTGGAAATGCTGGTTTACAGACGGGCTGACGTGAACGAGGTGAGGTGTCCACCGACGAGCGAGCAAATCGTATAACAATGGTGTCAGCTTCACTGCAGTACGGCGTATGGGCAAAATGACCCTGAGTGTACCCAGTACACAAAACACCTCACGTCGTATGAGCAGAATGACTATCGAGTCGCGTCAATCGGTTATCCCATCGGTCTCCTCGCACTCCACTTGGTGGGTCGGTCGTTTTGTGTTCTGACGATGAAGACGATGATCATCATTGTTCACCCAGACACAGACCAGTGGAGTACGGTAAAGCGAAAACGTGATCCACTAAAATAACGTTTCCAGACACCGAAGCAAATGACTCAAGAAAGACCCATGGCAGTCCCACGAATCTACGAAATGTCGTCGAGACGGGCTCCCACTTTCGTATGGCCAAATCACGAAGTCTGCCAGTGCCGATCCCAACACGAATTGCTCGTACGAAAGCTTTCGTATGGGCAAGTCGAATGCGCCCGATCCCTGCGCGAATTGCCCATACGATCGCAAAGTGGGAGCCGTCTCGACGAAATTTCGTAGATGCGAGGGACTGCCGTGGCGTTATTCACCATCGCTTTTTTTGGCGCAATTTTTGTGTTCGGGCAGTGTGAAAGTCTGACAGGTGGCAAGAGTAGACTAATGGCGGCGCTATCCACGTGGTGCGACAAAACGTTTCATGGGTTTCCAATCCCCGAAACTCAAAAACAGTTGGAAAAAAAGACAACCCTACGGACAAGCACACGTGGTAAGCAAGGGTCATCGATTTGGGGTGGGGGTGAGGCGCCGCGGGGCGCGGCGCGTCGGGCGGGAGGGAGGCGCGGCGGGGGGTCCTACCGGCAGAAGAGGGAGCCGCCCTTGCCGTCCTTCCACTTCTTGATGTCCGTGTAGAGCGCCGACGCCATGGTAGCTTCTGGCGTCTTGCCCGGTAACTGCCCGATGATGCCCAGCCGAATAGCCGTCCTGAGGTTGAAAAAGGGGAGGGGACAGTCGAGATTAGATGGATGCACGAGGCGCAGGAGGCGATGCTGAAGCGTGGCGCGGCGGCGTGGGCGGGCGCGGTGGTGCGCCCGTATCGAGACGGTCGGGGATGAGCGTCTGACGGGCGCTGGCGGCGGCGAAAAGCGGAGCGGAGTGCGGATCTTGGAAGACACATGCCACCCACGTTTTTGTTCGAGCAACGACGCGACGGCCTATCGCTTTTCACATGTGCGACCCAGGGAGGCGGGGGAGCGGAGGTGGGAAGCTCGCACGCCACGCTCCACAATGCCCCCTCGCACGCGCGGCCACCTCACCCGCAACCCCGGGCGACGCCCCCGCGGTACCCAGCCAACGCGCGCGGCAAACGGCGTACCAGCCAAGGCAAACCACCCGCGCGAGCCATGCTAATCTTTGGTTGCCCCGAGGCTGAAGTGACACGCATGCTTGACAGGACGGAAACGGGCAGACCCTCCGCTCGAAGACACGGCGCAGCGCCCCTCCCCACGCCCGTCCCCCCCCCCGCGCCGACGCCGCCTGACGCGGGCAACCCTCGCCCGCAGGAATGGGCGCTGTGACGTGGCCGCGGCGTGCACGCCCCGCAACGCACCTCGTTATCTCCCCGGTTGGCAGTAGGCGCCGCTCGGTTCTCAGCACTTCCAGAGCTGCGCCTTTGAAGACGCCACCTGCATGCACGGAAAACGCGGCAATGCAGCCGTACGTCAGTCGCACGGCGTGAATGTTGCGGCTGGAGACGCGCTTAAGCGACGGATCTAGCACATCCTGGGTGGACGCGCCGCAACAACCCCGGAGCGTGCCGGGGGACGCGTCCCCGGGTGGCGGTGCCGCGCGGATTACTCCGCGATGGGGGAGAGAAGACGGGAAGGCGTTTTTTCGCCGGGATCGGGACGCACCGCCCTTGGCCGGCGCAGGCTCCGCGGCCGCGCGCGGGTACATCGCCGCCTCCATCGCCCCCGCGCCGCGTCGTATAAACCTGCCGAGTGTGCACTGGACCCCTGACACGTTCGCGTGCGTCGTGAGTTGCCAGATGCGTGCGTGAGATGTGACAGGCCCGGAGACTGCACTGCCAGCTGCAGCCTCGGCAAAACCGCTTTCTGTTCGAAAGTTCATCGTTCGGGGATTTCTGAGGATTCTTATGATAGTTCGGGAGAATCCAACTTCCTTTGAACCCTAATTTGACCCATCACCCTCAGCGATCAGCCAATACACCCATTGCGGTAAAGTTTTTGAGTTAATAGACCTTCGATTCGCCATATATCGACCCACTCGGAAATGCTTGGGCGGGCCAAAGCATAACCTGTTGCACGCACGCAGTGGCAACAGGACAGGA
>Ga0307489_10003226_pt1 | contig 10841 bp, 24 predicted proteins | sample SB12metaG_FD_202247 | JGI IMG/M metagenome (GOLD analysis project Ga0307489, IMG submission 202247) | Sea-ice brine microbial communities from Beaufort Sea near Barrow, Alaska, United States - SB 1.2 | ecosystem: Environmental > Aquatic > Marine > Coastal | place: USA: Alaska | collected...
GACACGCATTTGAACCATAGTTGCTCGAGTTAAACGGCATGCTGTGCCACGTCCGGGCATTGTCTGAAGCCGCTACCGTCTAGGCGACATTGAAGCAGCAGTCGGGTTACGCTCAGGGTTTAGGGTTCAGGGATTATGGCTTAGGGTATTTTCAGAAGGCGCTACCTTGTAAGCGACGGTGAAGCGGCAGTCGGCGGCGGAGGTAGTGCATGCCGCGTCCTGCGTGCACGTGGTGGCGGCCACGTCGACGAGCAGCGGGATGTTGTCTACGGCGGGGTTGGCGATATCGGCCCCGTTGGAGTGCGTCAGAACCGCCGCACACGCCGCTGCGTCATTCACCGGGTTGCAGGGACTGACGTATAGTGCTCGCCACGTCATGGGATGCCGTTTCACTCAAGGGACGGTGGCTTACACTCTGTAGGCTGGCGTGGTAGGCATCACTAAACAGCAGACAACGCTCGCCATGTCAGGGCAATGCCGTTTCACTCGCCGTTTCACTCGCCGTTTCACTCGCCGTTTCACTCGCCGTTTCACTCGCCGTTTCACTCGCCGTTTAACTCAGGAATGAGGGTTCAAATGAATTGATGACGTGGCGAGCACTGGCCGTCAGTCCCTACCGGGTTGCCGTACTGGTCCACGGGGGTCACCTTGAAGTCAAGGATCTCGCCCACCACGCCGCCGCGCACGATGTCGTTGGACGCCGTGGAAGCAGCCGCGAAGAGCGCACCAGGGACGACGGTGATTTGCACCGTGCCGACGCCCGAGGCGATGCCCGCCTGGAACGCCACCAGCGCCGTGGATCCAGTGGTGGCTTGTGTCAGCTTTGCGGATAGCTCGTAAATACCCGCGCGGGTCAGCACCAGGCGCCCGTCGTAGTAGCCATCAGCCAGGGGCTTACAATCGTCCATTCTGCGGTTTAACCTGAGCAATTTTGGTGGGATACGTTGGGTGTGTTGGGAGGTTTAAGGGACTGAATCGGCTCAAGTTGAGCTGGGAAGTGGACGAGTGGAAGGCCCTGCCCTCGGCCTTGGCACCGCCTGCGTTGATGATCACGAGATCGGCGTCGACGCCTACATCACCGCTGTCGAGCGTTGCCGTGAGCGACCAGTCGTCGCTGGGATAGAAGTCGTCGTAGGACGCCTTATTGCTATACATGTCCCGCCCTTGCAGCTTGGCGTTGAGCTCGCTGCCCGCCGTCAGTGAGACGGTGGTAATGAGCGTGGCGCTGGATAGACTGGCAATGGACCCGCCCGGGCGATAGGGCCAGGCATGTATTGCTCGCCACCTGACAATATGCCAGGATGCCATGTAACTCAAGACCTGAAGGCCATAATGCATTAGACGACGAGGAGAGAGGAGAGGGGCATGAGGATAGAGGAGAGGTAAGATGAGAGAAGATAGAGGTGAGGGTAGGGAGGGGAGAGAGGGTAGAGGAGAGAAGAGAAGAGAGAAGGAAACAGAGAGAGGATACGGGAGGATGAGGAGCAGGAGGAGGCACAGGAGACAGGCCCTACCGGGCGAATGGCCACCGACAGCGGGAAAGTCTTGCCTGTCGGAGGCAGCACCGCCGTCTTCGACCCGGTGCACTTGCTGACGTCGAAATTCCACACGCACGCCTTGCAGGAGGATCATAAACATACAGCACGCACAGAGATTGGAGCATGACTTACATTCAGCATGAACATTCATACAGACGCAAGTACTTGGTCTGTCGAGGAGGAGGGAGGAGAAGGATGAGCAGGAGGAGGTGGATGAGAAGTAGGAAGAGGAGGAGGAGGAGGATGAAATTCAATTTCGGTCCAGTGCTTGATCTCAATACATCCCCTGCCTTGACCTCCATGAGGTAGTAGCGCGTGACGGTACGCGTGTACGTCACCTCAAACGCCCCCGTGAGGACGCCGCCGCTCATCACCGCGACAATGGTGGGCGCGACGCCGCCGGACAGCGAATCGCCGGGATGTAGGGCCATTGAAAACAAGCACTCGAAACGAGATCGGAGCTCGATTCATGAACCGACCATCAGGGTGAATGCTAATAGGAGCAGCAGAAGGAGCAGGAGGGAGTGGACGAGGAGCACGAGGGAGAGAAGGAACAGGAGGAGGAGGAGGAGGAGTAGGCGGAGGAAGAGGAGGAGGAACACAAGTCGGGCGAGTGCTGGTTCTGAATAACCCCCCTGCCGGGGCCGACCAGGTCGACTGAGAACGCGGTGGCGGGGGGGAGCTTGTCGCGGAACGACAGCGGGATGCCGTTGTCATCCTTGGGGGTGATGAGGAACGTGTGCGTCGCGGTGGTGAGGCCGCCGTCCAGACCCGCGCCTGCAAGTTGGGCCTCGCGACTATTGCTCGCCACGTCATAGGATGTCGTTTGACTCAAGAAACAGGCGTCCAGCATGATTCAGAATGGTTCAGAATGGTTCAGAATGGTTCAGAATGGCTGAGAATGGTGCACGGTGGTTCAAAATGGTCCATGATGGTTCAGAATGGTCCAGAATGGTTCAGAATGGTTCAGAGTGATCCAGAACGATTCTGAAGTGGACAACGTGGCAAGTCATATATGGCAGGCCCTACCGGACACGGTGGTCTTGGCGACATCCATCACGCGGTCATCAGCGACAATCTTGGCGGTCACCGTGTCCACCGTGACGCCGTTGAGGGTGACGGTGATGGCGATCTCGGTGAAGACAGCGCTGTCGGCAATGTCGTAGGAGCAGTCGTAGTACCCGGTGCGCAGGTCCCCGGGCTGCGTGAACGATACCTCAGGGGCGCCTGGCAGGAGGGTCATGCATAACAAGCACTCGTACTGAGTTCAGAGTGTGACCAACAGATGACTTGCCTACAGGGTGAATGCTCATATATACTCGTGGAGTAGAAGGAGGAGAAGCAGTTGGGGGAGGAGGAGATTCAACGTCGTTCAAGTGCTTGATCTCAGTTCCCCCGCTACTTCAGGAGCACGGAGGAGGAGGCGGAGGTTCAACGTCGGTGGAGTGTTTGTTCTCAACCCCCCCTGCCTGGCACGATGTCGAGCTCGAACGGAGTGCCGCCGCTAACCAGCAGGTTGCCGTACCGGTCGCGGGACACGATCTGGAACGAGGCCGTGACGCCGCGCTGCGCGCCGACGATGCCGTCGCCTATCATGCCGGACTCCGTTGCGCAGGGACTTACACTCGACCACTTTTCAGCTCAACTTAAGCACGTTTCGTGGCACACGTTGGGTGCCTTCAGTATATATGTGGATCATGCTTCGACACAAACTGGAAACAAAACTGCTCACAGACCAAAACGGCTTAGGTTGAGCTGAGAAGTAGACGAGTATAAGCCCCTGCCGTGGCGTCGGGGGCACCAGGCTGGATTGTGGCGACGAATGGGGAGGCCAGCGGCACGCCCACGCCGCCGAAGTTGATGTTACCCGTGACGTCCAGCGCCAGTCGCGAGGGTCCACAAACACAAGCACGCTGACTGAGATTGGATGTTCCCGCATAACTTACCTTTAGGGTCCACGCTCATACAGACGCGCGGAGGAAGAGGATGATGAGGAGGAGGAGGAGAAGGGGGAGGAGGTGAGGAGGAGGAGGAGGAGGAGGAGGAGGAGGAGGAGGAGGAGGAGATAAAAAGGAGGAGAAGCAGGAGCAGGAGGAGGAAGAGGAGGGGAGGTGGAGGAGGAGGAGTAGGAGGAGGAGGAGGAGAAGGAAGATGAGGAGGAGGAAGAGGAAAATAAGGAGGAAGAGGATGAAGAGGACGAGGAGGATACCAAGGAAGAGAAGGAGGAGTAGGAGAGTCAACGTCGGTCTCAAGAGCCCCCCTGCCAAGCGCGTGAAGTAGCTCAGGGGATAGAAGTAGTAATCGCCGCCGCCGAACTGGAGCTCGGTGTAGGGCTGCACGGCGATGGACTGCTCGATGGTGGTGGGGGTGGACCCGGTCACCGAGTCGAAGTTGTACGTCTGACCCGCCACGCCCGACACCGAGATCTGCTTGGCGCTAACCGCCAACCCGTCATGTAGTGCCGCAAGTTGTCATTGAACCTAAACTTGAACACTTGAAAGCAGTTTGGCGCATTTTAGTGTCATGCGCTGAAAGCAATCGCTTTCAACACGGATTTAAACTTCGTGGAACGGTTGCTGGAACGGTTGCTGGAAACGATGCTGGAACGGTTGCTGGAACGGTTGCTGGAACGGTTGCTGGAACGGTTGCTGGAACGGATGCTAGAACGGTTGCTGGAACGGTTGCTGAAACGGTTGCTGAAACGGTTGCTGGAACGGTTGCTGGAACGGTTGCCGGAACGGTTGCTGGAACGGTTGCTGAAACGGTTGCTGAAACGGTTGCTGGAACGGTTGCCGGAACGGTTGCCTTACCGTCGGCGGTCGGGCCTGTGAGGCGCACGTTGCCGTACTTGTCCCGCGGGCGGATGCGGAACTCCGCGGTCTCTCCCACCGTGCCCTTGCGCAGACCGGCGCCGTACGCTTGCGACGTCAGCGCGAAGACCACATCGGGGCTGACGAGCGTCGCCGCGAAATCTGTGGGGACGGTGACGGCAATGCCGTTCACGGAGACCGCCAGGTTGTAGGAGCCGGCGACGGTGGTCATGAAGACGTAGGAGAGCACGCCTTCGATCCGGGTCCTACTATCGTCCACTTTACAGCTCAGCGTCATCGTTCATTTCACACTTACAATGGGATGCTTCGTAAGCTTCAGTGACGACAGGGCTAAGGATGAGATGAGAAGTGGACGAGTACAAGTTAGCTCCTGCCGTCGACGGTCGGGCGGGTCTTGATGCCGCCGCCGACGTCGGAGGACAGCGTGTAGACATTCTGGGAGCCAACGAAGGACTGCAGCAGGATGCGGCCGGGCGCGTGCGTGTGCGTGTGCGAGAAGTCCTCGGGCAGCGCGGGGTAGTACTGCGTGTGGTCGAAGTACTCGTCCCCGACGTAGCGGCGCAAGTTGAAATTAAAAGCAAAGTTGGAAAGCGGTCATCAAAAGCTCATTTCAAGTGCTCAGGCCAGGGGCTTTCGAAATGTAGAACGGTTGTGGGACGGTTGTGGAAAGGTTGTGGAACGGCGTGGAACGGTTGCCGTAAATGTGGTGGAACGGATGTGAAACGGTTTCTGGAACGGGGTTCAACTGGGGTCAACATGCACCGCCCTGCCTCGTCCCACAGCAGCAGGCTGCGGCGCCGCGTGCCCAGGACCGACGACCCCGCGTTGGTTCCGTCCACCAGCTCGAGCTTGACGTCCACCACCGCGGCGGCGGGGTTGGCCACCTTGTTCAAAACCTTGTCCTTGAGAATGATCTTGGAGTAGGGTCATTCAGAACAAACATGAGACCGATATCAGAGCATGACCAACCTTCAGTGTGAATAGTCATACCGGCGGAATCGGTTTGTTGATTCGACGTCGGTCGAGTGCTTATCCTGAATACACCGCCTGGAGGGTAATTGAGAACGAGCACTCGACCGAGATCGGGGCATGACATATCTTCAGGCTTAATGCTCACACATACCCCCCTGCCTTGAGCGTGCCACTGACGCCCGCCGCAATGGTAACGGTCGACCCGGTTGCGCCGTCGAGCTGCGTCACCTCAGTGGCGGTGGGATCCACGGAACCCGGCGTCACCGGCACTCCCAGGAACTTCTGGACGAAGAACGTGGGCGGCAGAACCGCGCAGAAGGGTCATTGAGACCAAGCACTCAACCGATGTTAGAGCATGACCCATCTTCAGGTTGAATGCTCATACATGTGCACGGACTCGGCTCATCAATTCAACGTCGGTTGAGTGCATGTTCTCGATGACCTCCCTGCCGCGCTGTCGAAGATGGAGACGTACAGGCCGTATGTGTCCGCCACGTTGAGCACGTACTCGAGCTCGTACCGGCCGTTGCCGAAATCGGGCCGGAGGGTCATTGAGAACAGCAATTACACCGAGTTCAGAGCATGACCGACCTTCTGTGTGAATGCTCATACAGTTGCGCTGAGGTTAAGCAGGAGGAGCAGGAGAAGGAGGAGGATAAGTAGGAGGACGAGGAGGAGGAGGAGGAGGAGGAGGAGGGGGATTTCAACGTCGGTCGAGTTTTTGTTCTCAGCAACCCCCCTGCCGGGTGTTACGTCCGCGATGGCACCCACGGGAGCAATGTAACCCCCGTCGTTATCCTCCGTGGCAAACGCCGGGCGCAGCACCTTGAAGCTAAGCGCGACGCGCAGGCCGGGGTTGGTCACAATGGCGTTCCCGTACTCGTCGTACAGGAAGATGGTCAGCGTGTCCTTCTCGCCCGCCACTAGGGTCGTACATTCGTCCAAACACCTTTACAGGATATTCTGGGTGGCTTCAGTGTTTCAGTGACCAAAAACGTCTCAAGTTGATTTGAAATGTGGACGAGTGTAGGGGCTTGCACATGTCCATTATTCGGCTCAAGGTAAGCACCTTTCGTGGGTTACGCTGGTTGGTTTCAGTGTTACAGTGACTGAAAACGTCTGAGGTTGAGATGAGAAGTGGATGAGCAGAAACCCCTGCCAGCAACGCCGGAGGTGGATCCCGTTCCAGAAATGCGCGACGCCGGGAGGCTCGGCCGCGCTGCTGTCGTGATGAGCGTGAACGTCTTGGAGCCGGCGATCTCCACGCCGTCGAGCAGCGCCGTCACCTGGTTGGTCACGCCACTGCGGAACAACGTGGCGGTGGCCGTGGCCTTTACGTAGGGAGAGATGGATAGTGCTCGCCACGTCAAAGGATGCTATGTGATTCAAGAAGCTAGGGACTGATGGATAATACTCGCCGCGTCATCACACGCATTAGGAAACTTCGTCTCTTGAGGTAAACGGCATCCTATGACGTGTCAAGCACTAATGGATGGTGCTCGCCACATCATCACCCGCGTTATGAAACCTCGTCTCTCGAGATAAATGGCATCCTATGACGTGGCGAGCACGATCCAGTGCTCGCCACGTCATCACACGCATTACAAACCCTCAATTCTTCAGGTAAATGACATCGTATGCGTGGCGAGCACTGATGGATAGTGCTCGCAACATCATCACACGCATAGAGAGCCCTAGTTTCTGAAGTTAAGTGGCATCTTGTGACGCGGCGAGCACTATCCATCAGTGCCTACCGTGGCAGCGACAGCGTCAATGGTGACGGCGGCGGTGGTGATCAGGCCGTCCCCCGAGCTGACGAGCTGCACCGCAAGGGCGCCCGCGAGCAGAGGCTTACACTCATCCACTTTCCGGCTCAGCGTAAGTCCTTTTTATGGGGCACGTCGGGTGGCTTCAGTGACAACAACAGGTCCAGGTTGAGCTGGAAAGTGGACCAGTTGACGCCTCAAAACGTCTCAGGATGAGCTGAGAAGTGGACGAGTGTAATCCCCTGCCGGGCAGCGGAGCCATTGGGTTGCCAAACACGTCGCGGAGCACAATCGGCATCGCCAACACCGCCCCCGCCGTGTTGGTCAGGCTGGGGGGCTGGCTGAGAGATGACAGATCAACGCTCGCGGCGGCGGTCTTAATCGTGATGCCGGCGGGACAGCCAAACAGTAGGGACTTCAAAGTACACTCGACCACTTTTCAGCACAACGTAAGCACCTTTTGTAGGTGCGCTGAGTGGCTTCGTAATGTCAATAGACAATGGGAGGTCTCATGTTGAGCTGAGAAGTGGACGAGTGTACGCCCCAGAACTCTCAGGTTGGTCTGAAAAGTGGAGGAGTCAAAGCTCCAAAACGTCTCGGGTTGAGCTGAAAAGTGGACGAGTTTCGGCCCAATACCAAACACCGGGAAGTACGTGTCCTTCGCAGCTTCATAAGCTGAGGCGGATAAGACATAGTCCGCCGCGCGGCGTAGAACGGCTCCGTCAATTAGGGACTGATGGATAGTGCTCGCCACGTCGTAGGATGCCATTCAACTCAAGACACAAGGATTCACAATGCGTTGATGAGGCGGAGGAGCAGGAGGAGAAGGAGGGGGAGGGGGAGGAGGAGGAGGAGGAGTATCGAGCACTATGCATGAGTCCTACCGTCGAGCTTGACGATCCACACTTGCGAGCTTGCAATGTAGGTGGTGTAGGTCACGTTCAGTGCCGCTCCGGAAGCGGGCGCGGTTGTGCAGATCCCGGTTAGCAACGATGGCGCGCAGACACCGGCGTCAGCCTGGCAGGAGGGTCATTGAAAGCAATGACTCGGCCGAGATCGGATCACCGCTGCTCTTGTCTGTGGATACTCATACAGAGGAGAAGGGGTAGGAGGAGGAGAAGATGTGCAAGGTGGAGGAAGAGGAGGAGGAGGAGGAGGAGGAGGAGGAGGAGGAGGAGGAGGTTCAGGAGGATATGGAGGAGAAGGATGAATCACCATCAGAGTGAAGCTCATGCAATCGCGTCGACAATACTCGGCGATTCAACGTCGATCGTATGCTTGTGTTCTTAAAGCCTTGCCTTGGGAACCAGCTGAATCTTGAACGGTGGGTCATCCGCCGTCGCCTGGAAGAAGCTCTCTGTCTGCTGAATCTCGAAACGCAGATCGTCCCCGGCGACACCGCCGCTCAGGCCCGAACCGCTGACTTTGAAGTAGAGGCCTTATAGGAGGGTCATTGAGAACAAGCACTCGACCAAGATCGGAGCATGTCTTACCTAGAGAGTGAATGCTCTTACAGACGTGCGGGATAGATGGACTCGGTACATCGAATCAACGACGGTCGAGTGCCTGTTCTCAATAATCCCCCTCCCATGCAGACAAGCAGACATACAGACATACGGAGGAGGAGGCGTCGATTGGAAGTCGGTCGAGTGCCTGTTCTCAATAACCCCCCTGCCGAGGTTCTCAGGCAGCAGCTTAGCGTTGATAGTGACCGGGTTGGCCTGGAGCGCGGTGGAGGCCGCGTCTTCGCCGTACACTAGGGACTTACACTCGTCCACATTTCAGCTCAACGCAATCACTTTTGGTGGGAAACATTGAATGGTTTCGTTGAGTCAAAGCACCAAAACGTGTCAGGTTGAGCTGAGAAGTTGACGAGTGTACGCCCCAAAGTGTCTCAGGTTGAGCCGAAAAGTGTACAATTGTAAGCCCCTGCCGTACACTTGCAGCGTGATGGCGATGTCGCCCGCTATGTTGGGCACGAATGAGGCAGTGAAGACACCGCCGCCGTCCGATGTGATTGTCGAGGCAAGCACGGCGCCAGGCAAGCCGTCGAATAGGGGCATACACTCGTCCAGTTTCCGGCTTGATGCAAGCAACTTTTGAGGGATACGATGGGCTGTTTCAAGGAGTTTCGGTGACAAAAATTGCTCAGCTTGAGCTCAGAAGTGGAAGAGTGGAAGCCACAACAGTGCTCAGGTTGAGCTGAGAAGTGAGCGAGTGGAAGATCCTTACACTCGTCCAGTTTTCGGCTTCATGTGAGCACTTTTGAGGTATACGTTAGGTGGTTACAGTGGAATTTCATTGACAAGAACGGCTCAGGACAGGGTGAATGTGGACGAGTGGAAGCCCCTGCCGTCGAAGCGCAAGCTGAATGCGCTAACGTCACTATGCGTGGTGATGAGAGTTCCGAATCGGTCACGAGCAGAAATCTTGAACGTGTACGCGAAACCCACGGCTATCACCTCTTCCAGCGGGCCCCAGGTGGTCTCCTTAGCCGGAGAGCCGGGGGTGACGGTGAAGGCGTAGAAAGGGACGATAAGTGAGATCTTGACAGCGTCCGTCACAGCTGTGTATTTGAAGTCCATCAGGTAGGGGCTTACACTCGTCCACCTTTCAAATCAGCCTGAGATGTTTTTGGTCACTGAAATCACAGGTCAGTGAACCACAGAAACCACACAGCACATCTCACAACAGGTGCTAACGATGAGACGAAATGCGGACAAGGGTAACTACATCCTCAGCCCTAAATCCTAATCCTAGAACCTGAACCCCAGGTGCTAACGATGAGACGAAAAATGGACGAGGGTAATCCCCTACCATGAGGTAGTTGCCGGGCGTTGTGATCAGCGCGTCGGCGATGAGCTCCCGAACGAAGTTGAAGTCGTAGATACCGACGCCAGTGGTGCCCGTGCGCTCGACACCGTTCGCCCTGTCAGGCTCCGACGAGTTTGACCGCGCGACGAGCGTGCCGTCCAGACCCGGCAGCAGGGTCATTGAGAACACGCACTACAATCAAAGTTAAACGTGTCCGCACGACTCACCTTCAGGGTGTTTTTTCGTACAAACGCAAGGAGGGGGAGATGGTTCAATGACGCCAGAAGGAAGGGGAGGCCATTCAACGTCAGTTGGGTGGTTGTTCTCAAGACCGCCTCAGGGCGGAGGAGGAAGAGGCTTAGGAGGAGATTCAATGTCGGTCGAGTGCTTGTTCTCATTCACCCCCTTGCCAGGCACGAGGTTCCCGTACTTATCCTTGACATTCAACGCGAGCTTCACCAGCCCAGCTTCAAACGTCGTCTTGCCAACCACGGAGCACTGCGTCTTATCCGGCACACCCGGCTTCACCGTGATGGCGAAGGGAGACTGCACAGTCGCGGCATTGTCGACAACGATGGAAGCATCGTACAGATCCGCAGCCTGTGGGCAGAGGTTGACACTCAAACACTTTTCCGGTTTAAACTTAGCACTTTTTGCGGGATACCTTGGGTGTATTTGTTAGTTTCAGTGACAAGAACGGCTCAGGTTGAGCTGAGAAGTAGACGAGTGTAAGCCCCTGCTTGCGGAGCGTAGAAACTGATGTTGAACTTCCCGTTCGGCGTTCCCGTGAGGTGGTTTACCGCGTAATCGGTATCCCGGACGTAGGACGCGATGCCCTTCCACTAGAGCCGGGCGGATGTTACTCGCCATGTCACCCAATGCTCTTTGAAGCCGGATCTCATGAATGAAATGGCACTTTA
>Ga0307489_10003227_pt1 | contig 10840 bp, 17 predicted proteins | sample SB12metaG_FD_202247 | JGI IMG/M metagenome (GOLD analysis project Ga0307489, IMG submission 202247) | Sea-ice brine microbial communities from Beaufort Sea near Barrow, Alaska, United States - SB 1.2 | ecosystem: Environmental > Aquatic > Marine > Coastal | place: USA: Alaska | collected...
TCCCGCGCGGAGCGCTAACACTTTGCCCGCAACTCTGTATGGGCATTTCATCCAGGCGATGTACCGAAATCGGCCTATTTTCACCCTCATTCCTCGGGGTTACATCCCACCTTGCGATGCTTGCTCACGTTATGCATTAATACACGCTTTTGCTCGTTTCTGGGATCACATTCCACCCCATGATTGTTCAGAGAAGTTTCTGCCGGGCCCTGCGATCAGGCCCGCCTCCTAGCGGTCCCCGCCGTGGGGATCAACTTCGCCTTCCGGGGGTTCTGGTGAGGCCCAGTTTCATCCAGGTTCAGCACAATCATCCTATGATACCTATCATAGCTCCACCCGGGGCGCTGCGATCAAGGCAGTTGCCAACGCCACAGTCCTGCGTCGCGCCGCTGCCGCCTTCGTCAAAATTGGGCAATTTTGGACGATTCGAATCGGATTCTAGGCTCACTTCGCCTGTACGACGCGCTTTATTTTGGGTTTAAGGTTGTTTTTGAGTTTCTAATTGTGTCAGGCGTCGTTTTGCCCATACGGTTTAGACCGACTCGCCGATCCGTCTCACCCCCGCCCCACCGGGAATCCAACCCAAGATGTTGACCGGATCTCAAGATAATCGGGCTGGCCATACTCGTGGGAACGCAGTGCAACAACCTGAGATATACATGAACACGTTGTTGGTGATGCACGCCGTCAACATCACCCTCAGTCTCCTGCTCATCGTCGGCTGGCCGGCCGTGGTAGGGCGCTGCAGGTTGACCCCAAGTTGACCCCAATCTGACCCCAAATTGACCCCAAATTGACCCGGATTGACCCAAATTGACCCCAGGTTGACCCCAAGTTGACCCCAGGTTGATCCCAGGTTGACCCCAGGCTGACCCCAGGTTGACCCAGGTTGACCTTAAGTTGACCCCAAGTTGACCCCAAGTTGACATCAAGTTGACATCAAGTTGACCTTAAGTTGACCTCAGGTTGACAGTGCCTGGTCTCAGCGCTTGAAGCTGTTTTATGATGAACTGCTTTCAAACTTTGCTCTCAACTTCAACTTGCGGCGCTACACCGTGGGAATTCCCACGATGGGGGTGGTGGGCGCTGGTATAGGCACCTCCGTCTCAATCTGGGTATGGCCTGACAGATGTTGCTTGCCACGTCATTCCAAGCGTTTTGAACCCTCGTTTCTTGATTTAAGTAGCATCGCATGACGCGGCGAGCAATGTTGCTTACAACGTCATACAACGCGTTTTGAACCCTCGTGTCTTAAGTTAAACCCCATCGCATGGCGTGGCGAGCAACAGTGCTTGCCACGTAATTCAAAACGTTTTGAACCCTTGTGTTGCGATGAATCCCATCGCATGACGTGGCGAGCAACATCTGTCAGGCCCTGAGTCTTGGTCGGCACCGCGATGTACCTGCGCATGGGGTTTGTGCGCGCCGCGAAGATGGGATTCGCCTCCGCCGCTCCAACCATCACAGATATGAAAACCCTGTGGGCTCAGGCAGGGGGGTCATTGCATTGAGATCAAGCTCTCAACCGACGTTGAGTCTCCTCCTGTTCCTCCTGCTCCCCCTCCTGCTACTCATCCGTGCGTTTGTATGAGTATTATCACTGAAGTTCAGTCATGCTCCGATCCCAGCCCGAGTTCTTCACCAGGTTCAGAAGGGTCTCTTCATGGACGCTTCAGTTGGGCTCCCTTTTGGGGTCTGAACCTGGGGTCGTTTTCAGAGGTTCGATCGTTAGACTTGAAATATCAGACAGACACATATATTCTCAGCGACCCTCCCAGCAGTCGCTGCCGACGTCACTGAACAACCTGCTGTTCGCCACGGGGATGACCGTGATGTACTGGATCGCGGGACACCTGGGCACCGCGGAGGTGGCGGCTGTCAATGTGCTCATCAACCTCATGCTCACCCTGGTGAGGCTGGTGTCACCTACTCGCTCCCACCCCATCTACCATAAGGAATTGAGGGTTCAAATCGTCACACCCTTATAAATGGTCGATTTGAGGGGTTATTGCCTCAAGCAGGTCGAAGAATTGGCCGGTCGGCTCTGTCAACCGTGTAGCGGGATCAGCTACTGGCCACTCAAACCCCAGATTTCTGATGGTAGAGGGGCTCGGCGCAAGTAGACACATGGCGCTTCGGTGAAATCACCATATTGAGTGGTGCCGTGTCACCTGAAGTGACCATACTGACGTGGACGACACCGGGGCATCAAGGCCCGGTGTGACACAAAGCTCTTCGGTGAAATAACCATATCAATTGGTGCCGTGCCAGGTGAAGTGACCATACTGATGTGGACGTGGATGATACCTGGCCTTATACACCGGTGTTGCCGTGCATGGGGATGGGGTTAGCGGCCGGGGCGCTGTCGGGGCGGGCGCTGGGGCGCGGTGACGTGGCGGACGCGACGCAGTGGCCATGGTAGGGCGGTGCACGTTGAACCCATGAAATCCATATTGAAAGCGCCTGGAACGAAGCGCTTGAAACTATGATACCATGAACCGCCTTCAAAGTTTGCTTTCAAAATCAACTTGCGGCACTACAGCGTGGGACGTGTCGAGGTTGACCGCGGCGATGATGGCGGGAGTGGGGCTCATTGCCGTGGCGTTCCCGGAGCAGTTGCTCGGCAGGGCCGGGGGCTGGGGTACTCGATTCCCATTCAACGCTACCGCAACCTGATCGCTCTCGTTGGGCACCTTCGCCGCTTCCTCCTCCCTGGCCTGGCCGTAGCCACTCATCCGTGACAGTGTGTTGATAGTGTACTAGTACACCTGGACACATTCGCCACATCCTCCTCCCTGACCTGGCCACTGATTCCCCCCTCCAGTTACTCTAGTTGTCCCACGCAGTAGCTTTACCTCGAAGATGCTTGAGTTGAGCTGTAGAGGGAACGAGTGTGAGACCCTGCTGCTCGGGTGTTTCCTGACCAACCCCGACGCGATTCGGACCGCGGTGACACCGCTGCGGTTCACCGGTACGGCCTGCTATCGTCTCATCATCTACTAGTTTGCTCGTAGTTTACCTATCCCACATCCCTCCTCCTCCTCCTCCTCCTCCTCCTCCTCCTCCTCCTCCTCCGGCTTAGTGCGCCCCGCTAGAGGCGTTCACATTCGATTTTATTTGATTCGACGTTTGACACCACTGGGCCTTGTTCACCGGCATGAGCGTGGCGGGCGACGCGCTGAGCATGACGATGCAGAACGCGCTGTTGGGGGTGGGCGACTCGAAGCGGGTGGCGGCGGTGTCCATCGGGGTGCAGTGGTTGCTGTTCCTTCCGCTGGCCTATGCTGGGGTGAGGCCCGGCATCATCCTATACTCTGACCGGATCCGACTGCCTCCTGCTCCTCCGCCGCTTCCTCCTCCTCCTCCTACCCCACCTCTACATAATCCTCCTTCCCCTCCTCTGTCGCCTCCACCTCTGCTCCGGTATTGTCCAATCCACGTTTCAGTACGGTCACTCAATTACAACCAAACAATGATCAAAGTTTGGAACCACCGGGCCTTACTCTCGGGTGACGCGGCTGGGGTTCGATCTGAACTTCCTGTGGGGGCTGTACGTGGCGCAACGGTTACTGCAGGGGGCGTTCTTCACGTGGTTGTGGGCGCAGGGCAAATGGAAGGACGTCAACCTCGAGTAGAGCTAGCGAGTGTGTATCGTCAAACTGTTTGCTCATAGGTGACAATTTATTAATAGTTCTACGTGTATCGTCTGACTGTGTGCTCATATCGTCTGACTGTTTACTCATAGGTGACAATTTATTGATACAAGTCTAAGGCTAGAACAAGGTGAAATCGTTAACGTCAATACGATAATCGGATAATCTAAACACGTAATTTTTACTTCGCAGTTTTGGAGAAAAGCTGTCGCCTCTCGTCGGCGGTCTTGGTGTAGCGGTCCCGCGTGTCCTTCACCCCGTTTCCCTCAGCCGCGGGCACCGGGGCCGCTGGCGCCGCCGGGGAGTTGTCCCTCGTTCCATTTACTCTCTTTCCCTTCGCCGTATCCACCGCCGACGGCCGCCCCGCTGCCGCCGGCGCCGGCGATGGCGTCTCCCTGGCGCTTGTCACTCGCTCCGTCCCCTCCACCGCCGCCGCCCGCGCCGCCGCCGCTTGAGTAGATCGGTCCCGAGAGTCCATCAATCCATTTCCGTCCGTCCCCTCCACCAATGCCGCCAGCGCTACTGCCGGTTCTCTCGCATCCTCCACTATCTCCGTGTCTTGAACTGCCGCTGACCGCGCCGGCACTGGCGCCAGCGCTGACGCCGGAGCCGAGTGGTCCCTAGCTGTAGCGGCGCAGGTTACATTTGAAAGCAAAGTTTGAAAGCGGTTTTGTCATCTGTTAGCTTCAATTCTGAAACCAGGCGCTTCCAATAGAGTAGCACGTGGTAAGATCATAGAGGTCCATACGCGGGCATTGAGTCACAGACCCAAGGCGAAGGTGGTCATATTCCGTACGTACACACACACATCAACCTGCACCGCCCTACCTAGCGTCCTTCACTTCTGTGCCCTCCGTCACCTCAAGCACCTCCAGCGACGCGGCCCGCGCCAACGCCTCCGTTGGCGCCGTCGCGGGCAGGCACCGGTTGTGTTGTGCCGACAGAAGCCGCCGGAGGTTGGGCAGCGTGTGCCGGGGGCCCACCGCCAGCACGCAGGGCCTTATCACCGTTCCCTTGTATGCTCAAACTCAGCACCTCGTGTCTGTATGAGCATTGACACTCAAGGTGAGTCATGCTCTGATCTCGGTCGAGTGCTCGTTTTCAATGACCTTTGAGGGATAACTTTGCGCGGGGTCAAGGGCATGTCCGCTTTAGTTGAACCGAAACAGGGAACGAATGCACGGCCATGCCAGCAAGCCGTGTGCATTCAACAGCTGCTCGAGGTCTTTGTTGAGAAGGAAAGCGGCGTATGTGAAGCGAGTTGCTTCGACATGGTCAGTGAAGAGCGGGAACTCCACCCGCCGCCACGTCATCTCCGGCCGGTCGGATCCGCCGCCGCCGTTAATCCCACCACCGCCGCCCCCGCCCCCACCCTGGCCGCCGCCACCGCTACCACCGCTACCGCCGCCACCGCTGTCGCCGCCGCCGCCGCCGCCGCCGCCGACCAAAGGCTTACACTCGTCCACTTATTCAGCTCAACGTAATCGCTGTCTGTGGGATACGCTGGGTGGCGTCGCTTCGTCATTGACAAAAACAGCTCAGGGTGAGCTGAAAGGTGGACGAGTGTAAGCCCCTGCCGCCGACACCCCCCCCGCCGCCGCCACCACCGCCACTGCCTCGAGCCGACAACACCTGTTGCAGGTCACAGATGTAGGACCTCGACGCCCCCGGCGCCACCGGGTACCTCAACGGCACGTCCAGTATAGACGCCAGCTGTAACACCGCCTGCCTGTAGGGCCAAGTGAAATTCAAAAGTGGGTTTGATTTTCTGTGGGCCAAGTGAACAATATTCGACACGTCGAAGTGTGCCACCCTATGGCTCTATCTCCTGGGTTGTGATATAAGCGCATGACTCGCCCCTGCCTGCGTGACGTAGCCCAGCGAGGCTGCCACTGACTCGGGGTCGTTCAACGAGCGGGAGGCCGCGCTGCCCACACCTCCACCCCCACCCAGACCCACGAAGCTTGCGCTCATCCCGCCGTTGATCCCGCCATTAGGGCCTGGCAGACACTGCTCGCCACGTCATCCAACGCATTTCGATACTCGTGTCTTCAGTCAAAATACATCCTATGACGTGGAAGGCAGACCTCGCTCATGATATCATCCAACGGATCTCGAACCCTCGTTTTTTGGGTCAAACGACATCCTATGACGTGGCGAGTAACATATACCCGGCCCTGCCCGCCGCCCCGCCCACTCTTGTGGGGCGGCGACAGGTCCAGCGGCACGCCCGCGATCAGAGGCATACACTCGTCCACTTTTCGGCTTGACGTGAGCATTTTCGTGGTACACATGGGGTGATTTCATGGAGTTTCAGTGACAAAAACGTCTCAGGTTGAGATGAGAAGTGACGAGTGTAAGCCCCTGCCCGCGATGGCCAGCACCTGCTCGCTGCTCCCATTCTCCTTCTCCTGCGCGGAGGGCCTAGCTCATGCCGATATTGCTCGCTACGACATCGACATGCATTATGAACACTCGTCTCACGGAACCCTATGCCGGAATCTTATGACGGGTATAGGAGTGTCCACCCTGCCCGACCACTGGGGTGATGGGGAAGATGCGCGGTGATGGGTAAGATGCGCGACAGGGCGGACACGGAGTGCGAACCCTCGCTTCTTGATTTCAACGGAATCCTATGACGGGGGAAGGAGTGTCCGACCGGCCCAGCCACGTGGGTAATGGGGAAGATGCGTGACAGGTCGGTCGGACGTATGCCGGGCCCTGCCACGGGGGTGATGGGGAAGATGAGCGACAGGTCGGACACCAGCTGCCACCGCCGCGATACCAGCAGTCGCTGCTGCTGGTGCAGCCGTCCGCGGCCCCACGCTAGGGCCTAACATATTTTGGGAGGAACACGTCATAGGATGCCGGTTCAATCATCAGACAAGGGTTGAGCTGGCATATGTTGCCCATCACGGCGTAGGATGCTGTTTAACTCAATGCACGAGGTTTCAAATGCGTGTGGATGACGTGGCGAGGAATGGGCCTGGTAGATATAGCTTGCAACGTCATACGATGCCGTTTAAGTAAATAAAGGATCATGGTTCGAAATGCCTTCGTGACGCGGAGAGCAATATCTATCAGGCCCCACCCCACGCGCCGCCGAGCAGAGACTCAGCGGAGGCCAGCCGGTCCCGCGCGGCGTCTAGTGCGGCACCCACAGAGTCAAGCGCGGCGCAGCGTGCGGCGGCGACTGCGCGTGCTACTGCAGCCTCCACGTAGCGGCGCAAGATGAATTCGATAGCAAAGTTCGAAAGCGGTTCATCATATTGTGGCTTCAAGCGCTGAAACCGTGGGCGCTTTCAACATGGATTTTGATATTGCCAATCTGCATTGCCCTACCTCGGCGGACGCCGCACGAACCTCCGCTGCGAGCGCGCTGCTTTGTTCCCTCGCAGAGGTGGCGGCGGCGGCGGCAGTGACCAGCACGCCCACGAGGCCGCCTCTTCCGCGCCCTCCTGCACCTCCTGAGGACTGCTGACCTCCGTCGGTGTGCTCGTAGTGCACCTGTGCACTTTCATTTCCTCTACCTCTCCCAATGTCCCCTCCGCCTCCCCCGTTGCTAATGCTGCTGCTTCTTGCCCCTCCCCTTCCAGGTATCTTCGTCTCATCCATTCGTCGCAACACCTGCGCGTGCAATTCGCCCCGGCGCGCCTCCGCGGCCGCCAGCCGGGCCCGAGCCTCCGTCAGCTGACCCAGCGCTGACCGTGCCTCCGAGACGGAGACGCGCGTGACCGGAACCTAGGGCCTGGCAGACACGCCCCGCCACGTCATCGATACGCATCTGAACCCTCGCTTCTTGAGTTAGACGACATCCTATGACGTGGCGAGCAACGTCTGTTAGGCTCACGCACTTTGAGCGCACGTTTCATGAGTTAAATGGCATCGAATGACGTGGCGAGCACCATGTGTGAGGCCCTACCGGGACCCACCCGCCGCCGCCGCCCCCGCTCTCAACCTCCGCAATCTCCGCCGCCGCCGCCGCCGCCTCCGCTGCCTCCACCGCCGCCGCCGCGTCAAGAAGCCCCTTCCACGCGCACCCCCCCAGCACAAAAAGCTCGCCCCCGCCGCCTCCGCCTCCACCCCCTCCATCACCACGACAACTCTTCGCGCGAACCAATACCGTGTTGGGTGGCACCGACAGTCCCTGCTTCCCGCGCTTTTCACTCCCGCTTCCACCATCCCCGCCGCTGCCACTTCCCCCGCCGCTGTGCATTCCGCTGAACCCGCTGCTACCAGTACCGAGGAGGTCCGGAGGAATGGGGACGAGCTCGTCGAGTGTCAACGGTACTGCCAACACTTCCACGGGAGCACATCTCTTCCTGCCGCCGAAGCCGCCGCCACTGCCGCCGCCGCCACCGCCGCCGACCAGGGCCTTGGACTCTGTTCCGTGGCCGCTCAACGTATGCACAACTTCGAGAGGTGTTCAATCGGGTTACCACGAGTGGTCGCGGGGGCGAAGTGATAGGCGCTTGAGCTGAAACAGAAAACGAGCGTAGGGCCATGCCGCCGCCACTGCCGCCGTTGACGCAGTAGACCCGCAGCGTCATCGGAAACAGCGGCGCGTGCGGCGAGTCGGACAACACCGGTCGGATACCTGCTGAGTCGCCTCCATGCCGCCGCAAGTGATGTCGCTGCGCGGCGCGCACCAGCCGGTCGTCGAACGGCTCCCAGTCCGGGTTCAGTGTGCTCTCCACAACCTCGCTCCAGGGCCTGACACGAGTTCCCCTTTCCAGCTCAACTTGAGCATCTTGGAGGATACCTGCCAGTGGTTCGGGGATATTTGAGCTGCAAACGGAATGAGTCTACGGCCAGGTACGAGGCTGTGGCGAGTGTGAGTAGATACTATTGTCAAACAGTCAGGCTGAGCTGCCAAGGGAACGCCGTGTGGAGGCCCTGCCTCGCTCGTATACACCACCGCCGCCTCCCTTGCCCCCCCTGCCTCCTCCGCATCCCCTGCATCCCCTGCCTCCTCCGCATCCTCTGCCACCCCCGGTTCCCTTGCCTCCCCAGCCTCACCCGCCTCCCCCGACTGCCCAGCCTCCCCAGCCTTGACTGCCTCCCCAGCCTCCGCGTCCGCCGTGAGCGTGAAGTACACTCCCACGGCGGCGAGGCGGTGCGGCGCCCCGCCCGGCGGCACCAGGTGCCGCGCGGACACCGCGTGCAGGTGCCGTAGTCCCATGGGGGGCGAGTGTCAGGGTCTTGCCGCACTATGAGCAAACAGTTTGACAGTCAGGGAGGCCAGGGAGGAGGAGGATGCTGGTGTGTAGAGCAGGGAGGAGAATGCGGCGAGTATTTACAGGTACACTGTGAGCAACCAGGCAGGAGAAGCGGAGTCAGGCCCTGCCTTGTAGGCCGCCGCCGCCGCGGGCGACACCCGGGAGTAGGGCCGGGCAGAACTTGCTCGCCATGTCAAGGATATGTCAAGGATAGTGTGTCTCCCAAAGAAACCAAGACTCTGGTTGAGTTGGATGACATGACAGGGCCAAGCATGATGCTCGTCACGTCATAGCAGGCCACCTAACTAGATACACGAGGCTTCGGTATACGCGTCGAGACCGTGGCAGGCAGTGCCGGGGGGCAGACCCTACCGGGGACCCGGAGGCGGAATCGTGCGAGGACACCGAGCCATCCAACGCGCCCGTCGTGCCGGGCGTGGGCGGGTTCTGAGATGGCCCTCCAGATGACGTTGAGCTTGACCGCTGGTGGCGCGACAGCGGAGGCGCCGCGGTCGCGGTCGCCGCCGCCGCCGCTGAGGTGGACGCCGGGGGCGCCCCGCGGTCCCCCATGGCTGCCCGGGAGGGGCGGGGATCCCCTCGGGCACGACGCTCCGAGGTTGAGCGAGCACGGGAGAGTCAGCCCTGCGACTGCCTTGTTGAGGGGACGTGGGGACCGGTACCACGATGCAAGCGGTGCGGCTCTTTTGGCAGGGCCCCACACGGCGGCGTCCACAAGTTAGCTCCGTGGACCGCTGCGCTTTAGTTTCTGAGCCGTGCAACCTCGTCCCCGGCATTTGCACGGCGGGGTTTCTCACGGTGCCCACCCGTCCCCCCTTGTCCCGGGACCCCTGGGTGCCTATCTTCCTCTCGAGAACAACAATGCAAATATTCTGTCCCCTACCTTGGTTCGCTGCGCGCTGAGGTGCGACGGCCAGTTCGCACGTTCGGAGCGTCGCGGACTTTCCCGAGGCTACTGCTTCTGTGAGATGCCCCCGTGCCGCCGCCCTTTCGGGTGCGCGCGCCGTGTGTAGGGCACAACGAGGGGGCATGGGCATCGCGCTTGCCGCTTGGGTCGGCCAGGCGCGCGCTCCGCGCCATCCCCGTTAGACCCCCCCTCCGGATCGGCGTAGAATCGACCCTATGTTCGGTCCGTCCTCCTCACAGCCGCATTGGCACGGCGGTCGTCTGTCGGCGCGGCCCCCGGATGGCGTTAGAGGACTACGAGACGCCCGCGCAGGCAGGGTCTCCGTAGCCTGGAGCCGCCCCACTGTGAACTCCACTGTCCCGCGACCGGCTCCACTGATTGTTGCTGTCACGAAAAAAAACGAGCAGCTGAATTGTGCGCGAGGGCGGAGTGTACTCGGACGCGTTCGCGCGAACCTCCCAATGTATTGAGTGACCTCGCGCTCGCTGCTGTGCTCTGGACCCCATCCGACAACGCGTTCGCATTCCCCGGGCGAGCGAGTTCCACTTCCTGTCGTGTGGTTGAACTGCCCGTCACACCGTCTTCCCCAAATCCAGAATGCTTCGAGTCGGCCTAAATTGAGCTGTTGATGTGCGCGAGGCCGGAGGGATTGGTTGTACGCGCGCTGAAGACGCGTTAGCTCGAACGAACCCTTCAACGTGTTTACGAAGCTGACTTCGCGCTTGTGTCGCTGTGCGTGTTTGACCCGACCCGCGGACGCCGGCGCGGCCTGAGCTGTCCGCGCAGCAGCAACGGGACCTACGCGCGTTCCAGGCAGGGGCTTACACTCGTCCACTCCTCAGCTCAACTTGAGGGCCTTCGGGACACATCGCTCACGTTACAGCTCAACTTGAGCACCTTCGGAACACATCCTCTGTTATTTTGGATAAACTGGTATTTTGGATAACATGGGGCACGAAGCAAGCTAAAGTTGAGTGGAACGGGGCAAAGTAAGCTCAAGTTGAGCGAATTTGGGAAAGAATGTAAGCCCCTGCTTCCAGACC
>Ga0307489_10003228_pt1 | contig 10839 bp, 20 predicted proteins | sample SB12metaG_FD_202247 | JGI IMG/M metagenome (GOLD analysis project Ga0307489, IMG submission 202247) | Sea-ice brine microbial communities from Beaufort Sea near Barrow, Alaska, United States - SB 1.2 | ecosystem: Environmental > Aquatic > Marine > Coastal | place: USA: Alaska | collected...
CTATTAGACAGGGGGACACGGGGAGGTGTGACCAAAACGGCTTTGGTTGAGCTGAAATGTGGACGAGTGTAAGCCCCTGCTCTCCGGCGCGCCGCCCGCCTCCCCCGCCGCCACCCTCCCCAGCGCGCGCCGCCTGTCCACCGTCGTCGCCGACTCCCCCATCCCCGCCGCCGCCGCCGCCGTCGCTCGCGCTGCCGCCGCCAACGCCGCGCTCGCCGCCGCCGCCGCCGCTGCGGCGGATGACCCCAACTCGGGGTCCGAGGGGTACGGCGAGATGACGGAGGGATCCATCGAGCGCCTGCTGCTCTTCCTAGGCAGGGTGCTCACGCCGCATCCTCATTCCTGGCCTGACACGGCGTCTTCCGACTGTTTGCTCACTAGTGCGTGCACCTGCAGTGAACCAGACTGCCAATTACTGACTGACAGTCGTGAAGTCGTCTGACAATCTGAAGTGGGCGTGTAAGCTTCAGTGAACCCTTGGACTACTTTGATTACAATAGAACAGTACTTCGCGAGCAGTATCTGCCAGGCCCAATTGCGTATTTTGACGTGGCGAGCAATATCAGCCAGGCCCTGGTGCTCGGCAGCCTAACCACCAAGTCCCTCGACTCGCCGCTGCCCCTGCAGACGCCTCAAAAGAAGACCAAGGGGAACAACGGCGAGTACACCGGGCCGGATCCCCGGCAAGGCCCACCACGTTGTCCATCACAATTATAACCCTTGGGTGTTGAGTCGAATGGCATCCTATAACGTGGCGAGCACCATTACACTATGTGGTGGATGACGCAGCGAGCACCGGTCCACTAACTATGTGGTGGATGACGCTGACATGGCAAGCACTGTGTACCTGGCCCTAGCTCCTGGTGGAACCTAACGCCGAGCTCGAACTTCATCGACGTGGGCAGCGGGTACGGCAAAGTGGTGCTGCACGCCAAGCTGTCCGCCAAGGTGCGCGAGGCGGTGGGCATCGAGTACGTCGCCTCCAGGGCACTCATGGCAGGGCTGTGCGTGGAATACTCCCTGCCACGTCATTTGCCACACTTCAAACCCTCCTTTAAACCCTGCTTTACACCCTCCTTCACCAATCCTCGTTTGTTGTCTTGCATTACGCATTTTGTACGAACGATCATCGAGCCCCAAGGAGCTTCACACGGTGAGCATTAACCTCCCCCTCCGCCATATCTAAAATCTGTAAAGGTTTGACTTACATGCCATTATCTGACGTGGCGAGCATGATTTACTCGGCCCTACGCCACGGCGTCGGACGCGAAGGACGAGCTGGCCAACGGGAAGCACGCGTTCATGACGGACGCCTCACGGGCGCTGCTGAAGGAGAGCTGCCGGCTGGAGATGGGGGATGCCACCAAGTACGGCAAGTTCAACTTCTCGCACGTGTACATCTACGACAAGGTGTTCTCGGTAGGGACTGATGGACAGTGCTCGCCTCGTCATCAAGCGCATGCTGAACCCTCGAGCTCGCCACGGTATCATGCGCGTTTTGAGTCCTCGTGCTCGCCACGTCATCCATCACACGCATTCTAGGCCCTCGTGTCTTGAGTTACATGGCATCCTATGACGTGGCGAGCACTATCCTTCAGTCCCTGGTTTTAGGATCCGACGATCGCGCTCCTGTGCGAGCAGCTGAACAAGTCGCCGTACCGGGTGCTCATCAGCTACCAGCGCGTCGAGGTGTGGCCTTCCCCTGGTCCTTTTCCAGCACGTTAGTTTCAGTCGTTTCTCCCTGATATGTGTTGGTGTTGAGTTATCCCACTGCTTTACCTCAGCCACGGGGGTCAGGGCGAAAGCCTTGTGCCTCCGTTCCTTATGCACGCGGAAGCATCTCTCTCCCACTGCGCTACTACAGTCATTTTTCAGCTTATTGTTTGAAGCTGTCACCCCCCCTGATTCTTGTTGAGCGTTAAGTTATCCCACCTCATCTAAAACCTCAACAGGACTTGCGTTGAGGTGGAATAGTACTTATGTAAGGCCCTGCGTGGAGGTGTGGCGGCGGCTGGGGCTGAAGAACTTCGAGCAGGTGGCGGACCTGACGATGCGCACCACGGGGGGGCAGAACTTCAAGTGCTACGTCTTCATCAACGAGGCCGCGTGCTAGGTCGTCACGTGCTGCTGTTGCTGTGGCGGAGGCGCAGCCCGCGGTGCAGGCGGCGGAGGTGGTGGTGGCGGAGGCGGTGGAGGCGTAGGCTGCGGTGCACGCGGTGGAGGTGCACGCATCGAGCAGGATACGGCGGGGGCTGAGCGCAAGGCCGCGCAGGTTTAGGGTTTAGGATACCCTAGGCCGCGCCGCCGGGGTGACTCGGCGACAACGGCGTACCCACCAGACATTAGTTATGAAATAGCCTTAGCCTTAGAATATTGCCCCTTGATGCGCCTAACCCCTGACAGGCCTAAACTGATGTCTAGCCGCTTGAGATGGCGGAGGGGGTTGATTTTACGATTTATGCTCACCATGTGGGTGCCTTGGGGATCGATGAACGTTGTAAATAAAACAAAACCATTCCCATATCCACCCCTTGCTCGCTTCCCGTGAGTGCTCTGTACCTGTGGTCCGCCGCTAGCCTGGGCGCATTTTTGCGATCAACCTGATTTGTTGAGAGGGGAGGGAGAGGAGGATAGGGCCGCGCGTTCGTGCCTGGATGAAGCGCGGCGATGAAGAATACAAGCACAACCCACAGCGAACGAGATGCTAGAAACAAACTGATCGGCGAAATAATTTAGGGTTTCTCAGGTTTTGGGTTATTCGTCAGTCAGCATTGGTTTTCGCATTTCCGCTGTGATCTTCACAGCTCGCGCGCGCACTGCCCTCCTCCACGGACCCCACGAGCGCTCAGCGTGTCGGTCCGCCCGTCACCGTCACTTCACGCGAAGGGTGGGTGGGTGAAACCCGGCCGCGTGTACCACGCCGGTGCCCTCCTGTTCTCCAAGGAAGTGGTCGTTCGGTTGCTCAACCCTCAGATCTCAGATATGCCGTCCCGTCAGGAGCGAAGGAAAGCTGAACGCGACGCCGCCAAGCGCGCGCCGCGGGCGGGAGCTGCGGGAGCCGCGGGCGCCGCGGGAGCTGCTGCCGCTCTCGCGACTCTTCACGTGAACGCCGGCGGGGATTGGTCTACGCAAACTGAAGACCCGATGCTCCTTCATCGAACGCTCGGAGCCGAGATCTTGGCGCAGAGGGCTGGCGATGGGGACATGGAGGCGCAGTGGAGCTTTGGCTTCGGGTTGATGAGTGCATGTGGGGTTGCGGGGACGCCTCTCGGCGCGGCCGGCAGATCGCCAATGGCGGATGTAGGGTTGGCACTTTGCACCGAAAAGTTTCCGATCGCTCACAACACAAAGATGCATCGACGTGATGATATCGGGAAACCTAATTATTAGTTTGCGGGTGCCAACCCTAAGCAGAGCAGGGTATGGCGCTCCTGGAGAAGGCGGCAGGGCAAGGGCATGCGTACGCCATGCATGCGCTGGGAAGCATGCACTGCGCGAGAAAAGAGCATGAGCGACCTGTGGAGTGGTACACGAAGGGCGCCAAGGCCGGGTTGCCGCAAGCGATGTTCACCCTCGGGAACGTGCTCGACGCGGGGGAGGGCATGGCGGCGCCAAACTACCCGGCGGCGGCGGACTGGTACAGGCGCGCGGCAGACGCCGGAAACGGGGCAGCGGCGCATAACCTTCACCTGATGTACAGTGTCGGCCGCGGTAAGGCCTGGCAAATCGTGCTTGCCTCGCCACATTTTATACCCTCGTCTCTTCATTCAGTCAAACGGTTTCACGTGACTTGGCGAGCATTGTCTACCAGGCCCTAGGGCGCGGCGTCACGCGTAGCAAACGCTCGGCGATGCAATGGCTGCGCAAGGCCGCCGAGAACGGCATCGCCGACGCGTGCATGAGACTCGCCACCCGCATGTACGCGGACCAGCCCTACGCCCGCGAGGTTGGGCACGTGATGGAGGCCGGCGGGGACGCCACGTCAGCTGCGGTCGTGGAGGGTCACAACGTCCCCCCAGATGTCCTGACCAGCGTGGTACACTGGCTGCGGAAGGGGTGCGCGACACGGCAGCATGATCCAATCGACGCGCTCAACGCGCTTCGCAAAGCAGCGTCGGAGGGGGGTCAGTATTGCCAGAACGAGGGGTGCGAGGTTGTGGGACAGCTGAAGGACTTCAAAGTTTGCCCGCAGTGCAAGACCACCCGGTACTGCGGCGCCGCGTGTCAGAAACAGCACTGGAACGCGGGTGGGCACAAGGAAACGTGCGGCACAAGCGCAGATCGCGGTAAGCACAGCGTCGCGAGTTGTTTTTAGGAAACGTGTGGCGCGTTCATTCGCACCGGTATGACGGTGTCTTCTCACGTTCAAGAAGATGACGACGACGCAGTCCCCGACGTCGAGTATCGGCCGGGACTCCGCGGCTGAACGTTTCCAAATGTATACTCGTAGTAGCTCTTTGTTTTCTTTTCAAAAAAATGTGTATATACCATACCATATTCCTCTCCTCTTCGATTCGTTCCGCCACGTACAAGGCAATACAACGCAAATGCACACGTGGTGCAACGTTATGTGAGTCCGTGGACATGTACCGGTACATATTTATGCTTCCGGTGCCCACGCCTCTATTCACTCGTCTGTTTGGGCGTGAGCGTGAGCAGCAGCCCAAAGTGGTCCGAGGGCAGCACCTTCTTGGTCTTATACACCCCCTTGGAGGAGGATCAGTGAGAAGAAGCACTCGAACCGAGATTGGAACATGACGTCTGAACTTACCTCAGTGTGAACGCTCATACAGACGTGCGAAGTCTGTTCGTCGATTCGACTTCGGTCGAGTGTTTATGGGGGGCAGGGCGAACGCCTGGTGCCTCCTTGTACAGTCGGATGCGTTTCTCTCTCGTCGGTCGAGTGCTTGTTGTGCATAACACACACAGACGTGGAGGAGGATCAGATTTAACGTCGGTTGAGCGCTTGTTCACAGATGTGCGGAGAGGTAGGAGGATATTCAACGTCGGTGTAGTGCTTGTGCACAGAGGCACAGAGGAGGAGGAGGAGGAGGATATTCAACGTCGGTCGAGCGCTGTTCTCAGCACACACCCTGCCTGCGGCCACTCGTTCTCGTAGGTGGCATCCTGGCCGCCCACCTGCACTGGCGTAGTGCCCACCATCACTATGGACTTCACCTCAAAGTCCTCCAGCTTGTACAGCGCCCGGTAGGAGGGTCATTGAGAACAAGCACTGGAACCGAGTTCGGAGCATGACTTACTGTATATCTTCAGGGTGAATGCACGTACAGCGCCTGGCAGGAGGGTCATTGAGAGCAAGCACTCGACCGAGGCCGGAGCATGTCTTACCTTCAGGATAAATGGATGACCTTCAGCGTGAATGACTTAAATTCAGCGTGACTTGACTTCAGGGTTCGGTTTGTCGATCAAATGTTGGCCGAGTGATTGTTATCAATAACCACCCTGCCCGGTCCAGCCGCTTCTTCAGCCCACCGCTCATCATCGCGTTCTTAGTCAAGTCGTACGTGTACCCCGCCGCGTAGAGCTTGGCAGATATTGCTCGTCACGTCATAGGATGCCATTTAAAGTAAGAAACGAGGGTTCAAAATGCGTTGGATGAGATGGCGGGCATTGGCGTGGTAGGGCCTGGCAGATATTGCTCACCACGACATAGGATGCCACGTAACTCGCAAAACAAGGGTTCAAAGTGCGTTGGATGACGTGGCGGGAAACGTGTTTGCCAGGCCCTACCGGCGCGTTTCTGGGCTTGCAGTGCGTGAGCCACGCGTCGGCCCACCCGGGCGGCAGCGGCACCTGCCCGTCCGTGGCTTCGTCCCAGTTCATGTCGCCGATGAAAACAGCGTTGTTACACGGCGTGCCGGGGCTCTGGTCGCTGCGGCGTGCCACCAGCGCGACCACCAGGGCCTGACACATGTTCCTGTTTCATCAGCTCAACCTGACTGTTTGCTCATAGCACAGCATTGTACCCGTGAACATTTGCCGCATCCTCCTCCTTGGCCTGACCACTCGTTCCCGCTTCAGATTAATCTGACTGGTCGCTCAACAGAAGTGCACCAGCACACTTGCACACACTCGCCGCATCCTGCTCCCTGGCCTGGCCACTCGTTCCCGCTTCAGCATTGGTACACTCTACTCGAGCCGAGCCCCTCCACCATTAGAAACACGCGGTTTGGAGGAGATATCCCCGGCCGGTATCTTGCTTTCCACGAGTTAATAACCCCGCAAATCGGCCATTTTGACGAACCGAGATTTTGGCGCGATTTGACCCCTCAGTTTCTTATGGTAGAGGGGGTCGGACCGTGTAGCTACGAGCAGATGGTGCGGGAACGAGTGGCGGCGTCCCTGCCGTCCATGACGTGCAAGCTGTCCTTCATCTGTGCAACCCGTTCCACGCTGGAGTTCTGATCCCCGCGGATGAAGCTCTCCAGGTGCGACGACATCACTGTCAGCTCCGGGCCTCCGCCCAGGGTCTTACAATCGTTCTCTTCTCAGCTCAACTGCCAGGATCTTCAGGGATAATACAAGTGTGTGTCAATGTGTGTGTGTGTGTGTTCAAGAGCAGACCAGGCAGATCAGATATCAACCAAACCACTTGGACCATAGAACAGCTCAAGTGCCAGCTGGAGAAGGGGACGATTATGTCGCCCCTGCCGCCGCCGCATGACATACCGGCGATGCCATCCAGGTAGCGGCCCATGCGGGAGACCACCGGGCTCGTGGCGGTGGGGTGCGGCGGCCACACGCGGCGGTTCACCCGCGTGGAGGGTCTGGCAATTATCGTCCGCCACGTCATCCTACGCGTTTTGAACCCTCGTCTCGAGAGTTAGACGGCATCCTATGACGTGGCGAGCAATATCTGCCAGGCCCATTGCCCGACACGCTAAACTGCTAAACCCTAAACACACTCGTTTTAAACCCTGGTCTCTTGACTCGAATGGCATGCTATGACGTGGCGAGCAACATCTGCCGGACCGTACCCGCGTGGAGCCGTTGGGCTTGTCCATGGTCCGCTTGAACATCACCAGCGTGAAGTACTGCTGGTCAGAAGGCGGCGGCGTACCCGAGTAGTAGGGCACCACAACCACGTAGTGTACTCATTCAGTATGCAGCCTCTATCATCACTACGGCTACTTCATCCAGCGCAGAGCTCGTCATACGCAAAAAATAGCTGTAATTCCACGCAGACTACACGATAGGGACACGACCAACAGGTCTTGAAGGTATCTCCCCACCTTGTATTCCTCGAACCAGGCAAAAGCGTGCAGCAGCATGAGGATGTTGGGAGTGACCTCCTGAAGGCTGATCACGTGCGGCTTCGTCTCCATGATGACGTCACTCAAGCCCTGCATCCGGGTCGCCAGCGCCACGCCTTCGTTGAACCACACGTTGTAGTTGAGCAGCCGCACCTCCGCCAGCGGCTCCGTCGGTTAAGGCTCGGCAGAAATTGCTCGTAACATCACAGCGTGGCACGTTGACTTAAGAAACGAGGGTTGGTGAATGTGCTGAAGGTTGTCGCAGACATGAGCTATGCTCCCGGTCTGGATATAGGCTGTACTATGACAAAACAGACGAAAGCTATAAATTTTCGGGCCCTTGGCCCAAAAAATAAACTCAAGAATCTTGAGTCAAAAGTCACCACATCAATTATCCGGCGTGATATGTGTAAAAATGGCGTCTTTTGACTCAAGAATCTTGAGTTTAATTTTTTGAGCAAGGGCCGAAAATTTATAGCTTTCGTCTGTTTGTCATAGTACTGCTGATATTTCTGCCAGGCCCTGCCTTGAGGGGAGGATGTGCTAAGGCGCCTGACGTGATGCCGGTGCCTCCGGCGGCGGCGCGGGCGGCTGCGCCGGTCAGGCTGCCGGCGTTGCCGCCGCTGCCGCCGCCGCCGCTGCCGCTGCCGCCGCCACTACCTCCTCCCAAGGCCTGGTAAACCACGCTCGCCGCGTCATGGAAACGGATGATAGTCAGATTGACAAACAAGGGTTCACAACGAAGTGGATGACGTGGCCAGATTGTTATCGGCAGTACGAATAGTACAGTCTGTATCTAGACTAGGAGCTAAAGTTCCAGTCTGCTCCTCAGTGTAGTACATCTATCGACACATGGCAGACTGGAGCAGAGCGTCGCCTACCTCCTCCACCGCCGCCGGCGCCGCCGCTGTGGCTGTAGTCGCCGGCGGTGGACCTCGGCGTCGCGGCGAACCTAGAGGTGGCCGCGCCACCGCCTGCCAGGGGCTTACACTCGTCCACTTTTTGAGCTCAAAGTAGGCACTTTCTGTGGGATCTGCTGGTTGGCGTCAGTCTCTCAGGGGCAGAAAAGCGGCTCTGGTCGAGCTGAAACGTGGACGAGTGTAAACCCCTGCCGCCTGCCGCCGCCCGCGCCTCCCGTTCCCTCGCCAGCTCAGCCATCCAGCTGTTCCCCCCCGACGGCGCAGCAGCGGCAGCAACGGCAGCAATGGCAGTTGCCTCGTCATCGTCACTGTCGTCTATCGTCACCACCTCCTTGCCCTTGCCCTTGGCGTAGCGGCGCAAGTCGACATTGAAAGCAAAGTCTGAAAGCAGTTAACCATATTGTACTTTCAAGCACTGAAACCATGGGCGCTGTCAACACTGTTTTTGATGCTGTCAACCTACACCGCCCTACCTTGGCATCCAGCTTCTGCCTCTTCGCGTCGGGCTCCGGCGCGTCGCCCGTCAGGTCAATGCTGGCAGCGCCACCCCCCGCCCCCGACGACCCTGCCGCCCCCGACGCCCCTGCTGCCCCCGATGCTCCCACAGACCCCCCGCTCCCCCCTGCCCCCGTGCCCGCTGCAGACGCCCCCGCACTCCCCCCAGCCCCCGCTCCCGCCCCCGACGCCCCCCCGCTCCCCCCTGCCCCCGCCCCCGACGCGCCCTCGCTCCCCCCTGACCCCGGGCCTGGCCCCGACGCCCCCGCGTTGTCTGGGTAGTCCTCCCTCTCAGCCATGGTTGTGCGTGAGTGTGTCCGCTGGCGGTGGTTGAAACTCGAGGTGCTCCCTCCCGCGGTGGCTACTGGTGCGGCAGTTGGGTTGGTGACGACCGCGGCTTCGGAGAGCACGGAGAGTGCGAAGGGCGTGAAGGGCGGCGGCGGCAGCGGCGGCGGCGAAGCGGCGCGGCTGAAGATAACCGACTGGCAGAGTGTGGTCGTGGCTATGGCACAGGTACCTGTGTTGCTTGACGCGCGCCGGGTGTGCGTGCACGCCGCAGAGAGGCCCCGGGTCGTATAGGGGCTTCTACTGCTGCGGTGCTGCGCGAGTGCTGTGGCGATGCGGGTGGGCAGCGCTGCTCGCATCAAACTTTCGGCGCGGCTTGAAGTGAGGTGGATGCCGATGGCTTCGTTGGAGCCGGTTTCTTGGGAAATTCGAAAAAAATGGTCGGCCGGCGCGTAAAAGCAGCGCGGACATTAACTTGACACACAGACAGCGCCCGCCACACCTCGCCGTGGCTCACCAACACTTCCGCCGCTGTGCCACGGGACGCGACAAATTCTCGAAGGGAAGCTGGGGGCGGGCACCAGTGCTGCTGCAGTGGGCTCGGGCGCTGCGAGTGGAACAATCTTTATTGTGAAGTTTCCAAATTTCACTTCGAGACAAGCTAGCTACTTCCGCCTCTTCGCCCCAGGCTCAGTATCATCGTCGCCCGTCGGGTCGTCGCTTCCTGCCCCCGACGCCATCCCCGCCCCCCCACTCCCCCCAGCCCCTGCTCCCGACGCCCCCCCGGTCCACCATGCCCCCGCCCCAAACGCCCCCCCACTCCCCGCCGCCCCCGGCGCCGACGCCCCACCGCTCCCCGCCGGCCCCGGCCCCGGCGCCCCTGTGCCCCCCCCGGCCCCCGCCCCCTCCGGCCCCTCGTTTGGCGTCTCAGGCTGAGGCTTCCTCATGGCATAACTCTCAGGCATCACGACGGGCATCTCGTACATCCGCTGCCCGCCGCCCTCGTCATTCATCAGCGCCTCGATAACGAACTCCGAGACGTCGCTCCGCGCGGAGTACTTGATGATCATCTCCTGGGTCGAGGGACCGGCTGATATTGCTCTTGCTCCCCAGGTCAGAGGATAACTTTCAACTCAATAAACGAGGGTGGGACATTCGTGTTGGTGACGCGGCGGGCAGTGGTCCTGGCAGATATTACCCGCCGCGGCATACGAGTAGGATCCCAGTAGTTAACGCAAGGCACGAGGGTTCAAGAGGCGTTTCGATGACGCGGCGGGCAGTATTGGCTTGTCCCCGCCTTGGTGACCTCCGTGGCGCGCTCGCGGTCGAACCCCATCGTCACCGCGTCCTCCACCGCGGGCGCGATCCGCAGGTCGTACCCGCGGTTGATCGCGTCTTCGCACACCGGGTAGTCCTCAGGCCCGCTCTCAGCCATGGTTGGTTGTGTGTCCAGTGGTGGCGGTGGGGGCGGCGGCGGAGAGCGCGGACAACTCTGAGCGCGTGAAATGCGTGACCGGCGAGGAGGGCGGCGGCGGCGGCAGCGCGGCGGTGGAGCGGCGCGGCTGTGGGTACCCACCTGGGCGATAATCACTCGAGGTGCCGAGTGTGGTCGTGGCAATTGCACAGGCAACTTACCTGTGTTGCTCGACGCGCGCCGGGTGTGGATGCACGCCGCGGAGACACCCCGGATCACCTTCGAGATGCTGTCGCTTCGGCTGCGGTGTTGCGCGAGTACTGTGGCGATACCGGTTGGCACGCTGCTCGATGAAACCCTCGGCGCGGATGTGGACGGACACTTCAACCCTAAAATAATCATAAACCCTAACTCCGAAACCCTAAACCGTCGCGTCGCCAAGTCACCCGCC
>Ga0307489_10003229_pt1 | contig 10839 bp, 21 predicted proteins | sample SB12metaG_FD_202247 | JGI IMG/M metagenome (GOLD analysis project Ga0307489, IMG submission 202247) | Sea-ice brine microbial communities from Beaufort Sea near Barrow, Alaska, United States - SB 1.2 | ecosystem: Environmental > Aquatic > Marine > Coastal | place: USA: Alaska | collected...
TACACCTCCCCCGCCATGCCGCGGCACCCCTGCAGTGCGTGGGGGTGGGGAGGGGTGTGTGTGGGGTGTGTGAGGGGTGTGTGAGGGGTGTGTGAGGGGTGTGTGAGGGGTGTGTGAGGGGTGTGTGAGGGGTGTGTAACGGGGAGTGGAGGGGTGTGTGAGAGGTGTGGGAGGGATGTATGAGAGGTGTATGAGGGGTGTGGGAGGGATGTATGAGGGATGTATGAGGGGTGTGTGAGGGGTGTGTGAGGGGTGTGTAATGGGAGTGGAGGGGTGTATGAGGGGTGTGGGAGGGATGTATGAGGGGTGTATGAGGGGTGTATAAGGGGCGTAGGAGGGGCGTATGAGGGGTGTATGAGTGGTGTGTGAGGGTCGTATGAGGGGTGCAGGAGGGCCCCGGGTATTACCTGCAGGGCAAGGTCCGGGTGGCCGGACCCCGCCAGGCTGATGAGCACGTCCTCCACCCGGGTCCAACCGCCGGCGTCCGCCAGCCCCTGCTCCGCCTGTATCAGGAGCAGCATGAGGCCGCCGGCGAGGCCGCGCGCGCGGGGAGGGGCGCCGGTGGCCAGCGCAGTGTCCACCGCTGTTGTCACGAAGCCCAGGTTGATGAGCGTGTGCATGGAGCTCGGGTCCTCGGAGGCGAGGGAGAAGACGGCGGCAAAGGCGGTGGTGCGCGCGGCGGCGCAGGGCCCCCACCGCGGTATCTGCGCCAGCGCCAGCAGCAGCCGCAGGTACGCCGGCGAATCCGACATGTCGGACGATAGCAACCCCGTAGGGTCTGCACGCTCGAAGAGCGGGCGCTCCAAGAGGCTCATCTTCCACCACGTCTCGGCGCCCCCCGGCGGCGCGGACAGCGCCCAGATCACCTCCGGCGCCGGCTTCGCCGCCTCGCCCGTCGTCATGCCCAGCCAGATCGCGGCCGCCAGAAACTCCATGATGTAGCGGCGCAAGTTGAAATTGAAAGCAAAACTTGAAAGCAGTTTACCACATTATCGCTTCAGGCGCTGCTGCCATTGGCGCTTTCAACACGGGTTTTGGAACTGTCAACATGCACCGCCTTACCATGGCGGCCTGCGCCGGCGTCTCCTCCTCGCAGCTCTTGAACTTCTTCAGCCACCCGAGGCCGGTCTCCCCCAGGTGCTCCAGGCCCGTGAGGTCCGCCCCGGCCGCCGCGTCGCTCTGCTCGCGCACCGACAGCGGCCGCGGCGCCGCGGGCTCGAGGGACCCCCCCTCCGCCGCCGTCGCTGCCGCCACCACACACGCCGCCTCCCACGCCGTCACCGCCGCCGCGTGTGCCACGTCCTCGCAGGAGGATCATTGACAACAAGCACTCGACCGAGATCCGAGCATGACTTACCTTCAGGGTGAATGCTCATACAGACGCACAGATGAAGCAGAGGCAGATAAAGAGGGGTTTGTCATTTCAAAATATTTAGTCTACATCGACAAAGGTACTGAGATGGAGCCACGGCTAAAAGTCAAATGATTACGAGCTCTGCGCCAGATTAAACAGGCGCGGTGGGTGGTCGATTGAACGCCGTTTGAATGGGTTTGTTGTCAACACCCCCCCCGCCTCGACCTCCCAGCGCGGCGGCTCGTTGGCCACGTCGGCCGCGTAGCGCGCCGTGGTGCAGCGGCGTGAGTTGTAATTGGAACCAGCGTTTGAAAGCAATTTATAATTGTGAGGTTTCAAGCGCACAATTCCAGGCGATTTCAACGTGAGTTCCATGGGTTCAAGCTGCACCGCCTTACCGTGGTGGCGGCGCGCTGCCGCGCCTCCCCGGCATCGAAGAACGCTTCCATCCGGTTCTCCCGCGCAACCTTAGCGGTTTGCCGGATTGTCTCTTTCTCATCCTCGGGCGTTCAGCAGGGTCTTACGCGTGCTCCTCCACTCTTCGGCTCAGCGTAAGCACTTTTCGTCGGGTACGTTGTGTGGTTTGCTGATGTGGGTGACAACAAAAACGGCTCAGGTTGAGGTGAGAAGTGGGCCCCTGCCGTATAGGCCTCGAACTCGCCGCCGACGCAGTAGTCCTTCTCTTTTTTCTGCGCCTTGACGTAGCGGCACAAGTTGAAACTGAAAGTAAAGTTTAAAAGCGGTTCATCATATGTCTTGCAGCAAGCGCGGTCAACCTGGGGTCAATCATGGGTCAACTTGGTGTCAACACGGGGTCAACCGCCCTACCTTGAGCAGATCACGCTCGGCAATATCGGCCTTTGCCGCCCACTCGTCGGCGTCCTCCACCGCGGCCGCTGCCTCCGCCGCCGCTGCCGCCACCCGCACCTCACGCGCGTCCATTTCCCCCAGCCGTGTTGTAGCGGCGCATGTTGCATTTGTAAGCGAATTGGAAATCAGTCAACCGTTTTTTTTTGTTTCAAGCGCTTAGTTTTATGCGCTTTCTACATGGGTGTCATAGTGTGAATTCGCGCCGACCTACCGGGTGGCCTCCCAGATGACGGCACGCACGGGCTGCAGGAAGGCGACGCGGTTGGCCGGGTTGCGCAGCAGCCCCCACACGCCGGCCGCCGTGCAAAAGGGCCGAGCAGATGTCGCTCGCCACGTCATCCAACATATTTTTCATCCTTATTTATTGAGCTAACTAGCATCCTATGACGTGGTGAGCAATATCTGCGTCACCCAACGTATTCTGAACCCTTGTTTATTGAGTTGAATAGCATCCTATGACGTGACCAGCAATATCTGACAGGCCCTGTCATCGACACGCACCTTAAACCCTTGTTCATTGAGTTGGATGGCATCCTATGACGTGGCGAGCAAATTCTGTGAGGCCATACCATGTACTGGCCCGCCGTCAGGTTGTCGCACTTGCCCAGCTCCACCAGTATGCGCCCCACCTCATTGTAACGGCGCAAGTTGAAATTGAAAGCAAAATTGAAGCAAAATTTCATCATATTTCAGTTTCAAGCGCTTAGTTCCAGGCGGTTTCAACGTGGGTCTCATAGGGTCAACCTGCACCGCCCCACCTCGTGCGGCGGCCGCGCGTCGCCCCACCGCCAGGGTCATCAAGCAACAACCAGGGTCTAATAACTCAAGGAACACGTCGACTCCCCATGAACTTATCACGTGCCAACACACTTGCCGGTGGGTTCATAAGAACAACCACTCCACCGACATGGCCTCACGGCTCACCTTCAGGGTGAATGCTCATACAGACATGGGTCATTGAGAACGAGCGCTCAAACGAGATCGGCGCAAACTCACCTGCAGGGTGAATGCTCATACAGACATGGGTCATTGAGAACGAGCACTCAAACGAGATCGGCGCAAACTCACCTGCAGGGTGAATGCTCATACAGACATGGGTCATTGAGAACAAGCACTCGACCGAGATTGCCTCACCACTCACCTTTAGGGTGAATGCTCATACAGACATGGCTCATTCAGAACAACCACTCGACCGAGATCGGTGCATGACTTACCTTCAGGGTGAATGCTCACACAGACATGCGGACTCGATCCATGGATGGAACGTCAGTCCAGCGCTGGTTCTGAGCACCCCCCCTGCCTCACAGGACAAGTACATAAGCGCCAGGCTGGCCGCCTCCTCCAGCTGGTGCCGCAGGTCCAGCCAGCCCCAGGGCCGCCCACTCACTATCTCTCACCACGTCGTGGGATGCTGTGTAATGCTACAAACGACGGTCGAGTGAACGTTGCGCACTGCGTCATGGGACGATAGAGCTATACACGAGGGACGGCGCATGGGGCGCAGTGGATGATTGAGCACATCATGGGATGCTGCCGTTGACCTTGGCGAAGGCAGGGCAATCGACAGGCATCATTGACTCAGCTTTGGTTCGGGCAGGTCAGTTAGTGCAGGTTTATAAAACGGCGGCACGCATCATCTTCGAGGACCTTGGGGACACGGGGACACGGGCTGGTAATGGGTTGCGTGCTTGCACACACTTTCTACACTTTCTAACAAACGCTCAAACTCACGACGTTCCTCGGCCATGACGTTGTGTTGCGAGAGCGTCGTGCCGATGTGTGAAGAGGTGCAGATGATGCATGACGCAGCCCTACCTCGCCGTCCGACACGGGGGTGGACACGCTCTCGAGCAGCATGGTAAACGTGCCGGTGTGTAGCGGCGCAAGTTGAAATTGAAAGCATATTCTGAAAGCGGTTCATCATATCTTAGTTTCAAGAGCATAGATCCAGGCGCGAATTTCAGCACAGGGTTCATGAGTTCAACTTGGAATTACGCCCTACCAGAGTCGAGCAAGGCCTGGCGGTTGGACGCGGCGCGCTGCAGGTCGTCCGCCGTGGACGGGGCCGCCGCCGGGGTCGCCAGCGTGGCCACGCACCAGGGGCTTACACTCATCTGCTTCTTGGCTCAACTTAAGCGCTTTCTGTGGGACAGGGGGTGAATGTAGGGGTTGTTTAGGGGGTATTTAAGGGTACTTGGAGGATAGTAGGGGGTGTTTAGGGTTTATGCGTTAGAAACGGCTCAGGTTGAGCTGAAAAGTGGACGAGTGTAAGCCCCTGCCACGCACGCGGACGCCACGGCGCGCGCGCCAAGTGCGTTGGCCACACCACCGGTGGTGGGTCGTATGAGGGAGGACACGGAGCCCACCGCGGGTCCCTCGATCTAGGGCCTGGCGGATCTTGCTTGCCACGAGATCAATCCCTGCTTTGGTTTGATCCCACCTAGGGACGGGCAGACGGCAGACGGCAGACGTTGCTCGAGTACTCCACGTCATAGAACGCCAGTTAACTCCAGGAACGGAGGTTCATAGCGCGTTGGATGACGTGGCGGGCGGAATCTGCTGGCCCCCGCCTCGATGAGCATGGGGCCGATGACCGGGTCACGCGACAGCACGCACAGGGCTCCCGCCAGCGACTGCGGCAGCTTGCCCAGCTTCGACTTACCCATGGTTCGCACCGCGAACTGCGTCATAGTCGCCACGGACCCTTCGGGCATGCCCTCGGTGTAGTGGCGCTAGTTGAAATTGAAAGCAAAACTTGAAAGCGGTGCATCGTATTTCAGTTTCAAAGCGCTGAAATCAGGCACTGTCAACGCGGCTTAAATGGGGTCAAGTAGCAGCGCCGCACCTCGGCCCCGGCGGCGGCGAGCACCGCGTGCGTGCAGCCCCACAGGGACAGCACCGAGGTGTAGAGCCGCAAATTCAAATTGAAAGCAACATTTGAAAGCAGTCTATCATATTTAGTCTCAAGTGCTGAGATCCATGCGCGTTCAACATCTGTGTAAGTTTGATAGGGTGAAGCTGCAGCGCCCCACAGAGGCCTCCGCCGTGAGAAGCGCGATCTCCAACTTCTCGGACTCCTTCATGGGCACCACCGTGGTGTAGCGGCGCAAGTTGACTTTGAAAGCAAAAATTGAAAGCAGTTCATCATATCTTAGTGTCAAGAGATTAGTTCCAGGCGCCTTCAACTTGGGTTCGATAGGGTCAGCCTGAACCGCCTCACCGTGGCTTGGTTCTTCAACGTGTGCGATTGCCGCGGCGGCGCCAGCATCAACTCCGCCGCCCGCCGCTGTCAGCAGGGTCATTCACAACAACCACTCGACCGAGATCGGACGAGCGCGCATGGCTTGCCTGAAGGGTGGATGTGAATGCGCATACAGAGGTGTGGACTCGGGGCGTCGATTCAACGTCGGTAGACAGGTTCTTCTGAAACTCAGTGTCGGATCTGGTATCGATGGTATGGTATCGAATCCCGTCTGACCAATCAGAACTGTCCATTTCAACAACCCCACTGACTGAGTCGCCGACAGTCCGACCTGGGCGCTATGCTTCAGTTGATAGACCCTCGATTCCGAGGAGATCAGCGTTACATGCAATCCCGACACTGAGTTTAATAACACCCCTACCTTTTTCTGGAATGGCGTGGATTCGCCTTCCTCGTCCTCGTCCAGCACCTCGTCCTCGGACTCCACCCCCGGGAGGCTGTGGAAGTTGTAGCGCTTCCACTTGGAGGCCGCCGCCTGGATCACCGCGCCCTGCGCCATCCGCAGCCGCCGCTTCGACGCCGTGCACCAGGGTCATTGAGAACAACCACTCGACCGAGATCGGGGCAGAGCGTCACCTATCTTCAGGGTGAATGCCTGTACCGACATGCGGAGGAGGCGGAGGAGGCAAAGGAGGCGGAGGAGGAGGAGGAGGAGGCTGAGGAGGAGGAGGAGGAGGAGGAGGAGGAGGAGGAGGAGGAGGAGGAGGAGGAGGAGGAGGAGGAGGATCAAGAGTTTCGACGTGGGTCGAGTTGTTGTTCTGAACACACCCCCTGCCTCGGAGCGCGGCATGGGGATGAGCATCATCAGCGTGTGGTCCGTCAGCTCCATGCAGCAGGGACATTGAGAACAACCACCCGACCAAGATCGGAGCATGACTCCCCTCGATGCCCTAGAGGTGAATGCTCATAGCTCTAGCCTCATACGGACATGCGGACTACTTTTTTTCGGTCGAACGTCGGTCGAGTGCTTGCTCTCAACGCCCCCCCTGCCATGCACGACTTGAACAGCGAGATGAGTTCACTGAAGTGCGAGGGAGTGGACATGGACGCCATCGCCTCGCAGCAGGGTCGTTGAGGATTTAGGGTTTAGGGCTTAGGGATTAGGACTTAGGGCTTAGGGATTAGGGTTCAGGAACAACTACTCCAAGTCTCGGACCGAGATTGGACGTACCCGCATGACTTACCGGGTACCTTCAGGGTGAACACTCATGCGGGCGCGCGGACTCGGTGCAACGGAACGCATCAGTGGAGTGCGTGTTGTGAAGGGTCTCTTCGTGCCTGGTAGGTCCAAGCAAGGGCCGGTAAAGTGACCCCAGCATTTACCAGTTAAGAGGGATATACTATTCTGTGATTTTAGGGGGGTGTTGGGGTCTAATTAGGGGGTTTGTCTCGTGAAAAAACTACCCTGGGACCTAAATCCTAAACCCTAAAGTACTTTTGCAGTCTGTTGACTTGTTCGGACTTACCTGGGGGTCGCAGGCGAAGGCGGCGTAGATGGAGGCGGCGCCGAAGTTGACGCGCAGGCCCGGCAGCTTGATGATGCGCGCCACCGATTCCATGTACCGGTTCGCGATGAACACCTGCCGCGTCCCAGGGCCCACCGGATCACAGGACTTCGGTGGTTTGGCGAGAGTTTGGATGATGACTTGGGTGGTCTGGCGAGTGCTCGTATGATGTCTTGGGTGGTTTGGCGAGGGTTTGGATCATGACTCGGGTGGTTTGGCGTGAGTTTCCAGCGCATGCGAGACCCCGCCACACCACCCAATTCACCATTCCAACTCACGCCAACCCACCCAGTCGTCGATCAAACTCACGCCAACCCACCCAGTGCATTACTCAAATCCAGATATAAGCGCCCAAGTCCGGCCGGGCCCTGCCGCGCTTGCGCATCTCTGACGAGGACGGAGGCGAAGACCTCGGTGACGCGCAGCATGAGGGAGGAGTGGTCGCCCTCCGCCGTGGCGAGCGCCTCGGCCAGCGCCAGCAGCACCGACAACGCCGGGTCCGCGTCTAGCAGCCGCCGCCGGCACACCTTGTCGATGCAGCACACGCTCAACGCTCCTAGCGCCGCGCGCCACGCCAGCGTGCCGTCCTCGCTCAGCTCGTCGTGTTGCAGGAAGCCCGTGACTTCCCGCAGGTTTTGAAGCAGGCGCTCGATGAGGCCGTCCTTGTCGTCGCGCGCGACGGAATGCGCCATGCAGGAGGGTCATCGAGGGCAAGCACTCAGATGTGCTCGCATGACATACCTTCAGGGTGAATGCTCACATAGACCAAGCCGGCGCGGAGGAGAACAAGGAGCTTCAATGGTGGTCGAGTGCTTGTTCTCAACCCCCCTGCCATGTGGCGGCGCATGGCCTGCACGGGCGCCAGCGCCCACGCCGCCGCGCACGCGAACCACCGCGTGCGCATGCTGACGTCACGCACGTTGTGAACCACCGCGTCAATCGCCTCCTTGGGGAACTGCTCGATGCAGTCGCGCTGCGCCGCTAACTCCCACAACATGCGCGTGCCCCTCCAGATAGGGTCTAGCACATATTGCCTTCTCTAAGCGACAAACATTTGCCTCATACTGCCCTCTCTCAGCGACAAGCAATCTGAACTCACGTTTATTGAGTTTAATGGCATCCTATGACGTGTTTCATGGCACAATGTGCGGCGGCCGCGGCCCTGCCGCTCGCGCTTCTCGACGGACTCCTCGCCGTCCAGGCCGGCCAGCAGGATGGCGTGGCCTATGTGTAGCGGCGCAACTTGAAATTTAAAGCAAACGGTGAAAGCGGTTTTTGGTATTCTAGTTCCAAGCGCTGAAGCCATAGGCGCTTTCAACACAGGTTTTGATACTGTCAACCTGCACCGCCCTGCCTATGGCGTACTGGCGCTTGCGGGCCGACGTCAGCGGCTGGTCGCGGATCAGGTTGCTCCACTCCTTCTCCCCGCTGATCTCCGCCACGCGCCCGGCCACCGGCGGCTTGAAGTATGCGTCCTTTTCCGCCTCGTTCGAGCGGCGCATGTTAAATTTGAAGCCAAAAGTTGAAAGCGATCCATCACATTTGAGTGTCAAGAGATTGGCTCCAGGCGCTTGCAACGTGGGTTTGATAGGGTCAACCTGCAGCTGCCTACCTCGTCCACGTCATAGTTGACGTGCACCTCCTTGTCGTGGATTCCCGTCAGCACCAGCGTCTTCGGTATCTTCGCCTGGCTGTAGCGCCGCAAGTTGATTTTGGAGGCACAGTTTGAAAGCGGTTCATCATATCTTGGCTTCAAGCGCTGAAACCAAGCGTGGTCAACCTGGGGTCAACTCGGGGTCAACCTGGGGTCAACGTGGGGTCAACCTGGGGTAAACCTGGGGTCAACCTGGGGTCAACCTGGGGTCAACCTGGGGTCAACCCGGGGTCAACCCGGGGTCAACCCGGGGTGAAACTTGTGTCACCCTGCACCGCCTCGCCTTGGGAATGTCCTTCATGAACGGCAGCTCGGACCAGAAGTGCAGCACGAAGGCCTCGTTGTAGCGGCGCAAGTTAAACTTGAAAGCGAATTTTGAAAGCGGTTCATTGCATTTCAGCTTCGAACATTAATCCAAGCGCGGTCAACCCGGGGTCAGCCTTGGACCAACCTGCACCGCCCTGCCTCGTACGTGCTGGTGACGGTGCGCTCCCGGAACTCGCCGCCGGCGTCGTCCGTCTGCCAGCGGCCAGGGGCTCACACCCATCCACTACTTCAGCTCAACGTAAGCACATTTTGTGTGGGATACGCTTGGTGGCGTGCTGGCGTCAGTCTGTCAGGGACAGAAACCGCTGAGGTGGAGGTGAAATCTGGAGGAGTGTTTGGCCCCTGCCAGCGGCTCCACGTACCATTGACCGAGGAGCCCAGCACCATGAACCACTTGTCCTCCGGCATGCCGAAGTACCGCCCCACCTGCGCCCGCACCGCCGTGCTGTACGGCCGCAAGTTCATCTTTAGTGGTGTTCAGGGTTTAGGGTTTAGGGTTTAGGGTTTAGGGTTTCGGGTTTAGGGGTGAGGGTTAGCCAAACGTGAAAGCAGTTCATCATACAGGGCCCCGGACGGCCGGGACGGGACTCCTGAACCCTGAACGTGCAAACCCCCGCGCCACATGTCGGGCGGATCGACACTCGTTTTAAACCTTCCTCTCTAAGATGGCAGTGGCACCCTATAACGTGGTGAGCAATATCTGCAGGTCCCACTGCTCGCCGCATCACTGACACGCATTATGTGTTTTGAAACCTCGTTCGTTGAGTCAAACGGCATCATGTGATGTGGCGAGCGCTATCTGGCAGGTGCACTGCTCGCCACATCACCGGCACACGTTTTGAACCCTCGTTCGTTGAGTTAAGTGGCATCATGTGACGTGGCGAGCGCTATGAGGAGGCGCTATGTGGCAGGCCCTGCCTTGAGGGTGTGCGCGGGGATGTTGAGGTGCGACAGACCCTGGAATGTCATCAGGCTCACCTTGATGTTGGGCCGCAAGTTGAGGTTGAAAGCAACACTTCAGAGCAGTTTCTCATGTTTTCGTTTCAAGCGGTGCAAGCGGGCGGTTTCGAAACGGGTTTGCAGGTGCAGCACCCCGCCTTGCGCGCGGCGGCGAAGAAGCGCTGCTCGCCGGCCGTACTGCAGCGCGCGGCGGGGGTAGGGGGAGGGGGAGGAGCGGGGGTGCAAGGGCGAAGGCATCAGTCAGGTGACCGAACAGAGACATGCGGGGGCGGGCGATTGAGAAAGAGGAGACGGTCTGGCAACTAGCCATCAACAATAAAACACATGCACAGCACAGCACAGCTCACGACAAACATGAGTTGTGTTGTGCTGACGTCTGTGCAGTCTCCGACGCTATGGCGGCAAGGGGGCGTCGGATATCGCGCGTCCCTTCCTTTTGTATTGCCTGACTCGTAGGCATCCAGACAACATTCAGCACCAAAGCACACAACAAGCACAAACACAAGCAACGAGCACGTGCTGACATGTGATTACGCATTTGGGAGCAGGGGAGAGGGGAATATGCGCGGCACGTGAGAGGAGGCCGTGGTGGAGGACCCGGGATACGCCCCCTTCCCTAAGTGCCCCTTCCGGCACTAGAAGCACTCGGCAAACGCAAACACGAAGGTGCCGGTCGCTTTTGGCGTTTTGGGAGCTTGAGGGGCCTTAGGGACGGCACGGGTAGACGGCAGGAGGCTGACGCGGAGGAGGACACGCCGTGACGGGGCGATGCGGACGGGGCGGCGCGTTGGGGGTTCGCGTCACGGCGGCAGGCACTGGCGCGATACGACACTTGCACCGCTGCCGCGGCTGTGTCGCTATCGCGGCGGTATGGTATCGCTTGCGTAGCAACAATCTTGTTCGGTAA
>Ga0307489_10003230_pt1 | contig 10838 bp, 17 predicted proteins | sample SB12metaG_FD_202247 | JGI IMG/M metagenome (GOLD analysis project Ga0307489, IMG submission 202247) | Sea-ice brine microbial communities from Beaufort Sea near Barrow, Alaska, United States - SB 1.2 | ecosystem: Environmental > Aquatic > Marine > Coastal | place: USA: Alaska | collected...
CTGACGTCCGCGGGGGCATCCTGGTGGGGCCTGGCAGATATTTCCCGCCGCATCATCCCACTTTCTTGTACCTTCGTTTCTAGACATGAGTAGCACCCTGTGACGTGGATTGCAATATCTGTCAGGTCCTATATACTGGCAGACGAGATGGGGCTCGGGAAGACGGTTGAGCTTCTGCTCTGCGTCCTAGCGCACAGATACGAACCGCCACAGCCGCCTGGCAGCACACGAGGGGTAACCACCCAGGCGCAGCAGCAGCAGCAGCAGCAGCAGCAGCCGCGGCAGCTGGGTGTCAAGCCGGAGCTCGATGAGGCGCAGGTAATAAATCCAAAAGTCGGGGGGGGCGGCAGGGGCCTACACTCGTCCACCTCTCAGCCCAACTTGAGCCATTTCTGACACAAGTTGCCATACACCCTAACCCCCCCTGATACCCCCTGATACCCCCTAAGCACCCCATAAACACGCCCTAGATAACCCCTAAATACACCCCCTATCCAACACAAAGCGCCTACGTTGAGCCGAAAAGTGAACGAGTGTAAGCCCCTGGGGGACGGCGACGAGGAGAAGGGGGGGAATCGGGACGGTGCCAGGGGCGAGGAGTGTCGTGACGTGGATCACGTCGACCTGACAGTTGTCAACTGCGTCTGCGGCGCAACGTGTGACGACGAGGATGATCCGTACGAGGGCATGTGGCTGGCATGCGACGAGTGTGACGAATGGTCCCACGCGAGGTATGGACCTGGCAGATATCGCCCGCCACTTCATGGGATGCCATTCAAGTCAGGAAACGATGGTCTGTATGGTGACGAGTATGGACGTATTGAGTGATGACGTCTTGAACAAGGTAGATTGGAGCAATGACGTCCTAAGCATGTCGATGACGTAGCGAGCAGTATCTGCCAGGCCCTCATGCGAGGTGCGTCGGGTACACACCGGCGGATGAGAAACGGCACCACAGGAAGCTTGACGCCGCGATCAAAGCGTCCATAAAGGCTCACGTTGTGGCCGAGAAATGTGCGAAAGCCACAACCGATGCCACCGCCGTCGGTTCCGCCGCCACCGCCGCTGCCGCTGCCGCTGCAGCCGCTGCCGCCGAAGCAGATGCCCCTACTAACGACGAAGTCGTCGGCGCTGACACCTACTCCGCCGCCGCCGCCGACGGCGCCACTGACGCCGCTGCCGACGACGCAGACGAGAAAGCGAAGGCGGCGGTGAAAGCCGAGGTGACCGCCGCCGCCGCCGCCGCAGCCGCCGCCGCCGCCGCCGCAGCCGCCGCCGCCGCCAAAGCCGTCGCCTGGGCTGGTGTCGCTGTTGGGGGTGAAAATCAAACATAGACATCTTTTTCAATACCCGTAGACAGGTACTGGTAGAGGTGTCAGGGGCTTGACAGCGTGCTCACATTGTTCGTCATATGTGTTTCACTTTATGCGGGCGTCGTGTGAGGCTTAATCTCTCGCGGGCACCCTAACTAATAATAGGGGGGTCAGGTGCCCATTAGGGGGGGTTTGGTCCCTAATATAGGGGGTTCAGGTGGCCATCATAGGGGATTCAGGTGCCCATCACAGGGGGTTCAGGTGCCCATTAGAGAAGGTTCAGGTGCCCATAAAGGAGGGGGCAGGGGCCAATTATATGGGGTTCAGGTGCTCATCATTGGGGATTCAGGTGCCCATCATAGGGGGGTCAGACGCCCACGACTCGATAGCATTCCCGAGCGCGAGCGGAAGTGTGCACAACAAACTACTCATGGCAATAGTACAACGACAGCTATGGTCCCGCCGTTCACGTCACAGGCTCCTCTGTTGGCGATGACGCATCCGCCGAGTCCCCCGCCCCCTCCGCCGCCGCGCCCTCCTCCTCCATTCGCTCCGCCGCATCCGCATCATCCCCCTTCGCCACCAAGTCCAGATTCGCCGTGAAGTCCTCGGCAGGCTGTCCCAACACGCTAACCATCTCATTCGCAACACCCTTGATCCAGGGGCTTACACTCGTCCACTTTTCAGATCAACTTGAGCGCTTTGTTTGGGATTGGGGGTGCGCGTAGGGATTGTGTAGCCCGTGTTGACGGTGTGTTAGGGGGTGTTCAAGGTGTGTAGGGTGTTTTCGTGTGACAGACACGGCTCAAGTTGAGCTGAGAAGTGGACGAGTGTACGCCCCTGCCTTGAGCACAACCAACAAGCTTTCAAAATTCGCCTCGGATTCGGTCTCCATGAGTCTCGTGATCTGCCCCCTATCTATCAAAGTGTCTTGGTTTTTTGCCGCTATGATCAATGACTAGGGCCTGGCATACAATGCTTGCCACGTCATAGGATGCCATTTCACTCAAGATTTGAGGGCGGGTTCGAAATGCATTTGATGACGTGGTGAACACTATCTATCACATCCTACCGAGCCCCGAACGCTCGCTTCTCCGTCCATGAATTTGAGAAACTTTAGGAACGACTCGTAGCTCGGGCAAAACATAAACGCCGAGTCCGCTTTTCGTAGGGGCGCAAGTTGCAATTGCAAGCAAAATTTGAAAGCAGTTTCTCAACTTTAGGTTGAAGCGCTCAGTTGCAGGTGCTTAGTTCCAGGCAATTTTAACAGGGGTTTGATCGAATCAATTATGACAAAGTGCCGAAAGCTGTAAATTTTCGGGCCCTTGCTCAGATTTTCAAGGTTCTTGAGTTAACAGACGCCACATCAATCTGCCGCCGTGATATGGCGTCTTTTAACTCAAGAATCCTGTGTTGAATTCTTTGGGCAGGGGCCCGAAAATTTACAGCTTTCGGCACTTTCTCATAGCACCGGCCTACCTTGTGCGTAAAGTAATAACGGTTGAAGTTGAGGGAAGTCGTCGTCGTTCAATTTCTGCATCTGCCGAACGCGGATGACTTTTACTCTCGCGAGCGGGTCAATCTCGAACATCCTATCCTTGAGGCGGTTCCAGGTTTTAGGGGCGCACACTCGTCCACTTCTTATATATATGTATATTATGTCCCGTCCGATTTAATTTCAAGTCTAACGATCAAAACCCTACGGTAAACCCCCCATTTAGACCCCCAGAGGAAGCCCAATTGAAGCGTCCACGAAGAGACTCCTCTGATCCACTTTATGGCTCAACGTAAGCACTTGTTCTGGGAGACCCTGGGTGATTTCATTGGATTTCAGTGACCTTCCAGTGACGGCAACGGCTTAAGTTGAGCTGAGAAGTGGACGAGTGGCAGCCCATTACACTCGTCCACTTTTTGGTACGACGTGAACTGTTTTTGAGGGACACGGTGGGTAGTTGCGGTGCATTTCAGCGACGGAAAACGTCTCAGGTTGAGCTGAAGAGTGGACGAGTGTAAGCCCTTACCAGGCACTGACAGGTGCCGGATGCACGTGTAGAAGAATGACATGCGGCGCTTCATTAAATAGCTCCTGAGTTTAGCGTCGCGAGTTGAATTCGATAGCAAAATTTGAAAGCGGTTCATCATTTTTTGGCTTCAAACACTGAAACCAAGAATGGTCAACCCGGGGTCAGCCTTGGGTCAGCCTTGGGTCAGACTGGGGTCGACCTGGGGTCAACCTGGGTTCAACATTGGATCAACCTGGGGTCAACCTAGGTTCATCCTGACGTCAACCTGGGGTCAATATGGGGTCAACATGGGATCAACATGGGGTCAACATTGGGTCGCCCATGGGTCAACCGGAGGTCATCCTGCGGTCAACCTGGGGTCAACCTGGGGTCAACATGAGGTCAACATGAGGTCAACCTGGGGCCAACCGCGATTCAACCTGGGGTCAACCTGGGGTCAACCTTGGGTCAACCTGGGGTCAACCTGGGGTCAACATGGCGTCAAACTAGGGTCGAAATGTTGTCAACCTGCGGTCAGAATGGGGTCCAACAAACTTCACCGCCCTGCCGCGACATGATGATTGATAACAAATTTCTCGTAATGCTAGATGTAGGGCCGCAAGTCGAAATTGAACGCAACACTTGAGAGCAGTTCATCACATGTTAGTTTCAAGCGCTGGAACCAGAGCGCTTTCAACACAGGTTTCAAGCTTGCAACACGCAACGCGCAACACGTAACACGCAACACCACTCAACATGGTTGTTTGTCCTAAAACAGCACCATTCAATATGGTCATGTGACCTAGTACAGCACCATCCAATATGGTCATGTGACCTAGCACATTACCACTCAATATGGTCATGTGACCTAACACATTACCACACAATATGGTCATGTGGCCTAACACATCCCCAACCGTCCAGTGTCACTCAGTATGGTCTTGTGACCTGACACACTACCACTCAATATGGTAATGTGACCTAACACAGCCCCAACCGTACAGTGCCGCTCAATATGGTCATGTGACCTGACACACTACCACTCAATATGGTCATGTGACCTGACACACTACCATACAATATGGTCATATGGCCTAACACATCCCCACCCGTACAGTGCTGCTCAATATGGTCATGTGATCTGACACAGTATCACACAATATGGTAATGTGACCTAACACCGCCCCAACCGTACAGTGACACTCAAGTGGTCACACGACCTGACACAGTACCACTCAATAGGCCGTTTTTGGTATATCGCTTCCCGCGCCGAGCGCTGACGCTTTGCCCGCATCTCTGTATGGGCATCCAACCTGTCGCCCGCTTTCCCGCGCGGAGCGCTCACGCTTTGCCCGCAACTCTGCATGGGCATTTCACACAGTCCATATACCGAAATCGGCCTATTAGTCGCGTGACCTAAGACAGCACCACCCTGCCTTCCCAGGCCGATTCTTCTTTTGCTCCTTCTTCAGCTCCTTCCTTTGCTTGATCTCGGCCGCTGCGCAGGGGCTTACACTCGTCCACTTTTCAGCTCAACGTAAGCGGTTTCTGTGGGATAGGGGGTGCTTTCAGGGGTTGTTTAGGGAGTTTACAGGAGGTGACAGGGGGAAATAGGGGGTGTGTAGGGTGTATTTTGCGTCAGAAACGGCTGAGGTTGAGCTGAAAAGTGGACGAGCGTACGCCCCTGCCGCCGTTTCGCGGATTTGGGCGATGTATGCAGAGGCCGCCAGGGCCCTTTCCGCGGCGAGCTTGCTCATGCCCACGTCCTGGATACAGGGGCTTACACTCGTCCACTTCTCAGCTTAACTTGAGCGCTTTGTATGGGATAGGGGATGTACGTAAGGGGTTGTGTAGCCCGTGTTTAGGGGGTGTGAGGGGGTGTGTAGGGTGTGTAGGGTGTTTTTGTGTTTCAGACACGGCTCAAGTTGAGCTGAAAAGTGGACGAGTGTAAGCCCCTGCGATGATAGCAGCAGCCATTTTGGCCCTGACCTCAAGGGGATCGGCGAGGGCGGCCTTCTTAGACTTGGTGTAACGGCGCAGGTTGAAATTGAAAGCACAATTTGGATGCGGTTCATCATATTTCAGCTTCAAGCGCTGAAACCTAGCGCGGTCAACCAGGATCAAGCTGGGGTCAACCTGGGGTCAACCTGGTGTCAACCTGGGGTCAACCTGGGGTCAACCTGGTGTCAACCTGGGGTCAACCTGGGGTCAACCTGGGGTCAACTTTGGGCCAACTTGGCGTCAACCTGGGGTCAACTTGGGTCAACCTGGTGTCAACCTGGGGTCAACCTGGGGTCAACTTGGGGTCAACTTGGTGTCAAACTGCGGTCAATCTGGGGTCAACCTGGGGTCAACTTGGGTCAACCTGGTGTCAACCTGGGGTCAACCTGGGGTCAACCTGGGGTCAACTTGGTGTCAAACTGCGGTCAAACTGGGGTCAACCTGGGGTAAACCTGCGGTCAACCTGGGGTCAACCTGGGGTCAACATGAGGTCAACCTGAGGCCCCACCGGTACAGTAACACACAACGTGGTCACATTACCTAACCCAGCACCACCCTACCTTCCGAACCGGAGTTCCACTTCTATTGCCAATTCCCGACCCTTGGTTTTTCCGAGGCACCCTGTCTTGGAAACTGAAGAACTCGGAAGCCACGCTGCCATGGTGCACGCTGCCGCTGGGGGCGCGCTTCGCGCGGGACACCATGGCGCGGTCGGTCGCGCGGGACGCCATGGCGCGGGCGGCGGGCGCGGTCTGCGCGTCATGGGATGCAAGGGTGGACGGGTCAGCTGGGAAAAGTAGGTTTGCAAATCCTCAGCTTGTTGCTTGCTGCCTCGGGGAGAATGAGGAATAACTTGGAGCCGCCTCGCCGCGCCTCTGATGTGCGCTCGCAAACAAAATTGCGGATGCGGGTGGTCGTACGTGCGCCGCCGTAGCGAAATCACAACACACACGGGTGTCGTACCACCCGCGTGATCGCGCGCCGCCGCGGCACACACACATCGCCGGCAACGTGCCAGGGGGGAGAGGGCCGGACCCTGAGTGCGAACCCTGAAATGCTGACTAGGCTGCTGCCGCTGCCACCGTGGCATCAGAATGCGGGGAACCTCCTCCCGCCCCACCTCATTCCAAAACAATCGCGTCGGCAAGATAAACCGGCGCCACCAGCGCGGCGCGCGGGGGCGGGGAGGCACGGGAGGAAGGAAAGCAGGAAACCTAGCTGACTGCAGCCATCTGGCCTGCGTTCTCACCTGCGGTACCGGCGCCATCACCTGCCGGCCCAACGCCCGCGCAGCGTGACGCAGCATCCTTCGACGCACGCGACTGCTAGAACGCGAGGGGAAAGGGGCTGCTGATGCTGCCGCAGTCCTCTCGAAAGTGCTGATGTTGTTGTTCACGAACAGGAAACAGTGTTCAAAAAGATCCCATCCGATCGCAGGCGCCAGCAGGCGCTTCTTCACGTCCACTTCTCAATCCAACCTGAGCCGCTTTTGTCCACATACACGAAGGACTACGTACCCGTCACGTGTCCTGCGAAAAGTGCTCACGTCAAGCCTAAAAGTTGACGAGTGTCAGCCACGGCGCAAAGTTCAAGCCGATTCCTGCGCACGGCACCCACCCGCACTCGCCAGCAGCCACGAGTAAGCAAACAACGACCAAGCGCCGACACGCGCGGAGCGACCTGTGGTGGAAGTTAGGCGCCGTCCTTCAGCTCCTTGTGCAGGTTTCGGTCGCGCGCCGCTGCCCGTTGGACAGGCCGCCCCCGTCCTGTGCGTCGCGGCTCGCGCCTGCCAGCTGACGAACCTCGGAGGGCACCCTGGTTGGACGAGGCGCGTGAGTGGCAATGGCGCACCAGGCGGTGCTCGGCCGGTGGGCCTCCTCCTCCGCCTCCTCCTCCGCGCCCTCATTCGCGAGTCGTCACGCCCCTGCACTCCGAGTTCAGTCCCACCTCACCACGCGTAGGGCCTTTCAGATATTGCTCGCCACGTCATTCGATGTCATTCAACTTGAAGAAACCGCCCAGGTCCCACATGCGTGACGATGACGTGGCGGGCAATATCTGCCAGGCCCTACTCACAGCGCGCCAGTCGCGGCGCACCGCTGCTTTAGCAATCCCACACGTTGTCTTCGCCTCTGACAAGCGCGCGCCGCGCCAGCGCCAGTCGCGGCGCTCGGCTGGCATTACATGTGCAAGCCCCTGTATGGACTGCTCTGTTGGCGACAGACGCGTGAGCATCCTCTTCGACGGCGTCGGCGTCCGGGGCAGACATCTCATTCCTCGCGCAACCAGCGGCGGTGGCGACTCATCGCCACCCTCCCCCTCCTCCTCCCCCTCCTCCTTGTCCCCCTCCTCTTCCTCCTCCTCCTCCTCCTCCTCCTCCTCGACCCTCATCAACAGCCTGGACGACGTGCTCGGGACCACCCCGGAAGCGACCGACGCGGAGCCCAACGACGAGCCTCCGCCTCCGCCTCCGCCTCCGCAGCCAGAGCCTACCCGTGCCAAGAAGCCACCACCGCGGCTAAAGGCAACCCCAGGAAGTGGCAGGGCCTGACAGATAACTCAGACGTACCTCAGCCCTGACAGACGTACCACAGACGTCCCTTATGCATACCTCAGCCATGACAGATAATGCTCGCCACGTCATTTGCTGGTGTTCAACTCGAGTAACGAGGGTTCGATATGCGTTGGACGACGTGGCGCCATAACATCTGTCAGGCCTTGTGGAGCGGGGCCGGGGAAACGGGCGCGGGCGACATCTGGAAACCCTGGTGGTCCCCGCAGAGCGAAGTGTACAACGTCCCGACGTGCGAGCCGAAGGCGGTAGGCATACACACTCGTCCACTGCTCGGCTCAACCTGAGCCGCTGACTCCACCCAGCCAGCTTGTGTATCCGGCAGAAAGTGCTGACGTTGAGCTGAAACCTGATCGAGTTTCAGCCCCTGAAAGGCGGCGTACGCACTCGCCGCGATACACGTGGCGGTGTTCGTGGGGGACTTCGCACTCTACAAAGCGGGCGCTGGCAACGGTGGTGAGTGTACCCACACGCCTTCGGGAAAGCTTGTTACGCAACTCTCTGCCTTACACACTGGGACAACGACAGGGACGTAAGAGAGGGGACGGGGACAGGGACGGGGACGGGGACGGGGACGGGCAGGGGCAGGGGCAGGGGCAGGGAGAGGAGAGAGGGCATCCTTGTGCCCTGTCCCCGTCCCCCGGCCCCGTTCCTTTTGTCGCCAGGCTGACGCCCCCAAACCCCCGCCGCCGCCGTCACACGCAGGTGATCTATTGCTGCGCTTCGCCGAGGTGGACGACGCGCTAGTGCGCGGCAGCCAGTGGTTGCGACCATTCACCGCATGTCTGGCGGACTACGGTTTGGTTCAGTTCGCCATCACTAATCTAGGACTAATTACTGTGGTAGGGTGGTGCAGGTTGAACCTCGGTTGGAAGCCGTGTTGAAACCCGCGTTGAAAGCGCCTGGAACTAAGTACGTGATGAAATGAAATATGTTAAACTGCTTTCAAGTTCTGCTTTCAACTTCAACGTGTGCCACTACACAGTGGGCGCGGAGGCCGAGGCTCTCCTGGGCACCTCACCGTTCCTCGCGGTGTACATACTCTCCTCCGCCGCAGGTAGGGCCCACTCACCGGGGTGCCCAACTGAAGGGCCGCGATACACCTCAACCTGACTGTTGCTTCGTAGTGTATCTATGTACCCGCTCACCGAGGTATACGGTCGACTCGGTTTCAGTCACCTGACATCACTTGACCGAAACGCCATCTCCTGGATTCCTCGAGGCGGCGATGACTGTATTTCATTGTGGCATGACTGTTTTGTGCTGGAGCCAGCCCCTGGTCGCGGGCGTCCTCGCCACTACGGCATTCGATGCGAATACAGGTCTCTCCGTGGGTGGGTCAAACGCGCTGCTGGGGGTGTTTGGCGCCATGATCACGTACTCGGCGCTGAACATCGAGCCGGATTGGAACCGGAATGGATTCACGGTGCGGTTGCTGTATATGGTACGGCGGTGCAAGTTGAAACCCGATTTGAAAAGGGCTTTCATCGCTCGGCACTGAATCACTTTTTTAATTTTACCATTGTTCATCGAGACCCCAGGCGCTTCATATGGTGAGCATTATCCAATCCCCTCCGCCATTTCAAGCGGGCAAACCCTGTGATTAATTGCCGTCAAGTTTTGCTTCCAATTTCGACTTGCGCCGCTACAACGTGGGTGTGATAGGCACGGCGTTGTGTTGGCTGGCGGGTATGCCCACGCTGGGGGGCGAACACGTGGCGGGGCCCTCCCCTACCCTCCCATCCCCGTCCCCTCGTCCCCTCCTCCCCCCCTCCCTTATGCATTCCTGCTCACCTCCATTCCCACTACTGACGTGCTTTGGCGGCCTGGAGTTATGGTACCGTGACCATGTGCACTCCTGATTGGTGACTTGACCATATGGAGTGCCACCTTAGTAGGTGACTTGAGTAGAGCACATGGGCGGGGAGAACCCTGAGACTTGGTGAACAACTATGGGCACGGCGCAGCTTTCGTCACGGGCGGGGTGATGGCGTATTTGGGCCTCTCACCGCTCTTCTCCAGCAAACGGTTTGTGTCCCCGAATACGAACCGGCAAGACCTGAAGGACCTGACAGTGGACCGGATGGATAGGATGTATGCGGGTCTCGGCACGGCGTCGACATTGCTCGCGGCGGAATCAGTGCTTGTGCTCGTCAAGCGCTTCATGATCGACCAGCAGCTTATTTTCGTAAATTAGAGAGCGGAGGGGCCTAGAGATAGAAGCCTGCCTTGTTGCTCAAATGTTTGATCACTTTAACGTTGTTATTAAATTGTGTAGACAGACAGGCAGAGCCGAGTAGGTGCTTGTATCACTGCACTGATCTGGCCTTCTGTTGTTGACGACGACGCCGCAGTCATGGATGTACGTGGCATGGATTCGCAACATATATGCAGTAGCACGAAGCCCCGCTCCACTCTTCTGTACAGAGTTCCTCAGGATGCAACGTGCCTGGCGGCGGCCTTAAACCCTTTACTCTCAACCCTAATCACGGCGGATCTCTGAATCGCGTACTGGTACAAGTGTAAAACGCCCCGCCCAAAAGTGCCACATGAATAAGTTGAAGCCAGTTTTTAGATGGAGGCGAGGCAGGGATACGAAGTGGGCGAGAGCAGGGGTTTGGGGGATGGGGAGAATATCAGGAGAAGAGAGAGGCGCTGCCGCGTGTGTGAGGAGGCACCAGGCTTTCGCCCTGACCCCCGTGTGATGACTCGCACGCGAGCGCGCGGGGACCGGGTCGTGTTGTCCATAGTATAATCTCCTCGCAACTTTCCGTCCGCGACAACCACTCGTACGTGCGCATCGCCGGGGAGGATGATGAGACGATACTTGAAAGGAGGACGACGAGTGACATCTATGCCATGGACAATATCGTGGGTATGATGATAGTCGGAGGTAAGCAGCGACGTGATGCAAATGGGTAATATTCCCACTCTTACCCGCTAGTGATA
>Ga0307489_10003231_pt1 | contig 10838 bp, 16 predicted proteins | sample SB12metaG_FD_202247 | JGI IMG/M metagenome (GOLD analysis project Ga0307489, IMG submission 202247) | Sea-ice brine microbial communities from Beaufort Sea near Barrow, Alaska, United States - SB 1.2 | ecosystem: Environmental > Aquatic > Marine > Coastal | place: USA: Alaska | collected...
CACGGCAGGGGCTCTCACTTGTACACTTTTTGGCTTGACGTGATAACTTTTGGTGGCGGGATAACTTTGTGATTTCAGTGTGTTTCGGCGACAAAATCGGCTCTGGTTGAGCTGAGAATTGGACGAGCGTAAGCCCCTGGTACGCGGCACGTGCCCCCGCCTCCGAGCGCGACTACAAGTCAAACAGACATCCTGCTTCTCTGCTCGGGGGCATTGGCGATGCCCAAGAGGCTGACGGCCAGGTGCCCCGCAGCGGTAGGGCCTGGCAGATATTGCTCGCCACGTCATTCAACGACTGTTAAACCCTCGTCTCTTGGATTAAAGGGCATGGTATGCAGTGACGATCAATAACCGCTGAGGCTCTACCCGGTGGTGCTGGCGGCGCCACCGGACGCAACTCCAACGGGGGAGAGGCTTCCAATTCCGCTCAGCCAAGCTCATCCCCCGAAGAAATCACAAACACAAGCACAAGCACAAACACAAGCACAAACCCCAAAATGGAGACAGATTAATTATCTTCGGCAGGGAAAGCTCAAATTCCCATGCCATCCAGATATGAAACGCCCCTGAGTACCGGGCGATAGAATATAGGCACTCATCAGAATTTCACCTTGGAGCTCCGAGCTCCACAACACGACCCGCACACCAACGGTCATAATGCGTTGCAGCTTTTCCCCCGATAACAAGATTTTTGGGCTGCAATGTACTTTGAAATTAAATTTCTTCGAAAGAACTTTGCTTCGCTTCGCCTCGAGCGCGCTGTACGAGTAGAGCTGCTATTCATATTGAAACGTTGAAATCATAGTCAGCTTGCCCCGCCTCAGCCCCGGTTCCGGTATCACTTGCACTTGTTTTTAGCCGCTACATTTATTATTCTCCGTTAAATCAGTAGCTCTAACGTTCATCTAGCCCCATGGCGCTCACATGGAGAGAATTAAGCGACCCTTTCCGCTCTTTCCAGCGGCCAGACCAGATGACCAAGTCTGTTTGGATGAAGGAAATGTTGATACAATGGTATTATAAAATAGCTGCCCCTCGATTAGGCCCTAAACCCTTACAGTCTTTAGGACCTGTCCGCATGAAATTGCGGAGGGGTTGGATAATGCTCACCACGTGAGTGCCTTGGGGGTCGATGAAACTTATAAAAAAAAGAAATTAGTCACTGTCATGTAATGCGGGGTGGGGCATAATATCGTGCCGGGACGAGCGCGCGCAATGTGTTCGTTTATTATCAAAGTATCCCATAAGCATTGAATGTTTGGATCTTGTTTTTATGGAAGTTTGTTCTATTGCTCATGAGATGCTGGTAGCTCTAGAGCAAGGCAACCCAAAAATCGGTGTTGTTGAAAAAGTATTGCAATGCTTTATGACCGCTGTGGAGCGGATGGTATGACACAATGCATGTAGCTATGGACGGCGAGGCGGTGGACGCGGGGGCGACGCGCGAGCGTCGTGCCCCGCCTCTCCCGCCTCGCCATCCATTACCCCCCGTATTCTATCATATTGTGGAGCTTAGAGCTCCGAGGTGGAATTCTTGTCGAGTGCCTATATTCTATCGCCCGGCATTCAAGCTGAACGCTGAATGGAGAAAAGAAGAAATGAACTCGACAGAACCCACGTCTGCCCCGGCGTCCTGGCCAGGGAGGAGGATGCGCACACTTCCTCCTCCCTGGCCAGGACGGCGGGAAAGACGTGGGTTCAGCAGAATACATTTCTACTCATCCCCATTCAATGTCCAGCCTCAAGGGCGTTTCATATTTGGATGGCATGGGAAGTCATTGACTTCTCTGCCGGAGATTGTAGATTGTAATTACTGAGGTGTGAGCTTGGCGATGACCTCGCTCAGCTGCGCAGCCGGAATCAGCAGCCCATCCTGCAGATGAACAGGGATAGCGAAGTTCAGAACGCGAGAGGCAGCAGTGTGATAACAATGATAATGGATGACAGCGTTCAGGATAAGTGAAGCCAACAATAGGATACAGTATCAGGAGGTACAGGGATATGACCTTGACAGCAAAGCCCGACGCGAGATTGGTGTAGCAAAATAAATGGAAAGGAAAACAGGGCGGACTTTGATGGTTTGAATGTCATGATGGAAGCGGGCTCATTTCTGAGGACCCACCTTCGCGGTCGCCCGGTCCATGGACTTGAAGCTCTTGGTGCACTTCTTCCACGCCTTTATTCCCTTCGCGTCCGTGGCGCTGATCTGCTTGGGGTTGCCACCGCGGAGGGACTGCTGGAAAGTGCTCGCCACGTCACAAGATGTAATCTAAATCAGGAAACGAGGGTTGAAACTGCGTTTGGGTAGGGACTGATGGTTAGTGCTCGCCACGTCATCTCATGTGGGTTCGGCTGACGTTTCCTGAGTTGAATGACATCCTATGACGAAGTGAGCACTGTCCATCAATCCCTACCACCAGGGAGAGGAGTTGACATGGTGTTAATGTCGCCGACGATGTACAAGTTCCCCTCAGTGCAGCGGCGCAAGTTGAAATTGGAAGCAAAGTTCGAAAGCGGTTCATCATATTTCAGCCTCAAGCGTGGAAACCAAGCGGTCGACCCGGGTCGACCTGCACTGCCATTCACTCCCAAACACCCCTAGACACCCTCTGAGCACCCTCTGAAGACCCCCAAACAGCCACCAAATACCTCGTCCAAGCGCCGTCAGCCCAGAATCAAGTTAGAGTGAACCTGCACCGCCCTGCCTTGGTTCGGGAGAGCGCAACGTTCAGGCGGCGGTAGTCAGTCAGGAACCCGATCTTGCACTGTGAGTTGGAGCGGACGCACGATAGAATGACGATGTCAGCTTCGTTCCCTTGGCAGAGGGGCGCATGTTGAAATTGAAATCAAAGTTTAAAGGCGGTTCAACATATTTAGCTTCAAGCGCTGAGAACGAGTGCAGTCAACCCGTGATCAATCCTGGGTCAACCCGGGGTCGTTATGGGGTCAAACTGGATTCAAGCTTGGGTCAACCTGGAGTCAACAAGGGGCCAACCTGGGGTCATTATGGGGTCCATATGGGGTCAATTTGGGGTCAACAGGGGGTTAGCCTAGGGTCAACCTGCACCACCTTACCCTGGCACGCGTCGACAGTCGAGACGGTGATGAACTTATCCTTGCCCATCTTTTCCTTCTGGAACCGATTCTTGATCCTGAAAACCTGCTCCTTGTAGAATGACACAACCATGATCTCGTCACGCGGGCAAGTAGCGCGCTTGAATTTCACCAGCTCGAGCACGAGGTCAATCTCGGTGTCGTTGTACGTGGCCGCGCCTCCGTCCTGTGAAATGAGTACATAATCGAGTTCAGAAGAAGTAGAGGAGGACATTGTGTATCACGACGGACAGCAGAGCAACGAGGGGCAAAGAGACCTTAGATACGAGCTAGTTGTCAGCTCAGTGATTGTAAGGGCAGAGTGGCAGAGAGGACAATCCAGAGTGCACGCGTATTCACGAGCGTTAGCACGTGACGGCAGGGAGATCAGGTGGAAATGGAAAAGCTACGGGGGACACAGTCTGCGGAGACTCGAACAGCGGGGCGACTTACCGTTTTCTCGCGTTGGTCGTGGTGAACCCACAGCATGATAGGCACGAGGCCGCGCTGCGGAGCCTCCGGCCAGGGGCTTCCACTCGTCCACTTATCAGCTCATCCTGAGCCGTTTTGGTTCAGTGAGCCGTTTTGTGTCCAGTTTGCGACGAGTTATGACCCGTCGATCTTGTCACATGCTGCTGTAACCACCCAATGTTTTCCACAAAAAGCGTATACGATGAGCTGAGAAGCGGACGAGTGTAAGCCCCTGCCTCCGGCGGAGTGATGAGCTTCCCCTCGTAGAACATCTTACCGATCAGGTTGGCGACAACGGCGTGCATGCGGTACTGGTGGGTCAGAATCTTGGCCTCCAAGCCGCCATCCAGGCAGTAGGGTACACAGCAAATGTAGCAACGGTTCATAGTCAATAGTAGCACGTGGTAAGATCACTGAGGACACAGACATGACACAGGTCACAGGTCACAGGACAGAGGACACAGCAGATAGGTCATAGGATGCAGGTCATACATATACACAGGACACCGGAAATCGGACGCAGGACACATGAGAACGGACACAGGGCGCAAGACACTGGAGACAGGAGACAGGACACACCGGGTCACACGTAACCCAGGACACAGGAGACACGTCACAAACAGAACACAGATGTTTAATCAGACACAACAGTCTATAATGGCAAGTGAACTTGCGATGGCCCTGCCATGAGGCGTTCCATCATGCTCCGCCGATGAGAGTCGAGGTAGCGCGCGTTCTTGTTGTCGGCCGCGCTGAACGACTTGCCGTGGGCCTGGCAGGAGGGTCAATGAAACCTAGCAGTTGAACCGGGTCGGAACGTGACTTACCTTCAGGGTGCTCATACAGACGCAAGGAGGAGGAGAAGAATATTCAATGTTGGTCGAGTGCTTGCTCTTGATACCATCCCTGCTCATACAGACGTGCGGAGGCGGATCTGGAGATTCATCGTCGGTGGAGTGGTGTTTCTGAACCCCCCCTCGTACAAACATGCAGAGGAGGAGGAGTAGATTCAGTTTCTGTCGAGCACTCGTTATAACTTCCCTACCTGGATCTGTGTGAACGGCGGCAGCTGGATCGGGTCACCGACCAGCACAATGTGTTGGGGGCTGCTCTTCAGCAGCATCGCCAGATCCGTCTCGGTGGATGACGCAGCCTCGTCCACCACAAACGCGAACGGGCGCTGCTGCCTCACGGTAGGGACTAACGGATAGTGCTCGCCACGTCATAGAATGCCATTTAACTCAAGCGACAAGGGTTCAAAATGCACCTGCTGACGTGGAGAGCACTATCCATCAGACCCTACCTCACGGTGATGGCATCGTCAATCTGGTACAGGGACGAGGTGGTTGCCAGCATGTGAGGGCGCAAGCTGAGATTAAATTCAAAGTTTGAAAGCGGCCCATCATGATTTAGCTCCAAGCGCTGAAACTAAATGCGATTCAACCCCGGGTCAACCTGGGGTCAATCTGGGGTCAATCCTGGGTCAACCTGGGGACATCCTGGAGTCAACCTGGGGTCAACCTGGGGTCACCCTGGGGTCAACCTGTGGTCAATCTGGGGTCAATCTGCGGTCAACCTGGGGCCAACAAGGGGTCAACCTGGGGTCAACCCGGGGTCAACCTGGGGTCAACCTGGGGTCTGCCCGGGGACAGCCTGGAGTCAACCTGGGGTCAACCTGTGGTCAACCTGGGGTCAACTGGGGTTTACCTGGGGTCAGCCTGGGTTCAACGTGGGGAAAACCTGCGCCGCTCTACCAGGAAGCAATAAGCTCTATCAATGATGTCCTTCTTCGCCTCGTCCTTTACCTGACCAAGCTGTAGCGGCGCAAGTTGACTTTGAAAGCAAAACTTGAAATCAGTACATCACACTTTAGCTTCAAGCGCTTAGACCAGGCGCTTTCAATATGGGGTTCAACTGGTTTCAACCTGCACCGCCTTACCAAGCATGCTGAGTTGCTTCTGGTTCTCCGCCTGGTTGTGGTGGCGCAAGTTGAATTTGAAAGCACAACTTGAAACCGGTTCATCCACAACTTAGTTTCAAGCGCTGAAATCGGGCGCTGTTAACCCGGGTTTCAACTGGTTTCAACCTGCGCTGCCTTACCTGGTTCTGACGCAGCTCCACGCCAACCTCAGGAAAGCGGCGACGGAACCTCTTCAGCAGCAGAGTCTGGACGACCGCGTACTTGTAGAAGTGGCGATGCTTCTCAATGTCTGCAGGGCTCATGGTCTTCATCTTGTCCTTGCGGAAGGGACATTGAGAAAAAGCGTTGGGCCGAGATCGGAGCATGACTTACCTTAAGTGTGAATGCTCAAACAGACGCGCGGATGAATGAGGGGAGTTTCAACGTCGGTCGAGTGCTTGTTATCAGTGGACCCTTCACACGTGGAGGAGAGGGAGGAGGAGGGGAGATTCAACGTCGGTCGAGTGCTTGTTCTTAATAACCCCCTCATACAGACACCTGCGGGAGAAGGAGGAGATTCAACGTGTGTCGAGCGTAAGTTCTCAATCCCCGCCCTGCCTTGTTCTTCTTGAACCACTTCAAAGCGAGGAGAAGAGGAGAAGGTGGGGCGGTGTGCTTGAAGCGCAAACCGTGCAACTGAGCAAGCCCGCTCAAAACTTTTCCTTCTTGCGGAGCTTGTCAATCTGTTTCCCGCACCTCTTTATCTCGTCATAGTGGGCCTTGAGCTTGGGGTGCACCTTGAGCTGAGCCTCCAGGGTGTAGTTCTCAGCCTGCAGAATCGGAGGAAGAGCAGGGGGGATGGTAACCGTTCGTTAGATGGCGAGAATGAGGGTGTATGACACAATAGTCCAAACGATGGGGGGGGGGGGCGGTTGCTCATGCATGCGGGCGCAATACGCATGGAACAGTTGATCTGTATTGAACGCGATAGGGTAAGAGCCACAGGGCTGAGAGGAACAAGCTTGAGGGAGCTTAACGAGGGCACTATCTGCTCTGGTTGCTGCTGAAACCAACCAGCATGGTACAGTTCGGAAAGGCAGGGGAGAGAGAGACAGAGAGAGTCGGAGACAGAAGTGCGTTTGCGAAAGGAGACTCACCTGAGAGCTCAAGCGAGCAGCCTTGCCAAACACGATGACACCAGCCAGGCTGCTTCCCTTATCGGACAGCTTGTCCACAACGGCGCCAATATGCAGGGGCGCAACTTGAAAATGAAATTAAAATCTTTAAAAGCAGTTTATCGTATCAATAGTTTAGTTTCAAGCGCTTAGTTCCTCGTTCCAGGTGGTTTCAACATGGGTCTCCTCGGGTCTACCTGCACCGCCTTACCGATGGCATGGTTCTTGGTCGCAGTCACCACGGAGAACTCGCCCGGGGGCACGCGCGTCTCGAGGATGGCGCGGATGGTGGTGCTCTTTCCAGTACCTGCGATGGTTGAAGGGAGGAAAACGGAACATGTCAGTGGTGCTCAAGGAGAAGCTCCGTCGTGTATGTGATGAATCACATTGGGTTCACCGAGTGACAGAGGTGGCAGAGCAAGTCAATCACAGGGAGGAGGAGGAGGAGGAGGAAGAAGGGCAGCAGCAGGAGGAGGAGGAGAAGGAGGGGAGGAGGAGGAGGAGGAGCAGGAGGAGGGGGGGGGGGAGGAGGAGGAGAAGAAGGAGGAGAAGAAGGAGGAGCAAAAGCAGCAAGAGCAGGAGTAGAAGGAGGGGAGGAGGAGGAGGTGAAGGAGTTCGTTTGGCAGAGTGACAGAGATAATAAGGTGAGTAGCACACGGTGTGTACCTGGCGGCCCGTGGATAAGCTCGACGCGGGCCGACAAATCCTGGATCACGGAGAGCTGACCAGAGTTCAGAATGCTGACGTACTCTTCGCGTTCGAACGCGGGATCCCGCGGCTGCCAGATGCCAGGCAGGAGGGTCATTGAGAACAAGCACTGGAACCGATCGGAGCATGACTTACCTGCAGGGTGAATACTCATACGGACTCGCGGGAACAACCGTCGATTCAGCGTCGGTGGAGAGTTTGTATCGGAGCATGACATACCTTCAGGGTGCACGCTCATACGGACTCACGCACAGTCAAACGTCGATTGAATGTTGGTCGAGGGCTTGTTCTCGATATCACCCATGCCAGGCTGGGTGTTCTCAGGAGTGAGGACAGCAGCCAGCACGGTCTCGTTCGCGCCGAGCTGGAGCTTGTTCAGCGCAGCGCGCTTGTGGACAAAGTCCTGAGCGTAGGAACCGACGGATATTGCTCGCCACGTCATAGGATGACGTTTAACCCGAGATACGAGGGTTCGAAATGCGATTTATGACGTGACAGACGGGCAACATGTGTCAGTACATACCCCGGCGTACCCCAGCAAGTCGACCTCAACGTACTTCTCACCTTCCGGCATCTGCAAAAAGCAAAAGATATGTGGAACAATTTGTTAGCTCAGTGGTTGTGAGTGCAGACTAGCAGAGAGGACCATCGAGTGCGCGTGTGTTTCATGGAAACCTCAGCACACCCAGAAAGGATAATGCGGCGGGAATGAATACGCAGTCAAGTTTCAGCGCACTCAGGAAAGAGGAGGCGGCGAGTGTCGACGGTTACACTGGTACACAATGAGGCAACTGTCGAGGTGAGCTGCAGGGACGCACCGGAGGCTCAACGGCGCACGAGTAATCAGCCGACAGCGCCTTCTCGAGGTCGGCGTTCTTCTCCTCCTTCTTCGAGTCGGGGTCCGCCTGCCCAGCAACCAAGGGCTTACACTGGTTCACTTTTCAGCTCAACGCAAGCACTTTTCATGGGATTGGGGACGCGCGTAGGAGCTGTGTAGGGGGTGTTCATGGGGTATCAAGGGACGGATAAGGTGTGTTTTTGTGCAAGACACGGCTCAGGTTAAGCTGAGAAGTGGATGAGCTGAGAAGTGGACGAGTGTAAGGCCCTGCCAGCAACTGTTGGATTCCACTGGACGATGATGTGGTAGCTCTCGTGGTTCTTGGTCTGCCTCGCTGTAGAGGCACAAGTTAAAATTGAAAGCAAAGTGTGAAACCAGTTCGTCATATACTGACTGGAAGTGCACCTCCATACGGCCTGAAACCCTGACAGACTTGGGTACTCAGGGTCTGTCGGCTTGAAACGGCGGAGGGGGTTGGTGAATGCTCACTATGTGAGTGCCATGGGGCTCGATGAACGTTGTTAAAAGAAAGAAATGCAGCGGGGTCAACTCGGGGTCAACCTACACCGCCCTACCGAGCCAGCCAGTACTTGCAGGCAATGGATGTGCCTTCGGTCTCGAACCGCGGACCCTTTTTGTCGGGGATCTGAATGCACTTCTTGCTGCCCCGGATGACGTACTGCCCAGCCTTCTTGCCAGCCTTCGAGCTCGAGCCACGGTCCTCGCCTCCTTGTTATAGTGACGCAAGTCGTAATTGAAAGCAGAACATGAAAGCAGTTCATCATATTGAAGCTTCAAGCGCTGAACCCAGGCGCGGATAGGTCAGAATGGGGTCAACCTGGGTCCAACCTGGGGTCGACTTGGGGTCAACCTGGGGTCAACCTGGGGTCAACCTGAGGTCAACCTGGGGTCAACCCTGGGGTCAACCTGGGGTCAACCTGGGGTCAACCTTGGGTCAACCTGGGGTCAACCTGGGGTCAACCTGGGGTCAACCTGGGGTCAACCCTGGGGTCAACCTGGGGTCAACGGGGTCAACCTGGGGTCAACCTGGGGTCAACCTGGGGTCAACCTGGGGTCCACCTGCACCGCCTCACCTTGCCCAAAAGACGAGGAGTCGTCGGAGTTGTTCCGCTCGCAGAGGATCTTCAGAATCGGCTGCTGGGCGCCGAAGTGTAGCGGCGCAAGTTGAAATTGAATGCAAATGTTGAAAGCACACTACGATATTCTAGTTTCAAGCGCTGAAACCATAGGCGCTTTCAACACATGGTTTGATCATGTAGACCTGCACCGCCCTACCGAAGGCGCCGCAGAACTCCACCATGAGGTTGTTGGTCATGGTCGACTTGTACTCCTCGACGTAGGGCCTGGTGCATATTGCTCGCCGCTTCACCCAAGTTGGGGGCCTTCCAATGGGGTCTTAGGGACAGAAGGTGGAAACGAGGGAGGGGAATTTAAAGCGGGGCCAAAAGTTGACCCGACGCTAGTCTGCTCACCCGCCTCGCGGTTGGCTACAACCCCGGCGTGCGTGTTTTCGCATAGACGAGACGTCGGCTGCGGAACCGGCGCGACATAGGAATGCCAACTGGATTTAAACGAGGGCCTCGGATGACGTGACAGGAAGATTGTCGTGACATTGGCTTTCCTCACCTCCACGGTCTTGAAGTTGTCGGGCACGCGCTTGAGTTCGCGGTCCTTGGCGCTCGGCGTGAGCGACACGAGGAAGTCGTCAAAGAACGGGCGGCCGTCGGGGTCCATCCCGGAACGAGCCGCAGCCGGGGTGTTCGAACGCTGAAGCGCGCGAGGCACGGTGGGGGCGGTGCGGCTGCGGGTTGTGGGACCCAAGGTGCGCATGGCCAGAATCAGTGGGTCCATCTTGCTCTCATCGACCGCGGAGATGGGCGCGCCCCCTCCCGAGCCGGTGCTCGAGAAGCTGGAAGACCGGCTGCCGCTGTGGGAGCTGGTCAAGCCGGGGGGCAGGCGCACGCTGCTCGCGGAGGAGGCCGAGCTGCCAGGGCGTGAGTCATTCGCGAATTGGCGACGAAAGCCATCAAAGACTTCATCGTCGGAGTCTGACGCCATCCACAGGGCGCTGTCGATCCCAGCGTGCGGACGCGGGGTAACGTGAAGACTGAGACCTGCGGGAGGTGCTGCCACTGCCGACGGAGACACGGCGTGCTCAGCAATGCGCGCCGCCGGTCCCACTCCCCGCTCCATTTTCCTCACGGACGTGACGAACACCGAGCGTCGCGTCGGGGGTTGGGGCTTGGGGGGCACCTTATTTAATTATTTGGGGGGTATTACCTAGGGGGAGCATTTAGCGACTAGGGGGTATTCATATTCATGACATGGCAGACGACACATCCGACTCGGATGGCAGCCCGCTCAAGTAGCTTATTTAAGCTCTGTTTTCAAATATGAGTGAGTTGAAACTTTTTTTTGTTCATTCAGCCTACTTAATTGCCGTTAACCTAGCTGAAGAGGCATTCTCTGCCTTGTGCGCACGTTGTGCGCACTAAGGCCTCGTGAGACTTACATCGCACGCTGGGAGTTCAGATTCACTTTGACACGCGGTCGTAGTACGGACGCGTAGTCGAGTTCAGCAGCGCTGAACACCGGTACTCTCTGGAGACCGAAGGCAGAAACATTTCGCGAG
>Ga0307489_10003232_pt1 | contig 10837 bp, 9 predicted proteins | sample SB12metaG_FD_202247 | JGI IMG/M metagenome (GOLD analysis project Ga0307489, IMG submission 202247) | Sea-ice brine microbial communities from Beaufort Sea near Barrow, Alaska, United States - SB 1.2 | ecosystem: Environmental > Aquatic > Marine > Coastal | place: USA: Alaska | collected 2017-05-06
TCGGCTTTTTCTCCTTAGTCGATTATTTAGCCAACTATTTTATTGCCTGCTATTTAGGCATTATAATCTCAAGGAATAAAAAATGAATAGAAAAACTCAAACTATTCTAATAATTTCAATATTTTTAACAGGTTGTGCAGGAACGATGTCTAAATTAGGAATTGAAAATGGCCAACTGAGGGCATGTCCATCTACACCAAATTGTGTTAACAGTCAGGCAAAAGATAAAGAACATTTTATCGAACCCATCGTTATCACAAACTCGCCATCAGAGGCAAAAGATCATATTTTGCATATTCTCAAAGAATTTAAGCAATCAAAGGTAAAAGTAGTTGAGGATAATTACATAAGGGCTGAGTTTACGTCTTCAATATTGCGTTTTGTTGATGATGTGGAATTTTATTTTCCAGACACAAAGGAAGGGATCATACATGTTCGATCTGCGTCAAGAATTGGCTATTCAGATCTTGGTGTGAATCGAAAACGGATTGAACAGATTCGCAGTAAAATTAAAGCTATTAGCCATAAATAAAAATTATAACCATTCTTTCAGTGGTTTTGTACAAGGCGCAGGCCACTGAATTTAAGCGTTATTTTTTCCTTGATAAAGGCTTTATTTCCACATTAATATATGCGGATAAAACCTGTATTTAATATTTTTGCTCTAAAAATAAAATACTGGAGTTGTAATGAAAAGAAATACAATATTGTTTGACATAAATGAAACGGTACTTAATCTCAGTATATTAAAACCTAAGTTCAAAGCTGCTTTTGGTGACGATAGTGTTATCGCAACGTGGTTCTCTATGCTTTTGCACTCATCTACAGTTTGTATGATAACGGGTGTAAAAACTGACTTTGCGACCTTAGCTGGCACTATGCTTGAATCAATGGCTGCTCGTATGGATATAAAACTGTCTGACACAATGCGTGATGATATTCTTAATGGTTTTACAAGCATCCCCCCTCACGATGATATAAAGCAGGCTCTCGCTCAGTTACAGTCTGCCGGTTACCGCACTGTGGCTTTTTCAAATTCATCTCTTAACCTAATATCAACTCAAATTACAAATTCAGGATTAATGGAATATTTTGATGATATTATTTCAGTCGAAGAAACCGGTAGTTTTAAGCCAGATCCTAATGTCTATAAGTTTGCGGCTAAACAATTAAATCAACCACTGAGATCGTTGAGGCTTGTAGCCACTCACGATTGGGACACTCATGGTGCTTTATGTGTCGGAATGAGAGCGGCTTATATTGAACGTTCAGGTGCTATCTATAATCCATTGTATCGCCAACCTGATATTCGTGCGTCAACCATGGGTGATATCGTCAAACAAATTATCGAAAAAGATAGTTAAAATAAGCTAATCAACAGGAAAAAATACGCCTGACTATTTTTTACCTACACAATACAGCCAACTATTACTTAGCCTGTTAGTTGGCCGTGAACTGTAATGAAAATGAAAATTCCTTATATATGTATTGGCACTAATACTGAAGGAAACTTATATGTTGCCCACGGTGAGAGCACGAGTGTTGGTTTTATGAACATACAGATTAAACAGTGAACCGAAAATTTCAAGAGCCAACATGAACGATAGTTCTTTGTACAATTTTCACCTTTTTTATAATTTTTTCTGCTCAAAAAGTGTTCGTGATCTTGCCGTGATATGTTGCAGTTGAAGATAGAGCATTATTTGATTATGTTGATGATTACTTAACAGATAAATGCAGCATAGTACTAAAGACCATACTAAATAATTTATCTATTGTTAAAATAGAAAAAGTATAACCGGAAATAAAATTGCAGTAGTCGAGCACCTCGATGTACCGGAGAAGGAATACGGATCAGTTCAGAAGCTTGTAGAATGGCCTATGGAAAATAAACAGCCTCCCTCTGAGTTCTATAAAACTTATGCCGGTGTTATATTCCTATCCTTATTGTCATCCGCTAAAATGAAGTTCTCAAATATAATGTTTTAATTATCTACACAGATCCTGGTGATATTAATGGTACAGAAAATTGTAAATGACAAAATGCAAAAAAATTATACCTACGTTTTAGAAGAGCCGGAAGGTAAAAATTTTCAACTCGACTTTTCTCCGCAGTTAACACCGCAAGAGATGTTAGCACTGGGTGTTTTTGGAGGGAGATATTTAACTGATTGCCAAGATGAGTTTCCCGGCGATTGGTTTATCAATGCCAAACTTAGCCCGAAAAGAAAAGATATATCACTTAACTATTTTTCAGTTGATGCCTCTCAACCGTTAAGTGAATGGGTAAAAAAAGGGTGGATACATCCTCAGGATCCTCGTGGCTGGTTCCAGTGGTATTGCAGATATTATCTGGGCCGTAGAACGGGTGATGAAGATGTACGTCAAATAAAGCGTTGGTTTGCCTTCAGGCGCCACCGTGGAGCCATCAAGAAATACTGTGAACCCTATGATTTCAGTTGCCGTAAAAAACAACGCCAAGCTCTTTTACACTGGGCCTATGATTCAAGAATAATTTAATTTAAAATTAATATAAATCAATAATATAGAAAGCATTCCCAGATCACGCCTAAGGCGGACCTGAGCCACATATTATGTATTTCGCGAATATAAGGCTGGAGTTATAAAATGGCAATCAGTGAATTTGAAATAAAAAGGTGTGAGAGAGAGTTAGAAAAATTTCTGACTGAATATCGCCCACCCATTCATATAAGAAATGAAATTGATATCAGTTATCGTATTTCAAATCAAAGCGTCGAGATTTTTGAAATCCGCCCTGACTTGAAAGATCCAAAGCAAAAAATCGAGATTTCTATTGCCAAAGGTACTTATGTTAAGTCTCAAAATATCTGGAAAATTTATTGGCAAAAATCAGATTTAAAGTGGCATAAATATGATCCTGTTCCAACAGTGAAATTATTCGAAGAATTTTTAACGGTTGTTGGTAAAGATCAATATGAATGCTTCTTTGGTTAAAGCTCACAATAATGACTTTAAACGAAAAAACAGTGGGTTGTTTTGTCCGTTAACATTTTAGCCACCCATTTTTGCCCATTATCAGGGCGATAGAACCAGGAAGTCAATAATGAGCAATATAGTTGTATTAATAACAGGTACCAATAGAGGTATAGGCTTCGAATTGACTAGGCAATATCTTTTAGATGGTTATAAAGTTATTGCAACGTGCAGAAATATTGAACAAGCGACTGATTTAGTGTCATTACAAGAAAGGTTTGTTGAAAATTTAATCATTGAACCTATGGACATTACGTCTCCAGAGAATATCGAAGGGCTGGCTGATAAGCTCAATAAACGTGATATTAAGATAGATTTAATCATCAGTAATGCTGGCTATCTAGATCGTGACAATAAAAGTATTTACAAGATAGATTATGCAGCGGCTGAACAGAGTTTTAAAGTGAATTCGGTCGGGCCTCTATATTTGGTGCATTGTTTTTTACCCCTCATCAATAAAGAAAGGCTTAGCAAAATAATATTCATTTCTTCTACCATGGGGTCATTGACGATTGAGCAAGATGTAGAATGGTATGGTTACCGGATGTCTAAGGCTGCAACCAATATGTTAACCGTAAATTTATCTCAGGAATTGGGTCATAATAAGATTGTTGTTGCTGCTATTCACCCTGGCTGGGTACAAACTGATATGGGTGGTCACTGTGCACAAGAAAGTATTAAGGATTCAACTTTAGGAATTATCAAGGTGGTTAATGGATTATCTATTAATCATACCGGTCATTTTTATAGTTTTACTGGTGAAAAACTGCCGTTTTAAAGGCCCTAATAAGGCTTTTGAACTGAAAAATAACAGTTGGCGGTGTTCACCGGGTTCAGTAATTTAGCCTGACTCACATAGACGGATCACATGATCGGATCATATAGACAACACCGACAGTCGTTTAATGTACAGGGGCGAAAAAGCATGGTCTGCGCTTACGGTATCTGGGGAACGGTAACGCCTGCCCGCCTTGATTAAAAGAGAAAATACTGAACAGCTTTAGTAAGAAAGTTTAAATTTTAACGGTCCCCTTCTAGTTATATAAATTCTTCTGGCCCCTTTGTTTTCAATAAATGACTGAGTCATTCACTTATGTGTGGAATTTTTTTACTCATAATGTTTAATAGGTAGTATTATACCAATCCGTATTAATAAGTACCCAATCAGAATGTGTCCAGCTTTTTTTGAGTAAGGCGCCGGTATGTAGGAATGGTCGATGATAATGCAGGGCTAAAGTCCCTGGTGCATTCCCTTTGGGCGAGTTTTAAACGGGCTTACTCTGCGTTGCTCGAAAGAGCACCACTATTACTTCATTCAAGCGCCTTGATTAAGCCCATTTAAATTCTCGCCCAGCGTCACTTCCCAACACGGATTGCTATTAAAGGCTCGTTAACGTCAAATCTTATTTTACTGTTGAGTTATTGACTGTTTTTTGGGTGGTATATGCCCAAAACCATTGGTACTGCAGTTAAGTGAAAAAGGCGCTCAACCCCATGAACGTAGACGTGCTAAGTGCAACGCGATTCGCGCAACGTCGGCTAACCATAGTGGTTCAGTGAAAGTAGCCAACAATGCTGTAGCGACAAGGGGCACGGGTATAAATTAAAAATATTATATTGAATCAAGGCTTAATAGCTGACATTGTTATCAGCATAAATAAAATTGAACAACGAGATATACGAAATGTTCGATAATAAGCGTAAAATTTACACTCTGAATGTGAAGTAATTTATGAGTAATAATGATCCTGGTTTAGCCGCTGAAGCGATGATAGAAATCATTGAAAATCAAATTGCAGATAATAATCCGCCGAAAGTCAGAAAAACACTGGCGCGACTGGAATTATTGGGTATCGAACATATTGAGGCCCTAAAATATATCGCGAGTGCTTTATCAGTCAAGATCTTTGAAATCATAAAGAATAAAGGAGATTTTAATCCTCAGAGATATGATGAAAATCTAGATCATCTACCTGAAATGCCTCGGAATGATGGGTAGTCAAATTTAACAAGGCAGTAAAGGTGGATCCCCACGGCAAGATCATGAGTGTTTTTTTTTGAACATTCGGATTGAACATTGAGTAGCCAAATTTACGAGTAGACATAATCGATAGCTCCTTGTGCAAGTTTGACCTGTTTAATAACCAGTTTACGCTCAAAAAATGTTCGTGATTTTGCCGTGATACCGCAGGCCTTAATTTTATCAAAGATACTAAGTCTGATGTTAATAAAACGAATGAAATACCGCGGCTAACCAGAGAGTAAATTAAAGGTATATAAATCAGCTAAATAAGGGCAAATTAAGTTGATTTTTTTGTTCTACAACAATGTTAACTCACTATTTTATTCCGCGTAGCGCGCCGTTATAAGCAAATGATATATATGAGATTATTGGTTGTTTTGGTGACTTTATTAATGAGTGGCTGCACAGTAAGCAACATTAAACATCAACTTTTAGAAGATTTTACTGATAGTGATATCAGGCGAAATATAGCTTCCTGCAATCAAATTAAAAATACATGTAATGCATCACGCCAAAACAATCCAACCTCTTTCCGTTATTATTCTGAATGGGAAAATGACGATGGCAGTATTGGTTATTCGTGCAGCGCTAATTAATTTACGTATAACAATTTCATTACTTCGCCCGCAACTCACTGCGATAGTATCGTTTGTATATCAGGGCGTTAAACCTCAAGGATAAAAAATGAACAATGTGGAATATGCGGGATTTTGGATCAGAGTCGCAGCATCATTGATTGATACAATATTAATGATGATTATTGTTGCGCCAATAATAACTATGGTCTACGGACTGGGATATTGGTCTGGAGAAAGTTTTAACACGGGCATCTGGGATTTAATAATTAACTATATATTACCTGCAGTAGCGGTAATTTTATTCTGGATTTATAAATCTGCAACGCCAGGAAAGATGGCTTTCAAATTAACCATAGTAGATGCTAATACAGGAGGAAAGCCATCAACTGGTCAATTAGTGGGTCGTTATTTTGCATACTACCTGTCAATGTTACCGATATTTATGGGTTTCATTTGGGTGGGCATTGATAAGAAAAAGCAAGGGTGGCATGACAAAATCGCAGGAACTGTTGTTATAAGAAATACGGCTCAAGAACCTGTGCAGTTTAATGCTTAGGTTTAACCTTAGGCTGTGTTTGAGCCGTTACATGATAATCCGTAGTCAATATTAGCCTGTGATGCCAAGGAACGTTAAGTAGATAAATTCGCTGTTCGCAGACTGAAAATATAAGCCGGTGTATTAGCAGAAATTTTATTTTAGCCAGCAGGCCCCTTTTGTATGATTTTACGGGTCTCCTTTTATTTTTAAGTTATTTCAGTTTTGGAATTTCATACCCAAAGTCATTGGCTTTGCAGTTAGGTAAAAAGGCGCTCAGTCCCATGAACGTAGACGTGCTAAGTGCAACACGGTTGGTGATAGAGGTAAGTGATAGCAGCCAACAACGCTGCAGTTCCAAGGAATACGGTTATGTATTATTTACTTGATAAGCAGTTCAAATTCACTCAACGGCACTGGTTTGCTAAATAAATAACCTTGCCAGCTATGGCAACCATGTTGCTCTAAGAATAAGCGCTGCTCTTCCGTTTCTACACCTTCTGCGATAATGTCTAAATTCAAATCTTCAGCCATACCGATAATGGTCTGCACCATTATATTATCAAGATGCTTTACACCTAGATTTTGTACAAATGATTGGTCAATTTTAATTTGGTCAAGGGGTAAACGTGTCAAATAAGATAACGAGGAGTAACCGGTACCAAAATCATCCATTGAAAAATGTATGCCCATCTTTTTTAGTACGTGCATTTTCAAGATAGTGTCATCAACATTATCAAGGATAACGCTTTCAGTGAGTTCAAACTTTAATTTAGATAGGTTATTAAGACCACTTTTTGCAATAATTGATTGCACTTGTTCAATAAAGTCAGGTTGATGAAACTGATGTGCACTCACATTTATTGATAGTGTTAGGTGCTCTGTCAATCGGTTCAATGACCATGCTTTAAGCTGTTCACAGGCTATTTTAAGTACCCAATTTCCGATAGGAATTATCAAGCCTGTTTCTTCAGCTAGTGTGATAAATTGCACTGGCATAACCAAGCCATGCTCCGGGTGCTGCCATCTAATAAGTGCTTCAGCACCTATAGATTGATTGCTAATTGTTTGCAGTTGATAGAAAAGTTGCAATTGATTATTTTGTAGTGCGTTACGAAGGTCAATTTCCAGCGAAGCGTTGGCAACAACGATAGCTTGCATTCTTGGATCAAAAAATCGCAGCCTATTTCGTCCATCTTCTTTCGCTTTATACATGGCTATATCTGCTTGTTTGAGTAATTCGTCGACTGTTTGATCATCATTGCTAAATACTGTTACCCCTATGCTGGGGCTGACATAACGGGAGTAATTGTTTTTACCGAGTGTGTATACTCGGTTAAGATTATTAAGAATTTTTTGCCCTCTCATTGCAGCATTTTGCGCGACAGTCTCAATCGACGAATCATTCAATCGCAGTAACAGGACGACAAACTCATCACCACCCAGTCGAGCAACGGTATCACCTTCCCTAACACTCTCGGTCAATCGGTCAGCTACTTGTTGTAACAATAGATCCCCTATATCGTGACCTAATGTATCGTTTATCGTCTTAAAATTATCAAGATCAATAAAGAATAACGCCCCTTTTTCACCGTTACGAGTGTTCTGAGCTAACGCTTTGTGCAACCGGTCAAGCAATAATCTTCGATTGGGCAAATCGGTCAAATGGTCATAAAATGCAAGATGCTTAATTTCGTCTTCTGCAGTCACACGTTGAGTAATATCCGTCAAAGAAGCAACATAGTTAACAACGAAACCCTCATCATTCTCAATGGTGGTGATGGTAAGATGCTCTGGATGAACAGTACCATCTTTACGACGATTCCATGCATCGCCTTCCCAAACCCCCTTATGGTTAACTTCATTCCACATGTTAGCGTAGAAAGCTTTGTCATGCTTTTCAGATGATAAGATATAAGGTGTTTGGCCGACCACTTCTTGTGAGCTATAGCCGGTAATTTTAGTAAATGCTTTGTTCACTCGTAGAATAATGCCATCAGCGTCAGTGACTAATATCCCGGTTTGTAATTCAAAAGCGGTGGCAGCGATACGTAATTCAATTTCGGCTTTCTGACGCATCGCAACCTCATCAGTAAGATGAAAGTTCGCTTTTTCAAGGTCTTTATTAGCCTGTTTTTGTGACAATATTCGCTTATGCGTTTCGTGAAAAAAAAACCATGATGACAGTATGGCCATCAAAAAAATCATAATGCTCGTCAAGATGTTAACTAATGATAATGCACTTAATGTGTCATTAAATCGGTGTTCTCGCAGGGCTAACAAGACCGCTTCCCTTGCTTCAAATTTTCGTATCAACTCGCGAATTTCATCCATTAATCGCTTGTCTTTACCTGATTTCAACCTCGCCAATGCTTCATCGCGATGATTATTGCTGACTAATTCGACGTTGGCAGAAAAGGCCCGTAATAAGACTTCAAGGATAGGTTGAAGAGAGTTTAAGAGTTCTGTTTCACCGCGACGATCGTGAATAATATCGCGAAGAGTTTTTAGTTCATTATTAATGTTGTCATGGGCTGACCAATAAGGTTCCAGATAGTTTTTTTCACCTGTCAAAAGGTAGCCTCGTAGCCCCGTTTCTGCATCTTTTATATTAGAAAGGAGGCGACTCGATGTGTCCATTGTAATCAGAGATCGTTTGCGTTCAAACGCAGCCTGTTCATTTTGATTAACCGCGTAAAAAGACATGGTAATAGTGATGCTAACAAGAGTGGCAGCAATGATAAATAAAGTGATTACAACTCGATATTTTTTCATGATTTAAGCTTAAATTCTCTTTTTCAATTTAGTATTTTAGTTTGATTCTCCTTGTATGATCTAAATGAAGTGTAAACCTTGCTTCAGCAATTTTGAACGTTGAAGTGTGGTACTGAACAACTACCGTCTATACCCGTCACCCTTGAAGCAGCAGCGTTGTTGGCTGCTCTCACTCACCTCTATCATCTGAAGCACTTAGACCATCTAAGCTCATGGGACTGGGTCCCTTTGCCGCCTAGCTGCAACTTTAATGATTTTGGGTATACATTGAGATTAACGTTGAGCTGTAAGCCTTTATAAATAATTGCTAATTAAGTCAATACTATAAAAACTTAGCCTCATAGATAGCGCATCGTTTATTCAAATGAAGGTGGGCTAATTTAAGGGGGTAATGATCATTAAAAAATAACGGATTTTTTGAAAAGAGCTCATAAAAATTCAATTCGATATTTTACAATGAACTGAAGATTATATCTACTCTAGAATATTGCAGTCCACTATTTAATCGGAATATTAATAAAATGAAGGCTCACGGCCATAACGTGGGGGTACTTACTTATTATTCAGTAATTTAATAATTTTCATCTTACTTGCGCACGTGAAAGAATCCTTTATTTTTGTACAAATCGAGTTCAAAAAACACTCTGTTCATGTTTTGAAATCACTGTTAATAATGGAGGCTTATACCTACTGATTGGGCAGCGATATTGGACATAAATATCGGATGATTTTCTTGGAATGTGTCCACCTATAATAAACACCTGAGTATCTGACAATGTGGCAGATACTGAAGCGAAAGAATCCAGTGTACTTTAGTCGCGGGTTCGTTTACTAACCCACCCATTTACCAGTTGTTGCGTCAATTGAACAATACAGGATAAAAGCGGCAAGGCTTATAAATTAGCTGGCAAAAATGAGCATATATCCGAAGCCATGAACCTAGACTGACCAAGTGATTGGCTGGGTGAGTCTAGTCAACAACACTGTCACTTTAAGGGAGAGTATATAAAATTAAAGCATTACAGGGGCATCAAATCCTCTTAGATTTGCTTTTAAAACGTTCCCGATCGTACTCTGATTAATAAATCCATCAAATTTGCCGTTGGTAATGACATAAAAGTCACCCATAGAGTGAGCGAGAACGTAAGCGTTTACTCTTGTCATGCCCGTTAATCCAGCTTCAGTTCAGTGGCGCTGGAAAAGCTTCTTGGTTGTTGTGTTACAGGATCAATAAACTGCAGTTGCTGAGCTAACAGTTGCAGGGGTTTGCTGTAATCATCGGGCTGACTTGGCTGTAGCTGTGGGTAGTAATTATCGTGTAATAACGGCCAGCCAAGGCTTTGCATATGCACGCGCAGTTGGTGGGTTTTACCGGTTATAGGGTGTAGCTCAAATAAGGCTTGGTCGGCTGAATGTTGCAGGCAGCGAATACGGGAATGGCTGTTGGCCTCACCCTCAACAATATGCATCAAAAATCTTGGCTGTGATTTTTGCAAACGGTTTTTAATTTCCCATTGCTGGTTAGTCATCGGCGGATTGTTATTCGTACTGGCGATGGCCTGATAGGTTTTGTTGACTTGTTGTGTTGCAAACAGGTGGTGATAATGCTGACGTGAATCGGGGTTAACCGAGAATAAGACCAGGCCTGCGGTGCCTTTATCGATGCGATGCACGGCTTGTAAATGCTGATTGCCGCTTTTACTGCGCAGGCGATTTTGCAGGCATTGCTCTACATACCGCCCCCCTGGCATGACGGGCAAAAAATGCGGCTTGTAGGCCACCAGGATCAATTCATCCTGAAAAATAATTTTTTCTGCAAAAGGAATAACAGGCTCACGCTCCACTTCGCGGTAATAATAAACCCGTTGCTGGGCCGTATAGAGTGAGTGCGCGCTGATCAAGCTGCCGTCA
>Ga0307489_10003233_pt1 | contig 10836 bp, 11 predicted proteins | sample SB12metaG_FD_202247 | JGI IMG/M metagenome (GOLD analysis project Ga0307489, IMG submission 202247) | Sea-ice brine microbial communities from Beaufort Sea near Barrow, Alaska, United States - SB 1.2 | ecosystem: Environmental > Aquatic > Marine > Coastal | place: USA: Alaska | collected...
CACGAAGTCGTCGCCGAAGCTGACGCTCTCGGCATCCATCCGCAGGTTGGCTGCAGGGACCCTGAGCGGGAACGCCGAGGCGCCAGTGACCTCGTACAGTTGCGCGAGCGGGTCGCTCGCGTTGCCGTCGGCGAATCCCTTGTACGTCAGCGCCACCACCTTTTTGCCGGAGCTGAGGGCCGCGGCCACCACCAGGAGCCTCTTGCCTCCACCCTCGTCGAGGGCGGCGCACGCCTCAGTGTCCCATGCCCCCTTGGCGTCGGCGTAGGTGTACGCCGCGCACACGGTGCGCTTGGAGGCGCTCGCGCAGTTCTTGCACGTGCTCGTCGCCGCCAGCCAGCGCTGCTCCTCCGCGGTGAGGAGCGGCGGGCGCGGCTTGGCGATGATGAACGCCTCGAGCTTCAGCACGGAAAAGGCAGTGTTGCCGCACACCTTGTAACAGGGCCTCATACTAGATGCGTGTATCATGTCAGCTCGACTTGAGCATCATCGATGTATCATGTTGTGATACAAGATTAAGTGGATGTATTGAAGAAAGAACGACGGCGCAAGCTGTGATGGCTCGAGTTGACCGGAAAAGGGGACGACGGCGTGTGATCATGTGAGGTCCTGCCTTGTAGCTCTCCGCCGTGCCGTTGCCCCATATCGACTTGATGCGATAGTCACCCACGCCCTCGCCGATGAAGCACGTGCCCGAGCTGAGCGACTCCTCGAGCATGAAATCGGCGAAGTCATCATCGTCCTCCGCGACGCCGAACGCCACGCGGTTCGCGTCGCCCGCGGGGGAGCCGTACGCGCCGACATTTCGGGTGTTGGGGCGGTACGGACCGAGCTCCTGGGTCACCTCGTACAGAGACACGAACGGGTCGGTGGTCCAGCCGGCCGACGGCTGGGTGACGCCCTTGGAGCTCACCACCACCACCTTCCGCCCCGTGTTCAGTGTCGTCACCATAACCATCATCTCGCTGGGCTTGAGCGGCCCGGCGCACGCGGCGCGGAGAGCCTTGCTGCTCCGGCTGTCATCGAAGAAGTTAGTGGAGTAGCACGACGTGTTCTTGTGCAGCTGAAAGCCCCCCCCGATTGGGGCGCTGAGCCACGTGCTCTCGTCCTCCGTCAGAGACTCGTCCAGGGTGTTGAGCGGCACGAGCCACGCCTCCAATCAGGGACTTACACCGGTTCACCTCGAGGCATCAAGGTGTGATGACTGCCAATGCCACAACACGGTTCGCATTTGAGCTGAATAGTGAGGCCCCGCCTCGAAGCGGTTGAGTTTCGCCGCGCCGCCGTCGAGGTGAACGCCGCAGAACAGCCGCTTCAGCGTCAACGCCGTGAGCGGATTACGGCTCGCGTACGTCATCCCGAGCTCGCAATCGATATGCTGGAAGTTGGCCTGAATGGCGAAGTCGGGTCCCGCGCCAAACACCAGCCCGCCGTCCGGCCTCACCCCCACGGCGCTGCCGGGCTTCTCCAGCACCAGGCGCGTGCGCCCCGTGACTTCAAACAAGTTCGCAAAATTGTCCTTGCGCATGACATTTTCTTGGTTCCCCTGGGCGGCACCGGCGGCGACGGCGGCGGCCGCGGCGGCGGCGGCGGCGACGTCGTCTTGGTTGAATCCGTTGAGTGTGAAGCCGACCACCTTCTTGTTCGTCGTGAGCTCCGCGACAATCATCAGCGCGTGGCCCTCCACGTCGCCGCACCCCGCGTGGAACCGCGCGATGTCTCGCTTGTCGTCCGTCGCGAGGTCATAGCAAATCTTCGCCTCGGCGACCGTGGCGCCGGGCAGCTGGGCATCGAGCCATGCCATGTCTTGACCGTTGAGCACGTGCTGGTTGAAGTCCTTCACGACCCAAGCCTGGAACGCGACGACGCCCCAACCCTTCTCAATGCCGCACAGGTTCAGCGTGCCCTGCTCAAGCAACTCCTTCCCATCGTCCCCGGCCATCCGCGCCGCCGCGGCGTCGTCCACGAATGTCCCCCCGACGTCGCATGCCCCCGTCTCCAACGCCGCGTCGTTGATACAGAAGTCGCCGCCCTTGCCGAAGCACGGGCCGGACAGGCGGTTGGAGTTGATGGCATAGTTGGGGTCGCCCGTGAGGCTGAACGTCTTGTTCTGCGTCAGCTCGTACAGCTTCGCGCGCCCGTCGCGCAGGGCCATCAACGCCGTCGCCGTCCCGCTTTCATCTCCACCCAAGCATTATGAGGTATTACGTTTTGTGGCTTCGTTAGCATCAAGACGGCACACATCAAGCGGAGCAGGGAACACGTGTAAGTGTGCAGCCCTGCCGTCGCGAAAGTACCCGTCGGTCCCTGGGCTGAACCCGCTCTTGGTGCGCCCCACAACCTTCTTGCCCGTGCTGAGCACCGCGATGGTAACCAGCCAGTGGTCCGCGCCCGCCAGGTAAGCGCACTGCGCCAGGAAGTTGGCGGAGCGCATAGTGCTCCACGGGTCGGACTCCTTGTTGTAGCACACCTTGGGATCACTCAGGTCGGCGCCTTCGAGTTAGGCCCAGCGCTGGCACATTATCGTCATCTTAACTTGAGCACCTTCGAGGCACTAAGGTGTGCATTCAGGGACAGAACGTCTTACTACCGTTAAGCTGAAACGGGATCTAGCTAGCTAGTGTAAGGCCTGACACTGGCTCCCTTATCGACTTGACTTGAGGCATTCGGTCGCGCATTGATAATTCACCTACGCGGGACCACACGCCTTCGAGGCGTCAAGGCGGGCTGTCAGAGACAGAGCGGGTACTCGTAAGTCAAATATAAGCGGCCACGGGGACTAGTATGAGGCCCGGCCGTCGAGCTGCTCCGAGAGCCACGACTTCTCCGAGGCGGTGAGGATGGTCTTGTGCTGCACGCGCGGCACGAGCCAGCCCTGCACCTCCACGATTCCCACGTTCGACTTGCGCGGGTTCTTGTCCGTGCCGCAGAAGTTCCCAAGGTCGCATGCGGATGCGTTGCGTTCGCACTCGTACCGCCCGAAAGTCTTAGCCTGGTGATGGCAGTCGACGCTGCTCATATCACCCGAGATGAAGATGTCGCTCCCGCCGTTGCCCGCGAGACCGAACTTCAATCCCGCGGAATCAGCCAGGTACTCGGAGGCCTGGCGCTGGTCCAGCGACAGCGAGCGCTGGCTGGTCACCTCGTACAGGCCCGCGAAGCGCTCCTTTGAGAAGAGCCCGGCAGATAATAATAGAAAGCCGGTCGCTAGAGCTCTATTGCAAGTCCAACAATCAAACACAATGTAGTTATAAAATAGACCCACAAATAAAACCCCCAAAAGATGCCCAACTCGCAGATAATGCTCAGCACATCCGGCGGGCGGGGGGTAACTAAAGACACAAGGGTTGGCAAATATTAAAGGACATTGTGCAGAGCGATTTCTGCCAGGCCTTACCTTGGTGGGCTTGCCGGCGACCCCGGACTCGCGGGTGTTGAGCACGATTTTCCTCCCGGTGTTGAGCCAGATGATGGTCAGCAACTGCAAGTACCCGTCGTTCTGCGCTTGCATGCAGTCGGCAAAGTACGTCTTCAGGAACGTGGCGCTTGATCCGCCGGAGGTGGCGCCCGGGTACGGCTTGGTGAAGCACACCTTTGGGCTCTGCAGCTCCGCGCCGCAGGGCCTTACCTCACTGCATTTTAACAGCTGAACTTACATACCATTGAGGAGTAAAGTGGGATAATTCAAGTGGTATCAGGGACATCCGGCTTAGCGCCAACTGAAACCATTAATTCGGTGTGGCTGAATACATGGGTAATGCTGGAAAATATGTCACATAGATGGGTGCCGAAGAATACTACTTGGGTAATGCTGCAAAATAAATTCAGGTAAGGCCCCGCCGCTCCGCCGAGCTGGAGGGTGAGCCAGTGGGACTCCGCCGCTGTCATCACGGCGGCGGCGGCGACGTCGGCGTCGGCGGCGGCGGCGGCGGCGGGCATGGGCATGGGGACCACCGTGGCCTGCATCCACACGATGGACGCGCGGGATCCCGTCGGGTTCCCGCACAGCTGCATGCGCCCGCGGATCAGGTTCGCCGCCGCCTCGGCACCGGGTCTCACGCCACTTCCCGGCGTAGCTTAACTTCACTGGTTGTTCATCGTGTACCAGTGTATCCCATACCTGTACACATTTGCCGCAGCCTCCTCCTCCCTGTTCTCACATCAGTTCCTGTGGAAGCTCGACGTAGGCACCTCTGAGATATAAAGTGGTGGTAACCTAAGTGGTTACGGGAAGGAACCGCTAACGGCGTAAGGTGAGGTATAGATGGAAGCAGAGGTGTAGAGGGAAGCAGTGCGAGGCCCGACCTCGTTGTCGTTGTGCGCCTCCGGCCCGTAGTACGTCCCGATGTCGCACTTGAGGCTGTCGAGCATGTTCGTAAATGAAGGGTGGAAGTCGTGCCACGAGAGATAATCTGTACCTAGTGAATTCCATGCGTTGTCGACGGACGTTTTCCCGGCGGGAGCGTCTCTTTGCACGTACTCGGTTTGCGAGGTGACGGACATGAGCGACGCAAACGGATCGGGCGTGGACAGTGCCCTCCCGTTATACATGGTCTTAGTCTTCGGATCGATCGAAGTCGTGCCGAGGACCTTGCGGCCGTTGTCCAAAACCATCGCCACGAGCAACAGTTTCTTGACGCCCGTGGACGATGCATCGTCGAGCTTGCCAGCGCAGCGAGCGCTCAACGCCCGCATGCTCGACCCGTGAATCCTGGAGTTGAAGCACGTTGCATCCCACATGGTTTTACACATGCTGCAGTCGTCCTTGTCGCGCCCGGCAGCCTTGTTGAGAGTCGCGCTCACCCAGGATGTTTCGTTCGCCGTCCACATTGGCGTCTTGTCCTTGGCGTTGGAGAACGGGCGCTTGACGAAATATGCGGAGAAGGACTGGACGCCGATGACGGCTCGCGCACCCGCGGAGGCGCGCAGCGAGGCGTCCGACACCCCGTGGGCGTCGATGCACCTCTTGCTGGTGTCCGACAGGTCCCACTTGATGTTGGCGTCGCCGTAGCAAATTTCCGCCGTGGTGGGCGTGCAACCCCACTGCCGGTTGTCGAGCTTGCCGTGCCGCGTGTAGTGCAGCTCCAGCTCCGCCGCCTCCTCGTCTGTCTTACACTCGCCCTCGCTGCACATGGAGTCCACAAGGTCCTTGAACCTGTTGCCGTAGCAAAGCGCGTTGATCACCCGTGACCTCTCGGGGTCGTCCGACGCGCCGCACTTGAAGACGTACGACTTGTCGAACCGGCCGTGAAAGTTCCAGTGGTCCTCGAGCTTCATGCCCTGCTCCACCGTGCGACACGCGGTGCCCCCGCAGAACTCCGTCTTGAGATTCGCGAAGCGGTCACCGTAGCACATCGCGGTCTTCAAGCACTGCTCCTTGCGGTGACGAAGCGCCATGTCCTTCTCGTCCACGAAGGACTCGAAGCCGACGCCCTCGACGTACGCGATCCGCTTGTGGGGCAGGAAGCTGATGGCGCTCTGGAAGGAGTAGCCCCAATCGTCATCGACGCTGAGGACGCGCTTCTCCGTGAAGATGTTGCGGTAGATGCGCCTGCCGGTGAGCTCGACGAGCATCGCGCCGGGGTCCACCACGGCGGGGTTCTTTCCGAAGTTGACCGGGTCGGTGTAGTGCCCCTGGAACCACTTTTTATTGAAAACGCGACCGAAGATGTGTTTCCCGGTGGAGAGCACGGCGGACACCACGAGCATTTCGTCATCCGCCATTTGCGAGGGGGCGCACATCTTGCCGAACTTGGGCACCCACTCCCTCTTCTGAATCACGAGGAGTTTGTCTGCCTCGATCTTTGCCATTTCCGAGGCGCTGATGCAACCCCACAGCCTATTCTCGTTCAAGCCGGCGGAGTTCCAGTGGGAAGCGCACTGGTTGCCTTGACTGAACGAAGTGCACTGTCTACCTCCGCAATACCTGGTGCGAAGGTCGGCGTACCTGTTGCAGTAACACAACGCCATCCGATCCGCGGGGGGTGGGACTGGCGCGGGCACGGGAGCAGGGGGCGCGGCGCCTCCTAGGAGGTGGCGGGTCGTCGCAAACTCCAGCGGCTCCGCCGACTCTGACGCGTCAGGCAGCAACAGTTCTTCTTGGACGTATTGGATGCCTTCCGACTGAAGGTGTTGGACGTCTTGGACGCGTTCCGACAGAAGGTGTCTACGCTCGTTCCCCGGCTTCAACTCGTACGGCAAGTCGCCGCGCCTGAGATCGTACGAGTAGCACTCGCGGCGAGTCGCCATGTCCGCGCCCCCGAACGCGTTCCCGAGCCACGTCCAATCCTCCGCGTTCACGGCCGAGGTGTCGGTTTCGATCCGCATGACATACGCCTCAAAGTTGAGAATGGGGACATCCTGCGGCCAGGGCCCGGCCACGGCGTCCCCTTTGTTGTGCAACTGAAGCTTCTTTGACGTATAAATAACGCGGGTCAACTGCCGATGCCGGTGGCTTCAGTTCAGCATCGAAACACCTCTAGTACGCTCGTCCCTTGTGCAGCTCAACTGAACAACTGAAACATCCTGGAGGTATTGAGCGGGACACTGCCGGTGGTGGTTTCAACGTCAACACGTCAGGCAGTCGAGCCGAAACGAAAAGAGCACGCCGCTCCGTGAAAGGCCCCGCCTCAGTCTGCCCGCACAACAACTCTCTGCGGCCCTCGGCGGCGAAGTTCGCCGAGGACGGGTCGCCGAAAGCGTACGCGTCACCCCAGCCGTTGCAAGACGCCTTGTCGAAAATCCTATCCACGTGGAACGCGGCGATGGACTTCTGCTGCGAGAAGGGTTTCCCCGCCTGGCCGCCGAAGGCTAGACCCATGCTGCCATCCACGCGGAAGCCGGAGAATAGTGACTCTGATATTGCCAGCTACGTCATCGACACGCATTATGAACCCTCGTTGCTAGAATAAGGTGTAGTTCCCCAATGACGTGCCGATAAATATTCTGGCAGGCCCTACCGGAGTAGCACGGCACGGTTGGCGTGACGCCGGACGGGGGAGGCGGCGGGGCCGCTCGGACGCGCACCGACACTGGGGACGGGGCCGACTGGCGCGGCGGCGGCCTATTGCCCCCGAGCAACCGGCGCTGTGTGTGAGCAACCTCCTCGTCATCGCTGCTACCCGGTATGGTGAGAGCAATGGTGTCGTCGTCGGAGGATCCGAGGAGAGCTGCGGCCGCAGACGCCGCCGCGGAGGCGCCGTCGCACTTGACATTGGGATTGTGGCGCTGCTTCAGGTCCACCACCGCCGGGCTGATCTGCTCGGTGCTGAGCTCGTACATGCTCGTGAACTGCCGGTGGGGACCGCACCACACACTCTGCAATAGCACGTGGTAAGATAACTGAAAATCACGGGTTTACACCGGCATTCCGTCAGACACACGACCAACGATGTTTTAGCAGCCCACGTCAGCAGCAAATCGAGGGTCTATATTTACTCAAGGATCGCGACCCGGACAGATTCTTGGAGGTTCCGTCGGCGGGATTTTTGGTTTGGACTGTTCTCATTGGTCGAACGGACGTCGATACCACAACCTCGATACCAAACCCGACACCGTGATTAAGGGCGTTCCCATGCCTGGCCGCCTCACCATGCTGTCGTGGTCCGCCACGATGGTGCGGGTCGCAATCTTGCGCCCCGTCTCCAGCTCCGAAACCGTCACCAGCACGTACCCGATGCCGCCCGGGTCCTCCTTGGCGTGGCACAGGTTGATGAAGTTGGCCGCGGTGAGCGTATCCCGCTTGCGCACGAAGCACGGCGAGGGCTGGCTCATCACGTAGGGTCAACCGGCAAGTTGATAGGTAAGAAGGACGTATCGCCATACCTCAAACGGCAAGTAGATTGGCGAGGACGTGGGGTCCGACTGACAGTTGAAAGGCGAGAAGTATGGTCGGATGGAGATTTGATAGGAGCCTACCATGTCCAGACCCAGCGTCTGGCCCAGCCACTTGCGCTCGGCCGGGCGGAGGATGGTTTGGTCCGGGGACGTCACCACCCACGTCTGCATGCGTACCACGCGCCACCCCTCGCCGCCGCACATCGCCACGCCCTGGTCCTTGGGCTCCAGCCCATCGTCGGTGAAGTCGTTGGACGACGTTCGCACCGCCGAGTCGTACGCGCCGCGGCTGCTAGACGCCGTCTTGAAGTACTCGTAGGTCCGCTAAGTAGTGACAACATACATACGCCATACGTGATACATACTGACATGAAATACGTGATACATACGCCACTGCACTACTCCCATCACGTCTTAGTGTCCATTTGTGGTTCCCTAAGGAAGGGTGTTTAGACCCATTCATTTCACAGACCACCGCACAACACACACGCGCATTAGGCACATACGCAACGCGCCAGCCAGTGATGTCTGTCATAGTCCGTGCAACACGCCCCACCTTCCAGGGCGGCATGACCCGGTGTGCTGCGGGGCCGTGGAGAGGCGCCCGTCGAGATGGAAGTCCGTGCCCATGAGGCCGAAGGACGCGGCGCGGTAGCTGAGCGGGCCGTTCTGGACGTTGATGGCTTTGGCGTAGTTGGTGCCCACGCGCCACACGTGCTTGCCGGTGACCAGGGCCGGGCCACTCGCTGCCCGGTTCAGTATGTTGTTGTGCACCGCCAGGGACGAGGAGGACGCGGCGAGTGGCCACGGCGTACGCGCAAGCAGTCGGGGAACGAGTGGCGACGTCCAGGGACGAGGAGGACGCTGCGAGTGTGTACAGGTGGAACTGTCTCGATTCACGAACAGTCTGGATTCACGCGTGCGCTGCGGCCCTGCCGGTGACCTCGTACAACGCGGCGTGGTGGTCGTCGCGGTGGCCCGCCTTGGCCGTCTTGTAGCGGCGCAAGTCGAAATTGAAAGCAAAACTTGAGAGCGGCTCATCATATTTTAGAGCTAGCTTCAAGCGCTGAAACAAGGCAGTTGCAACACCGGTTCCAACGCGTTTCAACCTGCACCGCCCTACCGTGTTCCACCCGACCTCCGTAGTGCCCACCACCTTCTTACCCGTGTTGAGCTCCAGGACCACCACCAGCATCTCCCGCCCGCCCTTCAGCGTGTGCCGCGCACACGAGTCCAGCCACGTGGTGGCGGAGTGCTTCAGGTCGTCGTCCATGTCGTACAGCACCTTGGGCGTGGACAGCTCCGCACCGCCCATGGCGTCGCTGACCCACGCGAGCTCCTCCGGGGTGAGCATGTGGCGCGGCGGGTCCGCCGCTGAGAGCTCGGCGAGGAGGCTGCGGCGGCGGCGGCTGACGTACTTGCCGCCCTGCTTCACCTGATCCTTCTCGCCCGCGGCCAAAGCCTCCATGGCGTCCGCCGCGCGCTTGTCGCGGTCGAGCACCGGGTCGCTGACTTCTTCCACGTAGTAGGGAACACACGATGCATTCGACACATCACGCGGCATTATTCGCCACATCACGATGCATTCGACACACCACGATGCATTCGACACACCACCATGCATTCGACACATCACCGAGCGTTACGTAGATCAGGCATTTGTCACACACGTAACGCTGACGTCATCTGCGCTCCCGGGTGTGCACCACACCATTTCGTCCTCCAAGGTGGTTTGGCCCTTCTCCTTGGCCTGCTCCGTCGCCTCGTCAAGCCCGGCGTTGGTGGAGCCTTGGCCGTGCTCGGGCGACAGCGCGCCCGGCTTGATGGCGCCGTCGGTGCCCAGCTTCACCAGCGGGATCCTCCCGGCTTGCATGCGCAACATGGCCGGGGGCGAGTACGCCCACGTGTACTGGTCGAGGGAGTCGAAGCGGTACGGCTCGGGGAACTGGACGGCGGCGGACTGTTTCCGCCCAGCGCCGTCGGAGCGCGCCGAGACGGTGAGGCGGCGGTTGTTGCCGCGCGACACGAGGTACCGGAAGCGCACAGTGTGCGGCCCCTCGCGGCACTGCGGCACCCGGTCGAACGCGGCGAACTCGGCGCCGTGCTCAGCGGTCTGCCCGGGGAAGTACGCGAAGCCCGCGCCGCGGAAGCGCTTGGCGCAGGGCACGTCGGCGACCAGCGAGGATGCCTCCTTGGCGCTCAGCGCGCGGTGGTGCAACGTCACCTCGTCGATCTCGCCGTCCATCACGTGCGTCAAGGAGGGACCACCAACATGGCGGCAGCGGCACGTGGTGAAATGACCGAATATCACACTCACTCAAAGGCATTCAGTCACCCCCCCAAGCAAAGAGCAACGACACCACAGCGAGAGCAACTGGTGGCAAGATGCCCGAATATTACATTCACTCCGTATGACAAAGGAATGCAGTGAAACCCGCAAACGACACGACGGCGTTTGTGCCGTCTCCGGAATGTGAGAGTGCACCCCTGCCATCATCTTGTCGGACTTGTCATCGTAGACGGCGCCCACGATGAAGGTTCCGTGGCGCGCGCGAGCTGCGGCGGTCTCGCGGTACAGGAACGAGCGCGACTGCGGCGGCGGTGGCGGCGGCGACGGCGGCGGCGGCGGCGACGGAGGCGGGCTCGGCGGCGGGCTCGGCAGCGGCGGCGGGCTCGGCGCCGGCGGCGGGCTCGGCGCCGCGGGGGTTGGTGGGAGCGGCGGCGCGATGCCGTCGTAACCCACCCGCACGCCCGCAGTGAGCACGGCGACGCGCATGGCGATCGTGCCCGTCCACTCAAGCACCTCCACGCGCACGTAGCGCGCGATGTGCACCCGCCCATGGAACATAATCTCGCTGCTTCGCTTCCTCGCGCCGCTCACCAGGAACGTGCCGTATTGGTCGGCAACCGACACCGGCGTGTTGACGTCGACGGCGTCGTTTCCCACATACACACGAACCTTGGTCACCACATCGGCATCGCGGTCGCCGGGACCCCGGA
>Ga0307489_10003235_pt1 | contig 10835 bp, 10 predicted proteins | sample SB12metaG_FD_202247 | JGI IMG/M metagenome (GOLD analysis project Ga0307489, IMG submission 202247) | Sea-ice brine microbial communities from Beaufort Sea near Barrow, Alaska, United States - SB 1.2 | ecosystem: Environmental > Aquatic > Marine > Coastal | place: USA: Alaska | collected...
TCCAATCAATATTCAGTTCTGGGTCATTAAATAGAACGCCCTCTTCTGATTCTTTGCTATAATAATTATCACATTTATAGGCGAATATGGTGTTATCTTCAAGAACAGAAAAACCATGTAAAAATCCTTTTGGAATAAATAATTGCTTGTTATTTTCCCCCGATATAATACAGCTAAAAGAGTGCCCAAATGTTTTTGAGTTTTTCCTTACATCCACAACTACATCCAATACTTTTCCTTGAACAACTCTCACTAACTTTGTTTGAGCAAAGGCACCTCTTTGCAGATGCAACCCTCTTAAAACACCTCTTTGAGAAATAGATTGATTGTCTTGTACAAAATCAATTTTAAGACCTGTTAATTTTTCAAATACTGTTTTGTTAAAGCTTTCAAAGAAGCTTCCTCTCTTATCATCAAATATTTTTGGTTCTATAACAAAACAACCTTCTAATTGTGTTTCTTTTACTTTCATTAAATTTCCATCAAATTTTCACCATAGCCACTTTTTAAAAGTGGTTTCGCTAATGCTTGTAATTCTTTTTTATTTATAAAACCACTGGTAAAAGCCGCCTCTTCTATTGAGCCTACCTTTAAACCTTGTCTTTCTTCAATAACCTCGACAAAATTACTTGCCTGTATTAACGATTTAAAAGTACCCGTGTCCAGCCAAGCGGTACCTCTGTCTAATATTCTAACAGACAAATTATCTTCCTTTAAATACGCCTTATTGATGTCTGTAATTTCTAATTCTCCTCTTTGACTTGGTACTAATTTTTTTGCTTTTTCTATAACAGAGTTATCATAAAAATAAATACCAGGAACTGCAAAATTAGATTTTGGTTCTTTCGGTTTTTCTTCTATAGATATTGCGTTCTGATGCTCGTCAAACTCAACAACTCCGTATCTTTCTGGATCATTTACATGATACGCGTACACAATTCCTCCCTCTGGATTTGTATTTTCTTTTAATAATTTTGATAATCCTGAGCCATAAAAAATGTTATCTCCTAAAATAAGGGCAACACTTTCGTTTGCAATAAAAGCTTCTGCAATTAAAAAAGCTTCTGCTAATCCATTTGGATGTTCTTGAATTTCATATTGAAACTTGCATCCAAGTTGATTCCCATTTCCTAATAGTTTCTGAAAAAGAGGCAAATCTTGTGGAGTCGAAATAATTAAAATATCACTAATTCCTGCCGAAATTAATGTTGATAAAGGGTAATAAATCATAGGTTTATCATACACAGGCATTAATTGCTTACTTACCGATAAAGTAAGAGGATGCAATCTTGTACCTGAACCACCTGCTAAAACGATTCCTTTCATTGTTTATATTTTTTCAAATACCATTTAATGGTTTTTTTTACACCTTCATCAAAGCTTTCGTCTGATTTCCAACCTAATTCATTTTCTATTTTAGACGCATCAATTGCATATCTAAAATCATGCCCTAATCTATCCTCTACAAAGGTTATTTGTTCTTTGTAGGATGCTTTTTGGGGAAGTATTTCATCTAAAATGGCACAAATTTTAGTAGCAATATACAAATTATTATACTCGTTTTTTCCTCCAATATTATAAGTTTCGCCTGCTTTACCATTTTGATAAGCAAGTTCTATTCCTTTACAATGATCTAATACATACAACCAATCTCTAACATTTTTACCATCTCCATAAATGGGAATATTTTCTCCAGAAATTGCTTTTCGAATAATGGTAGGAATCAGTTTCTCATCGTGCTGTTTTGGTCCATAGTTATTCGAACAACTTGTTGTAATAACGTTCATTCCGTACGTATGAAAATAACTCCTTACCATAAAATCTGACGAAGCTTTTGATGCACTATAAGGGCTATTTGGAGCATAAGGTGTTTTCTCTGTAAACAAACCTGTTGCTCCTAAAGTTCCATAAACCTCATCTGTAGAAATATGATAAAACCTACAAGCTTCAAAACCTTTCTTATATACGTTTGCCACATCCATCCAGTAGTTTCTGGCAACATCTAATAAATTAAAAGTGCCAAAAATATTTGTTCTTACAAACGCATCTGGCTTTTTAATTGAATTATCTACATGAGATTCTGCTGCAAAATGAATTACGCCAGTAAAGTTGTGTTTATCAAAAAGGGCTTCAATTAAGCTTCTATCACAAATATCACCTTTCACAAAGTGATATCTTGAATGGTTTTCAACCGCTGTTAAATTAGAAAGATTGCCTGCATATGTTAATAAGTCAAGATTTACTACTTTCAGGTTTCTATTGTTCTCTAAGAAATAAGGAATAAAATTAGCCCCAATGAAACCTGCTCCTCCAGTTATAAGAACTGTTTGCATTTTTTACTTTTTATAGTTTTCTAAAAACTGATTCAACTTATTTAAGAGCAAAAACACAATCATTACTCCTGCACCTAAAACACCGAGTATGAATCCATAATTTTTAGTTATTCCTTTTATTTCGTAACCTATTGGTTGAAAATTAGAAATCACATTAATTACGTTATACTTTCTAGATTTTTCTTCAGCTATATCGATAAGCTCTAAGTTAATTTTCCTATTCGTTTCAAAGAGCTCTAACTCTTTCGCAGTTCCTTTTTCACCCCCTAGGTCAATACTCGTTCCTGTAGTTTGTTTTTTTGCTTCCTCTAACATAACCTCCATATATACTTTCCTCAAAACATCTATTTGAGTTAAATTTTGACGATATAAAGAATCTGTTCTATTTAAGCTTTCATTTGTTAATACTTTTATTCGATTAAAATATTTATTATTAACTACTGAAGCTATAATTACCTCATCTAACTTATTAAAAACATTGTTTTTTTCTGCAATAACACTTATTTTATGAACTCTATAGTCATGATTTGTAAACGCAGCTTTAAAATCTAGATATTCGTAACTTCTAATGGTTAAGGTATCTACAGATGAAATTAAGGCGTCATATGAATTAATAATATCAGTATCTACCTTTACAGGTTCTATCTGAAACTTTTTTATGGATGCTGCTGATGCATTATCTAGACCAAATATGTTTTGAAGGGCAACTGTATCTTTTTGTTGTACTAAATCATTGTAATAGTCTATCGTATTATATAATTGTCTTGTACTCTCAAAATTTGGCTCTACTAATAAATGAGAACTATATTTTTTTGAAGAGTTTACTTCTAGAACAATACCAGCAACTAAACCAATAACAGCAGCAATACCGATTTTGATGGCATTCTCTTTTAAGAATATTAAAATTGCAATACTAAAATTAAATATTCCGATAAAAATAGTCCCTATAAAATTAAAAAAAGTAGAAAATCCCTTTCCTATAATTACAAATAAAGAGCCTAGATCCACTTCTTCTTCTTTACTGTTAGTATTGGTTGGTTGCTGGTTTACTGACATCTGTATTTTTATTGATAAATAATTTAACTATTAAATATTTGTTCCAATATTTTTTGGGTAATCGCATACGTTGGTGTTACACCAGTCATTCCTAATCCACCAGATGCCAATGTGGCTCCAGTTTCTAGAGGATTATCTGAAGCATAATATGCATATCTTACTTTTACATCTTCAGAAATATTTCCTCTAATTTTAGAGGCAGATTGTATGGCTTTTTGATAATGGGCGCCCTCCATTTCTAAACCAATAACATTCCAAGTAGAATCATGAAAGAATTTTAATAAATCTTTATTCTGCAACGATGTTCCTAACACCGAAATCATGGCTCCATCAAAAACCTGCACTCCAAAGCCTTCTAAATCTTCTTTAGATAGCTCATTTTTAAAAGGGTAATTATCTGCTGTACCCTCAAAAATATGGGCAGACGGAATCATAATATCGCCTTTACCACCCTCTAAAATGCCTGCTTTTCCCATAATAGATACAGACTTTACATCTAAATGCGATTTCGTGTTATTTTCATGAGTGTATGGTTTTAATAATTCGTCCATAGTTTCGTATGCTTGCTCACCAAAAGCATAATCCATCACAATAATTACAGGATTTTCTTCTAGTCTTTCTTTCTTAGGAAACGATAAAACGTCAAAGTTTATTTTAGCAGTATCTATAACTTGTACATTTATATTTGTGCCAGAGGTATCTTTTATGTAAACAAGACCGTTTAAAGAAGCTATATCTTTTACTTTCTTTTGCAGAGGCTTACTATCTGTATTGCTTAAAAGTTGATAGATTTCAAAACCATCCAAATCTTTAGCCTCTTTTGGTAGCGCCTCTTTTGCATATATCGAATTTAATACACTGTGCATGTTTGCACTTATAATATGTATTGGTCGTTCCAATAAATCACTTTGATTTAAAACTTTTTTGATATTATTAGCCCAAATTTCTCCATAAATATGATGCCCAATCTCTTCTACTAAAACAGAACTAAATGTTACTGTTCTTTTATGATTCTCTATCACCTCATTAATGGCTAATTTTCCTAGCCAATAAATTAGTTGAAAAAAACGATCGGGGTTTTCTTCAGAAGAAAACGTTTTGTAACTATTTAAAACCTCGTCAAAAGTTCTTCCTAAAACATTGCCTAAGTGCACAATTACTACTGCTCTCTCCTCTTCCGTAATTTCTTTTTGATGCAATACAATATCTTCTAAATGTTTCCATTCTCTTGTGTAATTGGCACCATCGTTCAAAGTAACTCTTTTTTGAATTTTATGAGACTCTATAAATAAAAAAGTAAGGTGCGTTAAAATGTCATAAATTTCAGACCTTCCTCTAGTGATCTCAATATTCATTTGATCTTTATCTATTCGGTAACAATTTCTTCTTCTTTTTGGTGGAATAATTGAGTTAAAATGTGAGTTTTTATACCCTTCATCTGCCGTCAAGTTAATGTATTGACATTCTTCTATTCCTGCTGGAAGCCTTTCTATTACATAGGTTAAACCACTTAACTCTATTCTTTCTTCTGCTATAGAACCATAAATCTCTGGTCTTAGTGACAGCAAAGACTTTAGCAAAGTTTCCCCCGAAATTCCCATGGGTTTATAAAAACCTCTACTAAATAAATGACGCATAGAAATGTATAACTTTTCTATGGCATTGGTAGACTCTTGTGCTCTTGTTCTCGATAATTTTTTAATTTCTGACATATTTTAATATAAGTTGTAAATATAAAACTAATTCCCTGATAAAATTTTACTGTATTTGTCTTCATTTTTTAACAAAATTGTTGCCTTAGAAATCGTTTTATCATTTTTCAAATTGTACCTGTAAACGCCTTCCTTATAAAAAAAAATTTGTAAAATTTCAGCTTTTATCAGCACTGAAATAAGGTCTTTATTTTTAGATATTTCTGCAATTTTATCTTCCGCTAATTTTTCTTTTATTTTATTGTATTCTCTTAAAATATTATTTTCTTGTGACGCTAAAAAAGCTTTTTTAAACAAAGATTCTTTTGCGGTTACAAAAGTGGTATCTGTTTTTTTTAGATACACTGTAAAATCATTAAAATTAGCGTTTTTAAAATTCAAATCTGGGAGCTTTTTAATTGTTGGATTTTTATAAAAATAACGCTTTGCAAAATTAAAAATAGCCTTTGATTTTATCAATTGATCTGTAATTTCATTGCTTTTTGAAGTACTAATTTCTACATCTGGTGACACACCACCACCGTCATAAACAGTTCTACCATTTGCTGTTTTAAAAGCATTAATTCCTGAATCAGAAAACTTAGGAATTTTCCCTGTTTTAGCATCTCTGTTTTCATAATCTAACTCTTGAATACACCGTCCGCTTGGTGTATAGTATTTAGAAATGGTAAGCTTCAATTGCGTTCCATACATTAACTTCCTATAGCGCTGCACAAGACCTTTTCCAAAAGAACGTTTTCCCATAATTACTGCCCTATCATAATCTTGCAATGAACCACTCACAATTTCTGATGCTGATGCAGAGCGCTCATTTACCAAAACAACAATTGGTATCTCTAAGTCTAGAGGAGTATTTTTAGTAGTATACGTATTGCTCCATTTTTTAATTTTTGCTTTTGTACTTACTATTTTTTTTCCTTTCGGTAGAAAGAAGTTAGAAATTTTTATCGATTCTATCAAAGAGCCACCAGGATTAGAACGAAGATCAAAAACAAGTTTTGTCATTCCTTCTTCCTTCAACTTTCTAAACGCTTTTTTTACTTCAAAAGAGGCTTTTTCACTAAACCGGGTTAATGCAATATACCCTGTTTCTTCATCTATCATTTCTGCAAAAGGTACAGGGTTTATAACAACTTTATCTCTAGTTATCATCTTTTTCACAAGATTTCCTTGTCTTTGAAATTCAATTGAAAATCGGCTATTTGGAGTACCCTTTAAAAAGGTAGAAAGTTGTGCTCTTTCCATATTTTCTATAGATTGGTTGTCTATAGAAACAATAATATCTCCTACTTTTAAACCCGCTTTGTCCGCAGAAAAACCTTTGTAAATCTCACTTATTTCAATTCCTTTTTTGGTATAATGAACAGCAACACCAATTCCACCATAGGCTCCTGCTCTTCTTATTTTAGCAGTTTCTACGTCTTGTTCCGTATAGAAACGAGTGTAAGGGTCTAAGTCTTTAAGGGTGTTTTTAATTGCTTTATTAGTAAACTCTGCAGGGTTAATTTCATCTACATAATGCATATTTAACTCTTTGAATAGTGTATTGTAAATCTCTATTTGTTTTGCAACTTCAAAAAACTTAGATTTAAAAGAGTAGGTTAAAAAAATAGTTGCTACTACTAATAAGATGAGCGTTTTATTTTTAAGATTCAATATTTTCATCTGCTTTATTTTTCGCTTTTTCTACGAATAACCTTAGTAATTTTTCCATTTTCGGGTACAATTCCTCGTACTTCATTTCCTCTCTTCCAATATATGAAATCATAAATACATAAGGTTCTTCTAAATTATTATAGACAATTTCTTTTTGTAAACGATAGGTTTCTCTCATTAACCGCTTCAGTCTATTTCTATCTACGGCTAATTTAAAGTTTCTTTTTGCTACAGAAACACCAACTTGACAGGGAAATTCTGAGGTGTGCATTGTTTGCACAAACATCATTCGTAGTGGAAAAATCTTTACAGAATTACCACTGGAATAGAGCTTTTCTATTAATTTCTTACTCTTTAGACGCTCTTGTTTTCCTAAGGTATTTTTCATCTTGACAAACTTAATAGAAAACAATAACTTTTTAACAATTTCTAATCGCTAACTTTAAAAAAGTTGCGTATTTTTAGTAAATATTAAGAAAAGCCTTTTTGTGAAATATTGTTAAGTATTAAACAAAATTTCATAGATTTGTTTAAAATTACACTATAAAGATATGAAACCTGATTTATTTCAAGCTCCAGATTATTATAATATAGACGACTTATTATCCGATGAACACAAGCTCGTAAGAGATGCTGCTCGTGAATGGGTAAAAAGAGACGTTTCTCCAATTATTGAAGAATATGCTCAAAAAGCAGAATTTCCAACACAAATTATTGCTGGTTTAGCAGAAATTGGCGCTTTTGGACCTTATATTCCTGAAGAATATGGGGGTGCAGGTTTAGATCATATTTCATACGGTTTAATTATGCAAGAAATAGAAAGAGGAGATTCTGGAGTGCGCTCTACTGCTTCTGTGCAATCTTCTTTAGTAATGTTTCCCATTTTTAAATATGGAAATGAAGCACAACGTAAAAAATACTTACCAAAATTAGCTTCTGGTGAATGGATGGGTTGTTTCGGATTAACGGAGCCAAATCATGGTTCCAATCCCTCTGGAATGGAAACTAATTTTAAAGATAAAGGTGATCATTATTTATTAAATGGCGCTAAAATGTGGATTTCTAATGCTCCCTTTGCGCAAGTTGCAGTTGTTTGGGCAAAAGACGAAAAAGGTAGGATTCATGGTTTAATTGTTGAAAGAGGTATGGAAGGTTTTTCTACTCCTGAAACACATAATAAATGGTCTCTTCGTGCTTCTTCTACAGGAGAGTTAATTTTTGACAATGTAAAAGTGCCAAAAGAAAATTTATTACCTAATAAATCTGGACTTGGAGCGCCTTTAGGGTGTTTAGATTCTGCAAGATTCGGAATCGCCTGGGGCGCAATTGGTGCTGCCATGGATTGTTATGATACTGCTTTAAGATACTCCAAAGAGCGGGAACAATTTGGCAAACCAATTGGACAATTTCAGTTGCAACAGAAAAAACTAGCAGAAATGATTACCGAAATTACCAAAGCACAATTACTAGCTTGGAGATTAGGAACTTTAAAAAATGAAGGAAACGCAACGTCAGCACAAATTTCCATGGCAAAACGTAACAATGTAGATATGGCTATAAAAGTTGCTAGAGAAGCAAGACAAATGTTAGGGGGTATGGGCATTACTGGCGAATATTCTATTATGCGTCACATGATGAACTTAGAAAGTGTAATTACCTATGAAGGAACGCATGACATTCACCTTTTAATTACTGGTTTAGATATTACAGGTTTAAATGCATTTAAATAAGGACCTAAACCCTCTTTAAATTGCACTTTTACAAGTAATGCAATTATAAAAATAATAGATAAGGCATCTTTTAAAAAATTGATGCCTTTTTTTGTATCACAAGAGATATTTTATCCAGCAGCCATTGTTGTGAACAAATAGAATTTCGACCCGCTACTTTAAATTAGTTATTTTTAAATACAGTCAACATATTCTAAGCAACCATAAACTTATAACTTCGTCAATTTAATAAACAATTCTCTTCCTTTTCTATTTCCAAAAGAATTAGTGCAAGCTTCCATTATTTCGATGGTAAAGTGCGGTTTAAAATACACTAAATACTCCTCTTTTTTCCCTCCAAAAGGAGGTTTATCTTTATTTAAAGGAACATTAAACATGACACCAATTAACTTCCCTTTTGGCTTTAAAAGTTGCTTCATTTTAACAACATAGTCTTGTCTTAAATCTGGAAATATTGCGCAAAAAAAAGTTTGTTCAATAATTAAATCAAAAGCATCTTCAAGATCAAAAAAATTACCGTGAATCAATTGCGAAGCAGGAAAATTTGGAATTCTTTTCTGGATATTTTCAATGGCTGTTTTAGAAACATCCACCACAAAAACATTTTTAAATCCGTTAGCAAATAAATATTCTGCTTCATAAGAGTTTCCTCCCCCCGGTATTAAAATTTTAACTTCTTTATTTTCTAGTTGGTTAATATATGCTTTTATTGGGGTTGAAACTTCACCTAAATCCCAACCAATATCGTTATTAAGGTATCTATTTTCCCAAGCATTTCCCGATAAATCCATCTAATTAATTATTTATTTTAAGAACAAAAATACACCTAAAACTTTCTCAAAACTTTAATAAAAACCTTTAATTTTAAACTTCTTTGGATGCTATCAAAAACCAAAATACTTGAAAATTTTCATTGGATGCTGGACATTGCATTTGCCTCAAAACTTAGAAGTACAACCGTATCTGAACAGCTTGTATCTACTCAAAAGATTTTACAGAAAAATTTAGAAAATAATTTTCTACTTAAATATGTGATCCCTTAAGAATAGAAGCACAACATTGGTATCAAATACAATTTTAAAACTTCTAAAACGCAAACAAAATCTTGCTGCATTCTGATCTAAATATTTCTTACAGTTTCAATAAACGCAAAAAAAACAGCTTCTAAATTTTAGTTAAAATGGTAGCTCAATAGATTCTGGATTGATAAATTCATTGGTATACGGATTCTCAATAAAACTTATCGGTGGTTTTTGAAATCGAAGGATTTCTTCTTTTTCGATACCGTAAACCTGCCAATAATTAGAGAGTAATTGCGAAAATATATCGTTATTCCAAAGTCCAAAAAGAGGTTGCTTACCGCCCGTTTCAATTTCCATGGTAATTCTATTGTCTTCATTTTTAATTTTATATTCAGGACTGTACTGTAAGATATAATCTGAATAATGAAATCTAGCAAACAACTCTTCAAACTGAATCGGATGTAAAACATGACCTTCCATTTTATCAAGCAAATCTTTCTGCTTCTCACCAATTACTCCATTATCCTGTAAACACGCTATAAAACCGAAGCCATTGACACCAAATGAGAACATTAAATTAATAGGATCATCGCGATAGCTGAAGATATCAGAAGTATACTTAAGAGGAAATACCGCAATACTCCAAGGTTTTTTTCCAACAAAAGAAATGGGTTTTATGATGGATTGAAGCATTAAATGGAAGTAACCAAAGCGTTTTTTTAGCGTAGCTGAAAGCACAAGTTCTTCGCCTTTCGCTAGCATTCTATCTTTCTCATATAGTAGCTCGTAGTACAACAGTCCGTACACCATTCTACCTGTCCATTGAAAAAGCACCTCTTGATCAAGTGCTGCCATTCCTTTAAAACCTTTTTCATATGCGTTGTGAACCTTTATATCTAGGGCTTCAATAGCTTCTTTTACTTCAGGTGTGCACGGCAATTTAAGATCGGAATACTTGTAGGATTTCGCTTTATCCATCATCTCAATTTTTTCATCACCTAGTTTAAAGTGATCCATCAACCACTCTGGGAAAACAGTAATATTTTCAGTTGTCAAGTCTCCGGACAAAAAGCAAAAATGTTCATTTAAAACCAAGTCCTTAAAAGGATTAAAAAGCGGCTGAGACATAGATAAAAAAATTAGTTTTGAGTTCTTTTTTTTGCAAATGTAGCCATAAATTACTGGTTACTTTGATTAAAGTAGATAGAAATCAGTGCCAAAAATCAATATAATTAGTACAGCTATAATTTTTGTTTTCAATAACTACATCACGCTTATTAGAAGTAATATAAGGTTAAAATGGTTTGCTAGATGCTCATAAAAGTT
>Ga0307489_10003236_pt1 | contig 10835 bp, 10 predicted proteins | sample SB12metaG_FD_202247 | JGI IMG/M metagenome (GOLD analysis project Ga0307489, IMG submission 202247) | Sea-ice brine microbial communities from Beaufort Sea near Barrow, Alaska, United States - SB 1.2 | ecosystem: Environmental > Aquatic > Marine > Coastal | place: USA: Alaska | collected...
GTGTTATGGAACAGCGCCATTATATAGCAACGCTTATGTGTGTTAATTTGCTCGAGTTAAGTGTGTCAACCACTGTGCAATACCAATCCGTATAAAAGCAGGGTCAACGATGACCTTGGGTAATGCTTATTGGTTACTTATTTTAGATGTTATGTTACCGGTAGTTGTGGTTTAGATATTTGCCGTCAAGTGCGACAGTAAAAACAATCTCAAGGGATTATCATACTCACTGCAAAAAGTGCAGAGACAGACAAGGTGCTGGGGTTAGAGTGAGTCGCAGTCAATTTTTGGTGTCAGTGTGGGGTTAGCATCACAGTGGATATGAGCATCAGTGAATTGCTATATCAATCAGTTACGCACCAAAATTGAACAAGATGCCACGTCACCACCAATACTGCTCCCCGTTTGGGGGTGGGTTATAAACTGAATCCTCAGGGCGTCGAGTTGGTAAAAGTCTAAAGTGGGTTACACCTACTACTTGTGTTAGCCGACAATCGTATTATCCTAGGGCTAAAAATATGACTTATGGTTTTTAAATGTTTTCATTTGGTGAAGTAATTCTGATGGCGTTAGCCATGGTTCTTATAGTTGAAGGGATTGGACCGATGTTATTTGCCAATAAATGGCAACGTTTTTTACAACAAATATCGCAACAACCTGTTAACGAACTTCGCACTATGGGTGGTATTTTGGTCACTATTGGTGTGGTAAGTTTGATGTATTTAACCTGAAACCTGGTTAAGGCGTGCCGCTTTTCTCAAAATAAAGGTAATAATTACAGTCTGTCAGAGAGTTATTGTTACCTTGCGAATAAATTAAACACATCCAGTGCTGCTATTATTGCGTTTATCGAGGCGAGCTTGTGAGGGAATAGCGCGCTATTGTGAGCAAGATCAACGAAGATAGGCGCAATAATAGTGGTGCTGGACGGTATGGCTTATCCGGAGCTCAGGTTATTTATTTTAATTTTATGCCTGTCTTTATTAGCTGTAATACAATTGATTATAAGCTGCACGATTTTGCTATTTAGATGCAGATTGTTTTTTGTTAGAATCCTCGCCTAATTTTACGACTCCCTTCTTATTATGGCTAAAAATGTTGTTGTACTTGGCACCCAATGGGGTGACGAGGGTAAAGGTAAGGTTGTTGATTTACTCACAGATCAAGCAGCTTATGTAGTGCGTTATCAAGGTGGCCACAACGCCGGTCATACTCTTGTCATAGATGGTGAAAAAACTGTCTTGCACCTTATTCCTTCGGGAATTTTACGTGAAAACGTCACTTGTGTTATCGGCAATGGTGTCGTGCTAAGTCCTGAAGCGCTGCTTGAAGAAACGGCTATGTTAGAAGCACGCGGTGTACCGGTTAAAGAACGCTTGGTTATCAGCGAAGCTTGTCCACTTATTCTGCCATACCATGTAGAACTTGACTTAGCCCGTGAAAAAGCCAGAGGTAATAAAGCCATTGGCACCACGGGTCGTGGTATTGGTCCAGCCTATGAAGATAAAGTTTCACGCCGTGGTTTGCGTGTAGGCGACTTATTTAACCCTGAAGATTTTGCGGTTAAGTTAAAAGAAGTCCTTGAATATCATAACTTTATGTTAACCAACTACTATAAAGTTGAACCCGTTAGTTATGAAAAAGTGTTGGCTGATGCGTTAGCGGTAGCGGATATATTAAAAGCTATGGTCGTTGACGTGACAGACGTATTGGACAAAGCCCGCTTACGTGGCGATGCCATCATGTTTGAAGGTGCACAAGGTACTTTGCTGGATATTGACCACGGCACTTATCCTTATGTGACCTCATCTAATACCACAGTAGGCGGTGTGGCTACGGGGGCGGGGTTTGGCCCACTTAATCTGGATTATGTATTAGGAATCGTTAAAGCCTATACCACGCGTGTTGGCTCAGGCCCTTTCCCTACAGAATTAGACTGTGAAGTCGGTCAGCACCTTGGCGTAAAAGGCCATGAATTTGGTGCGACAACAGGTCGTAAACGTCGAACTGGTTGGTTTGACGCTGTTGCCATGAAACGCGCAGTACAAATCAATTCTATTACGGGCTTTTGTTTAACTAAGTTAGACGTACTGGATGGCTTAGAAAGCTTAAGTATCTGTATAGGTTATAAAGACGCCCAAGGAAATATTCAAGATGTGCCACCTATGGCAGCTGATGGCTATGAGTTGATCACACCTGTCTATGAAAGCATGCCTGGTTGGAGTGAAAATTCTTTTGGTGTCACTGAATATGCGGATTTGCCTCAAGCGGCTAAAAATTATATCAAGCGCATTGAAGAATTAACCGGTGTGCCAATAGATATTATTTCTACTGGCCCTGATAGAAACGAAACGATTGTGTTAAGGCATCCATTCGAGGTTTAAATTCCTCGAGGTAATACGTAAATTAAGGCTGCAATTTGCAGCTTTTTTTTGAGCGGAATTCATAGAGTGTGTTTTTTGTTTGATGTTTATGCAAAATATCTTGCCCCATAATGAGAACATTATAGTGAATTACGAGCCATAGACATTGAACCAGAGAAAGATACTTATTATCGACGTCGTTGAAACCATACGCACTTTTTCTAACTTGATGCTAAAACATATGCGCTATAAATTTGGGCAAGCTGCTGATAGTGCTTACGTCATACCAAGCAACACATTACTTAAAGCCCGCATAGTGATGTAGTGGTGTGTTCTGCGAGTCGTTCAAATAATAATATTCGCCAATCAATCGAAAATGGTGCTGAAGGCTTTTTAGTCAAACCTGTCTCGCCTATTAGTTTAGTCTCTTTATTACATCGTTTAGGGTTCAATAAAAGCTTATGATGTGCTGTGACATTATCCGCCTTTTATGGATAATACATTTAAGTTTCTCAACATTTTTATAGGTGATAAATAATGCTTACACCCTTCCATCTTGCTATTCCCGTTGCAGATTTAGAGCAGGCACAAGCCTTTTATGGTGGCTTGTTGGGTTGTGAAAAAGGCCGCTGGTCTGAACAATGGATCGATTGGAACTTTTTTGGACACCAATTAGTGACACATCTAGTGACAGAGATGCCAAGTTTACCCAAACATAATCAAGTGGATCACCATGCCGTGCCTATTCCACACTTCGGAGTGGTTCTAAACTGGGGGGATTGGCAAGAGTTGGCGAGTACGCTTAGTGCCGCCAATGTTGATTTTATCATTAAGCCTCATATACGCTTTGAAGGGCAAGCTGGTGAGCAAGCGACCATGTTTTTTGTCGATCCTTGTGGTAATGCATTAGAATTTAAGGCCTTTCAAGATATTCATCAGTTGTTTGCGAATTAATGCAAATAATCTATTAAATGTTTTACTATTGATTTGTTAAATCGATTGCGCTGTTTAATAATCTTCATTAGCCATCAAGATTCATAAGGACTATTGTTTATTCACACTCTCAACCCACAAGGGAAAAAATTATGAGTAATATTAATATTGGTATCAATGAAAAAGACAGAGAAGTCATTGCACAAGGCTTAAAGTGTTTGTTAGCAGACTCTTATACGCTGTATTTACAAACCCATAATTTCCACTGGAATGTCACTGGGCCGCAATTCAGAGAATTACATCTCATGTTCGAGGAGCATTATACTGAGTTAGCGATAGCGGTTGATGATATTGCTGAGCGCATTCGTACTTTAGGCGTGGCTGCACCGGGCACTTATAAAGAGTTTGCTAAGCTTAGTTCAATTCAAGAAATAGACGGCGTACCCACTGGTACCGAAATGGTTAATATCCTACTAAAGGGTCACGAAGCAGTGGTTAAAACGTGTCGTAAAGTATTGGCATCGGCGCAACAAGCAGACGACGAATCCTCTGCAGCATTAGTGTCAGACAGAATGCGTTTACATGAAAAAACGGCATGGATGTTAAGGGCCTTGAGCTAAAGCAATTCTTGATATAAAGATGGCATATCAATATAGTCTATCGATATGCAAATAAAGTAGATTAGCCGAAGTGGGTACTTACACTTTGGCCTTTTTTGTTTGCAGCCTGCTATCTGTCCTAGCCAATCTAAGCGCTATTAAGATTTAGCATTAAGCGGCTGTTAGCTTATTCAATAACACCTATTAATTTTTCTTTTAAGGTGGCATTTCTCTGAGTGTTTTTCGTTTTTTTTGATTCAATATAGGCTTGATAACGACCAGGCTTATGGTTAACTGCAATGAGTATGTTGAGCGTGATGGCACCCATTACCGATAAAATCACCAAATCAATACTAAAGATAAAGATCGAAGAGGTCAGAATGACAGCGTCTACCAACAAGCCAAAATTGCCTGCTCGAATATTAAACTTGTTCTGTAGATAAAGGGCTAAAATGCCTAAACCCCCTAGGCTAGATTTATGCCTAAACATAATTAATATACCTACACCAATTAACATACCGCCGGCCAATGCAGCAAATATTGGATGAATGCTTTCAATCTTGACCACATGCTGCATGTGTTCTGTCATAACCGACACCATAGATACTGAGATAAACGTATTGATAGTGAAACGTTTACTTAATTGCGTCCAAGCAATAAAGTAAAAGGGTATATTGACCAAAAAGAACAATAGACCAAAGCTCATATCAAAAAGGTGGGTGCCAATAATGGCAATACCAGCAGTGCCGCCAGTCAGTAAATTATGCGTACCAAACAACACCACACCAAAAGATACCAATACACCTGCACAAAAAAGTGCTAGTACGTCTTCATAAAATCTGTGTGTTGGGAAATTCAATGCTTTACCTCTATCTCTTTAATGATTTAAACATGGGTTTGATTCGACGAGTCGCGGATTCTACAGATTTACATCTATATTGTTAGGTCATCAGGCTGATCATTTTACTGGCGGTGTAAGTGCTTCAGTAGCGGAAACTTTACGACTTTGGTTGGTTTTGTAAACAAGCTGTACTTGAGATGTTTCTGCGTTTTTGAACCGATTCGTAACCAATCTAGAATTGCCTACGAATGTGTGACATTACGCTATTTTTGTCATTTCATTTAAAGTGAAAAATGAGGTGCTGGGTCAATATCCAGTGCTTCAATTTTTGGTTATAGTGGCTGTAACAATTTACTTTCCCCCGCTATATTGAACAACACAGCACACCTAAACACTCTTATGACTTGTCTATGCACCACGGACTGTTTTGTGTATTACACGACATTATCTATAATGCTTGGGCGTTTTCCCGCAATGGCGAAACATTAAAATAATGATGAACCGCAACAGAGCCGCCAATGATGGAGAGTGAGTCGTTAGTGCGTTAAGGGGAAATGTTTGGCGGTAAAATCTTGTTTGGATGTATCGACCGATTTTTTGGCGGGTAAAGTCGTCAGTGCGATGCTTGAATTTATTTTCGTGCTACTGAGTGATGGATTATTTGCCCCAGTCGGCAAACCATCACCTCAGCCATACGATTACTTAGAGACACCTTCAAAAAATGTGGGGATATTTTAAAGCAATTATCACAGAGAGTTTTTTTACTCAAAAGCCCTCTGATAAGTGATCTTTATTTGCACTTTGGGACTACGTTGATATAGATTTCTTAATACCCTCTTTGCATCTAGGAGAACCGATGTCACATATTTCGCCAACACAGATCCCACAACAAGCATTTGATTGGTATGACGATTATGCCCATGGCGATATAGACCGTCGCACTTTTCTAAGTCGTTTAGGCTCATTATCTGTTGCAGGGCTTACCCTGGGTGCAGTGTCGAGTGCGCTGACACCAAATTATGCATTAGCTGAACAAATTTCTTTTAACGATCAAGATATAAAAGCGACCTATCAAGAATTTGAATCACCCAATGGTCACGGAAAAGGGCGAGGTTATTTGGTTGTTCCGAGTCACATGGATAGCAAAGCGCCGAGTGTGTTGGTGGTGCATGAAAATCGTGGGCTTAACCCTTATGTCCGCGATGTGGCAAGACGCTTAGCTAAGCAAGGTTTTGTCGCGTTTGCTCCAGATGCACTGTTTCCTTTAGGTGGTTATCCAGGTAATGATGATGATGGTCGTGCTATGCAGCGCAGCATGGACAGCGAAAAAATTGATCAAGATTTTATCGCAGCGGCCGGTTATCTGAAAAAGCATGAAGCAAGTACAGGTAATTTAGGTGTAGTCGGCTTTTGTTTTGGAGGTTATGTAAGCAACATGTTGGCAGCAACCGCACCAGAACTTATTGATGCCGCGGTGCCTTTTTATGGCACTCCAGCAAAAGGTGATTTAGTTAAAAATGTCAAAGGGCCGATTATGATCCAATTCGCTGATAACGATAAGCGAGTGAATGCCACTTGGCCTGACTATGAAATGGCATTAAAAGCCAATAACGTGAATTATACTTCGCACTTTTATCCGAGTACTCAACATGGTTTTCATAATGATTCCACTAGCCGTTATGATCCTAAAGCAGCCGAACTTGCTTGGTCGCGCACCCTAGCATTTTTTAAACAACACTTAGCCTGATTATTTTAGTTTATAAAGTGTATAACTGAATGAAAAGCCAGTTAATGTAGCTGGCTTTTCTGATCTTTAGCCGTCATCCATTCTGGTCTTAAAGACGTAATGAGTTAACACATCTTTGGGTTAAACATTATTATGAAAAAAATTTTCATGCTGTTTTTATTAGGCCTACTGCTATAAGGCTGCGCAAATTACGATTATCCCAGTGAGGTTATAGTGGGTGAAAAAATGATTAAATTTGAAGGAAAAAGCTTAGCAGGCGAACCCACCTCTGTCCCTCAATCATTTGCAGGTCACAATTTGACATCGACCGCTGGTTGATTGGGTTAGATCAAACCAACGCTCAAGTTGCGACCTATGAAATCCCCACCATTAAAGGCATGTTTCCACGGATGTTTAGTACAGTGTTTGACGATGCTATGCGTGAAGGGATCCCTAAGGAAATATGGAAGGGTGTGATCACCGTTTATATGGATGGTGAAAGGGTGCAAAGATACACAGGTAATCTAAAGCCAAAAAATGCCCAAGGTGAAGTGATACATTTTTATGATAGAGGTTTTTCAGTGGACGCTTTAAACGCGTTACGAGACAAGCTTTGAGTCGGTGCTTGTTTATGTATATGGCCTATTGATAAATCCAGTTACATTTTTCATAATGATCTGCAATGCATCATGAGTCATTATATACAAATTTAATAAGGAAGAAATTATGAATAAAGATATTAAAGGCCTGTGTTTATTTTTGGGAATGATTGGGTTAGCTTATGTCGCGATCCTAGCGATTATCATGTTATTCACTGGGGTGAAAATCCTAAAGAGCATAGTGTTTATCTCAGTATTTTCATCATTTTTAGTCAGCCTTGGCCTAACACCACAGGTTAAGCAACGCTTAGTGCAAGTGCTTAAGCAAAAAACTGCATGCTATAAATAGAATAGTTAAACAAGCATCTTGATATTGGCTTTTTTTCTTAGATTATGTTTTTAGATTCAGTTATAAAATTAGGAGTCATTGAATTGCAGGGTAAAAATTCACTCGATTAACAATGAGAAATTCTCGTTATTATCCCACTTCAATTATATTTGGCCAAAATTTTACTATTGGTAGTGTTACATTTTCCATTCGCACTATCTGCTAACAATATTCTCATTAACGTTGCCACAAAGATAAAGGATAAGGCTTTGAAACTGTTCACATTTCGTCTAACTACGTTATTTTTTATTCTTTTAGTAACGAGCTGCGCTACCTTAATCCCTCATTTTGAGAAGCCCGAAGTCAGCGTTAATTCCTTTAAAGTACTGCCAGGTGCAGGTATTAATCCTACTTTTGAAATCGGTTTACGAGTGGTTAATCCCAACAGTATTGCGTTGAATTTAAAAGGGTTGTCATATACTGCCAGTATTGAGGGCAACAAGATTCTTTCTGGTGTGGCGAATCAACTCCCCACTGTGCCTGCTTATGGCGAAGAAGAGGTAAGACTTAACGTACAAGCCGATTTATTTGGGGGTATTCGGTTAATTACGGATCTCATGAAGCAAAGGGATACACCGATTTTTTACATTTTAAAAGTCAAATTGGACGTCGGCACTTTTGCTCTGCCTATTTACATCACTCGAGAAGGAAATTTAACTATTCCAACCACTCATTAATCCAATAAAGCACTACCTTTATCAGAGGTAGTGCTTTATTCACATAGGATGTTGAGCTAGTTAAACACGCTCAAACACTGTCGCAATACCTTGACCTAAACCAATACACATAGTGGCCAAGCCAATAGACTTGTCCTTGGCTTCCATCAGATTGATCAGGGTAGTGGAGATACGAGAACCAGAACACCCTAGTGGGTGGCCTAGTGCAATAGCGCCACCGTTCAAGTTGACTTTGTCTTCGTAACTATCAATCCAACCTAGCTGTTTGATACAAGACAGTGCTTGTGCTGCAAAGGCTTCGTTGAATTCTGCCAGTTCTATATCTGCCATCGTCATGCCAGCACGTTTAAGGGCTTTTTGGGTCGCGGGTACGGGTCCATAACCCATAATAGCCGCATCACAACCTGCTACTGCCATGGCGCGAATTTTAGCGCGCGGCGTTAACCCTAGTGCTTTGGCTTTATCAGCAGACATGATCAACATGGCAGAGGCACCATCAGATAAGGCAGATGATGTGCCTGCTGTGACTGTGCCATTGACCGGATCAAATACTGGCCTAAGGGCCGCCATAGATCCAGCCGTAGAGTCTGGACGGATCGTTTCATCTGCACGGATAGACTTTAAGATTCCGTCTGCGTCATGGCCTTGTGTGGCGACAATTTCAGTGGCCCAGCGGCCTTCGAGTGTTGCTTGGTGCGCTCGTTGGTGTGAGCGTGCGCCAAAGGCATCTTGCATTTCACGGGTGATTCCATTTTGACGGCCTAACAACTCTGCTGTCATACCCATACTGCCTGATGCTTTGGCGGTATGTTTAGCAATACCTGGGTGAAAGTCTAAATTGAAATCCATTGGCACATGGCCCATATGTTCAACGCCACCAATCATATACACGTCACCACGCCCAGACATAATGCCGCTGGTGGCATCATGTAAGGCTTGCATAGATGAACCACATAAACGATTTACTGTGACTGCACCTGTTGAGCGAGGGATATTCGTTAATAATTGTGCGTTACGGGCAATATTGAAACCTTGTTCTTTGGTTTGTTGAACACAACCCCAGATGATGTCTTCTATATCATTAGGATCAAGGTTCGGATTACGTTCAACCAATTTTGACATTAAATGTGCAGATAAGGTTTCTGCGCGCACGTTGCGAAAAATACCACCTTTAGAGCGACCCATAGGTGTGCGTATACAATCGACTACTACGACTTCTTTCATGATCTTCTCCTGAATAAATATAACAAAGACTACGCAAAATATGATTTGTTGGATGCGGCCATTTCACGGACACCATCAGAAATCTGATAAACCGGACCTAAATCAGCATATTTATCGGCTAATGTTACAAAGTTGGCTAAGCCCATCGTTTCGATAAAGCGGAATATTCCACCTTTAAAGGGAGGAAAGCCTAAGCCATAAAGCAATGCCATATCGGCTTCAGCCGCACTGGCAACAATGCCTTCTTCAAGACAACGAATGGCCTCATTGGCCATGGGGATCATCACTCTTGCAATAATGTCGTCTTTATCGAAGTCACGTTTGGCGGCGCAATGTGGAGCGAACAATTCGTAAGCTTCTGGCGCAGGTACTTTAGCTGGGCGGCCACGTTTGTCTAAGCTGAAGTTATAAAAACCTTTGGCATTTTTCTGACCTAAGCGATTTGCTTTATATAATAAGGTCACCGGGTCGTTAGCAATTTTCTGCATACGCTCTGGAATACCATCAGCCATGACGCTAGATGCATGGTCAGACGTATCCATTCCTACCACATCAAGAAGATAAGCAGGGCCCATAGGCCAGCCAAAGACTTTCTCCATGACTTTATCAACGGCAACAAAGTCGGCGCCGTCCATAATCAACCTGCTGAAACCAGCGAAGTAAGGAAACAATACACGGTTAACTAAAAAGCCTGGGCAATCGTTGACCACTATAGGGGTTTTGCCCATTTTTAAGGTGGCTGCAACAACAGCTGAAATGGTATCTTCAGAGGTGCTTTCACCACGAATAATTTCAACAAGGGGCATTTTGTGCACGGGGTTAAAAAAGTGCATGCCACAGAAGCGTTCTGGTTTTTTCAGGCTTTTGGCTAAATGGTTAATAGAAATAGTAGAAGTGTTAGAACAGATAATCGCGTCATCAGATACATGCTGTTCTGTTTCCGCCAACACTATGCCTTTCACCTTAGGGTTTTCGACGACCGCTTCAATCACTAAATCGACGTCTTTAATGGCCGAATATTCTAATGTAGGCACAATGCTATTCAGCGTCGATGCCATTGTGGCTGCGTCGACTTTACCGCGCTGCATGCCTTTACCTAAAATAGTCGCCGCTTCTTTCAAACCCAAGTCTAATGCAGCTTGGTTTATATCTTTCAATATAACAGGCGTGCCTTTCACCGCAGACTGGTACGCGATACCGCCACCCATGATCCCTGCACCTAAGACGGCTGTTTGTTTGATTATCTTTTTAGCGGCTTTGGCTTGTTTTTTACCTTTACCTTTAACCAACTGATCAGCTAAAAATATACCCACTTGGGCTTTTGCTGCGTCGGTTTTCGCTAATGTAGCAAACCCTTGATTTTCTAATTTAAGGGCCCCATCCCTATCAAGGCCAGCGGCTTTTGATACGGTCTCTACCATCATATGAGGCGCGGGGTAATGTTTGCCAGCTTGTGCGAAAACCATGGCTTTTGCAGTGGAGAAG
>Ga0307489_10003237_pt1 | contig 10833 bp, 21 predicted proteins | sample SB12metaG_FD_202247 | JGI IMG/M metagenome (GOLD analysis project Ga0307489, IMG submission 202247) | Sea-ice brine microbial communities from Beaufort Sea near Barrow, Alaska, United States - SB 1.2 | ecosystem: Environmental > Aquatic > Marine > Coastal | place: USA: Alaska | collected...
ATCGAACATAAATGGTTAATCGATAGGAATATCGATATGGATTATGGGTTATCGATAATCGATATGATTATCTACCCTATCGATATGGTCATCCTGGATCTCGACATGGGATATGGGCATATGATATGGGAGATGACAGGATTGATACGGTCATCTCCCATATCGATATGGGATATCTTGTCACTCTGGGGCCCTCGCTCCGGGATTGCGTGGTACACAACCCGGCTGCGAAGCAAGGTGCGGGGGTTCTGATCAACGACGGCAGCGTGACGATGCTGAGGTGCAAAGTGTCGCATTGTGACGACGGCGTGCTCTGCAGCAAAGGCAAGCTCTTCTTGGTAGGGTCTAGTGCCTTGTCTGTCGGGCCCATACTGTGGGTAGTACCTCGAACTGCATATTATTTGGCCCGTTTGGCCACTGGGCAAAAGTCAATTGCGTATTTTGGTATGATAATTTATCAAATAGATCACTCACCTCAGCTTACTGACTAATTGACGAGGCACCACCTCGTAGCTGAAAATGCTAAAAACATCACAGGATGGAATTCAACAGAAGAAACGAGGGCTTAAATAAAATGAGTGTAGAATGACATTTTGCGCATTTTCTGCTAGGCCCTACGCCTTGGACAGATGCGTGATTGAGACGTGCCGCGAGGACGGCATTTTCTCCCACGTCCCCTTCACGGTGCGAGATACCACCATACGCGACGTCGGCAGGGGCTTACACTCGTCCAGTTTTCAGCTCAACCTGAGCTGTTTCTCACACAGAATATACCCTGAACACCCTAATACTCCTGAACACCCCCTAAATACCCCCTGAACAACCCCTGGATGTACCCCTCATCTAACAGAAAGCGCTTACGTTGAGCCGAAAAGTGGTCGAGTGTAAGCCCCTGAACGTCGGGCGCAACGGCATCAAGCACCGCGGCGGCGGCGTCAACCGCGAGGGCAAAAACGACATTCAGGGTTCGCCTTGGGACTGGGGCGTGATGGGACCGTGAGAGCGAGACAGACGCTTCCGTGTGAACAAGGAGACACCAGGCTGTCGCCCTGCCCCCCCTGTGAGAGACGCTTCCGCTTGAGCAAGGAGACATCAGGCTTTCGCCTTGGCCCTCGTGAACTAGATGCGGCACTTGAAACGGGTGGCTATAAAGCGGATAAAGCGGAGGTGTGGGGTCTCGCCACCGCTCAGCATCCAACCAGGGCGTGACGTCGGCTGATCGACAAGTGTTAGTAGTTAGATGTGTTTGGCTACTTTAGAGATTAGTGAAACAACGCACACACCCTCTTCATCGCAATCTCCGCGAGCGATTTCGATTGAGAGTGTTCTGTTTCCGGTGGCCTCAAGCTGCCGTTCTACATGGGGCATTCGTGCACCTCGGCAGAACTTTTGTGACACGGAAGTGCACTGGTACACCACTTCAACTGCTGACAGGACGAGTATTGACTACTCGAGGCGCACCCTACCGGGGACTTCCGCCGCTGCCAGAATAATACACATGCGGGTGTTGCAAGTACTGCGGGCGAGTGCTGACGATGATGTGGATTCTTACAATAGCTCTAGTCATCTAGCTCAACTCCTCGATATTTATTTGCGCAGAGCTCTGCTGGACTACTTGCATGTCATACTCGGTCTAATGCTTCTAATACGTGTAAATGATGGAACAATATTCGTACTTGTGTGTTTGTGCAGTGAATGTGAGTTCCTTCGGACGCCACGCTGCATACTCCCCCTCGCTTGACCCCAAACCCATTTAAAAAGCAACCCGAGAACAAAGGTAAAATAAATCATCCTCCTCCGCATTCAATCAATCTGGCATCCCCGTGGCGCCCTCGTGTGCCCATCTGTCAACTCCGGTAGCCGCGCACATGCGTCCAGCTGTGTGGTCCTCAAGTTGGTGTCTGGTCCAGAACAATTGCGTGTCATCCACCCTGGTGACCGCGTTCATCTCTCCGGCCGTCACGGGGGCAAGGCGGAAGCCTGGTGCCTCCTCATACACCCTGACGCGCCTCTCTCTCTATTCGGCCGTCAACTCTCGCGACGGTGTTCATCTCCGTCGCCAACGACCATCCACGTCCGTCACTGCGCTTGTCGCCGCGGCCGCCGACCAGGGGCCTACATTCGCTCACGCTAGAGCTCAACTTGAGCAACCCCAGGACACATTCATGAGTTAAGTTGGGATATACGGTGAACAGAGGAGCTCAAGTTGAGCTGAAATGGGAACGAGTGCAAGCCCCTGCCGACGACCCGCCGCTGCAGCTCGCCGTGCACCTACGCCGCCCTGCCCACGACGTGCCCGGCGAACTGCGTGAGTATCTTGGTGTAGAGGCGCAAGTTGAATTTGAAAGCAAAGTTTGAAAGCGGTCCATCATATTTGAGTTTCAAGCGCTTGGTTCCAGCCGCTTTCAACTTGGGTTTGATCGGGGGATTCTGCACCGCCCTATCTTGGTCAGGATGTCGCGCTTGAGCGGCTTCTGCACGAACTCATCGAAGCCGAGCTCCTTGTTGTAGAGGGCAGAAGTCGAAATAGACAGCAAAACTCGAAAGCACTTCATCAAAATTTCGAATCGAGCACTGACACGTGACACCAGGCGCTTTCAACACGGCGTTGCAGCCCTCTGAACTTGCGAAGGCCAAAACAAGGGGGTTTCAGGATCCGAGCAACGTTTTGGGTGGATTAGCGGCACGGCGGGGGCCGAGTCGGATTGGCGTAAATCGTATGGGCAAAATGACCGTTCAATATGAACCCTAGCCCATGAATAACCCTAAAACCCAAAAACAGAGTACGTCATATCAGCAAAATGACCCAAAAAGCTGCGTGCCCTACCCGACAGCGCTCGCGCACGTCGGAGCCCGTCTCCGCGGTGAGCGCCACGATGGGCGTCGTGTACTTCATCTCCTGCTTCAGCACCCGCGTCCAGGGACTCATGGATAGTGCCCACCACGTCATGTGATTCCATTTTACAAAAGAAACGAGGGTTCACAATGTGTTTAATCACGTGGCGAGCACTATCCATTGGTTAGTAAAATGGTATCCTACGACGTGGCGAGCACCATCCGTCAGCAGAGTGACATGAGATGTAGAACATCGATTTCGGATACGGTACATCGATATGGTTATCTACCATATCGATATCCAGGATTATGGGATATGGGCTAATGATACGGGAGATGACAGTATCGATATGGTCATCCTCCGTATCGATATGGGATATCTTGTCACTCTGTCCATGAGTCCCCTACCCGCGTGGCCTCGAAGCCGTCCATCACCGGCATGCGCAGATCCATGAGGACGAGCGAGTACGGCCGGTCGGACGTTAGCGAGGTCTTCACCGCCGCCACCGCCTGCGCGCCGTCCTCCGCGATGTCCACCGTGCACTTCATCTTGGTCAGCGTCAGCCGCAACACCTTCCCGTAGGGTCTGATGGTAAGTGCTCGCCAAGCCGTCAAACACATTCTGAAACCTCGTTTCTTGAGTTGAAACCAGTGCAAGCACCACCGTTAATGCTTATAGCTCGCGACGTCATTGGCTGACAGGCTGACTGCTCCCGTAGTGTACCGGGTACGATCCGTATTTTTGCTCTTGATTGCTGCGTTCTGATTGGTCGAACAGCTTAGATTCAATCCCCGACCCGACATTGAGTTTAAATGGCATTCTATGACGTGGCGAGCACTATCCATCATCCCCTACCTTCCAGCACATGGCGGTGTCCTCCACCACCAGCACGTGCGGCGGCTCCATGGCCGCCAGCCCGCAGGCCGCCACGGAGCTGGCGCTGATCACCTTGGATCAGGGGCTTACACTCGTCCACTTTTCAGCGCAACTTGAGCCGTTTCTGACATGAAACACACCCTAGGTACTCCGTAACACCCCCGAACACCTCCTTAAACACCCCCTAAAAAAACGCTAAATGCACCCCCTATCCCACAGAAAGCGCTTACGTTGAGCCGAAAAGTGGACGAGTGTAAGCCCCTGCCTTGGACTCGTGGACGAGGGGCAGGAAGGTGGCCACCGCGAGGCGAGGGGCGGGGGCGGGGGGGCGGGGCGCCGCCGGCAGCGCCTCCAGCCAGGGGCTTACACTTGTCCACTTTTCAGCTCAACATGAGCACTTTTTGTCCCATGTGTTGCTGTTGGGGTGCTTTGCTGGTTTCAGTGACAGAAATGGCTCAGGTTGAGCAAAGATGTGGACGCGTGTAAGCCACTGCCTCCAGCAGGGCGGAGCATACGATGTCCTGCTGCTTGGCGGCGCCGGGCGCATGCTGCTGGGCGGCATCGCTGCCGGCATCGGACGGGCGGCGATCGGAGGTCAACGACGCGCGGGAGGTCAGGGACGCGCGGGGCGAGCCCATCTGGTCGGACGACTGGCTCTGGATGGTGTCCCAGTTGTCGCTCGCCGCGTCGTCCGCGGTGACGACCGCGAAGGAGGGACAGGACCACAGCAGGGTAGACACTCGAGGTGACGCCTCCGAATGTCACGCGCATTCAAGCATTCGGTCAGACATGCCGACGACGTCCGCCTCCCGCGTGCAGAGTGACAAGATATGATCGGGAGATGGATATGGGGAATCAATATGGGAGATCGGACATCAATGAGATATCGATAGGGACATCGATAAGGGATATGTGTTATCGATATGGGATATGGTATATCAAAATGGTCAACAACCAGATCGATATGATCATCGTGGATATCGATATGGGATATGGGCTAATGATATGGGAGATGATATTATCGATATGGTCATCTCCCACATCGATATAGGATAACTTGTCACTCTGCTCCCTGGAGCACAACCCCACCGTGCGCTGCATGGCCATCTCTGGGATCTCGTCGTACTTGCGGCGCTTGCCCGCGCTCAGGGGCTTATACTCGTCCACTTTCCGGCTCAACGTAAGTACGTTTTCTTGGATACGTTGGGAGCATGATTTTCCCCAAGTCTATTAGACAGGAGGACACGGGGAGGTGTGACCAAAAGGGCTTAAGTTGAGCTGGAAAGTGGAGGAGTGTAAGCCCCTGCCTGCGGTGCCCTCGGCGGCGCCGGGCAGCGAGAAGTAGAACATGGTGTTGCCGGGCTCGGGGCAGGGGCTTACACTCGTCCACTTTTCAGCTCAACCTGAGCCGTTTCTGACACAAAATACACCCTAAACACCCACTGATACCCCCTAACACCTCCTAAACACCCCCGAAACAACCCCTGACTACGCCCCCTATCTCACAGACAGCGCTTACGTTGAGCTGAAAAGTGAATGAGTGTAAGCCCCTGGCGGTTCCTCACCTCGGAGGTGTAGCACAGCTCGCCGCCCAGGGCGTTCACGATGTTGTAGCTCAGCGGCGCAGGTTGAATTTGAGAGCAGAGCTTGAAAGCGCTTTATCATAATTTAGCTTCAAACGCTGAAACCAGGCGCGGTCAACCCGAGGACTACCTGGGGTCAACTTGCTACGCCCTACCACGCCCATGCTGGACCTAGCGTCGGACAGATCGCCGGCCTCCACCTGCTGGTCGCGCACCTTCTCCAGGTCCGCCAGGAACTGCTTCCCCACGGTGTAGCGGCGCAACTTGAAATTGAAAGCTAATTTGAAAGCGGTTCATCATATTGTAGCTTCAAGCGCTGAAACCATAAGCGCTTTCAACACGGGTTTTGATACTGTCAACCTGCACCGCCCCACCGCGGACAGCCGTGGTTCCAGTTTGGCGGCCCTTCCCGATTGCGACCCTTCGCGCAGTGACTCTGCCCCATCCGCCATGGAGTCGTCGACGGAGCCCCTCCGGCCGGACAAGTCGACGGTAGTCCTGCTGGAGTCGAGGGAGGCCCTCAGGCAGGGGCTTACACTCGTCCACTTTCTCAGCTGAACCTGAGCCGTTTCTGACACAATAACACCCCCACACAACCCCAGACACCACGTGAACCCCCCCTGATCAACCCCTACGCGCCTCATAATAAGCGCTTACGTTGAGCCCTGAAGTGAACGAGTGTAAGCCCCTGCCCTCCGGTCGATGTCGACAGAGGCCTTCTGGCTGGAGAGGTCGAGGGAGGTCCTGGTTGAGTTTTGGCGCGACTTCGGCCTTATATGCCGCGGCTTCCTGCCCTCCGGCGGCGCCACGGGGACGGGGGGCTGGTGGTACGTGCTGAAGATCCCGTCGGGAGCCCCCACGCGGTTGACGCCCAGGCCGGTGTGTGGCGGCGCAAGTTGAAATTAAAAGCACACGATGAAAGCAATTTATGAGATTACAGTTTCAAGCACTGAAACCGCAGGCGCTTTCAACACGAGGTTTCACACTGTCAACCTGCATCGCCCTACCGGTGTCAGCGACGACGAACATGCAGCGCGGTGCGCCGTCAGGGTACACGTCGTGCGTCACGGTCAGGTGCACGCTGCCGTGGCGTAGGGCATGCCGGTGTAGGGTGTATTAGGGGAATATCAGGGATGTGTTAGGGATGTATTAGGGGTATATTAGGGATGTATTAGGGGTGTATTAGGGGTGTATTAGGGGTGTATCACGGGTGTATTAAGGGTATATCAGGGGTGTGTCAGGGGTGTATTAGGGGTGTGTTACGGATGCATTAGGGGTGTATTGGGGGTGTATTAGGGGTGTATGAGGGGTGTATGAGGGGTGTATGAGGGGTGTACCCACCCTGCCGTGATGCGTCCACGCCGCGGCGTTGCGCAGCAGGTGGTCCAGCACCAGAGCCTTACACTCCTCCACGTTTAGGCTTACCCTGAGCACATTTTGTGGGATACGGTAGACGGTTTCAGTCACTCAGTGACAAAAACGAAACGGCTCAAGTTGAGGTGAGTGGAGGAGTGGGCAGCCCTGCCCAGCACTCAGTGACTTAAGCGAAACGGCTCAAGTTGAGGTGAGTAGAGGGGTGTGCGGCCCTGCCCAGCACGCGGCGCAGCTGCTTCGGGTCGGTCGGCACCGACGCCTTGCCCGCGCCCAGCTCCATGACCAGGGGCTTACACTCGTCCACTTTCCGGCTCAACGTTAGCGCTTTCTGTGGAATAAGGGTTGCATTTAGGGGTTGTTCGGCGGTAGTTTAGGGGGTGATTACGGGGTGTCAGGGTGTGATATGGGGTGTTCAGGGTGTATTTAGTGTCACAAACGGCTCAGGTTGAGCTGAGAAGTAGACAGGTGTAAGCCCCTGCCCATGACGCACTCCACGCCGCCGCGGCACTGCAGCGCGCACTCCGTCAGCCAGGGGCTTACACTCGTCCACTTTTCAGCTCAACCTGAGCCGTTTCTGACACAAAAACACCCTAAACAACCCCTGATATCCCCCCAGACGCCTCCTAAAATCCCCTCCAAATCCCCTGAATGCACCCCCTATACCAGAGAATACGCTTACGTCGAGCTCAAAAGTGGACGAGTGTAAGCCCCTGCCGCCAACGCGCCGCGGCAGACGGCCAGCAGGTCCACGTCGCCCGCCACGGTGCAGCGGCGCAAGTTGAGATCGAAAGCAAAGGTTGAAAGCGGTTAATCACATTTAAGCTTCAAACGCTGAAACCAAGCGCGTTCAATCCGGGGTCAAGATGCACCGCCCCACCACGGGCTGGAAGGCCGCGCCCTGCTCGAACCGCTGCATGTCGCTCACGTCGTCCACTTTTCAGGGCCTGGCGGGTGTGACTCGCCACGTCACGGGGTGGCGTTTGACTCGAGAGACGAGGGGTCAAAGTGCGTGTGACGACATGGCGAGCAATATCCGCTAGTGAGTAGGGCCTCAGTCAATCATCCCCCTCATGGGGTGCCGTTTGACTCAAGAGTCGATGGTGTTTGTGCGTTTGACGACGTTGCGGTCAACATCCGCCAGGCCCTAAGTCAATCATCCCCCTCATAGGGTGCCGTTTGACTCAAGAGACGAGGATGCAAAATGCGTTTGACGACGTGGCGGGTAATATCCGCTGGGCCCTCAGTCAATCAACGCCCTCATACGGTGCCGTTTGACTCAAGAAACGAGGGTTCATAGTGCGTGTGACGACGCGGCGGACAACATCCACGAGGCCCTCAGTCAATCATCCCCTTCATAAGGTAGTGCCGTTGACTCAAGAGACGAGGGTTCAAAGTCTGTCTGACGACGTGGCGGGCAACATCCGGCTGGCCCTATGTCAATCATCCCTCATAGGGTGCCATTTTACCCCAGAGACGAGGGTTCAGAGTGCGTGTGACAACGTGGCGGGCAATATCCGCTAGGCCCTCAGTCAATCATCCCTCATTGGGTGCCAGTTGACTCAAGAGACAAGGGTTCAGATTGCGTGTGACGACGTGGCGGGTAACAATCCGGCAGGCCCGACCAGCGTGCGCGTGATCTCCTGCAGTTGGCGCTCCACGGTGTAGCGGCGCACGTCGAAATTGAAAGCAAAACTTGAACGCGGTGCATCATAATTTAGTTTCAAGCGCTTAGTTCCAGGCGCTTTCAACGTGGTATTGATAGGGTCAACCTGCACTACCCTACCATAGTGCCCAGCAGCCCTGCGCTGGTGGTGATGGCAGCCAGGGTTTAGTGGTGCGAGTTGAAATTAAAAGCAGAAATTGAACGCAGTTGTTACATTTCCAGTTTCAGGCACTGGAACTGAGGAACCAGGCAGTTTCAACACGGGCTGAGCTGGTTTCAACCTGCACCGCCTCACCAGGGCAGGGTGCGGCCCGCCCGCCGCGAAGGGGGAGGACTCGTCCGGCAGCGCCAGCTTGGCCTCCTCCAGCCACGGGCTTACACTCATCCACTTTTCGGCTCAACGTAAGCGCGTTCTGTGGGATAGGGGGTGCATTTAGGGGTTGTTTGGGGGGTGTTTGGGAGGGTTTAGGGGGTATTAGGGGCCATTAGGGGGTGTTTGGGGTGCATGGTTGTGTCAGAAACGGCTCAGGTTGAGCTGAGAAGTGGACGAGTGTAAGCCCCTGCCTCCAGCCTCTCGCCCGCCTCCTCCGCGTAGCAGCGCAAGTTGATATTGAAAGCAAAACTTGAAAGCAGACTGGCGTATTTACAGTTTCAAGCGCAGAAGTCAGGCGCGGTCAACCCAGGCTCAACCTGCACCGCCTTACCTCCAGCACGCCCATCATGACGTTGCAGGGGGTGCGCACGAAGTGCAGCGTGTTGGACGCCAAGCAGGGTCCACACCCGTCAGCGGCTGCACGCGGTGAGATGGCCCCTTCGCCCGTTGACGTGACATGCAGGCATTACTCCATTACAGTGAGACAAGCCGATCGCAATGGCGTACCCCGAGCGTGCACGGCAAGCAGAGAGGGAGCAGTGCGGCCCAACCATGAAGTTGTCCAGCAGCGTGAGGCTGCGCTCCATCTCGGTGAGGACGGCGTCGGCGCGCGCCTCGCGCACGCGGCGCCCCGTGTCGAGGGCCTGGCGGATTATGCTCGCCAAGTCATCGTGCATATGTAAGACCCTCGTTTCTTAATTTAAACTGCAGCCTATGACGTGGCGAGCACAATCCGCGAGGCCCTACCCGTGTCGTCGCGGATGAAGCACCGCGTGTAGTTGAAGCTGCCGTCCACCTTGTAGTTGACGTTGCTGTCGATGAGCAGCGGCACGATCTTGCCGTCCTTGCGGCGGAAGCGCACGGGCACGTCCTTGATGATGTTGCCGGAGCCCAGCGTCTTGAAGATCTCTAGCACCAGCTCCTCCTCGTCCGGACAGAACTTCATCACCGGCTGCCCGATGTACCAACCCCAGGGCCCCAAGTGCACGTGCATTAAATTAAAATTAAATTTAAACCAAATTAATTATGCGTCGGCTAAGCGCCTCTCGCGTGGCGAGCACTTGTTGCTAGATGGTAAGTCCAGGCTATAATAATGTACCAAATCCAGGGCCCCAACAACTGCTCGTACATAACGCTTCTCACATGGGTGGAACCACAACCACTCACGTCGTACAGCGCCGGCCCACCTCTGGTTGGTGCGAGTCATGGATGGTGGTCAGGTGCAACCACCCGCATCGGCCCGGGCCCAGCGCCTGAGCCCACCCGTGTAGACCCGCCTATGTTTGGTGCCAGTCATGCTGACGCCTGGGGAAAGTGATGTGGATAAGACATAGGCCTGAGACCAAGCTAGCTTAGCTGGCTCAGCGAGTGTCTATACCACGTGGACCAGGCACACACCAACACACGCAGAGCGCCCCCGCCGCCCCCGCGCTCTGAACCCCCCCTTGCGCCCCTAGCCCCCCCCGGCCCCGCGCCCCTACCTCCTCCGCGGTGTACCCCAGCACGTCGAGCTCCGTCTGGTTGGCCCACAGGATGATGCCCTCGCCGCTCACCAGGGGCTTACACTCGTCCACGTTTCGGCTCAACGTAAGCACCCTCCGTGGGATACGCTGCGTGGTTTCTGTGTTCCATTATGGGAGAAGGAGCAGCACGCTTGATCATACCGGAGTTGCGGACTGGTATTCCAAGCGTCTCCACGCAACCGCTTAGCAAAGACTAACGGCAATATGAGTGGCCCGTTCCCGGCGTCCTACTGTGGGGTGGATGGGCGCCAATCATTGACGATTGGGTGCGGACTGGCGCCGACGACACCGATGACAGCAAGGTCTCAGGTTGAGGTGAGAGGTGGGGAAGTGTCTTGTCTCTGCCGCTGAGCCAGTGCAGGGCGATGGGCGCGTGCTGGAAGAAGTCCACCCGCGCGCAGGGCCGCGCGCGCGTCTCCTGATGTCCCTGTCGCCTTCATGCCAGTATATAAGTCGTCCTCTTCTCTCCCTTTTCGAGACGCATCGCAGTAGGGGGACTCGCGCTGGCCCAGCCGGTGCGACAGCACGTCGTCACCGCTGCTGCCGCCGATGGATGGTGCAGATGTGGCCGCCGCGGCGGCGGTGGCGGCGTCACCCGCATCCCC
>Ga0307489_10003238_pt1 | contig 10833 bp, 9 predicted proteins | sample SB12metaG_FD_202247 | JGI IMG/M metagenome (GOLD analysis project Ga0307489, IMG submission 202247) | Sea-ice brine microbial communities from Beaufort Sea near Barrow, Alaska, United States - SB 1.2 | ecosystem: Environmental > Aquatic > Marine > Coastal | place: USA: Alaska | collected 2017-05-06
TGAGCAACCAACGCGTGAGCTTATGACAAAAGATGTCGCGGCTTACATGAGGTATTACAACCTTGAAAGGCTGCATACTAAGAACGGTGATCAGTCACCTATTAACTATGAAAGTTCTCTGAAGAAAGTGTCCGGTTAGAGTTGACCAGAACAGACCCCTTTAACTTTTTTTTCAGGACTACGCTTACAAAGCGGTAGACGACTGGCAGCGAGTAAGTGATGATTTGAATACCAATCATAGTCATTTGCATGGTGAGGTCAGCCTGTTTGGATCGGTAACGGCGAGCTATGGCCTATTGACACAAATATTATCGAAAATGTGTGAAACCTGCCCTGGAATCGAACTTAAACTACGCACGGGCGATCATGCCGATGGCGTTGAGTGTGTACTAGCAGGACAAGATGACAGTGCGATTATTTCAACGTTGGAAATCTTACCGGATAAACTCGCCTTCCTGTCACTTCGAACCACATCCCTTCGATTAATAGGCCCAAAAACTCCGAGTGCATTAAGCCAGCAGATTGACCAGATCATTATTGAGAGCATTGAACCCAATTGGGCAGGAATACCGATGGTGTTGGCTGAGCGAGGCCTCGGGCGCGAACAATTGTTGACATGTTTTAAAGAGATGGGCACAAAACCTAATATCTATGCTCAAGTTGCAGGCCATGGAGCCATAGTGTCAATGGTCAGCTTAGGCTTTGGCGTTTCGGTAGTACCAGAGTTGGTAATCGAACATAGTCCAAAGCAAGACGCCGTACGGGTTTTACCGTGGCTGACGAACCTTCAACCATTTACCTTGAGCTTGTGAGCGTTAAAGGCACCCCTCAAAGAGCCATTACTGAAAGCTTTATGGGATTTTGTACAACAGACCCATCAGCAAGACTTGTAAGGCGCAACAAGCATAAACTACAAACTAAGCCATTGGAGGTACGAACTCGAGTTGTGGCTAAAGTATGGAAGAGATCGGTATAGGCTCCGAGCCCAAGAGATGACAGCATTTTAGCTGTTGGTGTAAGCCTGGCAGCCACCAGTTGCGGGTGAGATCATCCAGCCTTGAGTACTACCCAAAAACTATAAGCTACTTACTCTGTTCTGCCAGTACGTCAGCTAGACGACCGCCCAAAATTGCGCTGATATTGAAGTTCAATCGGGCCGCTATATAGGGGAAAAACTTCAGATCATTCTGCATTCGCTTATAATCAAAGTGCAAAGCTGTCAGCGTTGTTGTCGCTGTAACATCCGCTGTGCGTTCAACTGCGCGGATATACCCGAATTCACCAATAATCTGACCTGGCGTTAAATGCGCCAAAACTCGTTCTACATCACCGTCTCGACGAACCACGTTAGCCTCACCATCGAGAATCATATACATACTGCGCCCCATAGTATTCTGCTCCAGTAGCTTCTCGCCCGACGAGAACTCACGAATCTCAGAAATCAGAATTGCTTTGCGTCTTTGATAGCGCGTCATGTCTTTAAACAATGGGCACATATCCAATACACTCTCATCGACCTGCATAGAGATAATTTGATACAGGCCCACCAGGCGAACTCTAGCCATTACGATCGGCGTAATCAGCAAATTAGCGAAAATAGAGATCAGCATGGTTGCAGCTGCAAGCGCACCGAATTGTGCAACGACTGTAAAGTTAGAAAAAAGCAGTATGCCAAAACCTAAGGAAAGTGCCACGCTTGACACAATAAGTGGCGTAGCGATTTCGTTTAATGCCTGATTGACCGCTGTTTTGTAGTCTGAGGTTGAACGGTATAGCTCGTTATATCGTGCTAACAAGTGAATGGTGCCATCTATCGCAATACCGACTGCAATCACTGCCACCATGGCCGTTCCTGGATTTAACGGTATGCGCAAAAATCCCATAATACCGAACATCAGTATGATGGGAATCAACGAAGGTATCATCGCGATCGCACCACCTTTCAAAGATGTAAACATGATTGACATCAAGATAAAAACCAACGCTAGCAATAAACCTAGCGCCTTGACCTGAGAAAACATCAGATCTTCCGCAGCCTTATTCACCATCAGGTTTTTACCTATGATATTGCTTTCAAAATCGGGGCCAGCAATCTGTTTTACTGCGTCATCCAATTCTTGAACGTATCTATTTAGCGTATTCGAGTCATTAATGTTGTGCCGAACCACAATATTTGCCCTGCTATAATCATGGCTGACATAGTTCTCAATTTCACTGCGATGGAAGAATAATAAATATTGCGCTGCCATTTTTCGGGACTTTGGCAGGCTTAGTTGTGAAAACTGTCCCTGGAATTCGCGATTAACGTACTTAAGATGATCAGCTAGTGACAAACTGTTATCGAATACTTTCTGTTTGCGCAAAAAACCTTGAATTTTTGCTAGTTTGAGCAAATTGTCTGGCTCTAGAAATGCTTTGTCGGTCGAAGATTCAAGGGCAATGAAAAACACTTTAATGCCGGATAGTTCCTCATGAATCAGTTGGGCTTCCTGCACCAGTGGTCGATCCTTATGGAAGTAAGACAACGGATCATTCGTTACGTATAGGTGCGATGCCTGATAGGCAAAGAAAACACATAAGATCGTCGTTAAACTTAATGTGTAGATGGGAAACCGATCCTGTGATATGCGAAACACAGTTACAATTTTACCGGCTAGGTTATTTTTGTAGATTGCCTCGCGCTTGGGTTCACTGGAATAGTTTTTTGGACCGAACTGCGCTAAAAGGAATGGGACAACCAGAACAGTAATAACACCATTAGCGAGAATTGCGAATGTTGATGCTATGGCAAAGTCCTGAATTAAGCTGATTGAGCTAAACAAGTTGGCACCAAAACCAAGGGCTGTCGTTATCACCGTCAGTACAAGGGGCAGCCCTGTATGAACTGCCATATAGCGAATTGCACGTTCTCGTGGAGGTTCTTCAGCTACCGCTAGATCTGATTTTTCACCCAGCGCAAGGCCACGAAAAAATGCCGCCATGATGTGTGTATCCTCAGTTGAACCAATGACGATGATCAAACAAGGGATCATCGCGCTCAATATGTTTAACGGAATTCCGATCCAACCCAATAAACCAAAAGTCCACAAGACCGTCAGTGTGGAAGTAATAATCGGTACCGCAGCTGCAAGGGTGCTGCGCATAAAAAATAGGATTGAGGCGATTAGGACAAACGCTGATAAGGGACCTAATACCTTAAAATCCTGGACCAAACTGGTACGTAATTCTGCATTCACCCGTGGTGGCCCGACCTGGAATAGACGGTCAAAATCGCCGCTGTGATCATTTATGGCTTTGTTGATGTTTAGGTAAACCTGCTCGTCAAAGTCTTGCTCGTCTTCACCACTCTCAATCGTTAGGATTATCGCAGTCACGCGGCCGTTTTTCGAAAACAGGTTGTTCACATATAGCGGGTTATCCAGGGCCCGACTTTTCGCAGCCATCACTTCATCCGAATTTATTGGCGCTCTTGCCATCACCGCTTCAGTTTTAACAGTGGTTTTGCCACCAGCTATCTGCCCCCTAATGGTACGCAGGTTAAATAGACTGTCGACGCGAGTAACATGATTAATATGTTTCATTTGAGTGTGCAAAGATTGCAGTGACTTAAGCTTCCCGGTGCTCCAAAGTGCTTTGTCTTCTATATAGATAATGGTCTTATTGTCAGAACCGAATTCACTCATGTTACGTTGGTAGATCGCTCGGGCTGGATCGTCATTTGGAATGAGGCTATCAAAACTCGTGTCGATCTCGAGTCGCGTCAACCCAAAACTTGCCATCACAGTGATTAAAGCGATAATCGTGATCACTGTGAGGCGATAACGAACCCCTAGGAGATAAATGGCAGTGATCATTCTTCAGTCTCTCCAGAGAGTTCCACTTCGGCGGCGTCATCCAGCAGGTCGTAGTCGATCAAACCTTCCACACGAGAATTAGAGTATAGGTGCTCCGCCGTAAACACCTCAACAGGAACGTATTCCTTTGAAAATATTCGTCGATCGATCTTGATCAATGTCTTATGGTCATTTTGCATATTTTCCATCAGTAACATGTTCGCACGCCACATATCGCCCAGTACTCGAGTCATATCGTGAGAGCTCAGGCGCTTGCTGACTCTACCTAGATCATCAAAATAGTCTGTGCGAGTCAGGTAGAGAATTTCCTGGGAGATATAGTGTCGACGTAACGCGGTTTGACTTGGCTCAGCCTGCTTATCAAATACATCTATCACTGAATACATTTTGTAATTGATAAGTTCGTCACGTCTGCGCTGGTAGTCATAGTCCTCAAGGCGCTCGCCCGTAAGGTTTTCTATAGAAAAGTCTGTGCCTAAAAAATTGGTGTCACTCAAGTCGCCAGAACTCTCAATCATACTCTCGCCTAAAGCGGGCAAGTAGATTGCTTGTCGCGTGTCGCCATTAGCATTGCGCTCGGCGAGTACTGCTACGCCCTTCACCTCTTCTGGCGATTCAAACAGTAATAAAAATCTTTGGAATAAGATGGGGTCTATACGTGAATAGAGCTTTACCTTTCTTATTTTTCGATTGCCGTCTCGATCAATCAGCACTAGGGACTGCTCTTCATAGACGTAAGGATACTGCTGGTGAGTGTCATACACCTGCTGCATCAGAACTCTGCCGGACGCCTCAGAAAACTGAAAGTCTGCTGCGCTGGCGAAAATAGCTGTCAGTAACAAAAATGTCACGACAGACATCTTAGTCAGCATGTTGTGCTTCCTGTTGTTGAAGGTTGATCGCTATATCTAGGCACAGCTCTGCGTAAAGTGCCTGTAGATCAGCGATCATTTCGCTATATTGGTTACTGGTGTCTCGGTTTATGGAAGAGGTAAATTGCCGGGTTGTTAAATGCTCACTGGCACCATCACTTATCTGATATCTTGCTGCTAGCTGTGTTCTGCCGTCAGCCGTTTGCTCGAAAGCCTCAATACTCACTCGCAATACATAGTCGGGCTTAGCAAATGATCGATTGATAGCAGTGCCCACATCAGGAGTGCCCAGTAGTATGGCTAGGTTTCGAGTCATGGTGCGATAAAGATTTTTTCGTAAATTTTCGCCCCATTGCTGATTGTTAGAAAAAGTCAACCTGTTGGCACCTTCTCTACGAGCAATTTGAAAACGCTCCAGATACTGTGGTAACTTGAGATCCAAAATCTGCACACTTTTTTTATCAAGATTAGCGATAGTCGGCATTGGAATCGGGTCTATCACATAATAGCTAATCATCGTTTGTGTGCTACTGCAACTTGATAGCAGGATTATGCTAATGAGAGTCGTAAGACACCGTTTATTCATTTTCGTCTTCCCGCGTCGTCCGACCGACCGAATATTAATGCCTGCGGTTGTCGCTCCAACATCTCGACGAGGGAGCGTAAAGCCCGGGCCGTTCCCTCAAGCTCGTTGGCTACCTGAATAACGTTGAACTGCAGTGGGGCGTTAGGTGCTAAAATACCGTCTATCATCGCAAGTGTATTGTCAACGTTACCGAGCACATTGTTCGCTGAGCTGATAGTTTCCTCAAGGTTCGCAGACTCTAGATCGCGCAGGATGTTTTTTAGTGCTCGTATAGAGGCCTGTAGATCTGTGACGGTTTGACCAGCTTCTGTAGTATTTAGAAGTTGGTTTGCACCATCCAAAATACCGATAATATCATTACCCATCTGCTCAACGTTTAAAGTCCCAAGCTTGGAAACAAAAACCTCTAGAGTTTCGGTCATAGCCTCGAAAGCGCCAGCAATGGTTGGTAGTTCTGAGTATCGCATAGTTTTGTCGCCGTGGTAGACAGCCTCAGTACCAGGGTACATGTTAAGGTCGATATACAACTTACCCGTCAGCAAGCTTCCGGTAGATAGTCTTGCGCGCAACCCTCGGTCAACAAGAGTCTGGAATAGGCTAGCGGCAGAATCATCGTCTACCGCGGTACGGTCGATGATTCGATCTAGTTCGATCTCGACCAGGACAGGGATACGAAACGACGTATCATCTGGATTAAATTCTAGCTTGATATCTAATACGTTACCGATGCGAATGCCTTTAAATTCAAGTGGTGCACCGAGGCTTAAACCACGCACAGAGCTATTAAAGTACATAACCAATTGGAGCTTGCGGGTGTATACCTCTTTATCAATTTCAGCTTGATTGGGATAGAGCGTAAAGATCAGGTTTTCAATATCTGGGTTCGCAGCTTCAAGCGTTGTTGGAGTTTCAAAGGAAACACCACCAAACATCAATGTTTGCACGGAGGGGGTCTTAATTTCAATACCATCGGCGCCTATCGAGACATCTAGACCACTGACATTCCAAAACCGGCTATTGCCGCGGACAAGTTGATCGTAAGGAGCGCGGACAAATGCATGTATATAAATACTTTTAGCGTTTGCGTCCAATTCGTATCCCAGAATTTCACCGGCTAGTAAACCCTGATAATAAAGCGGCGACCCTCCAGCCAAGGAGCCCAGGTCATCGCTTACAAGGGTTATTTTGGTTCCGGCATCATCACGGGTAATTAGGGGAGGGGCTTCAAGCCCAATAAAATGATTCTGTGGTGAACCTGCACCGGGATCGATTTCGATGTAGGATCCGGAGAGCAAAGTCCCTAGGCCTGAAATGCCACGCAAACTCAATTGGTGTCGTACTACCCAGAAACGGGTATTACGACTTAGAAATTGATCCATCCCTTTGTTGAAGGTTACCGTGAGCTCAACATGATTGAAATCATCAGCAAACTGCACCTCTTCTACTATACCTATTTCGACGCTCTTATATTTGACAGCCGTTTTTCCTGCTTGGATACCCGCGGCAGTGTTAAAAGTAATTGTCGCAGTAGGCGCTTGATCAACAACAGTTCGCACTGCCAACCAGCCACCAATAATTGCTGTTAAGAGGGGAATAAGCCAGATAATAGATGGACCTGCTCTTTCACTAACCTGTGGTCGACTGGGTTTACTCACTTTGATCTAGGCGCCTTTTTAATGTCGGCTGAATGTCATTCTTATTATTCGTTAGAGTATTTACGGGCATACCGCTTGAGTCGAGTAGTGTGTTGTCCCAAATGAGGCGTGGGTCGAAGCTATGTGCAGCTAACATCGTTAAAATGACAGCGGCACCAAAAAATGTCACACCAATTTCTGGTTCTATACTGGCGAGGAAGCCAAGGCTGACCAATCCGGACAATAATCCCACTAGAAATACATCAACCATCGACCAAGCGCCTACTATCTCTGTAATCCGATACAAAAGAGCTCTATCTCTAGGTCTCCAGTCAGACTTATTACGAACAGAATATAGTAGATACCCCAGCGCCGACAATTTCAGCAAAGGCACTACAATAGAGGCAAACACAACGAGAAAGGCGAGCCCAATCAGGCCAGCCTCCATAAGGTGAATTACGCCGCTTACGATAGTGTCAGATGACCCACGGCCAAGCTTATAGACACTCATCACGGGGTATATATTTGCAGGTACAAGCATGATGCATGCAGAGATAAGCAGAGTCCAGGTTTTCTCAAGACTATTCACCACTCGAAAATGTACGCCAGCGCCACAACGTAGGCAATGTCGCATGTGGGCTTCCAGCGGCCGAAGTAATCCACAGGTATGGCAGTTCAGAACACGCACCTGCTCTAATCCATCAGGAAAGTCGTTGGAATTTTGTTGCTTGATTTCACATTTCTCCCAAAGCACTTCTGGGTCAAAACTAGCGCGTGCAGCAGTATAAGTGATTAACATCATCACAAATCCAAACATGCCGAGACCGGGACTAACTTGCGCAACCGCTTGCAACTTAATCGCAGCAATGAGTACACCGAGCATAAATACTGCCAATAAACACCATGGCTCAAAAGTCTTAATCAATCGATATGTCAGCCCATAAAGTGGCGGTAGCACCCCAAACCTAACTGGAATCAACAGGTAGATCATGCCGGTGACGCATATAAGAGGTGCCAGTATGCTGGTTAAGAAAACCACAAAGCCGAGCCCACCCATACCAAATTCATACAAGGCAAGACCACCAGTTGACACTAAACTGGTGGTCTTAATGCCGGCGGTTTGCATGGCGATAAATGGATAGTAATTAGCAATCACCATACATATGAGCGTAGAAAGATAGAGGGCCAGGCTTTTATCTAAACTATTATTGATTTGACGATAAAGTTCCGCGCCACAACGAGTACAATTCGCTCTAGCACCCGCTGGAATTTTGTCTCTTTGGAATAACATGTCACATTCGCGGCACGCTAATATTTCAGTCACAGAGTTTGGCCCATTAGCGTTATTGCTTTTTTCCATAGGTTACCATACATCTCGCTAGTTAAAAGTCATACTCGAGGTATAAGTATAATACCGTTAAATTTTCTTCATCTCGGCATATTCATCCCTGTACTTCGGGGAAGCTCATAGGCTCAGGTCGTGCTTTTTGACGATAGCGTTAATAATCAAACTATATGACTAGTCCTATCTGACAAACACCTACTTGCGTGATGTCTATATTAATTGCTGCATAAGTTATCTCGCTACCTCACTATGGCATCAACTAAGTGCGTCTAAAATATATAACGTGTCTTTTATTTGGGAAATTAAAGTAATTAAAGGAGCCGGAGGTACATGGGAATAATTCGCAATAGTGATATCACACAATTAACCCTGTTTGGGCCTTTCTCGTGCGATGTAACCAACGAGACAAACCGGGACAGATTTATTGATTTTTAATATACGATCTACATGCCCTATAATTTGTAATCTTAAAACCAAAGCAAAAGGAGTTTGCTATGCCAAGGATTGGAAGAGTGGTGGCTCAAAATATTCCATATCATATCGTTCAGCGCGGACACAGCAAGAATGCTGTATTCGTTGAGAGTGAGGACTATTCTTATTATCTCAATACCCTGTTTAAATCGACACAGTAACTGTCAGTTAATGTTTACGCCTTGTGTTTGATGACTAATTACGTTCATTTGTTGCTCGACCCCGGCGATGATGTAAAAAGCATTGGATTGTTAATGAAGCGTTTGGCCCTGTGGTAGACACGTTATGTCAACAAACAAGAAAACCGGACAGGATCACCGTGGGAGGGTCGTTATAAAATGAGTATTGTCGAAAGTGATTCCCACTTCCTGCAATGTTGTCGCTATATTGAACTCAATCCAGTAAAGGCGAAGATGGTTGCCTAACCAGAGCATTATCGGTGGTCAAGCTATCAGGATAATTTATCGCGCTAGGCTCTTCTGCATCTAAAACAATGTTTATATCCCAAATGCTTGAAAGCAATCGCCTTACGGGTGGAGCTCTGCTGGTCGAGGAAATCGAGCTACGAACAGGAATCAGATTAGAATTCAAACACCTAGGTCGGTCAGCCAAAGCGCAAAAGATCACCAATTAAATAAATCTGTCCCGGTTATTCGAAGGTTTTGGGGTCAAGGATTTTGGCATAATTTTGGTGTTGGGAGCAATTTGGGGCGCAATTTTTTTGAATCATGAATGCAATGAGAGTTTGATGATTTTACTCACTGTCGAGTAGTGTAATTTGAAATGATCTGCTATTGCCTTCATCGTGTATCCACCGCTTCTAAAGGACACCAAAATAGCTTTGTTACGATCTTTATGCATTACTTCATATTGCTTTAAAGGTTTTACTTTTGCCCTCCTTTGGCTTAATGGAACTTCTGAAAAGTCTCGGTCTTTATCTATTTTTGACTCCATTGCCTCAATAAAGTCATCATCACCCAAAAAAACCTGTTTTTTTAATAGAGACCAGGGTGATGACTGCCCTTTTCCTTCATCGACATAGGTTTTATATTTTGCTATTGCAGACGAACGACGTTTGCCGAAACAAGATAGTAACCAATTGACCTGCAACCAACTTGGCGGTGTTTCGAGTCCGACCGTATGTCGATAGCTACTCCACTTCCAAGTTTCTGCTTTTGCAACCATGTCTGCTCGAACTGGATTAAGTACGATATATCTCGATAGCTCGAGAAGATAGCTTTCTTTCTGCACCAGTATCGATTTATATCGGCCCTGAAAAACATGCCCCACACGTCGATGACTTTGGTTAAACCGCTGCGTGTAAACACCGTTGAGTTGACGCATGCCTTGAGACAAGTTCCCTTCTGGTGTTTCAATCATTAAGTGATAATGATTTGTCATCAAGCAGTAGCTGTGACACTCCCAATTGAATCGCTCGCAAACTTGCCCCAATACTGACAGGAACAATACCCTGTCATCATCAGCCAAATATATATCACTCCGACCATCCCCTCGTGAGGTCAAATGATATAAAGCACCAGGGAATTCGATTCGTAGTGGTCTAGACATTTTTTGACTTTAACCCAGATGTTTATATAATTCAAGATACAAGACTTGACCCCAAGATTGCTTGACCCCAAGATTGCTAAAAAGGGGAAGGTTAGGGGAAGGGTTACGGAAAACTCCGCAAAGTTAAACTGCTCTATTAATTTTAAATTCTCTACCCATTTCAAGTACTCGCTCCTAACGCTTTTGTGATTACTCCATTTTGTGGATGTAAAAATTGTGTTTAGGCGTCGTTTCCTGGCTGCGTAGGCCGTAGATATTTGACCCGCCGTACCAATCGAAAAACAAAAGCTGTCATTCAGTGGCTAAAACGCAACGTCCGCTATGTGCCCACAGCCGACTTACGATAAAGCTAAGCCATTGCAGAAAACCCCTCTATACTGAAGATATACAATTCACGTTTTATATATCATCCAGCTTTATGAGCAACTAAGAATGAAAAAAGCCACCTCGATTGAGATGGCTTCTGTCTTAGGTTTGTATGTAAAACGTTGGCAGCGATGGG
>Ga0307489_10003239_pt1 | contig 10831 bp, 14 predicted proteins | sample SB12metaG_FD_202247 | JGI IMG/M metagenome (GOLD analysis project Ga0307489, IMG submission 202247) | Sea-ice brine microbial communities from Beaufort Sea near Barrow, Alaska, United States - SB 1.2 | ecosystem: Environmental > Aquatic > Marine > Coastal | place: USA: Alaska | collected...
GTTCCCCCGTCACTACGGCCCGGTATGACAAAGTGCGTGAAACCACTTAGACACTTCGGGAGACCTAGTGCTAAGCCGTGACGCTCGACCAATCATAACGCTCCATTTGGACGAGTTCGTACTACTTTTTGCTTTGTGTCTAAGAGGTTTCCTGCACTTTGTCATATCAAATGTGCTTCTTTGATTATATAGCTATAATGAGTGCCGTTGATTCAGGTGAAATGAACGTACTGACGAGAGGGGTTAGAGGAGGATGAGGAGGAGGAAAGGGAGGAGTCGGTGAAAGTGTGGGGGTACTCTTTGAGCAAACAGTCTGCGCACACCTGGCCTCACCCGCAGCCGGGCAGCTTGACAGCTGGCGTGAGGGCGAGGAGCGTAGACACTTGGGCGGGGTTTGAGACGACGTAGAATCCGTCGGGTTTGGCGGCGGCGGAGGCCATCTTGGAGAGCAGCTTGTTGTGCGCCGCGCCTACATGTAGGGTGGAGGCAGGATTTGGCACTAGGATTGCGCTCAGTGTCGGAAGGACTAGTCCTTTTTATCTCCTCCGAAATCGACGGTCTGTTTACTCAAGGATCGCGAACCGGTCGGCGAGTCGGTCGGTGGGATTCTCGAACTGGACATTTCTGATAGGTCGAACGGGATTCGACACCATGTCTTTGACACCAGACCCGACACTGAGTTCAAGGGATTTCATTTCACCTTGTAGGGTTCAATGTTTGGGGTTTCTTACCGACGGAGAGCGTGAGGTTGAGGCGGTGCTTGGCGAGCGCGCGGACGGCGGCGGCGGCGGCGGGCGCGTCGGCGGCGAGGCTGCTGCCCGCCGGGAGCCAGGGGCTTACACTCGTCCACTTCTTGGCTCAACGTGAGCACGTTATGTAGGATACGGCGGGTCTGTGGTGCAGTTAGCGACAATAAACGGCTTAGGTTGAGCTGAAAAGTGGACGAGTGTAAGCCCCTGCCGGGAGCTGGATGTACGCCTCGTCGATGGAGCCTTTCTCAACCACCACCGACCCAGACCCCCAGCCAGGGGTTCACACTCGTTCACATGTCAGCTCAACTTAAGCGCGTTTTATGGGATAGGGGGTGCGCGAAGGGATTGTGTAACTCGTGTTAAGGGGGTGTGAGGGGGTGTTTAGGGTGTGTAGAGTGTTTTATTGTGTCAGCTGAGCAGTGGACGAGTGTAAGCCCCTGCCCCCAGCCTATCGAAGCTCTCATCCCACCGCCTCCTTCGTCATCACCTTGTGATCGGCCTCCACCGCCGCAGATAGCCTTGGGCAAGGGTCGAGTAAGTAGGGTCTAGGGTTTATGGTTTAGGGTTGAGGGTTGAGGGTTTAGGGTTGAGGGTTTGGGTTTAGGGTTGAGGGTTTAGGGGTTGGGGTCTAGGCTAATGCTCGCCACGTCATAGGCTGGCGTTTGACTCAACAGGTACACATGCGTGAACAGTCAGTTGATGCCGGGCCAAATCTGAAAGCCTACCTCGGCCAGCTCGGTAGACGCCAGCAGCTTGTGAAGCGCCGCCGACCAGGGGCTTACACTCGTCCACCTTTCAACTCAACCTGAGCCGTATCTGACACAAAATACACCCATAAACCTCCAAAAGGCCCCCTGACACCTCTTAATCTCCCCCTGAACATTCCATACATGCACCCCCTATCCAACAGAAAGCACTTACGTTGAGCTGAAATGCGAACGAGTGTAAGCCCCTGCCGCCGACGCCGCGAGGTACGGGCGGTAGCTCACGCGCTGCCCATCCGCGACGTGCACGTGCACCAGGCGACCGCCCACCAGGGGCTTGCACTCGTTCACGTTAGAGCTCTACTTGAGCAACTCCAGGACACATCCATGAGTTAAGCTGGGTTATACGGTGGACGGAAGAGCTCAAGTTGAGCTGAAATGGGAACGAGTGTGAGCCCCTGCCGCCCACGCGCGCCAGCGACGCGCGCGCCTCCGCCGGGGTGCTGTGCTTGCGCACCCCCGCCGCCTTGGCCCAGGGGCTTACCCTCGTCCACTTTTCAGCTCAACCTGAGCCGTTTCTGAATAAAAAACCCACCCTGAACACAGCCTGTTACCTCCATCACCCCCCTAATACCCCCTAAATCACCCCTACACGCACCCTCTATCCCACAGAAAGCGCTCAAGTTGAGCTGAGAAGTGAACAAGTGTAAGACCCTACCTTGGCCCCCGCGTCTGCTGCGATGACATCGTTGTGCTGCTGGACGGCCACCGCCGCCACCCAGGGGCTTACACTCGTCCACTGTTCGGCTCAACTTAAGCGCATTCTATGCAATAGGGGTGCACTCAGGGTTAGATGAGGGGTGTTGAGGAGGTGTCAGGGGATATTGAGGAGTATCAGGGGGTGCTCAGGGTGTATGTTGTGTCAGACACGGCTCAGGTTGAGCTGAGAAGTGGACGAGTGTAAGCCCCTGCCGCCACCCCCGCCAGGCTCGGGTCGTTGTTGCGCTCAACCTGCACGAAGAACGCGTCGGCGTCGCAGTGCAGCACCACGCGGCGCCGCCCCGCGGGAGGACGCTCGTCCGGGTACCAGGGGCTTACACTCGTCCACTATTCAGCTCAACTTGAGCCGTTTCTGACACAAAAGCACACCCTAAACACCCCTGAACCCCCTACCACCCCCTAAACACCGCCGAAATAACCCCTGCCTGCACCCCCTGACACATAGAAGGCGCCTAATTTGAGCTGAAGAGTGGACAAGTTTACGCCCCTGCCGTGTACCCCCCGCCACCGCCGCCGCCGCCGCCACCGCCCGACACCTCCGCGCTAGCACTCCGCCGCCGCCGCTGGCCCCCGCCGTCCTGCTCCGCCTCCTCCCCCGCCATTGTCTACTGCTGAGTCTAAGCTGCTATTGTCGCCACTCGCTCGTTCGCTCCCGCCTCTGCTGGATTCCGATGGCTCTGCCGCGTTCCCTTCGTGGACTCGAACAGACCCCGAGCTTGCTAGTCCTGCCTGCTATGTTCTGGTGGCTCTATCTACTGCCGTAGCTCTCTACTTTACTGCGTCCCCTCAACAGGGGCTTGCACTCGTCCACTTTTCAGCTCAACCTAAGCCGTTCTTAGGCACAACTCCCCATGGCCCCTGTCTAATAGACTGGGGGATAATCATGCACCCAACTTATCCCATAAAAATGTGCTTATGTTGAGCCGAAAAGTGGACGAGTGTAAGCCCCTGCCCCTCAGTGGGTTCCACTGGCTCTACCACCTTGGTGAAGCCGGGCAAGTAGAATTTGAAAGCAAAGTTTGACAGCGATTCATCACATTTTAGTATCAAGCGCTTAGTTCCAGGCGCTTTCAAGTTTCAACGTGGGTCTGATACGAGTAGGGTCAACCTGCACCGCCTTACCTTGGCTCTACTGCGTTGCCTCTGCGGGCTCGAAGAGTCCCAGCATGTGTCCGTCCGGCGCGCGCACCGCCGCCACCTTGCTGTAGCGGCGCAAGTTGAGTCTGAAAGCAAAACTTGAAAGCAGTTCTCCATGTTTTAGTTTCAGGCGCTGAAACCAAAGGCGCTTTCAACATGGGATCTGATACTGGCAACCTGCACCGCCTTGCCTTGCCCTGCGCCGGGTACTTGATGGGCCCGTGCACCAGGGCCGCGTGCCACCTCCCGTGGATGGTCTCAACTCATGCTTCTTCCAGCTTGCCCGGTCCCACGGAAGCTTTGCTATAAATATAAGAAGCATCCTCGAGGCACTCAGTGGGGAGCGTCTCCGGGGTACTTACTCAAGTGGGGGTGACTTGAGGAGGATGCGGCGAGTATGTGCGGGCACACCGGTCCACTATTTATGAGCAAGCAGTAATGTTTCCACTAGAGAAACGGGACGCCAGGTCAATCGTCAGGCCTCACGGAAGCTTCGTCAAGGCACTCAGTGGGGAGCGTCTTCGGGGTATTTACTCTAGTGGGAATCACTTGGGGAGGATACGGCGAGCATGTGCGTGCACAAACATTGGTCCACTGCGTATGAGCAAGCAGTCAGATATTCACTGAAAACGGGACGCCACGAGCGGCAGAGGCCCCGCCGTCTAGGACGGCACCCAGCATCAGCAGTTTATTGATGGTCACATCCATGTCCGTGACGGTGAAGGATAGCAGCGGAGAATACCCCGCAGTGCGCTGCGCCTCGCCCTCCACCGCCTTGAGCGCGATGACGGTTCGGCCGGGACCCGCGCCCGCGTCCCCCGCCGCGCCCGCGGCGGCGCCACCGCTGGCTCGCCCGGTGCCGTCGCTGAGCTCCGCCCAGCGCCAAGGGCTTACAGTCGTTCCCATTTCCGCTGAACTTGAGCTTACTCTGCCCCTTTCGCTCAATTCAAGCTCACTTTGTCCCCCATTTAACCCAAGTAATCCGGGAATGTGTCCCGAAGGTGCTCAAGTTGAGCTCTAATGTGTGCGATGTATCCCGAAGGCCCTCAAGTTGAGCCATGAAGTGAGCGAGTGTACGCCCCTGCCCAGCGCTCGGTGCACACGGTGACGACGAGTCCGAGGCCCTCCTGGTAGAAGCGAGCGGCGGCGGGCACGTCGCGTTGCAGCAGCAACACGTGTCGCAGCACGGACATAGGACCGTCGGGCGGCGGCGCGTGCGTCGAGATGTGGCTGGGTGGCGTTGGCCGTTGAAATGTTTCAAAGGACGGACACATTAAAAAAGGAAGGCGTGCGGTGACTGGTCCGCCGTGCCACGTCATCCAAAAACCCTAAGACCCTCTGCTGTGAAAACCCTAAAACCCTGGGGGTTACACCTGCTCAGGGTCTTTCGTCTTGGAGGTTGCAACACCTACGCACGCACAGTGTCGATCGTGCGACAAGGTCTCGGGCCGCACCTCGCATCGAACCACGACCGAAGAGCCGAAACCTACAGGTGCGCGCGCGTCCAAACCCGCAGCCTTTGAGCGACGGCGGGCCTACCCATTACACACATGCATGAGCCTCTTTCAAATCCGCCCCGCATCACATCACTCGACCTGGCGCCCGACCGACGCCCCCTCCCTGGCCCTGCCCCCACCCGCAGAATTCCCCCTTCCCGCCCCCACACCCACCTCCGCCCCTTCCTTATGTCCTCCTCCGAGCCCCGCACCCAACCCTCTAAAGCCCAGTCGTAGTCGTCAGACGACAACAGGAAGACCTACTGAACCTTGTCCTCTTCGTGCGAGTCGTGTCACAGGCGCGATGGCTTGCCGCGCCGCGGTCCTCGTGCTGCTCGTAGCGCTCTTCGGACCCGCGTGCGCCGGCCGCGACCCCCAGGTGCGCCACACAGCCCGCCGCCGCCATCCAGTCACGCGCCAAACACAGGGGTTCGCTGACTGCAACGCTGGCTGAGCAACCGGGTTACCTGAGTGGTGAAGTGTGGACGCCACCAGCTGTCCTTCAGGAGACAATCTAGACGCTGTCCCCCACTTTGGTACCAGCACAGAGCAGGCTGACGCCCCTTGTGCGGGTTTGCATTCGCTCCGACCCTCGGCGCACACCCAACGTGGCAGAGCAGCGAAAAACCCCGTTGGGTGTCCTTGCTGTTTATTCGGCTAACGAGCCGGTGCCCCATGCGAAATCCCTCGCAGCGTGCGTCGCTGGGCGCGACGATGAATGCGGACGGCAGCGTGAGCGAGACCCCCGCGCCGGAGGCCACCCCCGTCGGTAGCACGGCCGCCCCAGCCGCCGACGCCGGCGCCGTGGACGCCACCATGCCCACCTTGGCGGTACGGCCGCGGCAGATATTGCTCGTGCTCGCCACGTCACAGGATGCCATGTAACGAACAACACACGATGAGGGCTCAAAGTGTGTGTCGATGACGTGGCGGGCATTATCTACTTGTCCCTAATCGGCGAAGGGGGTGATCGAGCGCCGCCGCGCGTTCTCCGTGGTAGGACGGTGCAGGTTGAACCGATGAAATCCATGTTGAAAGCGCCTGGAACTAAGCGCTTGAAATTACACAATGATGAACCGCCTCCAAATGTTGCTTTCAAATTCAACTTGCGCCGCTACAGCGTGGGGCTGGACCCGGACGTGGAGGAGACGGCGGCGGAGTGGTTCCAGTCCCTGGGGTACCGCGTGTTGACGGGCGAGAACCACCTCACCAAGGGGTTCTGGGCAGGGGCTTACACTCGCTCCCGTTTCCGCTCAACTTGAGCTTACCTTGCCCGTTTCCGTTCAACTCCAGCTTATTTTGTCCCCTACACAACCCAAATTAACTCGTGGATGTGGCCCGAAGGTGCTTAAACCCAGTCTCCGCTTTCGGAACAGGAGGGTCTGAAGGCCCTCATATGATTGGGCGAGAGGATACCGGTACGCTCTCGACCAATCATATGAGGGCCTTCAGACCCTCCAATGTCCAAAGCGGAGACTGGGTTTAAGTTCAGCTCTAACGTGAGCGATGTGTCCCGAAGGTCCTCAAGTTGAGCTCTGAAGTGGACGAGTGTAAGCCCCTGGTTCTGGGGCGGCACTATGGTGGAGAAGGACACGCGCATGTCCGTCAGCTTCTGTACCAGCACCTCCGATGTCTCCCTGCTCGCCGGCTACGACTTCAGCAACTGGCTGCCGATCCCCTCCGTGTTCGACTCGCTGGTGCTGGACTTCCCCGACGCGAAGTTTTTGCTGTTCGAGACCCCGGCATGGGCTTACACTCGTCTTCTTTTCAGCTCAACCTAAGCTGTTTCGGTCGCACCTCCCCGTGTTCCCCTGTCTAATAGATTGGACGAATCTCATGCACCGAACGTTTCCCCCACAAAATGTGCTCACGTTGAGCCGAAAAGTGTACGAGTGTAAGCCCCTGGACCCCGGTGGACGAGTGGTTCGAGAAGATCCAGGCCAAGGCGCTGGAGTCGCAGGTGCTGGGCAGGGGCTTACACTCGTCCACTTTTTGGCTCAACTTGAGCGCTTTCTGTGGGATAGGGGTTGCATGTGGGGGTTGTGTAGGGGTCTTTTCGGGGGGTGTCTGGGGGTGTTAAGGGTGTACTTTGTGTCAGGAACGGCTCAAGTTGAGCTGAAAAGTGGACGAGTGTAAGCCCCTGGTGCTGGGCGACAAGTGCGGGTGCGTGGGCGCGGGCGCCGTGCGCTCCGTGGTCGGGCGGTTTAGGTTGACCCTATCAAACCCACGTTTGAAGCGCCTGGAATTAAGCGCTTGAACCTGAAATATGATGGGACCGCTTTCAAAATTTGCTTTCAAATTCAACTTGCGCCGCTACACCGTGGCCGCGGCGTGCGGCGACACGCTGCACCACTACTGCGACCTCTACCCGTGCCTGTGGTGGAGCCTGCCAGACACTGCCCGCCACGTCATCGAACGTTTATAACCCTCGTTTTATCGGCAGTACTAGTGCGCCTGTACATAGATAGGAGCTACGCTCCTGTCTGCTACTCACTCTTCACGTGGCACACTGGAGCAGAGCGACGCCTAGATACTTAAGTATAACAGGACATGATCTGTCGAGCGATATCTGACAGGCCCATGGCCCGCCAAGTCATGTTGGACCCTCGTGTCCTGAGTCAGATGGCATCCAATGACGTGGCTTGCAATGTCCGCGCGGCCGTGGCCTGTGGGAGCGCGTGTTCGGGTCGGTGGAGGTGGAGCCGCTGATTTGGAAGGAGGCAGGGGCTTACACTCGTCCACTTTTCAGCTCACCCTGAGCCGTTCCTGAAACAAAAGCACACCGTTCCCACCCTCTAATACCCCCTAACACCCCGTAAATAGCCCTTTAACAACCCCTAGACGCGCCCCATGTCCCAAAGAAAGCGCTTACGTTGAGCTGAAAAGTGAACGAGTGTGAGTCCCTGGAAGGAGGCGTACATCAACCACGTGGCCAAGGTAGGGCGGTGCAGGTTGACAGTATCAAAACCCGTGTTGAAAGCGTCTATGGTTTCAGCGCTTGAAGCTACAGTACTCGTATCAAAACCCGTGTTGAAAGTGCCTATGGTTTCAGCGCTTGAAGCTAAAATACGATGAATCGCCTTTGAAACTTTGCTTTCAATTGTAACTTGCGCCGCTACACCAAGGTGAAGGTGACTATCCCGGCCGAGCGCCTGCTAGTGCTGCCCATGCTCGGTCGGGCCGCAACCTTTGCCCAAACCCTAAAAAAACAAGACCCTAAACTGTAGACCTAAAAAATCTGCTAACGTTCATCGCACCCCGAGGCGATCGCATGGTGAGTATAAACAACCCCAGTCGCCTGTTCACGCCGACTGCCTAATCGGTCCATGGGAGTTGCAGCCGTATCCAATTAGAATCAGTGTTGGGTTTGGTACTGATATCGAACGAAACCTTTCGGACAATCATAAAGTGTCATACTCGTAGCCATCAACGCATCTGCTTGAGGGATAACCGGGGTTAACTTGTGCAAGGTGGCGGCCGTAACGGCGGGCAAGCAGAACCCGGTGTCGATCGCCCTGGCGATCTGCACCTTCCTGGGTATCAACCCGGTGGCAGGGGCTTACACTCGTTCACTTCTCAGCTCAACTTGAGCGCTTTTTATGGGATAGGGGAGGAGCGTAGGGGTTGTGTAGCCCGTGTCAAGGGGGTGTTTAGGGGTGTGTAGCTCACGTCGAACACGAATCACTGTTTCGCCCCTGATCGACCGTCTATGACTCGCGAAAATGTCTGAAACCAATTTCCGATCAGGTGCCACGATTTTAGGGTTCCTCCCTGATTTTGCCACTGATTTTGGCTTTTCGACTTGAGGGTTTCGGAGGGCCCGCCCACCTACCTGCGCCACATGGCCTGGACGGCTGCCTAGCGAGGGGTGTGAGTGTGCCACATTTTGGTGGAGACACAACTTAGTACCCTCCGACGATGTTTCGAGTTTGGTGGACTCACACCCCTCGCTAGGCACCGTGCTCACATGGAACATGATTTCCGAAATAGCTGAACTCGTTGTGGACGTGAGAGTGTGTAGGGTGTTTTGCGTGTGTCAGACACGGCTCAAGTTGAGCCGAGAAGGGGACGAGAGCAAGCCCCTGCCCGGTGGCGGAGGAGTTTGCGGCGTTGCACCCGTTCGAGCCGCACCTGCTACAGCTGGCGTCGGAGCACCGGCAGGGGCTTACACTCGTCCACTTCTCGGCTCAACAAAAGCGCTTTCTGTGAAATAGGGGTGCATTACGGGTCATTCAGGGGTGTCTGGGAGGTTTCAGGGGGTACTCTGGGGAATTAACATTGTATTTCGTGTCAGAAACGGCTCAGGTTGAGCTGAATAGTGGACGAGTGTAAGCCCCTGAGCACCGGTGGTCCGTCGTGCTGTTCGTGTTGGTGGGGGTGGCGGGCCTGGCGCTCTTGTTCCTGCCCAACCCGTGGGCCGGGGGGCTGGGGGGTAACCACGTGTACCAGCACTGAGCAGGCGGCCGGGGGGCTGGGCAGCAATGAGCGGGCGGCGTGTCAGGAACAGTGCCGCGGGGCCCGGGCGGGTACCACGAGTTGAGCACAAGGCGGAGAATCTGTTTCCATTGGTTTGAGATGGATGCATGCGATGAGTTAGGGGGCACTGGGCGGCACTGAGCTGCACTGAGCGGGGCGAGAGTCAGGTAGATCAGTGCCGGCGGCCCGCCGGGAACCGCATGTACCAGCACTGAGCGGCACTGAGCGGGTGGCGTGTCAGGTGGATCAGTGCCGGGGGCCCGGCTGGGTACCGCGAGCATGAGCACTAGGAGGATGTTTTCATTAGTAGAGGAGGCGCTTCTCAACATATTATACTGTAATGTAACAGGTCGCGGCACCATCCGCTAAAATCAAGTTAACCGGAAAGTCCGCTAAGTCAAGTCAAGTCCGTCACGGCGTTGTTCAGTTGTGGTATTGCCGGCGATGTTCGCTGTGTTGGTTGCATTGTTGTGTGCTCGTGACGTCCAAAGCTCTACACCAGAAGTCAATCAAATTTATGTCAAACCGGAGTTGCTTTGTTGGTCACCTCACTGCGCCACTTTAGTTGGTGGACAACGCGAGTACGAGTACTGGTACTACAGGTTTGATGATTCCAATGATGGTGGCAGATACGATCCCGAGATACGATCCGGAGATACGAGATACGATGCCCTTGCGAGAGTCAAACGCACAATTGGCAAAAAAGGAGAAGGGTGGAACGGTGTTTGCCCATAGGAGCATTACTCCGGTGGTCTCGTAAAGTATAGGACACTATAGATACACGCCGAACGCCTAGCGTTCATCCCTCGCTTCCCGATGCGCACTCTTTTGTAGGCGGCGTCGTGTTGTGAAGAGGCCAGAGAGATATAGAGAGAGACGCTTCCGCGTGTATAGGGAGGCACCAGGCTTTCGCCTTGGCCCCCGCGTGGAGTCCCGCCCGTCCGCGCGGGGCCGTGGCGTATTATTTACGGTTTACGGTATACACTCTACTCTCCTCCTTGCTCCGTCGTCGTCAGCCGCTCGTATCGTTGTGTAACGCCTTTTGATACCTCCCGCGCGCCGTGTGATGTTGTGAAGAGGGCAAGATGTCACATAAGAAGAAGACACCGCGGCGGCGTGAGGGGGTTGATCCTACTGTGCGCGATCAGCAGCGCGCCCTAGCCGCCCTTGCCGCCGCCGCCGCCGTAGTGGAAGAGGGCTGGGGCAGGGGCTGGGGCTGGGGCTGGAGCTGGGGTAGGGGTTGGGGCTTGGGCGGGGCTTGGGCCTCCGGGGCGACCGTAGAGGAAGAGGAAAAGGAGGAGGAGGAGGAGACGGTGGCGCAGCCCGCGTTCGCGTGGGTCTGTGGGGAGCAGGAGGGGGAGGAGGCTATGGAGGAGGAGGGCATGAATGAGGAGGAGGAGGAGGAAGAGGAGGAGGAGGAGGAGGAGGTGGAGAGGGAGGGGGAGAGGGAGGGGGAGTCGGAGAGGGGGGAGGTGGAGGGAGATCG
>Ga0307489_10003240_pt1 | contig 10827 bp, 16 predicted proteins | sample SB12metaG_FD_202247 | JGI IMG/M metagenome (GOLD analysis project Ga0307489, IMG submission 202247) | Sea-ice brine microbial communities from Beaufort Sea near Barrow, Alaska, United States - SB 1.2 | ecosystem: Environmental > Aquatic > Marine > Coastal | place: USA: Alaska | collected...
CGCATGATGCGCTCGTGCTGTGTGCGCGGGTCTTTGTCACGCGAGACTTCCCCACCCTCATTGTCACGCGAAACCGGCGGACCGGCGGACCACCACAGTTAGTTACCGAAACCGCAAGCCCTTTCCGTTACCGCTACCGGTCGCCCTGATATCCTCGAAATCGATGGTCTATTTACCCAAGAAGGATTGAAATGGTCAGGTCTGATAGGTGAACGGGATCCTGATGTCGTTTTTACGTAAGAGTACAGTCATCCCTTTCCCGCGGAAACATGCTGGACATAACACCAGCCACGCACGCACGCGCAGTCGACTCGTGCGGGCGGGCATCATGCGGCGCCTCGGGTTCGTGATGGTGGTCTCGGCGCTGTGCGTGGGCGGCGGGCTAGTCACACTGGCACAGGCACAGGCACAATGCGACGGCATGGTTTCCACATCCTGTACTCGACAACTGTACTCGTGCTATCCTTGCCTCCTCCTCCTGTACTCGTGCTATCCTTGCCGCCTCTTCCTCCTCCTTCCGTGCCGCCCGTGCCACCCGTGCCGCCAGCGCATTCACCTGAGACGCCTTCGCATCTGCCGTGGCCGCCTCTGCCTCTGCCTTGGCTACATTGGCTGCCTCGGCATCGGCAATTATCCATGGGAACGGGAAAAACGGTCACACTTCTCATCTTCCATGTCCTCGAGTCTATCATCTTAATGTCATCTTCCATATCGATAATGTCATCTCAAGGTCATTTTCTATATCGATACTGTCATCTTGTCGTCTTGTGGACAGGATAACCATATCATATCTTGTCACTCTGCATTTCACCACGTGCTGCTACTCATGGGTGCGTTCCCTACGACGTGTTGTACAGCACCAGCGGGCAATACAGTTGCAGCGACCAATCCGATTCCTTAGTCACCCCGTACTGTCCATGTGAAAGCTCGTAAGGCGAGGGAGTACATTTTATAGAACATTGGGATATTAAGATTGGAGCTAGCGGTCGGTTGTCATCAAATTAAGAGGCATCGCCGAGTTTGTCTGAGTGTGAGGTGAGTGTGAAGTGTGGTCGAGAGTGTGTGTGTATTCAAAAGTAGACTAGGCTAACGGGTCAACCGAATCACCCAGACAGAACAACATTGTAATACAGGGTAAGATGTCCGGTAGCTCTGCTGTACTAGTAGAGCACCATCTAGTACATATCGGATTCACTCCTGAGGAGAGCTGACTATGCGCCGCTTGACTCATATCTCAGGCCGCATTATTACTAAACTGTGAGGTGAGTGTGAAAAGTGTCGGGCGGCGGTAATGACATCCGACCTCTGCGGGCTCCGCCTTCATCGCCACCGCACAGTCTGATAGTGAGAAATTAATGGTGCGTAGGGGGGGTTGAGCATTTATTACGGTGGGGAAACAATGGTGCGGAGGGGGGGTTGCGCTCCGCCGGTGCTGCAGCTGCCACGCCTCGCCACGGTATCCGCCATACGGGCCGTACGGGCCAAGCGGACGTGACGTCACCGTCATCCTCCCCTTCCCCCCACATGTCATGGCAGTGTTTGAAGCGTCTGCATGGTTGCAGCAAACTTCAAAAGAGGGCTGCGTTCGTTCTATGTCTTTAGCCAACTGCTCACGCGACGAACAGACGACAGCCTTTCAACCTGGTGATAGCGCCTGACCTCATTGAGCACTGACGGAAAATACAAAATAGCTGGTTCCCTAAACCCTAAACCCTAAACCCTAAACCCATTAATAAACCCTAAACCCGCAGCTGTAACACCCTCGCCCTCCAACTGGTCACTGAATCGCACCCGCCCGCCAGTAGTTTCCGCGCGGCGCAAATGACGCGGGGCGGTCCGGAGGAGGAGGGCCTCCTTCCCGCGGTGGCGTCCGATGATGAAGCGAGGCGAGGCGGCGGGTGGTGGCGGCGCGCGGGGCTCGTCGCGGCGGCGCTCGCGCTGCTAGGTCTCCTGGGAGCAGTCGCGGTGGCGAGAAGGGGCGAAGGGGACGGGCGTGGCTGGCACGGGAGCTTTGGGGGCGGCGGCGGCGGCGGCGACGGCGGCGGCGGTAGCGGCAGGAGCGAAGGCGGCGGGGGTTACCTGTCGGCGAGCGGGTACGCCGGGGGTGCCGCGCTCGGCGCCGGCGTCGCCCCGCGGCTTCCTGCGACCCCGCGGCTTCCTGCAATGGACGCCGTCCCCAACGTCGACCCCCTGCTGACCTTCAACTCCCCGCGGTGCCGTCAGACCCGCGCCGCCATCGCCGCGGCCACCAACCATGACGGCGACGTGGTGGTCATCCCGCAGCTCAAAGCCGTCTACGTCGACGTCGTCAAGGCAGGGCCCTAACGCCCCAAGATAAAATACCCGCACGTCAAGAGAATAGCCCAAAGTTATTAAATAAACGACCTCAGTGTGTGGGGCACTTGGTGAAAGCTGAAGAGGGAACGGTGTGTTGGGTGGTGGGCCTATCTATTAGAGCGCTACGCTCAATACTGAGCAATTTCGCGCTGACTTGACTAGATGCTAAAGATGAAATGGCAAGAGCGCCCGCGGCGAGAATCTCCAACGGTGGGGGCATCCAACCCTTGCACTCACATTTACAAGTCTAACTTCTTCCTCGAAAGGTTAGCGCATGGCCCTGCGTGGCGGCGGCGTCAGAGTCCATCCGCGCCACGCTGCAGGACCAGTTCCACGCCTCCTGGAGCCGCGACTTCGGCCAACTCGGCCACCCCGTGCGCGGCTTGTCGGCAGGGGCTCAAACTCGTCAACTTCTCAGCTCAACATGAGCCGCGTTTGGCCACTGAAGCCACAGCAACCGTCCACTTCTCAGCTCAACCTGAGACGTTTTTGCCCATGCGACCTCCGAATATGGCCCAAAAAAGTTCTCACGTGCACAAAGTTGACGCATTTTGTACACAAAAAGTGCTTACATTGAGCTGAGAAGTGGACGAGTGTAAGCCCCTGGGTGTCGTCGCGCAGCAGCACATCATACCTGACGCCCCACATGCTCGCCAACTACACCTTCTTCACCTTCGTGCGTGACCCCAAGACCAGATTCCGGAGCTCGTACGAGCAGGTGGGGTCTGAAACCGCGTCTTGACTGTTAGTTTATAGAGCACAAGTACACACTCACCTCCGTGCGTGACATGACCCCAACACCCGATTCCGAACCTCCTATGAGCAAGTAGGGATCGCGCCTCACACCGCGTCCTGATTTGTTCCTAGTACCTTGTCTATGGACTAGTAATTTGTAGATGCTTACGTTGAGCTGAAATGGGGATATGCCCCCCGCTTAGACGCTTTCGATGAGCTGGAATGGGAAGATGTGTCTTGGCCCTCCGAGCGGGCCATATGCCGGGAGCGGTGCACGCTGTGCACGGTGCGGGGCGGGCGCACCATGGTAGAGAGGTGCAGGTTCATCCCAGGTTGACCCCGGGTTTACAGCGCTTGGTTTCATCCTCTGAAGCTAAATTTGGTGATCTGCTTTCAAAAGTTGACACCGAGTTGACCCTGGGTTGACAGCGCTTGGTTCAGCGTTTGAAGCTAATTCATGATGAACTTCCTTCAAACTTTGCTTTCGGTCTGAACTTGCGCCCCTACACCATGTACACGCCCACCATACCCGAGCTCACCGCCTTCCTCACGGGGCGACTGTTGAAGTTCTACAGCGACCTCACCCTCGGCAGCGGTGTGGCGGACGAGATCACGCTGCAGGTAGAGCCCCGCCGCAGGCCACTCGTCCGCTTTCCAGCTCAGCCTGATGGTTTGCTTGTGGTATACCAGTGTACCCACACACTCTGGCCGCATCCTCCTCCCTTGTTTCCTGTGGTGTACCAATGTAACCACAACACTCGTCGCATCCTGCTCCGCCGCCGCCATGTCATAACTTCAGTACCAGATCCGGAACTGAGTTGGGTTTTTTGGGGAAGTGGTGTGTGTCCCTCGGCGCAGGAGGCGTGGGTGGATGAGCACTTCGAGTCGCAGACCCTGAGGTTGAGCGGGGCCACGGCGAGCGGCACCCCGGTGCCCATCAACTTCATCGGGCGGGTTGAAAACTTGGAGCACGACTGGCAGGGGCTTACACTCGTCAACTTCTCAGCTCAACCTGAGCCGTTTCTGAAACTGACATTCCCTAAAACGCCTAAACACCCGTTCCGCCCACCCCGCCTCAAATACCCCCTTAACACCCCTTGTCCCACAAAAGCGCTTACATTGAGCTGAGAGGTGGTCGAGTGCAAGTCCCTGACGATTGGGATCGGTTGATGGACCACCTCGGGGTGGCAGTGGGGGACCGCAGGCGGGTGACCCCGGGGAAGATGGAGCATAAGTGTGAGATTCCGTCGCGGGGCCTGGTGGTACACAGGTGGGGTCTGATACATCTCACATATCGATACTGTCATCTCCCATATCGATATTGTCATCTGAAGGTCATCTTCCTTATCGATACTGTCATCTTCCATATCGATACCGTCATCGTAAGGTCATCTTCCATATCGATACTGTCATCCGATACTGTCATACTGTCATCTTGTGGACAGGATGACCATACCATATATTGTCACTCTGCCCGTGACGCGGCTCCGCGCTCCCCGTGTGGCCCTGGCTGGAGGCAGCGCGCCACGGCTGTCTCGACGCAGGAGGCGGTGGCCGTGGCGTCGCTCTACCACGACGACTTCGAATGCCTGGGTTACCCAAAGCCCACCATCTAGAACAGCGGCGAGAGAGAGAGGTAGCGAGAGAGAAATAAATAGCGAGAGAAATAGCGAGAGAGTGCTGAAGAGCGAGCGAGAGAGCCACACAACACAAAGCACCGGTACATCCTATAGCCCTTAGCCTTTGATTTCTCAACGCGGTTGACATTCAAATCAGTGGCAGTGTTGGAGACGCGCGTTCGCCGCCGCTCCAAACCACGTACGGCGGTGTCGACGCAGTGACCGTGGCCTCACTGTACCACGACGACTTGGAGTGCTTGGGTTACCCCAAGCCCACCATATAGCACACCCACGACAGAGAGAGAGGTAGCGAGAGAGAAATAGCGAGCGACGTAGCGAGAAATAGTGAGAAAGTGCTGAAAAAAGAAAGTGGGAGAGAGCGCAAGAGAAACACAAAGCACCGGTGTCGGGTAGCTTTCCTGTCCTAGCCCTTAGCTCTTTATATTCAACGCGGTTGACATTCAAATTAGTGGCGATTTTGAAAGGGCGATCGCCGCAGCGTCAAACCACGTAGTAGCGTATGCGTGTTGTGTTACAAGGAGAGTAAAGCTCAGCACAGCTAAGTGTGTGTCATGTTACAATAAGAGCTCAGTATTCGCTGGTGTGGGGGGTAGCCCTGTGGAGGAGCATTATGTACATGCGCAGGCGGAAGGGGGTGAGAGTGAAACAAGGTAGTGTACATGTGTTGTGGGGGATGTGAGACGCTTCAGCGTCTATTAGCAGGCAGCGGGGTATCGCTCCGGCCCTCTGATTACGGTGCGGTGGGCGGGTCAGAGCAGCAGCCCAAAGCCTAAACCCTACACCTGGCCCTGGTTATGGTGCGGCGGGTGGGTCAGAGCAGCAGCATGACCTCCGTGATCTCGGGCATCAGCTCGGGATACGCCTGCAGGATGTTCAGCGTTTCCACTGCCGCAGAGCAGGGCCTTAATATCTAAACCCTGAACAATAAAACCCGCTATGCCGTCTCCCAGCCTCATCACATCAACTTGAGCGTCTCACACATCTCCGCGATATTTTCGTGTGGGCTGAGTTGAGTTGAGTTGAGTTGAGTTGAGTTCATTTCAGTTCGATTCAGTTGAGTTTATGGGACAAGACGGCTGGAGTTGAGCTGAAAAGGGGACCGGTGTTGGGCCTGGGGCCTTGCCTCGTCACGAATCTGGTAGATGTTGTGAATGATGAACGCCTTCGCCACCTGCTCCGTCTCCTCCATGCCGTGCACCAGGGTCTTCTATGCAGTTCTGGTGTGGGGGTCAAATGGGGTTGGCGGCTGGCGCGGTCTGGTCACGATCGTTGAGTTGATGTACCCTCTCCCATACAAAATCAGCCTTCCAATCTCGGAGGCTGATCTACACTGTGATGTATATGAGCGACCGGCTACGAGGTATAATAACAGCTGGCGAGTGAAATGAAGGCCCCACCGTGCACGTGCGCCTGCACGAACCACTCCACGGCGTTGTGCACGGACATGCAGTCGCGGCAGTGCAGCACGCACATTGCCTCCACGCGCTAAGGCCTGACAAAACATTCCTTTGCCAATTTGCTCTCATTCCAATTTCGAATTCCCGACCATTATGCCAGTAGCTCTAGCTCTAGTTCCCGAAACTATTCCGATAAATGCCCAGACACGCCGTAAAACGCCAGTCAAACGCCTGGAAACGCCTACAGAGTGGCAGCATCATCAGAAACTACCCGAATTCCTGAGAAAGTGCCCAAACAAGATTCCTATAATATTCTGTCAGACCTTGCCACGCGTTCCAGCTGCAGCTCCTTGGCCTTGCGCATGACGTCGATCACGTCCTCGTCGGCGAAGTGAAGCGCCGCCCAGGGCCTCACATTAGTCCCCTGTTCAGCTTGACGTTGAGCATTCCGAGGGGTACTTTGTGGCATAGGTCAGGTTGAGGTGACAAGGAAACGGTGAGTGTGGATCCTGCCTCGTCCGTGTAGATGTACTCGAGGATGGCGCAGAGCGCGGCCAGGGTGGTGTTGTGGATCTCGATCGGGCCATTGCGCCGCCCGGCGCCCACGCCCGACTCGATCTTAGGGCCTGACAGAATATTCCTTTGAAATTTCCGATAATTCCAATTCCGAATCATGAGCATTGTGCCTAGCTCTGACAGTGCATCCTACATGACTGCCTGAAGAAAATCAAAAACGCCGGAGAACACCATCAACACGCTGAAAACGCATGAAAGGTCGCAAACTGCACCATGAGGAACATCCTCATTGTCATGTGTACAGGCCCTACGTCGAACATGGTGCGGAAGTACTCGCTGCGCGCCGCGAGCAGCGCCCGGTTATAGCGGCGCAACTTGCAATTGAAAGCAAAAATTGAAAGCAGTTCATCAAATCATAGTATGAGGCGCTTAGATCCAGGCACTTTCAACGTGAGTTTCATAGGTTCAACATGTACCTCCCCGCCCGGTGCGCCGCAATGGGCTCGCTGGTGGTCTCCACACCCTGGTCGTCAACTTGCTTCACCACGAAGGCGACGTCCGAGTACGTGGGATCACCCAGCATGCTCTTCATCTCCTCCAGGTAGGGGCTTACACTCGTCCACTTTCCGGCTCAACTGAAGCGCCATTTGTGGTAAAGGGGTCATGTGGGGGGGGGGTCGGGTGTATTTATAGGGTAATGAGGGGGCAGGAGATTAAAGAGGTGAGTGAAGGGGCTATTTAGGGGGGTCAGGGATTGTCTGGGGTGTGTTTAGGGGGTGATTGGAGTGTATGTTGAGTGACTCGAGCGGCGAAGATTAAGCTGAAAAGTGGACGAGTGTGAGCCTCTGCCTCCAGGTAGGTGCTGGACGCCACCTCCGGCCAGGGGCTTACACTCGTCAACTTTTCAGCTCAACGGAAACACTTTTTCGTGTGATACGTTGGGTGGTATGTACAGTGTGTAACATGATACATGGGTCGTGACTCGTCACAGGCTGGACACAAAATGGCACACTGACCCAAATCGCTTAGGTTGAGCGGAGAAGTGGGCGAGTGTAAGCCCCTGCCTCCGGCTGCGGCGGGACCTGCGGCGGCGTCAGCTCCGCGATGATCTTGCGGATGCGGTCCGACAGATGGTCGGTCACAATAATGTTGCCCTCGGGGTCAATCGCGATGCCGTTGGGCAGGGGGTTACACTCGTCCACTTGTCGTGCGCAAATTATGTGTGGTTTAGTCGTACATTCGGTGGTTTCCATGGTCGAAACGGCTCAGATTGAGCTAGAAAGTTGACTAGTGCAAGACCATGCCGCTGGGAAAGTCGAAGGACGCCGCGATGCCCAGGCCGTCGATGGAGCCCGAGGCCCCGCTGCCCGCGATGGTCGTCACCTCCCCGTCCGGTGTCACCTGCCGGATGCGATGCGAGAAAGAGACGCGTCAGCATGTATGAGGAGGCACTAGGCTTCCGCCTTGGCCCCCGTATTGGTCAATGCTCACTATGTGAGTGCCTTGCGGTTCGATGAACGATATTGAAAAATAAATGTAGTGACGGAAGTATGGCATGCGCTACCGATACCGTAGTCGTACCTGGCGGATGCGGTTGTTGCGCAAGTCGGCCACAAACACGTTGCCGTCGCCGTCCACCGCGCAGGGGCTCGCACTCGTTCCCGTTTGAGCTCAACGTGACCTCTTCAGTCCACCATATAACGTATCTGCCCTCATGAATGTGCCCTGGAGTTGCTCAACTTCAGCTCTAACGTGAACGAGTGTAAGGCCCTGCCACCGCGACGCCCCGAGGGCTGTTGAACCGCGCGGTAGCGCCCGGCCCGTCCTGGAAGCCGCCGATGCTGCCGCTTGTGCCGCCGCCCGCCAGCGTGGTCACTGATCCGCCAGGTGTGATCTTGCGGATGCGATTCGTAGTTCGCTCGGTGAAGAACACGTGCCCCTCGTGGTCCACCGCTAGCCCGTAAGCATACTGGCACTCCGAGCCTCAGGGGCTTACACTCGTCCACTTTTTCATCTCAACGTAAGCACTTCATGTGAGACACGCTGGTCGACGTCACTCGGTCAGCGACAAAAGCGGCTCAGCTTGTGCTCAAAAGTGGACGAGTGTAAGCCCCTGCCGAGCCTGCAGCGATGGTGGTCACCTCGCCCTCCGCAATGGTGATCTGGCGGATGCGGTTGTTGAGGTAGTCGGCGATGAACACATCACCCAGGTGCAGAGGCGCATGTTGAATTAGAAAGCAAAATCGAAGCAAAATTGACATCAGTTTATCACAATATAGTTCCAAGGGATTGATTCCAGGCGGTTTCAACATGGATGTCATGGGTTCACCCGGCACCGCCTTACCCAGGCTGTCAACAGCGATGTCCATGGGTAGGTTGAAGCGCGCGGCGATGCCCTGCCCGTCGGCGAAGCCGGCCTGCCTGCTGGGGCTTACACTCGTCAACTTCTCTCCTCAACGTAAGCACCTTTTGTGGGCTGCACACCTCCATGTTCTCAGCTTGCCCTGAGCACTTTTGTGGGCTAGGTTGTGTGTTTACGTCATAATACCGGCTCAGGTTGAGCTGAGGACATGGACGCCAGCTGAGGTGTGCAATGGGCGAAAGTGGCTCAGGTCGAGCTGAGATATGGACGAGTGTAAGTCTTTGCCTGCCCGCTGCCGGCCAGTGTGGACACCACCCCGCCCGGCGTGATGACACGCACGCGGTGATTGGAGCTGTCGCATACGAACACGTTGCCGCTCGCGTCCACCTCCCAGGAGCTTACACTCGTCCACTTTTTCAGCTCAACATAAGCACAATTTGTGGGATACGCTCGGTGGCGTTAGTCTGTCAGCGACAATGGCGGCTGAGGATGAGCTGAAAGGTGGACGATTGTAAGTCCCTGCCACCGCCACGCCGGTCGGGTGGTTGAAGCGAGCGGTGGCGCCCGGCCCGTCCCGGTACCCGACGACAGGGGCGTAGTACACTCGCCCACTTCTCAGCTCAACCTCAACCATTTTTCGTCACTAAAGCTATATGATACCACACAAAGTATCTGCACAGAGTGCTTTCATTGAGCCGAAAAGTGGACGAGGGAACGCCCCTGCCCGGCGATGCCGTCACCCGCGAAGGTGCTAACAACGCCGTCGACAACCACCTTGCGGATGCGATGATTCATCTGGTCCGCGATGTACACGTTGCCCTCCGGGTCGCAAGCGCACCCAGTAGGCACTGCGAACATCGCCTGCTCGAGCTGTCCATCGCGGTAGCCGCGGCCCGTGCCGCTCAGGGTGGTCACCTGCATGGCCACCTGTCCCCGGGCTCCCTCGCTCCCTCGGAAATGCAGCGCCTGGATCTCGCCGTGAATCTGTGTCAGAGAGAGAAAGAGAGAGACGCGTCAGCGTGTATGAGGAGGCACCAGGCTTCCGCCTGGCCCCCTATGTGACTCTGTGTCACCCACGCCTCGACCTTCTTCACGCGTGCCTCCCGGCCCACGACGTGCGGCCGCGCCGCCTGACAGTCTAACAAGCCAAAATACAAGGTGGTGAGGCAGCGGCGCTTCCGCGTGTATGAGGAGGCACCGGGATAATGCCCTGGCCCGTTGCAATGATGAGGAGGTGGAGACGCCTCCGCGTGTATAAGGAGGCACCAGGCTTTCCCCCTAGCAGCCTGGCCCGGTGAAAGAGAGAGAGGCGCTTCCATGTGTATGAGGAGGCACCAGCCTTTTTCCCTGGTCGCCGTGAGACAGGCGAGCGAGGGAGTGAGACGCTTCCGCGTGCATGAGGGGGCACCAGGCTCCCCCCCTACGTAGCCCCCGTGAGAGAGGGAAAGAGACGCTATTGCGTGTTTGAGGGGGCACCAGGCTTCCCTCCTGGCCGCCGTGGAGCCGTGTTGATGGACGAGGAGGAGAGGCGCGTGTTTTGCCAAGCGCGCTGGAACCCACGCTGAAACAAATAACGCGTGTTGGAGTATCGAAGAAGGCGAGCGCGGCGGGAGGCACAACGCGGCGAAAGAGGGCGAAGACAATGAGGGGGGCGGAAGCCATGCACCACACACAGATCGAGTCGTGTGGAGGGAGTCATGAGCTGACTAGACGGTGGTTGCCCCCCTTGCTTCGCCCTCCCCCGCGCTCCCCTGCCCCTCCTTCCCCCTCCACGGGGGGCAAGGCGGAAGCCTGGTGCCTCCTCTTACACGCTGACGCGTTTCCCTCTGGCGGAACGAAA
>Ga0307489_10003241_pt1 | contig 10825 bp, 12 predicted proteins | sample SB12metaG_FD_202247 | JGI IMG/M metagenome (GOLD analysis project Ga0307489, IMG submission 202247) | Sea-ice brine microbial communities from Beaufort Sea near Barrow, Alaska, United States - SB 1.2 | ecosystem: Environmental > Aquatic > Marine > Coastal | place: USA: Alaska | collected...
TGTGCGTAACCAGGTTGCCGGCTTGCGAGTACGCCTTACCGCATGTCTCACAGACATGCGGCTTCTCCCCCGAATGTGTCCGCATGTGAATAGTCAGGCTGCTGGATCCGAAGAACGCCTTGCCGCACGTCTCGCAGACATGCGGCTTCTCCCCCGTATGCGTGTGCATGTGCGTGGCCAGGCTGCTGGACACCGAGAACGCCTTGCCGCACGTCTCGCAGACATGCGGCTTCTCCCCCGTATGCGTGTGCATGTGCGTGGCCAGGCTGCTGGACTGTGAGAACGCCTTGCCGCATGCCTCGCAGACATGCGGCTTCTCACCCGTATGTGTTCGCATGTGCGCAGTCAGGACGTCGGTCCGCGAGAACGCCTTGCCGCACGTCTCACAGACATACGGCTTTTCCCCCGTATGCGTGCGCATGTGCTTGACCAGGTCGCTGGACGTCGTGAACGCCTTGCCGCACGTCTCGCAGACATGCGGCTTCTCCCCCGTATGCGACCGCATGTGAACCGCCAGGTTGCCGGAATCGGAGAACGCCTTGCCGCACGTATCGCAGATATGCGGCTTCTCCCCCGAGTGTGTCCACATGTGCCTCACCAGGTTGCCGGACGTCGTGAACGCCTTGCCGCACGTCTCGCAGACATGCGGCTTCTCCCCCGTATGCGACCGCATGTGAACCGCCAGGTTGCCGGGTTCGGAGAACGCCTTGCCGCACGTATCGCAGATATGCGGCTTCTCCCCCGAGTGTGTCCACATGTGCCTCACCAGGTTGACGGACCGCGCGAACGCCTTGCCGCACGTATCGCAGATATGCGGCTTCTCCCCCGAGTGTGTCCACATGTGCCTCACCAGGTTGACGGACCGCGCGAATGCCTTGCCGCACGTCTCGCAATCGAAGCGCTTGGCCGGTGCGCGACCAGCACCCGCGTCGTCCAGCGCGTCACCGCTTCTCTCGCGCTTGTGCCCAACCCCACTCATCGCGCGACCGCCACTCATGGAACGCCTCGAGAGGTCTTCCTCTCGTGCTGTGCTTTTTCGGGGACGTTTTGACCATCAACTTGACGATCATATTTGACCATCAAAGTTGACCATAAATTTGACCATCAACTTGACGATCATATTTGACCATCAAAGTTGACCATAAATTTGACCATCAACTTGACGATCATATTTGACCATCAAAGTTGACCATAAATTTGACCATCAACTTGACGACCATATTTGACCATCAAAGTTGACCATAAATTTGACCATCAACTTGACGATCATATTTGACCATCAAGTTTGACCATGTATTTGACCATCATTTCTCAAGTGTTGACTGAACGATTTTCCCACCTTTTTGCGAGTGGCGGAGCCCAGTGGAAGGACGATGCTGTGGTCAGCGGCAAACTAAACGAGGCCGAAGTGGTTTGCGTGCGCAGGGCTGTTTCGAGTTGTTTGAGCGCGCCGGGCTGCTTCGCGGTCGCGCCCGTTACCACCAAGCAACGAACTGCGGCAAGGCGTTCTCGCAGGGGACCATGATGTGGGAAGGCGTTGTGCGACACCGTTTCGAGATGTCTGCGGCTGATGCATTTACAGAGAGCATTTCGTGTATCAAAGCATACCGCGAGCACGCTACAGACCATGCTATGAACGCTGTGACGTACGATGCACGTGTGTATTGGGAAACGGTCGTGCAAAGCTGGGACTGTGAGATGAACCGGTTGCTGGTGGTGGAGACCGAGAGGATCGTGCGTGACGACACTTGCGATAGCATGATGTTCGGTCAACTCAGCATATAAATGGGAAATGATGCCCTTGTGTCTTCCCAAGCCAGTCAGGTGCAATGAATGGGATGCCAGTGAATTTGGATTCGGATTTGGGAACAACGAGAACTAGCGAGCACGGTTACTCGAGGTGCTGGTGGGTATCGATGTGGTGTGTAACGCGGTACTCATTGCTCTACCGCGCGAAAAAAACACGAATACAGTGGATCACATCACCCGTGTGTGTCAGCATGTGTCTAGACGGAGAGCCGGGATGCGAGAACGCCTCTGGGTAGTGAGTACTCTCATAATATTCATACACCCCCACACCGAAAATACTCGCGTACGTCTACACCGGAATGCGAAAACGCCATGTATGTAAACATGTACATACATAACATGTGGCATTCGCTGCTGACACGTGGCATCGTGTTACACACACACGCACCCATACGACATGAAATGCAGACACTGACACGTGACACACATGCCACACGATATTACGCACTGAAACTTTCGCATAGACAACACGGTCAACATCGACAGGTACAGACAGCATCAATCTATACTACGTAACCAAATCGAATGATGGGGCAGGCTACTGAACGCGAACATGCCATCTTCGTAGCAAATCAGCGTGCAAGATTACACAACATGCCTGTGTGCGTAAAGTGTCTAGAAGGACCTCGCCGTGATTTTTGCTTTCATAACCCGAATCCAACTAACGATACCGGCTTGGGTTGCGGCCGTCAAGACTAGCTTCAACAAATGGGCCTTCGCGACGTCCAGAGACCTGGCGATACTGGTCGTTGCTGGGCAATGGAAAGTGAAGATCTGTAGCAGCGGTGGCGGCGCAATAGTGGGTGGTGTAATGGGTGTTTATTAAATTCACGTATACATCACACCCTGAATGCGTCCGCGCCGTATACGGGTGTTCTACCGCTCCCCGCAATCAGCACGATCGCGTAGTAAGTCGGCAACCGGTTCCGGTCAATCGGCGCCACAGAAGAAAGCGCGTCCGAATTTCAATCTCGCCTTCTAATTATGACCAGGGTCGTGATGAAAAAGGTCTCTCTTTACATTAGATTTTAACACTTTACATTTCACGTATGCGCATGGATATATCTTTACCATGCCTATAACCCACCAAATTGTAATCAGGGGGGGGGGTGAACTCTGTGATGTAATTTATATAATTGGAAATGACCACATATGTGGCTGCCTCGTCGAATGACTTGAAATGCTCACCCCTGTATATGTATGACATCTTTCGGTCCAGTTGGTTGAACCCAGCGAATTGGTTCTCGTGTAGAACAGGGTCGTACTCTTTCGTACCACATCCCCTGTAGACGAACAGACGACACTCGGTTGTGGATCGGGGTCCCCATATGGGCATGTAAACATCACCTTCCATGTATTTGCGTTTGCAATTATGTCCATTCCGATTCGCCATCCACTCTTTTGTGACGTACGGGAGACGGAACTTCATAAGTCCATTGGTCGCATGCAGTTCATGAAACCAGCAAGATTGCATATCCATGTCAACTCCTATGGAATCCTCATTATGTGCACTCAGACGAACATCCGATATAAACAATAGATCCTCGCTGGAATTCCAATTCACCAGTCTGAGCTGATCCAGGTCCTTGAAATATGGATGATATTGGCATGGCATGGTTTCAAACTGTGCGTTTCTGTATTTGACATCTGGCAATCCACGCCAGGCATTGATGATTGATACTGTGTTGGAATTGAACATCTCCTTCCATACTACGACTCTGCTCGGATCCCATCTTTTTACTTGGTGTGCATGCTCGGGCTTTGAGAAGGCAGGGTCTACCAAGACGAAGCAAACGTGTGGGAACATTTCCATCAACACATTCAGATGTGTGCAAGGACATGCCCCTGCGTAAACACAAAGGAATGAAGCGTCCGATCCAACACCGATGCGCTCTTTATGAACACGAGTCATGAATTGTATTTCAGACATTAGCAGCTTGCGCTGCCCTGCGTGGACATTTGCACTGGTAGAATACACCTTATTGCTCTGGGGTGCGTAATTCTTTTGACACGGAAAATCTTTTACCTTTCCCAGAATCAAATGATTGTCTGTGAGTCTACGGTCTTCGATCATGTTTTAATCCGGGAAACAAATCTCAATGCCATTTATATACGGTGTGAGCTTGTGAGAGGAATTTATTGAAACGTTTGCACATGCACCGACATTCTGTACTTGAAACATGACATGTACACTCAACTATGTGTGTACATCTCAACTGCGACGTGTTCTGAAGTGTGCGCGTTGGTCACACTACATTTATGCCTTTCGATCGCCACGCACCTAGCGCCTCTTGTGGCACTGGCAGACCAGACGTCGTCATCGGTCTCGCTACACGCGTCATCGCAGCGCAGTGGACACCGTTTGTCCGTCCGTATGCGGATAATAAAAGGCACCCAACACTGCTCTCAAATGGTGCACCGACCACGCTCATACCGATGCCACCGCCCCCGCCGGCGACGCCATGATGAACTCTGCAAGTCTCTCGAACGTTGCCAGCTCTACGTCTGTGAGAACAAGACGGGACCCATCGCCGTCCACGTTCATCGCCATGATGCCGGGGCTTCGCAACTGCTGCACAACGGCGATGCGCTGCGTGGCAGTGAGCCCATCGGCGATGAGATGAGCGTCTGTGTGTACCAGAACCCCGGCAGTGATCTGGCCCAACTCAATGACAATCGGCGGCGGAGTCGGTGGTGCTGTGATTGTTTCCGCTGTCATTCGTGGCTGAGTTGTGGTTGCGTGCATGTTGACCATAGCCATAGTAGTGCCAAGGGGTGTAGGACACATAACTCGGCAACCTGTTCCCGTCACGGCGCCGCGGGATCAAGCGCGCCCAGTTTTAAATCTCGTCTTTTAATTATGACCAGGGTCATGATGAAGTGTCAAACGGTGGGGTCTTTCTGTCAACTTTTGCCTTAAGGTTGACAAGCGGCTGCTATCTAAAGCTATCGCTGCGAGGAGGGGAGCCGGGGCAGGGATACGCTGTAAGCTGTGCAGTAATTTTCTTGTAAGCTTATGAGGGGCCTAGGGGTCTGGTACCAATACTTCAGATTCTCCGGTAGGTAACTGAAACTTTTGTTCGGGTGTGAGTAGCCTATGTCATCACCTGTGGCAAGTAACGCATATGGGTAGATGACATATCTTTTGTTCTGGACCAAACTTGTGTCGGAATCTCGATCAGTATAGGTATACCAAGCCCTTCAATAGACGTCGCTTTAAGATGGTGCGTGCAAACACTACTGCTGGATCCTCGAGATCCTTTACTGTGTGAATAAATTTATTCAAAATGGCTCTCCGAACGAGCGCCCCGCGCACACCCATCCCCATCTTCTTCCTGACGGGTGCAACCGTACTCTTATGTCTACCACCCCACGGCACATACCACATGGTGCCATACTAGGTCGCGTACCATCCGCTCACCAGGACCTAGCAAAGTGATCAGGGATGGCAAAACTGAGCTGGGTGGACTGGCCAACTTCGTCTTTGTACTGCGCTGACCTTACTCTGGTCTGATGCATGCTAATCTGTCGTTTGCGCCATGCCTCTTTCTTCTTCGCTTCGCGAGCCTGGGTGGCAGCCGCTTTTATCGCAGCACGGAATTGTATGACCTCGCTAGACTCTTGGTCAGTGTGTACACGTAGAACGTGTTGGCGCATCTCTTGACATTGAAGAAAGCCCCTTGTGCATACAGGACATTTGTATGGAAACACCCTGTTGGGGTCGTGCTTCTTGGAGTGTTTCTTCAGACCACCCTGGGTGATAAATGTCATCAAGCAGACAGTACACGAGAAAGGTCGGACAGCCGGGTGGCGCAATTTGACATGTTGCGGTGCAGGCTCATCCATTTCCCAGACGCAGACGAGTGCCGGAAATCAATTGAACGCACTCGCAATCGTGTAGAATGTCGTGACGATTGTGTGTGACAATGTGTGTGTGGTTTTTTGGTCCCAGTGCCCAACCAACCGTCATGTCAACCTTCTTATAGACACACACAAATGGCACGTAGACATAAGAGTACGGATGACCATGACACGTGGACAGCAAGGTAGTTTCATTTGTGTGGTGACACGTAATCAGCAGTTTGTCGTGTTTTGGGCTTGAATAGACGAACATCCCTTTCGGATTACCAACAACCACCGCGAGCTACTCGTGACACGTTTCCCGACGGGGTCTAAGCTCAGGTTTAGAAAATCGCGGATATATGCTCGGATTGCCTACTGGTTACGACGGACAGATTCGGGTCATCGAGATCAAATGCGATTCGACAGAGATTCCAGGACCACATGTTTTCTACATGCTTCTCGATGAGTTGGAAAAAGAACTCAATGTAAAAAACAAGGCAATAATCCATTACAGAGAGTTTCTACTTCACGCTTACACCGAAGGACGCCTGTTTGGGCTCTCTGTAGAAGATGACAAGACGTCCTTCAACATCCAGCCCCGGGATACTGATAATCTTTTCATGGCTGGAACGCAGAACCTTCGGATTTTACCGTGCTTCTGTATCGCAGACGCGTATGATAGCACCACAGAACCGGCTGTAGATTTCATATGGACTGCAATTCGCGCACGGGAAATGGGTATGGCTACCTACCTGCTCGATTGTCTTGGGATTACGCACGTCCACGACCCTGAAGACGAGAAGCATGGTTTCTGGGCAAAGTACTGTGCATCTTTCACTACCCATTCCGCCGAGTTGTCGCCAATCTGTCGTCCCCGCATCGACACCGGACACAGAGCGGCAAGGTCGTCCATGTCATCGTCGCTGTTCTCTGAGGACCATGCCGTCACCACTGGGGTAGAGGTTTAGCGCAATCGGGGTATCAAATGGTCGTGCATGCGCTGCATTTACCCACCGTAGGCGAAGTGGTGTGTGTGGGGGGTGTAAGGTGGCACTCGAGTCAATGTAATGAGTTGTGGTGTATTAAAACGAAAATCAGACTCTACGATCGTCGCGTCTTCGAATTGTCGTCAGGGCATCGACAAAACGAGATTCCGCATTGGATACGATGGGTTGATATGGTGGTGTTGGTGCATGCTCGAGCCCATGTGCGATCATATACCGTCGACGCATCTCGTGCCAGTGTTTTCCATTATTGGGGTATGTATGAATGTCGCAATTTTCGTTGGCATGTTTATCTACACAAGGCATACAGGAAACCCATCTGAAAGGTTTTGGAGGTTTAGAAAACATAGTAGAAAGTCCATCGAACATATTCATTTCAATATTCAATGCTATGGAATGATGTGAAATTTATTCAATTATGTAGTACAACATCGATAAAAATATGATTATCGCGCTATTTTCAATCTTCACTAAATCAGATCATGTGAAGGTCATTTGGTAAATGGAAATGGGTTTTATGGATTTCTACGCGTTCTCTAACTAGTTGAAAGAATCTGACGATGATGAATATAATGTATTGTACGTGTTGCCTTATGACACGCGGCGGAGTAAATTATTCAAATAGCCTTGCTGTTTCACGCGAACGCCTTGCCTTTCTTAAATTCAAATGTCACCCAAGTGCCTCTGCATGTGCGTAGCCAAGCTTCTGGATGAAGAGAACGCCTTGCCGCACGTCTCGCGGAAACTTCTTGAGATCGTATGACGGACGATATTCATTTAGATCAAAAACAGATCCGAATATCCCACGTAAAATGTAGCATTAATTGGACCAAAACGAGTCGCGTCACGAATGACACAGGCACCATCACGCGTAAACCCCACGCACCCACTCCCACGCGTACGTGGGTTACTCGAAAGTAAGGACACACACCACCCATAGAGTGTGTCCTATACCCATAGGCCTAGCCATACCGTAGGACCCCAGGGCGGTGCGTGTCCTTAATGTCGAGTAACCCACTATGTGGACCACACACACCCACCACCCACCACACACCACACACCACACACTACGCACCCAGAGTCACATCGAGTCACACGCATGCAACGTGTACACCTTGGTCCGGAGTTGAGCACAGGGGCCCTCAGTTGATGCCCTTGTCGGCCTCCGTGTCGGCCTTCTCCTTGTCGACCTTGGCCTTGTTGGAAGCCTTGATCCGAAGCCACTTGGCAGCAGAGCGCACCTTGCGGTTGCTCTTGGCCTGGGCTTTGGTGAGCCGGCACTTTTTCACCGAGCCGTCCAAGCCCTGCTTCTTGCGCTTCACGTTGTCGTTCCACTTCTTGCGCTGAGCAGGGCTGCGCGTGTCGGTGCTGAGCTTTCTCGGAACGAGCGCAGTGAGACCGTCCGCGTGCATCTTGTGGAGCGCAGTGTGGTCGCCCGTGTGCTTGCTGAGCGCGGAAGAGGTGGGCTTGACGGCAGTCTTGGCGGCAGACTTGACAGAAGCAGCAGACTTGATGGGCGCATACTTGGCGGCGATCTTGTTGGCGGTAGCCGTGAACGGTGCCTCCTTCGCGGCCTTCTCAGCCGCCTCTTTCACGGCCTCTTCCACGGCCTTGGCATCGGCGGCGTAGTACACGGCGCTGCCTCCCGAACCGGTGGATGCCCTCTCCCGGGGATTCTCAGGGACGCTCTTCTTGGCGGGGTACTCGGTCATCTGTGTGGTGTAGAGTGGGTATCTCAGTACGGTGACTTTGCCTGTAGTGTTACTTGAAATCAAGCACACACATCGTCATAGGACCCTGTGTTAAGTGTACTATACGTAGGAGCTAATATGACCGTTTCATGAGCGGGCGGTGTGTGTTCTTAAACTCGAGTAACCACTGTATCTCAAAGAATTTTCATGCGGTAAGGTAAACACAAGCGAACAGGAATATGATTGCTGTGTCTGTCTCAAGACCGTGAGGGGATCATGACCTTGCGCGTCGGGGTGGTGGTGTTGAGCATCTTGGTGTCGCTTCCACGGGGGAGCTTCCAATCTTCTTCACCTTCGTCATCAGAGCTGCACTCGGAGGACTCGGACTCGGACTCGGGGACGGTGTAGTTCCCCTTAGTCATGGCGTCCATATCCGCGTTGCATTTGGCCATCTGTGTGGTGCGGGTGGGGTATCTCAGTATGGAGGGGTTGAAAAATATAGTGTCCCGCATGTCATGCGGCGTGTATCAACACACGTGAATGGGGTAAACACACCCACAAAAGCATACATGATACATTGATTTGTGTCAAGAACATGGGAGGATTATGACCTCCTCGACCGTGTTCGGCTTCTCGTTGCTGTTGGAAATGTCCTTCCAGTGCAGATCGTCTGCGAAAAAATCAACGAGTATTAGTACATGTTTTGTGTATGTTAGTTCATAAACGAATCAATGAACAGATGAGGCTAGATCGTCTCAAGTGGGTCCGATGAGGAGGCGCTATTGATGCATATTTTGTCATAAATAAATCAATGAACATTAGTTCACCAATGAGTATTAGTTCTCATGAGTATGGGTCGATCAAGCGACGCAGAGCGAGCGTGATGACTGGTGGGAAACTCACGGCATTCTCCGTCGTCGAAGTGGACTTTCCACGGATTCGGTCCAAGGGTAATACCGACGACCTGCCATAAGCATACAAGGTGGTATTCATACCGAGAGATGTTATCGCTGAGGATGTGGTAGCGCAACAGAAAGTACCTGAAACATGCGTGAGATACAGAGCTGTTGGGTGTGAGGGTTGGTGGTGTGGGAATTGCACATACCACACCGTGATGGACCCCGCCGTCCTGCGGCGAGAACTTTGCCATGACGCGCGCACCCTTCCTATAACCCTTGATGTTCTGATCCATCCACTTGGCCCTTTTTTCCCAGACACTCAGCATGACACCTGTGAAAAATAGTTTCAGGATCCGCACACGGAGCAGGCGCGAGTTCACCGGACAGCGTGTGGGTGGAGATATTTCATGGTGATGACATGAGCCACATCTTGCGGGCCGCATGTTGTGTGGGGTGGCGCGTGGTGGGTGGGGGAGGGGAGTCGGTGCCGGCTAGCCGCACGCCATAGGCATGCGACTTCGCGACACGCAGGCGCTCAAGCCGCTCGGCGCACAAGATTCTCGGCGAGCAAGCTGCCCATCCGTCATGGGACGCCACGCGCGAAGCGGCCACCACCTCCTCCGCGCGGCGGTTGTGTACAAACAATGGACGACGATGGTGCTGGCACACGAGGCGACAGACCATCGCCAACAAAGAGCGCGCAGGGAAGGGACAGAGGTGAACCGAGAAAGCGTTTCAGGATGACGTGGGGGGCACAAACGCAAGCAATGGTGGTGGTCGCCGCGGCGCGTCGCACCGGCCGCCCCCGCCGCGGGTGGCAACAGGGTGTCGAAGCGCGCGCACACAGAGCGCGCAGGGCCGGAAATGGTGGGGTGAACCGAGATGTCGTGGCGGGGTGGCTGCTCCGTGGTTGAAAAAATCTTTCGTCAAAATCTTTCAGCTTTGTTCGCAAAAAGGTCAAATTGATGATCAAATTCGGTGTTTGACCAACGCGATTTGACCATCAATTTGACCATCCATCTGGCATCAATTTGACCATCAAGTTGACTTTCAACTTGACCATCGATTTGACTATCAATTTGACCATCAATTTGAAATCAATTTGACCATCAATTTGACCATCAATTTGACCATCAATTTGACCATCAATTTGACCATCAATTTGACCATCAATTTCACCATCAATTTGACCATCAATTTTACGGCAATTTGACCATCAATTTGACCATCAGTTTAACGGCAATTTGACCATCAATTTGACCATCAATTTGACCATCAATTTTGCAATCGATTTTGACCATCCATCTTGATCTGCCCGGCCCCCATTGGGAAGAATGGAGGGTGGAGAAACTGCTCCACCGTTGGTCGGACCACCGCCGAACACCGATCAGACGCCGGAAGATAACGTCAACTCGACCGCCACCAGCGCGCTTCTCCCTGCTGTTGACAAACTCGCGTCGATCGCGCGCAAAGATTCACCGTCACCGTTACCGGTCGGCGTGCGCAACGCTTCACCGTCACCGTTACCGGTCGGCGTGCGCAACGCTTCACCGTTGGTGGGACCGCCACCGAACACCGA
>Ga0307489_10003242_pt1 | contig 10822 bp, 8 predicted proteins | sample SB12metaG_FD_202247 | JGI IMG/M metagenome (GOLD analysis project Ga0307489, IMG submission 202247) | Sea-ice brine microbial communities from Beaufort Sea near Barrow, Alaska, United States - SB 1.2 | ecosystem: Environmental > Aquatic > Marine > Coastal | place: USA: Alaska | collected 2017-05-06
AACCCATATTTAGAATCAGTACAACAAAGACAAGGTTTATATGCTTTTAAAGTTGTAATGGATGATTCAAATAATACACCAGATGTGGTAGATAGAAATCAGTTAATAGGTCAAATTTATTTACAACCTACTAAAACAGCAGAATTTATTATCCTAGATTTTAATGTACTCCCAACAGGAGCAACATTTCCAGAATAATAATTCTTAAATAAACCAATATTTATAATAAATAAAATAAAATACAATGGCAGTAATAGGACCAAACGATATATTTTTCACACCTTTTGAACCAAAACAAAAGAATAGGTTTATTCTTTATATGGATGGTATCCCATCTTTTCAAATTAAAGCTATGGGTGCTGTTACCTTAAATCAAGGGGTAGTGAATCTAAATCATATTAACCTCCAAAGATATGTAAAAGGTAAAAGTACATGGGCATCTATGAGCATGACTTTATTCGATCCCATATCTCCATCAGGAGCACAAGCAGTGATGGAATGGGTTAGGTTACACCACGAATCAGTAACTGGTAGAGATGGGTATAGTGATTTTTATAAAAAAGATCTAACCTTAAATGTACTTGGACCTGTAGGTGATATTGTTTCTGAGTGGATTATTAAAGGTGCTCAGATTGTAGATGCTAACTTTGGAGATTACAGTTGGGATGAAGAAAATTCAGCACAATCAATAGCACTGACAATCCAACCTGATTACTGTATATTGAATTTCTAATCAATATAATAAAATAAATTATAAATAGCTTGGCTTTTGTCAGGCTTTTTTTTATCTTTATATGTATGACTGAAGATAATGTTATAAACTAAAATAAAGTATATGTCTGATTTTAAATTTCCTACTGAAGAAGTAGAACTCCCCTCAAAAGGATTATTATATCCCGAATCAAATCCACTTTCAAGTGGTAAAGTAGAACTAAAATATATGACTGCTAGGGAAGAAGATATTCTTAGTAATCAATCTTATATCCAAAAAGGAATAGTATTAGATAAACTTTTAAGATCTCTAATAGTAAACAAAGATATTAACATTGATGATTTAGTCACAGGTGATAAAAATGCTATTTTTATAGCATCTAGAATATTAGGTTATGGTAAAGATTATAATGTATCTATTAAAGATATAGAATATACTTTAGATTTAACAAAGTTAGAAAATAAAGATTTTGATGAATCCTTCTTAACTAAAGGTACAAATTTATTCTCCTATACTATGGAATCAACTGGTACAGTTATTGAGTATAAAATTCTAACTGGTAGAGATGAAAAGGCAGTAGACAGAGAAATTGAAGCACTTAAAAAAATCAATAAAGACTCTTCAACAGGTATTACTAGTAGACTAAAACAAATGATTGTTTCAGTAGATGGTAAAGCAGAAAGAAAAGATATTAATAATTTTGTAGATAACTACTTATTAGCTAGAGATTCTAGAGCACTTAGGGAACATATAAAAAACACCCAACCTGATGTTGATATGAATTATATACTAGATAATGGTGAGGAGGTGGCCATTCCTATTGGCCTAAACTTTTTTTGGCCTGAACTTTAATATAGCCCCAGAATATAGGCTAAATCTGTTTTCACAAATACATCAAATGATATTCCACGGTAAAGGTGGATATAATTTTGAAACTATATATAATATGCCTATATGGTTAAGAAACTATACTTTTTCTGAAATAAAGAAATTTTATGAAGAACAGAAAAAGTCATCAGAACCAGCAACTAAAAAGGGTACTACTACTTTAGTAACCCCAGATGGTAAAGTAAATAAGGAAGCATTTAAAGAAGCTAGTACTCCATATAAGGGTAAAGTAGGTTATAAGTAATAATATTTATAACAAAATATATTAATGGCGTCTGATAAAGAAATACAAAATCAAAAAGAACTTAATAGGTTAAAAAAAGAAGAAAACCAAATCTTAAAGGATAGACTTTCTTTAAATGATGAGAATATACAAGACCAAAGAGATATTAGTAATGAAATAAAGTCTATTACAAAAGACATTAAATTTCAAAAACAAGAACAAAGTGAGTTAAATAGCATAGGAAAAGTTCTTAATAAATTAACTCAAAGTACTGCTAATCTAAACAAAGAATCTATAGGTACTTTTAAAGGGATTAATGATGTTGTTAAACAAAGGTTTCAACTTCAAGCTATAATTAACCAACTATCTAGTTTAGAAGGTAATATAACAGAATTAAATGCAGAACAACAAGAAGCTTTAAATAGTGCTATCCGAGATCAAATAGGGAGTGCTGAAGATGTTAACACGGTATTAAAAGAACAATTAAAATTTAGTGAAAAAATTGCTGAAACTACTAGTGTTAAATCATTTCAGGGTATATCTAATTTTGTTAAACAAATTCCTGGATTAAAACAACTAGCATCCCCTTTTGAAGATGCTGCTAGTGCTGCTAGAGAAATTGAAACAACAAGAGAATCTCTTTTAGGTAGAAAAGATGATATAGATAAACTTAAAACTGGAAAGGGATTAACTACTGAAGTTATTAAGAGATTAGGTCTTGAAAAACAAATAACAGCAAGAGGTGCTGCTGCTGCTAAACAAGCTAAAAAACAAGGCATAGTTGGGAATTTACAAAAAGATCTTGGAAAAATACCATCTTCTTTCTCTGGTATAAATGCTGGAATAAAATCCTTAGGTTCTACTTTTAGTAAAGGTTTTGGTGGTGCTGTTATTGCTGCTGTTACTGATGAATTTTTTCTAGTTAATGAACAAACAGTTGAGTTACAAAAATCACTAGCTTTATCTGCTGATGAAGCCGCAGATTTAAGAAATGATTTTGCTGATGCCGCTACATCATCAGGTAATATTAATGTTACTACTACTGCTTTACTTAAAACTGTTACAGCATTAAGTAAACAATTTGGTTTTCCTACTTTATTTGATATGGAAACATTAGTTACTACTACAAAATTAACTGAACAAGTAGGTATTAGTGCAGAATCCGCAGGTATGTTAGCGGCAGCAACTGTTACAACAGGTAAGAATTTTGAAGATCAATATAAAGACGCTTTAGGTACTAGTTATGAACTCCAAAGACAATCAGGAGTTCAACTTGATTTAAGAGATATTTTAGAGGAAAGTGGAAAAGTAACAGGTACTATTAGAGCTAACTTAGGTTCTAATGTAAAAACAATAGCAGCTGCAGTTACACAAGCCAAACTATTTGGTGGAAGTTTAAATGATGTGGCAAATGCTAGTAAATCATTATTAGATTTTGAATCCTCTATTTCAGCAGAATTAGAAGCAGAATTACTTTTAGGAAAAAATATTAATTTAGAAAAAGCAAGACAAGCATCTTTAGATGGAGATTTAGCTACTGTAGCTAAAGAATTAACCAAAGAAGCAGGTGATTATAATGACTTCCAAAACCTAAATGTTATTCAACAGGAGGCATTAGCTAAAGCTATGGGGATGCAATCCGATCAACTTGCTGATATCTTATTTCAACAAGATATACAAAATAAAACTGCTAGTGAATTAAGAGCATTAGGAAAAGATGAATTAGCTGATAGATTAGAGGCTCAAACAGCACAAGAAAAATTTACTAAATCTGTAGAAAAACTTAAAGGTTTATTAGGGGATTTAGTTACAACTTTTATGCCTATTTTGGATATTTTAGGTTATGCGTTAGAGGGGGTAGGGGCTTTAATTAAATTACTAGGACCTTTAAGTAAAGTTCTTGCTGGAGTAGCTACAGGTGCTGCTGCAGGATCTATAATTCCTGGATTGGGTACTTTAGCAGGTGCTATTGGAGGAGGAGTAGTAGGAGCTATGTCTTTAGCAGATGATGCGATAGTCCCAACAACAGGATATGGTGATACTATTATAAAAAGTGGCAAAGATACTCTTGCTTTAAATAATGAAGATTCTGTAGCAGTTGTGGCCGGAACAAACCTAGGGGGCGGATCAAATAAAACAGGTGAAAGAACTAATCAATTACTAGAATCTCTTATAATTCAAAATTCTAAAAAACCTGAAATATCTCCAGTAGGACTATATGAGGTACAATAACCTAATATGTATAATAAAGTATTAATACAACTAAACTAATAAAATTATGACTCCACGAAAGAAAAAACCTTCTAATATTGGGTTACAACATATGTTGAAAAATGAAGGATCTCCCCTTTCTATGAATGATGGTCGAGATTACAGTGTAGCAGGTAGAAGTGCAGCTGATTTGTCTTCAGATAAGGGTACAATTCACTTCAAATATTCTACTCGAAATACCCCTCGAGCAGATAATATTTCACCTAGTTGGATAGGTCAATTTGGTGCTACTATAAACTCAATTCCCCAACCAACTTCAGTTGGACTCTCAGGGGCAGGTATAGTAGACTCTGTTAAGTACGAAGAAAATATGCCTAGATAATATGGCTCGCCCCCTAAAAATTACTCCCCTTCTTACTTTAAAAACAAACTTAAGGACCTTAAGATATAGTAAGGACCAATATGGTGGGGGGTCTAGTAGACAACCCTTTGTTAAAAAACAACTAGAGCAGGATTGGAATAATAATACTGGTGCTAGATTAACTTTAATAGGAGGCAATGGTAAAAAGGTAAGTGGTATTAAAATAAGAGCGGGTGTTAAAGGAGGTACTCCTGATTTCTTATTAAGAGAGGGTTCAATACAATCATCAATAGAGGATGTCTCTAGATTAACCCAACTCCTTCTTAGTCCCTCTCCAGCAACAGGACCTTTATTTATAGCTAAACAAAATATATTGTCATTAGCTAATACTAATATGTCTGCTGGATATCAAGAATTTAAGGAATCTAAAGCCTCTGAAATTAATATTGGTCGTAGAGGTACAGTAGGTACTTTTTTAACAAATACCGCTAATAGAGCAGTAGATTTTATTAAAAATAATGCTTTCCCAAATCAAGGTATTTATAGTCCTTTCGGAACTATAGCACAAGCAGGAGTTGGGGCAGGTGGTATTCATCTTAACAAACAAGGCCTTAAACCTTTCGCCATAACCCCAAATACTGAAGGTCAAGGTGTTGGTTTCCCTACTTATTTAAATACAATTGCTACTGCTGGTATAAATGGTAATAAAAGTAGAATACAACCTCTTTTTAATATACAAATAGAAAGTACTGATTCTAGTAATAATTTATTATATAAATATAGAGGAGGACCTGGATCAACTTTAGGTGTAGGTCAAACTGAGATTAAGATAGCTAAAGGTTACCAAACCATAAATAGAAATATTAATGATGATAATTCCCCATACTTTTCTGGGTTTGGGGATAAAGTTAGATATGTTTTAACTCAACAAGAGATTAATGAACAAATACCTGTAAGTCAGGGAGGAGATATTATTAATTTCTCAGAAATAGTAAGAAATAGTACAGAATATGAACAAGATAAGGTAAAGGCTAAACAAGCTATACCTAAAAGTATAGATTACGCTAATAAAAATGCTGATTTAAGAACCAATTTAGGTAATCCAGGTAAAAGAGGTAATATATCAAGCTATACAATAGGAAAAAGGGGTAATGGAGAAACTACACCTGATACAGTAAAAGGAAACTCTACTTATAAACACGCTTTAGATAAAATTACAGCACTCCCATTATACCAAAGCAGTGCAACTAAATCTCCAGTTAGTTCTGATGAAAAAAATGATTTAGTTAAGTTTAGAATAGCGGTATTAAATAATAATGATCCTTCATATAAAACATACATTCATTTTAGAGCATTTATTGATAGTATGAGTGACTCTTATACCTCAACTTGGGAAGCTCAACAATTTATGGGTAGAGGTGAAAACTTCTATAAATATGGTGGGTTTGACAGATCTATTTCATTATCTTGGACTGTAGCAGCTCAATCAAAACAAGAACTAATACCAATGTATCAAAAGTTAAATTATCTTGCTTCCGTATGCGCACCTGATTATTCAGATGCTGGGTATATGAGAGGTAATTTAATATCTTTAACTGTAGGTGGGTGGTGTTATGAACAAGTAGGTATTATGAAAGGTATTACTTTAGAAGTCCCTACAGAATCACCTTGGGAAATAGGTATAAGTGATACCTTAGTAAAGACAGAAAACAGTCCTAATGGTACATTAAATGATGCAAGTGTTAAAGAATTACCTATGATAGTAAAGGTAACAGGATTCCAATTTACTCCTATCCATAACTTTGTACCTAAAATACAAAGTAATTTATATGGTGGAAATGAAGATCCTAAGAAAAATACAACAGGATTTATCAGTAGATATGGTAAAGAAAAATATATTGGTTTAACTACTGGAGCTAATGTTGACAATTATAATGGTTTAGAAAATAATTTAAACTACATACCTACTTAAACAGCAAATTAATGGGTAGATATACACAAACACAAATATTAAGAAGACAAAGGACAAATGGAACCTTAGGTAGACAATACTACTCGGGTACTAAATACCCTGAGGTACCTTTAGATTTTAGTGATACTTACGTCTACGCCAATCAAGGAGATAGATTTGATACTTTAGCATTACAGTACTATGGTGATTCATCTTTATGGTGGATAATATCTATAGCCAATGATTCATTAAAACAAAATTCATATTATCTACCTTTAGATGTTCAACTAAGAATACCAGCTAATTACTCTGCTATAGTAAGTACATACAATGCATTAAACAATCTTTAAGTTATGGGGAATATAGTAGGAGAAAAATTTGATGATTTTGTAGTAAATCAAATTAATGCCAGACAAAATCTTTATGGAAAGGGTTTTGGGAGTACACAATTGTCTCCTTCAAATCTTTTATTATTAAATAATAGAAATGCTTGGTTAAAACTAGCATCTTCCGTTAATGTAATATCACAAGTACAAGAGGAAGTCACAAGTACACAAGGATCAGGTAGATCTCTCAGAAAGGTAACAGAATCTATTAGTGTAGATACTAATATAGGAGCTCAAAGATTAAAAGATATAGGAATAAACAATACAGCGGACTTTTTAGGTAGTCAACTAGCTCAAAAAGCAGTATTATTTAATACTCTTTCAACGGTTACTGATAACAATAAATTTTCTGCCCCTAGATCTGGTGTAGCTAAAACTAGTAGTTTATGGAATGCCTCAAATTCATATGGTTTAGGAGGAACAGATTTTGGGTTAAACCCCGCTCCTGGATTAATATCTGCTACAATAGATAACCAAAATAGAGGATCAATAAGAAATGCTACAATTGAAATAAAAGCTTTTAATAAGTTTCAATTTGAAATGCTTGAACTAGTTTACCTTAGATTAGGTTTTACTATGATGTTAGAATGGGGTTTTGATAAATACATTGATAATAATGGAAACCTTCAAAATGTAGGTAATACCTTAATTGAAGAAAATTTTTTTAAATCTGGTCCTACATCTCAATTAGAGATGTTAGAAAAAATTCAAAATAAAAGAGCTGAATATGCAGGTAACTATGATGGTTTTTTTGGTCAAGTAGTTAATTTTGATTGGAATTTTAATAAAAATGGCAGCTATGATATAAAACTTAAATTGGTTACTTTAGGAAATGTAATTGAATCTATCAAAACAAAAACAACTGCTGAACCCTTATCAGAAAAAAAAATAGCTGAATTAATAAGTTCTTTAGATGAAAGAGATGAGAATTATCAAGAAGAAAAAAAAAGATTAGAGGGATTAAAAGATTCCAATATGGATAATAATGCTGGTTCTTCTCCTTTAGCACAATCACTTTTTTTAGATATTATAAATCCAAAACTGTGGGATAATAAAAATCGAAATTTCTTTAGCTGGAATAATTTACAAGATGTATTTACTAGTGATGAGGCAAGAAAACAACAAGCCGTAGAGGCCCTTATAGGTAGAGAAGTAGAAGGTGATACTTTTTCTGAAAGATTTGTTGATAACTTTAAAAAAAATTTTGAAGAGTTAGGTGGATTCAAAAATGATTATAAAGCCTTACAGATTTATTTTGGTGATGCAGTTAAAAATCCATTAAGAAATCTTGACCAGTATTCTTATTATATGACCTTTGGGGTATTATTAGGTAGAATAGCTAAATACTGTGTACCTAGTATTGGAACAGAAGATAAAGTTGAAAAACAACTTAAATTAGCACCAATAGGTGATAACAATTTATGTTCTGCTTTCCCTAATCAAATAGCATTTGATCCTAAAATTTGTTTAATTAAACCTATTTTTACTCCTAATATGGTAGGAGAAGAAGGAGGAGAAGGAGATTATATAAAGGTATGGGATTGGATTAATAAATTAAATAATTTTGGTTCTTTAAGTGATGATAATACCATACTTTATGGTAACATAATGAATATATACCTTAATTATGATTTTATAAGTAAGTGTTTATCCCAAAATATGGATGAAAAAGGTAATATATCTATTTACACATTTTTAACACGAATATGTGAAGGTATTAATTCCTCATTAGGTAATCTACAACAATTAGAAGTAGTTATAAGGGATGAAATTTTTGTTACTATCCAAGATCAAAATCCTATACCAGGTATAGAAAGAATCCTCCCAGAATTAGCCCCATCAATTGCTCCCTTTGAAATATTTGGATTCAATACATCAGGATCAGTTAGTTCCAATTTTGTAACTGATTTTAGTTTTAATACTAAAATAACCCCCCAATTAGCTTCCTCTATTAGTATTGGAACTACAGCTAATAATGTTAGCACTAAAAACTATGATGGTACTGCTTTTAGTAAATGGAATAGTGGATTACAAGATAGATATGCTTCACTTTACCTTGACCCAGAACAAATCGAAAAAGAAGATCCTTCATTTACTGTAGATAAAGATAAAATATTAAGTAACCAACAAATAAAAGATGAATTTAAAGCATGGAAGGCTGCAACTGCTACATTTGAACGATCAGATAATCAAGTAACTTCAACCATTAATCGTTTTGGAAAGGAAAATGGGAGATTGTATTTTAAAGCATTAGGAGAAGATGGTAGCCCAACAAAAACTAATGGAGGATTTGCTAGAAAAGTAAAATCCCCTACTGCTAAGAAAACCTATCCTTGGTACCCCCCATTAATTTGGCCTCAATACATTGCCAAAGTCAAAGGAGATGTAGAAGCGGAAAAAACTAGGATAAAGAATAAAGAATTTACATTTAAAGAATTAAACGAAAAATATGAAAATGATTATAATTGGTATTTAATTAGAGCATTTAGTGGTAAATTATCAAACGAAAAAGGTACAGGTAAAGATGGTAAAAGGGAGATATTTGAGTCCCAATACTTTTTAATGGATGGTCCTTTTGCGGAACAAGGAAAATCAGTATTTCAATCTTATATTAATACTAATGTTATTAATAAACAATTTAATGAGAATGATACCCCCTCTAATACCATTGGTTACATTCCAGCAGATTTAGGTTTAACATTTAAGGGACTTTCTGGTATAAAAATATACCAACAATTAGCAGTTAGACAAGATTTCTTACCTAAACAATATTCTAGAGCATTAAAATTTTTAATAAAAGGAGTAAATCATAGTATTAGTAATAATGATTGGAGTACTAACTTAACTACTCTTAGTATACCTAATGTAGAAGCTAAACTTAATCTAGATGGTACACCTAAATACATTAGTACTCTTTTATCTGATGGGTTACTTAATTCTCTAACACCTAATGCAACTGCTCTAAGAGTTTATTTAAGAGGAGGAGCTTTAGTTGTTAATGAAAATTTTTATGAAAAAGGAAATGAAATATCTAATAATGGAGATATATCCCCTTTACTTAAAGATACTGTTATTAGATTGCTCCAATCAATTAACAAAGGTATCTCTAACCTACCTACTCCTCAACCACTCGAAATTAGATTTACAGCAGGAAATGATACATCTCATGCAGCCAGTAATAGTAGACACCCTAGTGGTAATGCATTAGATTTTACTTTAGGTTCTCCATCTAATCCTACTTGGGGTAATCAGTTACCTAATAATAAAACCTACTCTTCTTTTAGTGGACTTACAAGAGACCCAAGAATTAATAATCTACCAGCAGGCCCATTACCAAAATATCCTTCATCTCAATATGAGTATATTAATTTGATTGATACTATAATGAGGGATTTTGTTAAAACCAATCTTGGTACTAATTTTATAAATGAGTATTATAACCCTAGTAGCGATGCTAGTGGGCCCCATTTTCATTTTTCTATTTCTGGAGGTCAAGCACCACCAACAAATGTTACTAATACAGAAGAATCTGGTTATGATGAAAAATTTGCAAAAGTAACTCCTACTACTATATTTGCTCCACCAAGTGGGTCAGGTATTGTCTCCGCTATAGAAGTTACTATTAAGTATGATAATGGAGTAATACAAATTGAAAGAAGTAGTACCGCTTTTGTTGAAAGAAGTTCAGACGAGAAAACCCAAAAGAAACTTATAAAGGAAGCGACAGAAAGAGCAAAACAATCAGCTAAAGATAAAATAATTATAAGATTAAAAACATTTGAAAAAACAGGAAGATAATGTATTATCCAAAATCACAAATAACAACCCCCCTATATACTAATGGAGATGAATTTACATTAGATGGAAAAGATTATGCTGGTTATTATTGGGCTGATTCTAATGGTAGTAGTTTTAGTGGGAAATCACCCCAAAACCCACCTAATAATTTACTTCTTCCAAAACCTACTCCTACTGACTTAGAAGTTGAACCTCCAGAATCTTTCTTTAAAAGTAATCCTGAATATTATAATGCCAAAAGACAAAAATTTAATTCTTCAGCACCTCAACCTCCCACACCAAGTGTTACTTT
>Ga0307489_10003243_pt1 | contig 10818 bp, 8 predicted proteins | sample SB12metaG_FD_202247 | JGI IMG/M metagenome (GOLD analysis project Ga0307489, IMG submission 202247) | Sea-ice brine microbial communities from Beaufort Sea near Barrow, Alaska, United States - SB 1.2 | ecosystem: Environmental > Aquatic > Marine > Coastal | place: USA: Alaska | collected 2017-05-06
GTTGCCGCGATACTCGAGGCAATCACCACAACTGTCGAAAATGTTCCCACAGCAGTTTTTAAGAGTAACCACATTATGACAATAATGGTAAGGAACATGAAGGGCACAATAGTAGTGAAGTCGCGCTCAGCAAATGAGGCAAACGAATAATTCATTAATACTACGCCGGTGTGATAAAAATCATGCTCGGGGTATTTTAATTTATATTTGTCGGTTAAAGCTTTTACCGAGTCTGTAATCTTATTTACTTCAGCCGTTAAGTCACCGTCAGGCAAATTAACAGAAACATTTATAACGGTGACATCACCCTTTGGGGAAATAAGTTGGTTGACTAAATTAGGTTCGTTCAAAGCAACGTTACGAATGTAGGCAAATCTCTCTGGGTCAAGATCAGCCAAATCGTAAACTAAATCTTCAACGATCATGTCGTCGTCTTCAGCCCATGTGTGCTGAAAGTTAGTAAGGGAATCAACACGAATAGATAAAGGTGTTTGTTTTGCTTCTTCAGTCATTTCATGAACTAAAGTCAGTGTTTGCAAAGTAAAAACGTTACCTGATCTAGGTGCAATAATAATACTCGCGCCATCATTTTTACTAAACGTCTGTTGCATCTCCTCAAATGCCATTAATTGAGGATTTGAGTCTTCAAAAAAAACTTTGTAATCGCCCCTAAAATAAAGGTTTTTAGCACCCAATGCAGTCGCAATGATGAGCATAAATCCAATAATAAGGACCGTCTTAGGACGATTAACTGAAAAGTCTAACCAAGAATTACTCACTTAGTTCTCCAAGTGTTAAAATTTACCGGCTGTAAGTATGAGCTAATTGACAAAAATCGGGCTACGTAATTGTAGGACCTATTTTATACTCTGATTATCGACTAAAAAAAGCTATTAAAGATTACCTTTTTAAAATTACAGACTCTATTTGAAGACTTTTTTCAGGACATCTTTAGTATATTTTTACTGCCCCAAAGTGTTTATTTATAGTCAATAAAGTTAAATAAACAGCATAATTATTAATTAAAAGTGCCATTACAGTTAGATAATCGTTGTTTATTTAACATTATTAAAGTTCTATTTTTGAGAATTATACCATTGAAAAATATCTACATTTCATCTTTCAGAGATGTTTTTAAAACGTAGATTATTAACAAACATACCAAAGAATTTTGATCTTTTTGTGGAAACTAGTATTATAAACAGCAACTGGTCAGATGAGCGGATGAGAAAACGATGAGTATTAGAACAAGTCTTAAAAAAGTATTACCTCCCATTTCAATTACTGAGCAAGAAGCCTTAGAAGCCGGTGATGTTTGGTTAGAAGCGTCCATTTATCAGGGCAAACCTGACATGCACGCGTTGAGAACCATACCTACTGCTAAACTTAGTGCTGAAGAACAAGCCTTTTTAGATGGCCCTGTGACAAAAGTATTGTCAATGGTCGATGATTTCGCGCTGCAAAGTGAAAACCATATTCCAAAAGAAATATTAGACTTTATTTCAGTTAATAAATTTTTTGCCCTAATCATACCTAAGCGATTTGGTGGCTTAGAATTTTCCCCATATGCCAACTCCACCATCGTAGCTACATTGGCTGCCAAAAGTGGTGCATTAGCAGTGACTGTTATGGTGCCTAATTCTTTAGGCCCGGGCGAGCTGCTGATGCATTACGGAACGCCTGAGCAACAAAATCACTATTTACCACGTCTAGCTGTGGGCACAGACATTCCATGTTTTGCCTTGACTAGCCCAGAAGCAGGTTCCGATGCTGGCGCTATTCCAGACGCAGGTATCGTCACCAAGGGTATGTGGGAAGGTAAAGAAGTTATAGGCCTGAGAGTTTCTTGGGACAAGCGTTACATTACACTGGCACCCATAGCGACGGTATTAGGCTTGGCCTTTAAAGTATTTGATGTAGATGGCCTATTGGGCGACAAAGTTGAATTGGGTATTACATGTGCTCTCATTCCTAAATCACACTCTGGTGTTGAACTAGGTAATCGCCACGATCCAATGGGTGTCAAGTTCTATAACGGTACTACCCGAGGTCAAGACGTCTTTATTCCAATGGATTTTGTTATCGGTGGACAGAATAATATTGGCCGTGGTTGGCAGATGTTGGTTGCTTGTTTAGGTGCTGGCCGAGGTATTTCACTCCCAGCCATGGGCGTAGCTTCAGCACAAACAGCGCTTAAGTCTACTGCTGAATATTCCTTTGTTCGCGAACAATTTGGGGTGCCCATTGGTCGCTTCGAAGGCATTCAAGAAGAATTGGCTGATATTGCCGGTAAAACATTTGTACTCGAAGCCATGCGTGTATTGACCACTGAGGGGCTAAATCAAGGTCTTATCCCGGGTGTCGTTACCGCTATAGCTAAATACCATATGACAGAATTAGGCCGTGATGTGGTCAACACTGCTATGGATATTCAAGCAGGTAAAGCTATTCAACGCGGACCTCAAAATACATTAGCAAGCGCATATGTCGCCTTACCTATCGCGATAACTGTTGAGGGCGCAAATATCCTGACACGTAGTTTAATGATATTTGGCCAAGGTACTATGCGTTGTCATCCACATCTTAAAGAAATGGTTGAGCTAATTCATAGTAATGAACAAGATGCCGATGCGAAATTTAACAAGGTATTAGGCAAAACCGTTGTTTTTAGTGTCAAAAATGCTTTCCGTAGTTTGTCAAAGAGCTACCTGCCCTTCACACGAGGAGCTCAGTCAGCATTACCAGAAGTGCGAAAGTACGAAAAACGTATGAATGCTCTTTCTGCAAAACTAGCGCCAATGGCTGATTTGTCACTACTTGTTCTAGCGGGTGATTTGAAGAAAGCTGAAATGTTATCTGCACGTCTTGGTGATGTAATGAGTTACATGTACGCATCCATGGCTGTCGTGCGGTTTTATGAACAGCGTGTTGAGAGTCGTAGCGAAGCATTGCCATACTTTGAATATGCTATTCAGTGGTGTTTAAACAAAGGCGAAACTGCACTGAATGAGTTTGTTGTGAATTTCCCAAACACGGCTGTACGCGGCTTAATGCGTGTATTAACGAATACATACACCACTGCTGTTACAGGTATTTCAGATGACTTGAAACGTAAACTATCTGAAGCTTCGATGCAAGACACCAGCATCAAAGCACAGTTAACGCATTTGGTTAAAGTCATCCCAGGGGATGGAAATGATATCAACGAGCAAGCATTTAAGGCTAAACATGCCGTAATGCCGCAACTCAAAAAGGTTCAAAAAGCTTTGCGCAAGACACCTGTTGTGCCTTTCATTTCTTTTGAGCATGCCGTTGGTAAATTGCAAGAAGCCGGTGAATTGACTGCACAGGAAGTTGCGTTAGTTATCGAATACAATGAAAAACGTAAGTTAGCTATCCGTGTTGATGAGTTTACTTTTGATATGGATTTGTTAGATAGCAACCTAGAGCTTGTAAACGAAAAAGAAACAGCAAGGGCAAACGCTGCGTAAACTCTAAGACAGAGTGATTTGAAAACAAAAACCGGAGTTGAAATATCAACTCCGGTTTTTAAATATAAATCCTTTAACCACTTAAACTTATAAGTGTTGTTAGGACATAAACCTTCCACCACTGATTTGAATCACCTCACCTGTAATCCAAGACGAATCTTCAGAAGCTAAGAATAAAGCCAAGCTAGCAATGTCTTGAGGTTGACCCAGTCGTTTTAGTGGGGTTTGCCCAATAATCTCGTCCTCACGTTTAAATAAACCTGCCTCAATGTACAAATCGGTTTCAACTGCTCCAGGGGCGATGGCATTAACTCGAATACCTTTGTCACCCAACTCTGCCGCATAACACTTAGTTAATGTATTCATGGCAGCTTTGGTAGCAGAATAGATGCTGCCCCCTGCCCCACCTTTTGCAGCGATCGAGCTGATATTGATAATGACACTGCCAGTTGGCATGATGGCTGATACTTTTTGAGTTAAAAATATTGGTCCGAATACGTTTAGTTCAAACTGTTTCTTAGTGTCAGCAAGGGTAATATCCTGCAAGCGTTCAAGTGTCGCCCATCCGGCATTGTTGACTAAAATATCAACCCCGCCAAATGCCGTGCATGCCTGCTCAACTAATGTATCAATACCACTTTGTTGACTAACATCTGCCTGAACGGCTATTGCCAATCCACCTTGTTTAATAATATCGGCAACAATAACATCAGCTTTTTCTTGGCTATTAAGGTAATTCACTACAACCTTCGCACCTTGTGCTGCAAACTCTCGAGCAACACACGCACCAATACCTCTAGAGCCACCAGTCACAATAGCCACTTTGTCCTGTAATTTCATAGACAATCTTACTTCACTTCCATATTAGGTGAGCGATAAACAATTTTGTCATTTAACTCAATACCCAGTCCAGGCACTTCTGTTACTTCAAAAAAACCATTAACCGGCTGTGGATCTTGAATACATAATTCTCTGTTCCAATCTTTAATAGCATAGGTGTGATGCTCATGAATTAAGAAATTAGGAATGGCTGTTTCAAGATGTAAACTAGCGGCAGTAGCAACCGGGCCACCACAAACATGGGCTTGTATTCTTACGTCATAGACATCTGCATAGTCACAGACTTTTTTAGCCTCTGTAAAACCACCACACAAACCAATATCAGGTTGCAATACATCAAGAGATTGATCTTCCAGATAGGGACGCACTCCCCAACGATTATATAAACGTTCACCACCGGCAATAGGAACATTGACCCGTTTAGACACTTTATCATGAAGCTTGGAGTTCAAATAATTGACAGGTTCTTCATAGAACAAACAGCCGATATCTTCTGCCATTTCACCTAATTGAATGGCAGTAGAAACCCCCGGTAAACTATGACATTCAAATATAATGTCTACGTCGTCACCCACAGCATCACGGATAGCCTGCAAACGGGCTTTAAATAAACGTAGTTCTGGTTGTGTAAATAATTTGGTTCGATCAAAATGAGTCGCGCCGTACTTATCATAAACAATAGGATCGACTTTTACTGCGTCATACCCCTCAGCTACCGCTTTTTCTGCTGCCTTGCCGTAATCGACAGGATCGTTGAGTTTGGTGACTTCTTTGTCCCAGTCAAACTGGAGTTGACTCGCGTAGGTTCTAAGTTTCTCGTTGGTTTTACCACCAAGTAATTGATACACCGGCACACCTAAAGCTTTGCCTCGAATGTCCCAGAGTGCGGTATCTATGGCGCTCATCGCCGCATATATAATCGGTCCTCCGCCTAAGCCCCAAAAGCTTTCGCGCAACATGCGGCTCCACAACGCTTCTGTTTGAAAGGGATCCCAACCAATTAACATGGCTTCGGCAATCTCTTTAATCATATGTGCAGCAGCGCTATGGCCTAAGTCATAAGCCAATCCCGCTTCACCTACACCTGAAATACCCTCGTCGGTATGAATACGTACAAAAACTGGATTCCATCCAGCACGTTTAGGGCACTCAATGTCAAAAATTTCAACACGGTTAATTTTCATGTGTTTTTCCTATTTTTTAATTTATTAGATATCGGTTGAAACCCAAAAGATTAGACTATTCGCAAAATGTGGGGTCAAGCTTGTAAGCTCGTCTAAGCATCGCAGGCCAAGCTTTTTGACCACCTGTTTCGCCGCTGTGCACAATATTTGCTTGGGCATAGATACCATCGACAATAGATTGTGGAATTTCAATAACCGTTTGACCACTTTGCATCAACTCCATTTGAATTTCGCAGGCTCTTTGTAAGTCATAAAAACGCATAAACGCATCGCCTACCGTCGCACCTAAAGTGAGTCCACCATGATTATGCAGTAGCATATGATTGGTCTGTCCAAGGTCAGTTTGTAAGCGAACTTTCTCGGCATCATCCACAGCTAACCCTTCATAACCGTGATAACTTAACGAAGATAGCGAAAACATCGCATATTGGCTCCAAGGTTTTAATCCACCTTGCACTGTTGCCACGCTAATGGTTGCTTTGGTATGTAAATGGATCACACATTGCGCATCGTGCCTTACTTCATGAATGGCACTATGGATAGTAAAACCAGCAGGGTTAATTTGATAGGGTGAGCCGTCTAAAATATTGCCTTGCAAATCAACCTTGATCAGATTTGAAGCGCTTACCTCGTCAAACGTTAACCCAAAAGCATTTACCAAATAATGTTCGGTATTCGGCACTCTTGCCGACAAATGCGTATAAATAAGGTCTCCCCAGCGATGCTCAGCCACTAACCTATAACATGCGGCTAAATCGACACGCGTTTGCCATTCCTGCTGCGAAACATTGTTTTTTATACTGAATTTTTCGAGTTCAAACACCTTGCCTTCCATTTATTTAATTGTCTTGACTAATAGACTTATCAGCGAATAAATTTGACGTATATACTACAGCAGACTTGGCTCAGCTTGCAGCCAATTTTCTTTGGCATAATCCGTATTTGCACAGGTCATGTGTAAGGTAAAGGCATGTCGTGATTTGTCAGATAAGTTAGGCGCACTGAAGTGAGGTAACAATCCATTAAATACCACTAGCGTGCCTTTCTTAACTTCTAGGGGTTTGGCACTGTCGTCATCAGGCCACGGTATATTATGTAAGGTTCTTAACTCAGTGCTGTCATCAGGATAACGCAAAAACTGTTCTTTTAATGGCATAGCAGCTCCGCCCGATTGCACCTGAAGGCAACCATTTAGCAGCGTGGCATCTTCTACCGCTAACCAAAATGTAATGACAGAAATAGGTGACGTAAAAAAGTAGCTGGCGTCTTGATGCCAACGAATAACACCACCAATTTTGGGTTGTTTGAAAATATACATAGATTGGTGAATTTGAGGCCTAGCTAAACCTAAGTCCAGCGCAATGTCGGTGATTTTATCGCTATGACTAAACACTTTAAATACCGGGTCCAATTGATGCAAAGCATGGCCAATTTTATTTATACTCAGTGACTTATCTTGATTAAGCGCACCTTCTTCATTAAACGCATCTTCTTCAAAAAAACACCTGACTTTATCGCCGGAGGATAAAAAATAGTCGTTACGGGTTTTGCTATGATCTTCAGTAGAAAAAACAGCTCGGGTAGAATTTGGGTCAAAGTCAGCCACTATTTCATTCGCAGCGTTTTTTAACAATCTCATCGACTCTGAAGAAAAGCACTGTTCGAGCACTAAATAACCCGTTTGTTGGTAAGATTTTATTTGTTCTGTTGTAAGCATTTAAGTGTCTCGAACGACTAAGAAATAGGATCCTAACTAGGCAAGCAAGATGGCTTATATGGAACAAAAATTCAAGTAACTTGTACCTAAGACATCTATCAAAATGCTTACTTAGTGCTAAGTAGAACTAAGGTAACTCACCAATAATTTGCTATTTTGACCAACCTTTTACAGTTTAGTTGCGACTAATCATTAAAAAAAACAAACATAACGATGGTTATCATATACTTACATACTTGGCACATGTTCTGCTTTAAGCAGAAAGCAGAAAGCAGAAAGAAGAAAGAAGAAACCAAAATCCAAACAATTGACTTATTACGCACTAAGGGCAACTATGACACTATCTAAAATAACAGCCGCGGCACTACTTACGGCATTAACCCTAAGCACATCAGGCTGTATCATTCATGTTGGCGGTCAAGACAATAAAGACATCGATAAAAGTGATTATAGTAGTGTATTTGGTGGCGTAGATGTTTCTGAAAACAAACAAGTAGGTGACCTTTCATCAGTCAATGGCAATATCACAATGCAAGATAATGTTATTGCTGGTGATGCTAGTGCCGTCAATGGCAATATCGAAATAGGCAATAACGTAACGGCTAAGGAATTATCGACTATTAATGGAGATATTAAAGCCCAGAGCTATCTATCAGTAAAACGCGACGTAAGCACCGTCAACGGTAATATTATATTTGCCGCCAATTCACGAGTAGGTCAGGACGTCACCACCGTAAATGGAGATATCGTATTAACAAATACCAGCGTCGGCAATGATATTCAAACCAAAAATGGCAGTATCACTTTGCTTCAAGGTTCGGTCGTAGAAGGTGACATAGAGTTTGAATCACAAGATGACAGCAGTTGGTGGAGTGATAAAACACGTGAACATAACCCGCCAACTTTAACGATTGATGCATCATCAGATGTGAAAGGAAACATAATTTTGCTCCAAGTCGTTATTTTAGAAATTGAAAACCCAGCATTGTTAGCAAAGGTCGAACGTCGCTACAAAGAACAACAATAGCCAACAATAGAATCGGCGGAACGTGCTTTTTATTGACAATTAAACAAGCACGTTTGCTGTCACACCTCTGATGACATTTAACGCCAATCCCCTATCAACAAAGACTCTCGAGTAACACACCTGTTTATTTTTACTCACAACTAGTGTTTCGCAACAATGTGCTAATATGGATGTTCATCAATTACATTGAGTTCATTAACATGCAGTTTAAACGTTCTTTTACATGCGGCTTTCTTTGCATATATATTTTGTTTATTGGTAATACTTATGCCGCAGATAAAGCCAAAACGAAACCAGAAACAAAACCCATACCTGAAGCTCAACAATTTGTAAGCGAGCATAAAGGACGTTTCAACGGTCAAAACATTAACTATACAGTGACTGCCGGTGAAACCTATCTAAGGGATAAAAACGGCCAAGAAACAGCCAGTATTTTCACCTTCGCCTACACCAAAAATGAAAAAAATGAACAGGCTCGCCCTGTCACTTTTATTTGGAATGGTGGTCCAGGTTCAGCGTCAACATGGTTACATATGGGGGCTTTTGGACCTAAAAGAGTCAAAGTACCTAGTGACGCACAATTTCCGGGAACGCCTCCTTACCCTATATTAGATACATCTGAATCCATACTCGATGTTTCAGACCTGGTTTTTATTGATCCCGTTGGTACTGGGTTTTCTCGTGCATTAGGAGAACATAAAAGCAAAGAATTCTGGGGGCTACAACAAGATGCCGCTTCGATGGCTGAATTCATCAGAACTTGGATAACGGCTAATGGTCGTTGGAATTCTCCGCGCTTTTTATTGGGCGAAAGTTACGGCACGACACGCGCTGCAGCCGTGGCAAAAATTTTGGAAAAGGATTTATCTATTAGCTTAAACGGTATTGTTTTTATCTCTCAAGCCTTGGATTATCAAGGCTCATCTCCTTATGTAAAAGACAATATCATCTCCCATATTACCTATTTACCGACTATGGCTGCAGCCGCGGTTTATCATGGTAAAATCAACCCGAAACCTGAAAATTTAGAAAGTTTTCTTGCACAAGCAAGGGCATTTGCAACTGATGAGTTAATGCCTGCACTATTCAAAGGCAATACCATTGACACAGCAACGCATAATCATATTCGCGATAGATTAGCCCATTTTACAGGGCTAACACCTTCTTACATAGATAGGGCCCAATTACGCATACAAGGATTTCATTTTGCAAAAGAGCTGTTACGGGATAAAGGGTTATCCATCGGATTGTTAGATGCTCGTTATACTGTTGATGAAGTTGACAATTTAAAAGCCACACCCGAACATGACGCAGGTTTGGCTATTTCACCTGCATTTAATTCGGCTCTGATGAGCTATATTCGCAGTGGTTTAGGAGTGAATTGGGATCGCACTTATTTAGCACCTGCAGATGATGAATTATCTGATCAATGGAGTTGGCGAACTGCGCCAATAAATACAGCTTGGGAGCCAACCTATGTCAATACAGCTCATGACTTATCTAAGGCTTTACGTATTAACCCAGCACTTAAAGTGTTAGTTGCCTCGGGTTATTATGATTTAGTGACGCCTTTTTTTGATGCTGAATATACATTGAACCGTCATGGAATTAAGGCAGAGCAAATCCAATACCAATATTATCACGGTGGCCATGCGATGTACGTAAACGAGACCGCTAGAGTAGATTTACTCAAAGACACCCGAGCATTCATACTCCAACAAACCAAATAAAATAAAATTAAATTAAATTAACATAGATCCCCGTGTCTTATCGATTGCGGGGTGATTACCTAATTTAGGTTAGATACCCAATATAAAAAACGCTAGCCTTAAAATTCTCAGCTAAGTAGCTAATACCTATCCGCTTTTGTAGGATCTGCCTTAGCAAATACACCTGACTTTCAATCGAAAGGCCTTTATTATCGTTCGTCGCCATCACGTCTTCATTGTCCACTATCGCCTCATAAATATTGACCTAAAGCGGGTTTGTTACAATGAGGGGTTGTTTAATTCTATCTATTCTCTATTTAATTCCATATGTAATTACCTATTAATTGCCCATAATCCAATTAAATTGACTACGCCCCCTTTTATTACATGAAAAACGGCCTGCTTGAAGGGTCAAATTTAATGCGTTTGTTAAGTGAACTTATACACTGCACTCTAACTTTGCTTGCTCTGCACATCTAGCCTTTGCTTCAGCTTCTGTTTTACCACCCATACAAAAATCTAACCTAATAAGTTTTTCTTCAGTAGCATTAGGTTGACCAGAAATATTTTGCCATTCCCATTTTTTTATAACGTTCTTGGCAGGTTTATAGATAACTTTTTTTGGTATTGAACTAATTAGTTCAACGTTATCTGTTTTACCATTTTCATCTACAGTTACTTTAAATATGCCGCAACCGGTAATACCTTTCATCGCAAGATCCATCGGATACATTGGACTGAACTGTTTAGTTCTAATCCATTGAGCATCAGATTTTTCTGGTTTGATATGGGTTAGCTTCACATCCGCAAAGTTATTTGCACTGACATTAGCGGCAAGTGTAATTGGTAA
>Ga0307489_10003244_pt1 | contig 10814 bp, 18 predicted proteins | sample SB12metaG_FD_202247 | JGI IMG/M metagenome (GOLD analysis project Ga0307489, IMG submission 202247) | Sea-ice brine microbial communities from Beaufort Sea near Barrow, Alaska, United States - SB 1.2 | ecosystem: Environmental > Aquatic > Marine > Coastal | place: USA: Alaska | collected...
AAGCGCTCAGTTCCAGGCGATATCAACGTGGGCTTGATTGGGTCAGATTGCACCTCCCTACCGCGCTGCGAGTGATACAGCCCGCACAGGCGCACCGCGCAGTAGGGGCTTACACTTTTCGGAATGACGTGAGCACTCTTTGCGGGAAACGTTGGGCTGTTGGGTGGGTTCCAGTGTCAGAAACGGATCAGTTCGAGCTGATAAGTGGACGAGTGTAAGCGCCCACCACGCAGCCGCCGACGCCGAGCACTGCCGCCTCGGTGTAGCAGCGCAAGTTGATATTGAAGGCAATGTTTGAAAGCGCTGCATTGAAGTATCAAGTGCTGAAACCAGGCGTGGTCAACCGGGTCCAACCTGGGGTCAACCTGCACCACCCTACCTCAGCGTTAAGCAGGCGGTCTGTGCGGGGTGACGCTCCGAGCTTCACTTGTGGCGTCGTCTCGTCGCTCATTTCGCCGTCCGTGCCCGCGTACACCGCCGTGCTGCCGGTGAAGACAAAGCCGCCGGTTCCGTCCCAAAGCTTGAGTGCCGCCTCCACCTCCGCCACGTAGTCGTCGCTCCCTGACGGCGGCGCGCTGAACACCGTCCCGCAGGGCCCTTACACTCGTTCCCTTTCCACCTCACTTCAGGTACGGGGGCCCGGGCGAAAGCCTCGTGCCTCCTCATACACGCGGAAGCGTCTCTCTCAACTCACTTCAGGCGTGGTTTCAGTGACAAAACATCTAAGATGAGCTGCGCTAAAAAGTGCACGATCGAAAGGCTCTGGTCTTCGGTTTATGTCCCTGCTCCAGCTCAACTCGAGTGCCTTGGACGTATCGATGTGTGATAATGTGAGGGCCCCACCACAAACGGGAACTGCTCCTCCCCGGCTTTCTCTTTCACGCGCGCCGACACGCCCAGGTGGAGCAGCCGGTTGTGCGAGCTCTTTGTGTTGGTCTGCCCCACCACCGTCGCCGCGGGGTACTCCTGTTGTAAGAATGGAAGCGAAACGGACCAAGACTGTGAGCACGAGCATGTTTATACTAGGAACACACAAACTAATGGATGGCCGTGGAGGAGAAAGAACCCCACGAGAAAGGGCGGTGGAGGACTTGGAGGAGGTAGATGGGAGGTGGAGAAGGCTGCGGCGGTGGCGGGATCCTCGGGGGCGGCCGCGACAACGGCGAGGGCGACCGAGGAGGAGGTAGCTGAGGAGTGAGGATGGAGAAGAATATTTTTTTCTCGGCGTGCACAAAACGCGAGGGGCGAACGCATCGTCCGCGGCGGAAGAACACGGCACTGACCTTGAGCCACTTCTGGCACACGAGGCTGCCCAGCACCCCGGGCCCCACTACGAGCAGATCCCGTGAGCACGTGTTGGTCGTCGCGGGTCCACCGCCCGCCGCGGCGACGACGCGGGTCCGGCGAGCGGGACGTGACCGCGTCGCGGGCACCCCATCCAACCTCGCCCTTCCCATCGACCCGAGGGTTGACGCGTGGACCCTGACTGGCGCGCGCGGCGTGCACGCCGCGGTCATGTTGTACGGACGCGCCGATCCCGCGGCGGCAGCAGCCCTGCAGGCAACGGGCGCAAGGCTGGAGCTCAGCATCTCGGCGCCGCTGAATGTGCAACGGATGCAGATGGTCTGTGGTGGGCAGGCAGGAGCCTCGACAAATCAACAACAGGACACGCGTCGGCACGTATCTAAGTATCCGATGGGGGGTCGAATGAAGGGGATGGCGGATCTGCGCAGATTTAGATTCTGCGGAGCTGGCTCGCTTTCTTGGTTTCATCATCGAGTCGCACTCTCGAAAGTGGGCATCATCGTTTGCGCGCCATTACTCTATGCGTGTGCCGGGGTCTGGAAGCTGGAGCGGCGCCCTTCCAGATGACGGCTCCTGCGGAGGGTAGCATTGAGGGAGGGGGAGCGCCGGGGGGCGAACCCGCGGAGAACGGCGGGCGAGGGCAACCCGCGGGGGAGGATCGGGGGAGAGGGAAGGGGGCGGAGGAAGGGGAGTCCCCCGAGGCGGCCCAGGGGAGGAGAGGCGAGGGCGGTAGGGACTGGCGGATGTTGCTCGCCACGTCATGGTATGCCATCTGAATCAAGAGACGAAGGTTCAAAGTGCGTTGGATGACGCGGCGAGTCTGGCCACGTCATAAGCTGCCGTTCATCTGAAGAGGCGAGGGTTTAAAACGCGTTGGTTCACAGGCGATGAGCAATCCACCAGGCCCTATGAGACGAGGGGGTTGTAACACCCAGGGGTGGCGGCGCCGGGGGATCGAGGTCGTCCGCCACGGAAGTGGGGATGCGGGAAGCGACCGAGTCGTCCCCCTCTGGCGTACCAACCAGTAACGGGGAGGCGGGCGGGGAGGACGATGGGGAGTTCGTTTTGGCGAAACCTCAATTCGCCGACCTAGCGGAGTTGCGGCGAGCTGCTATAGCTGCTACACCGAAGGTGGGGTCATCTGTACCCCGCCCGACAGCGCGGGTGGCATGGGAGCACGCGCTGCGTCGAGTGGTCCTCGTTCCTGTCTCCGTTGCCGTCACCGTCCCCGCCCCAGCCCCCGTCCCCACCCTAAGTGTTCGCGTCCCCTTACTCATCTTTGCCTTACTCATCTTTGCCCCGTCCAAGTCCCGACTTACTCATCTTTGCCCCGTCCAAGTCCCGACATCTCCCCAAGCCGGGAGAGCGACCGCTCCTCCCTTCGCCCGCTGGCCCGTTTGCGTGCTAACGGGCTGCAGCGCGGGGCGTTCACATGCCTCACCGTGCCCCTGTGCGTGGTCGCTTGCTTACCGCAAAACTCGTTGTGGGTCTGTAAGATGACACGTCTAGTGATTCAGAGAGGGTAACTTGCGCGCCGGGGACCGTATTTCGAGGGCATTCTGAGCGAGACGCACAGAGGGGCTGGGAACGGGGCGAGCCCTTGGAAGAATGTGAGGTTCGAAACGGTGCTTCCAGAGGGGTTCCCGGAGCGCAGGAAAAAGAAGCAGCAACGTCGACGAGTGTTGCAGCGAGGCTTTGAGATGAGCGGGGTTCAAATGGTAGGGCGGCGCAGGTTGAAACCACTGTTTGCAAGCAAGGTATAAGACCTCCTTCGCGTTGGATCCCTGACTCAATGCCCGTGTGTGATGCTCTGTCATCTTGCCACGTGCTACTCTATTGATGGCGACTGATCGTAGCGCTTGAAACTGAATTGTGAGAAACGGCTTTCAAGTTTTGCTTTCAAACTCAACTTGCGCCCCTACAACATGATTGTCCTCTTGCTGGGCTGCGTGTGGTTGTTTAGGGTCTTTCACGTCCTGACCAGCAAATTGCTGGAGCGGCTTAGCTTGGAGGAGGAGCTGTGACGCAGTAGACTCATCCAAAGTAGCTAGCAGAGGCGGAACGGGGTAGATTATAGCTTGGGATAAAACGTTTTGTTTGCGCGTTTGCCTCCCTACTGCTTCAGCGCACCGTCGCTGTCACCGTTGCGTTTGGTACCCCCCTCTGCCACGCGTCTTCATCCGAGCCCTCCTCCGACCCGGGCGTGCTCTCGCCCTCCCCCCTCGACAGTATCTTCTTCTCTCTAGTGCCTCCTTCCAGTCTTTTGCTCTGTCAGCTGCTCCTCTTTGGTCGCCTCCTCGTCCCCACTAAACTATAGACCCCCGCTTCGGCTCTCTTCTCCCTATCCCAAACCCCGAAAGGGTCGGGATGTGTGACGGCAGCGTGATGCATCACAGAGCCAGAAGCCAGTGTCCTGTGTAGTGCCCCCATTGGTCATATATGTTACCGACCGAGTAGCATACCATCACCAGGTTGTGAGTAAAAAATAAAAGCTTTGATAAGTCCGTGCCTGAAGTGTGTATACGCAAGAGCACGATCAACGCGGTACCGATGAAAGGTCGCGTGATTGAAAGCGCAATTAAATACATATATTTCATTAACATCAACTATGCATTGAGCGCATCGCTCCTACTCGTAACTAAATTTCCATAAATCATCATGTGAACGTACAATCAAGTACTGGGTGTTTACTCGGCGGGCGCCTCGGGCACGACGTCGGGCGCATCAGCCAGCGCCTGCGCCACCTGCTCCTCGGTGATCACGTTGGTGGTGAGGAAGTGCATGAGCAGCTCCTCGTCGGTGGGGGGCACGGGCTCCACGGGCTCCGGCGCCTCCTCACCCTCCGCCACCTCCACCGGTGGCGGAGCCTCCGGCGTCAACGCCACCTTCGCCTCCGCTAGTTGCTCCGCCGTGATGAGAGGAGGATCCATCCCCGTCAGCACCTTCAACCAGAGCCTCACACTCGTTCACTTTTCAGGTCAACTTAAGCTCTTCTTGTGGGGTACGTTGGATGGTTTCAGTGATAAAACGGCTCAGGTTGATATGAGAAGTGCACAGCGTCGGAGGAATCGAGGCAAAGGAGCCGAGTGGCCCGACTTAGAGCTCAGGTTGAGCTGAGAAGTGGACGAGTGTTAGCCCCTGCCTTGAGCGCCAGCTCCTTTTTCGCCTTCTCGTCCGCCGCCGCCACCACCGCCGCCGCCGCCGCGATGACCGCGGCCTCCGCCGCCGCCGCGTCGTCCATCTCCTTCTTGGCCTTGGCCGCGCCCTCCGCCTTGGCGATGATGCCATCCTTGGTGTAGCGCCGCAAGTTGGAATTGAAAGCAAAGTTTGAACGCGGTTCATCATATTGTAATCGTAGCTTCAGGATGAGGAGGAGGAGGAGGATGAGGGGGAGGAGGAGGAGGAGGAGGAGTAGGAGGAAGAGGAGGAGGGGGAAGAGGAGGAGGGGGAGGAGGAGGAGGAGGGGAGGAGCAGTAGGAGGAGGAGGAGGACGTGGAGCGGATGGAGAGGAGGAGGACAGGGGTCAAGCGCTGAAACCACAGGCGGCTTCAGCACGGAATTTCATAATGTCATCCTGGGGTCAAGCTGCAGCGCCCCACCTTGATGGCCTTGACGACGATGTCGTTGACGCAGCGGCGGGCGACGGCGGCGCCGCTGCACTCCGCCACCACGGCGTCCGTCAGCCACGGCATGAAGTCCGTCTCCACCTCCTTCTGCACCGGGTCGTAGAAGAACCTGGCGGGAGGGTCGTTGAGAACAAGCACTCGACCGTGATCAGAGCATGACTTGCCTTCAGGGTGAATGCGTATACGGGCTCGTGGAGGAGGAGGAGATTCAACGTCGGTCGAGTGCCTGTGCTCAATGACCCCCTTGTTAGAGCAGGAGTAGGAAGAGGAGGAGGAGGAGGGAAAAGAGGAGGTGAGGAGGAGGAGTAGGAGGAGGAGGAGGAGGAGACTCTCACAATACCCCCCCTGCCCAGAGTCGTAAAGCTTGTCGAAGACGTTGCCGACAAGCCCAGCGAGGTACCCGCGCGCGAAGGTCTGCGCCGCCACCTTCTCACGCGTGGTCTTCTCGCGCTCGATGCGCTCCCGCTCCTGCGCCAGCCGCCGCTCCTTCTCCTCCATCTTGCGCCTCTCGCCAGGGGCTTACACCAATTCACTTTTTGAGCTCAACATAAGTCATCTGTGGGATACGCTGGATGGCGTAAGTCTGTCAGTGGCGAACCCGGCTCAGGTTGAGCTGAAAGGTGGACGAGTGTAAGTCCCTGCCGCTCGCCCGCCTCCATGCGCTGCGTCGCGACCAGCTCGGCGTTGCGGATTTGCTCAAAGTGCTCCTGGTGCGCGCGCATGGCCGCCAGCTCCTCCTCCTCCATCACCTCCATCAGCCCCTGTGACTAGGGCCAGAAAGACTTTGCTCGCCACGTCATAGGATGCCAATTAATTCAAGAAACGGGGATGTGAGTTGCCTTGGATGACGTGACGGCATTATCTGCCAGCCCTTCTGCCAAAAAATGATAGCTAGGAGGTATGCTGAATTATCGCATTCGTAGGTCCCCTATATCTAAAACAGAGTAGTCTGCCAGGCCCCACCTGCTCCAGCGTCTTGCCCACCAGCACCTCCAGAATCGGCTCCACCTCGAAGTTGAAGTCGAACAGGTCGCCCGCCGCGATCTGCGTCTCCACGTCCACTCCGATCTTCATCGGAATGAAGAGCGGCGTGGGCGGCCGGTCCATGAACGCGTCCGTCTGCGTCGTCACCTCACAGCAGGGTCGTTGAGAACAAGCGCTCGACCAGTTCGGAGCGTGCCTCAACTTTGAGTGCGAAGGCTCATAGCTACAGACGATGTGACTTACCTCGGGTGTGAATACTGATACTTACGGACGACGCGCGGTGGAGGGGGAGGAGTTTCAACGTCGGTCGACTGCTTGTTCTCAATGACCCCCTCATACAGACCCGCGGAGTATACGAGTACAGTCAGCGTCGGTCGAATGCTTGCTCTCAAAAGCCCCCTGCCTCCGCCTCTGGCACCGTGTCCGTCAGCTCCTCCAGGTACGCATCCGTCTGAATGTCCATGTGGCGGCGCCCCTCCACCGGCTCGGGGGTGCCCGGCGCCTTCATCGCGCCCTCGCCCCCGGTCTTCTTCAGCGTCTTGCCCTCCATTGGCGCCGCCGCCGGGAGAATCTGCGCCGCATATGTGTTGCCGCGAATCACGCGGCGATCAAACATGATGTTCGCCGGGTACGCTCCGAACTCATCCTCCTGAGGGCGGAATTTTGGCTGTGGAGTGGGGAGGGGGGGTGCAGTGCGTTGGTCAGTACCACTGGCAGCGATGCACAATTACGCTCTGTACTGTCAGCACGCTGAGAAAACCTTTAATTGGCCCCTCGACGTGACGTGACGTGCTGCATAACGCGCCCCCCCAGCGCCGCTGCCCCCACGCACGCAGCCCTTGATGTGTGAGCCGAGGCAGGCACCCGCCCCGCCCCAGGCTGTGCGCCCCAGGCGTGCGCTGGCACGCTCAATTACGCTCCGTTCTGTACAGCTGGAGAAAACCTTTAATTGGCTCTTGACGTGACGTGCCGAGCTGCAGCGTCCTACGCACGCGCCCCCCCCTGGCACCCTGGCCCCACGCGTACAGCCCCCGCGTGCGAGGTTCGAGGCAGGAACCCGCTCCGCCCCAGACTTGCGCCCCAGACTGGCGCCGGCATGCGCAGCTCTGTAGGCTTAGACCTTTAATTGGCCCCTGGTCGTGATTGACGAGCTGCATCGTCCAAACGCACGCGGGCACCCTGTACCCACGCGCAGGCCCCTCCTGCTCGGTTCGAGACGCGCCCCCACCCACATGCGGCCGACGCAGGGCAGCCAGCTTGGAAGCGCCCGACGGGTCCCCACGCTCACGCCCCCCGGAACAACCGCCACCCCGCTCGGTCAAACGTCTCCCCCATTTCCCCATCCACGCTGAATCACCCGCGGCCTAAAATGGAACAGGACCCGGGAAACGCGGAGCGCGACGTACCCGCTTGAGCGAGCCGGACATGCCCGGCTCCGCGACGGTGGAAGATTCATCGCGCTTCTTCTGCGGCCCCATGGCCACGCCGCCTTTGCCCATGCTGGCTGGGCCGCTGCGTTACCGGGGAATCCGGGGCGCGGCACTTGTGTGTCTCCCGGCGTTTGGAGAGCCGCTTTCAAGCGGGCCAAGCGTGGTTTAGGGTTTCAGTGTTTCCGTTTTTTTTTTTAAAGGGCTTACGCTTAGGGTTCCGCGCGAATCCAGCACTCGAGCGAATCCGGCGAATTTTGATGCGATGGCCCAATAAAAAATCTCGAGGAGATGAAAAGTCACACTTGTCCACAGGACGTTTCAAATCAACGTAAGCAATCTTCGTGGACCTTGGGGGGATAAATGAGTGATTTCATTGGCAAAAACGGCTCAGGTTGAGGTGAGAAGTGGACATCTCATTGGACGCCCCGAGGCGTAAGAGGAGCCGAGCGGCTCAAGACAGAGCGTTTTGCATTGGGGATGCCCGAGGAGCGCCGAGACGACGCGCGCATTGCAACACTCCGGCACGCGTGACATATCATCTCGCGAACACCGTAACGGGTTGTCCGGCGCCACACTCGCGGTAGAGCAGCGCGGCAGCAAAAGCCCCCTCCAAAGCGGTGCGAGCCCGCCCCTGGGGTGTCTTTAGTCATTCCATTCCCCCTCGCTCCCTGTCTCGCTCACTCCCCTACTTCTTGGATGCTCCGCCCTGCGCGCACTGCTTGCACTCTGGGCGCCGCCGGCGGGAGGGGCAGCGCAGCATTGTAGAGACGAACCACAGGCAGCATCCGCCTCGGGTGCCTCGGGGGGCGGCAAGGCGATCGCCTCGGGGTCGCCTCCATCTTCACAGGGGTCGTCAATTCGTCACACTAACTCGAGCTTCGTTCGGTTCGCGCAGGCATCCCCAACCCGTCGACCCCCATCAAGCACCATGTCGCTCGTTATGAAGCACACCGCGGCTTCGGACGTCCTTATCCCGCACAAGTTCATCGACGGCCTGATGAACCGCGAGAACGTTCGCGAGGCAGGGGGTTCTCTGCTCTTCTACGCTGAGTGTCCGCCCGAGGGTCGGAGCCAAGTACCCCGCCCGTTGCGTGGCGCCAGCTTCTCGCGCTCGTCCCTCAAGGGCTGGTGAGCGGTCCACTCGCTTCACCATTCAGAGAGGTCCCCCTACCTCAAGCGCCTCATCCTTCTCCTACACCGCCGCGGCCTCCTTCTTCTTCTCCTCATCCTCTGTTATTTTATAGTGACCCTGCTGGTCGGGCCTGTGCAAGCACTTCTTCGAAGGCAACTACGAGCTGCTGGAGGAATACTGGAGCTCGCTAACTGAGGCGGAGCTCTCTGTATTCTTCAAGGCCCACTTCGGGGCCACGGTAGGGCGGTGCTAGTTGACAGTATCAAAACCCGTGTTGAAAGCGCCTGTGTTTTCAGCGCTTGCTGTAGCGGCGCAAGTGAATCTTGAAACCAAAATTCGAAAGCGGTTCATCATGCTGTATATTCAAGCGCTGAAATCAAGTGCGGTCAACCCAGCGTTAATCTGGGGTCAACCTGCACCGCCTTAGTTTGAAGCTACAATATGATGAACCGCTTTCAAACATTGCGCGCAATTGCAAGTTGCGGCGCTACAGCACGGTGAAGAAGGCCGACCGGCCGTACACCTTCGTCGTCTACGGCGCCTCGGGGTACACCGGCTCGCTGATCCTGGTAGGGTCTCAGGAATAGTGCTCGCCACGTCAGCAGACGCATTTTGAAACCCCGTTTCTTGAGCTCAACAGCATCTTATGACGTGGCGAGCACTGTCCATCAGTCCATCAGTGATGGATAGTGCTCGCCACGTCATCAAACGCATTTTGAAACCTCGTTTCTTGGGTTAGACGGCATCCTATGACGTCGTCAGCACCATCCATCAGTCCCTATAGGCAGTAGGCGCTGATCGATAGTGCTCGCCACGTCATCAAACGCATTGCGAACCCTCGTTTCTTGAGTTCAACAGAATCCTTTGACGTGGCGAGCACTGTCCATCAGTGCATCAGTGATGGATAGTGCTCTCCACATCACCAGACACAATTTGAACCCTCATTGCTTAATTTAGATGGCATGCTATGACGTGGCGAGCACTGTCCATCAGTCCATCAGTGATGGATAGTGCTCTCCACATCATCAAACACAATTTTAACCCTCATCTCTTAGTTACGATGGCATCCTATGACGTGGCGAGCAGTATCCATCAGTCGTCAACAAACACAATTTGAACCCTCATTTCTTGGTTTAGATGGCATGCTATGACGTGGCGAGCACTATTCATCAGTCCCTATGTGCTGGAGTACCTCTACGAGAACGTCAAGGGGCTGGGCACCGAGGCAAGGGCTTACACTCGTCCACTTTTCAGCTCAACCTGATTCGTTTCTGACGCACAATACAACCCAAACACCCCCTGATACCCCCTAACATCCCCTAAACACCCCCCGAACAACCCCTGAATGCACCCCCTATCCCACAGCAAGCGCTTACGTTGAGCCGAAAAGTGGACGAGTGCAAGCCCCTGCACCGAGGTGACCTTCGCGATGGCCGGCCGCAACGTCAGCAGGATGAAGTCGCGTATCGACGAGGCCCTGGTGAGGCGGTGCAGCTTGACCCCGGGTCGGACCCCAGGTTGATCTCAGTTTGACCCCAGATTGACCCCAGATTCACCCCAGGTTCACCCCATATTTACCCCAGGTTCACTCCAAGTTCACCCCAGGTACACCCCAGGTCCAACCCCAGGTCGAACCCGGGTTTAACACGCTTGGTTGCAGCTCGTGAAGCTAAAATCCAATGAACTGCCTTTAAACTTTGCTTTCAATTTCAACTTGCGCCGCTACACCATGGAGAAGTATCCGGACGCCACCTACCGGCCAGACATCATCGAAGCGAACATCGATAACACCATGGACATCCGCAAGATTGTCCTCGCGGTTGGGCGGTGCAGGGTGAAGCTATGAACCCGTGTTGGAAGCGCCTGGATCTATGCTGTTGAAACTAAGATATCATGGACTACTGTCAAATTTTTGTTTCATTTTCAGGTTGCGCCGCTACATGAAGGGCAAGTGCGTGCTCAACGTGGCGGGCCCCTTCATGACCACCAATGGTAGGGCGGTGCAGGTTGACCCAGGTTGACCTCAGCTTGACCCCGGCTTGACCCCGGCTTGACCCCTGCTTGACCCAGGCTTGACCTCTGCTTGACCCCGGCTTGACCCCGGCTTGACCCCAGCTTGACCCCGGCTTGACCCCGGCCTGACCGTGCCTGGTTCCAGCGCTTGAACCTGACGTATGATGAAACACTTTCAAACGTTGCTTTTCAATTTTAACATGCGCCGCTACACAATGGCCACATCCTGGTGGAGGCGTGCATCGACTTTGACTGCGACTACGTGGACGTCAACGGCGAGGCAGGGAGGGTGTTGAGAACAAGCTCTCGGCCGACATTCAATCT
>Ga0307489_10003245_pt1 | contig 10814 bp, 5 predicted proteins | sample SB12metaG_FD_202247 | JGI IMG/M metagenome (GOLD analysis project Ga0307489, IMG submission 202247) | Sea-ice brine microbial communities from Beaufort Sea near Barrow, Alaska, United States - SB 1.2 | ecosystem: Environmental > Aquatic > Marine > Coastal | place: USA: Alaska | collected 2017-05-06
GGCGATGTCGGAGCTTGCTGGGATAATGCAGTGATTGAACGTTTTTTTGGCAGTTTGAAACATGACTGGATATTTAAAATTGAGCAATCAACGCGTGAGCTTATGACAAAAGATGTCGCGGCTTACATGAGGTATTACAACCTTGAAAGGCTGCATACTAAGAACGGTGATCAATCACCTATTAACTATGAAAGTTCTCTGAAGAAAGTGTCCGGTTAGAGTTGATCAGAACAGTTACACCTGTTTCAGTATAATTTATGGATAAAAAATCGGATAAGGCTTGAACAGCTATCACCTGAGCAAACACACCAATAAATTCGCCTTTATCATTGGTTAAAGGAATATCGTGTAACAAAAAGGCGGTATCAACCGGACCTGATACCCATATAGGTGCCCGCAAGGCAGGATGGAGCATTGTCGCGTCAGCCTGGAAAGCGTCTATCCGAAAATGGGCGAAACGATGGTTACTAATTGCCGTCAGCCTGTTCTGAAGATCATGCAGGACAGCGGTGAATCGACCTACGACACGCTGCTCGCCGCCTGCGATCGTTATCGTTATGAATTGCTGGGCTGTAAGGAATACCACCGCAACTGCACCGATAATTTCTGGGAAGCGATGGTCGCAATCGGCTGCAAACCGGTTGAGCTGACTTCACCATTTAACCTCTGGCAGAACACCTCGGTGTAAGCCAAGAGGGTGATCAAACCGAATCCACCGGTGAGTAAGAAGGGTGACTTTATTGTGCTGCGCGCCGAGATGGATCTGGTCATCTGCCTGTTGGCCTGCCCGCAGGACATAACCTCAATTTGCGGACAGCAACCGAAAACCGCGCATTTGAAAATCAGCTAGACCGTGTTGAAAAAGCTAGGAAGACCCCACAAGCCTATAACCTGGCATTGTGGGGTAAATCTGGAGATATCTATCGTTGCACTTCAGCCTTAAGGAGCGATGCTGTCGCGAATATTCTGAAACCCGGTCTGGTTGAACATTGGGAAGATTTCGGTTTCGCCGTCGACGTTATCCACTTCTCCGTGCCGGAGGTATCCGTTGTGGACGCTAAAGAATCGAGGGTAATCGTCGCCGATGTCATACAGTCCGCCATTATTTTGGCTGAATATCGCTGGAATGACGATATCGATCAATGTTTCAGTTTTCAAAGTGCGTTGCGTCCAGCTGCCGTTGTTACCCGAATTCACCGCGGTGCTGCCGTTACTCCAGTTGACTTCCCATAGTTCGAGCACGCCATCCGCAGCAAAAACAGCGAGCAGGCTTCTACTCTGGCCATAGCCGACTTCGATGGTTAAGTTGGGATTATCAGTAAAATCGAGGTTGGCCGCAGCAGTTACGGCACCCACGGTGCCGTTATCCCGGTCGAGTTCGCGCTGCCCGGCGGTGTTGCAATTGCCGTTATAAGCCCCGTCACAACCATCCCATTGCGGAATAAAGAAATAGTCCTGATTGAAGGTTATGGTGGTTTCGTAAATCCGCGCACCGTTTGAAAAGCTTCCGTATTCCATAAAGGGAAACAGTTCCGAGTCAACATAGGTCAGCAACGATTTTCCACTGATGTCAATTTCACTGAAACTCATATCGAGATCGGCAACGATTTCCGCACCAATCATGTTGCGTACAGTGGCGGTAGCGCCCACCGGGGTTACCAGTGTGTCAAAGCGCCAGTCGACCGACGCCCAACCCGCAGCGGTCAGAGCAATGTCGAAATAGTCGGGGCTTTCAGTCCAGGTATTGTCGATCAGTCTAAACTCCGATTCGATGAGAATGCCGCTACCTGTATCGCCGTCGAATGTGCCATATAACGGAGTACCGACCCAGGTTTCGGGGTTGATGGCGTATTCGTTGAGTTCGACATAGTGAATGGCGCCACCGTCGAATACCGTCGATGCGTCCACTGCTTCGGGTGTTGCGTTCTCATTTTCCCTATCCCTGAAATTGCTCGCTTTAGTCGCGTCTTCAAAAACCCATTCGGTATCTTCGGCGCTGCAGTCATTGAGATCCTGGTAATTGCGCTGGTAGCATTCAAGATGTGCGTTGAGCGTCGCATCGTAAGATAGCGCCGCAAAATACCATTTTCTCGAGGTATAGATAATGCCGTTGATAAGCTGATATCTATAAATCGTCGGATCGAATACCGTTGGACCTCCATTGTCATCGGGTCCCAGGCGGGTAAAGGTGCCGTCGGCTGCATAAGTGATTTGCGATGATATCCAGCTCTCGCTAGTCCAATAGTCGTACCAGACGTAGGTGAGCGTCTTAGATTCAGGGAAGGTATCGAGCAACGTTTCGTAAGCAATCGCCGGAGTGATTACCGGCGCCGGAGTGTGGCGGTTAAAGTCGATAGTGCCTTCGTTTGGAATAGTCAGTGACATCGTGTCACCCGTTAACACAAACGCCCAGTCACCCGGCAATACCATGCTGTTGTTTTCATGCAGGCCGCAACCGCCATTGGTATCGATGGAAACAGTACCGCTGACAGTATTGCTGTCACCCTGGTCCCAGCTATATTCGCCAAATTCAAAACCCGCACCTTCCCCGTCGCAGTTTTCTGACATGACAAAACTGTCATCGTCGAGGAAGGTAATGATCGGCTGACCCTCAAAATTCTCGGTTCCTATGACCCAGCTGCCCACCAGACGGTCGGGAGTTCCCTGCAGACGGTTGAATGTGAAGTTGCCGTAAAACGGATCATTGATCGTTATCGAGTCTCCGTTGATCATTACCGTAGCGCCATTTGCACTGTAATTCGACAGACTGCAATTCCCCCGCCCGTCGATCGAAGTCACCGCGGTGAAACTGCCGGTATTGAAATCGACGGTCATGTTGCCAGACTCCAGCCCGGTGCTGGCATAGAGGTCGCAGCTGCCCGAAATTTCATAGTGTCCATTTGCAAAGTAATGAAATACTGCGGGATCACCGTTGGACGAGACTTTGTCCGCCACCCAGGTACCGACCAGGTTGGGTAGTTCGGGTGGGTCGAAGTTGGCTAGCACCTCTTCGATGGCGACACCGTTGAGTACCGATTCATCGGTATCGGTATCACCAGTGAGTCTGATGTCGACCTGGCGCACCAGGCTGTTCTGTTCCGCATAACCGCGCTCCAGCCCATCTTCGGCGAGATCCGGAAAATCAGTCAGGATCGATGCGGGAATGCTGATCTGGATCATTTGTGTTCCCATAACATCACCGATGCTCCAGATGCCTGAATCGAGCAACACAATGTAATCGGCACCGCTGGCAGTCCAGTCGCGCTTGTAGTAGTTGGCGACATTGTCGTTAGTTACCAGCTCGATCAACAGGTTGCTGTTGCTGGGTTCATCCCAGGCGGCAGCGATCGCGACCAGGCCGTCCCTGGTGCCGTCGTCGTTGTCGAACCAGGTATTAATGACCTGTAATTCCACTAGCGTTTCGGCCAAGGTATTGCTGTCATCGATGCTCGCCGTGTTGCAGTTGTTGAACGATGCTTCCCAGAGGGCGGCATCATCCTGGCACCAGTCATCGACATAGATTTCGTAGATATCGCTGAGCGATTCGAAGCGGTACTGGCTCACTTCGAGCGCACCGGCGCCGAAGGTCGCGTTTACGTCGATTATGTTGGCAACCCAGTTATTGTCAACGTAATTACTAATCAACTCGCCGCTGATATCACTGGTGTAGGCGCTCAATCGGATCGACCCTAACGTCGTTGCTCCAGACGTCAACGAAATATCCATGCTGCCGTCACCTGTGTTTGGCGTATCCACGTTATACCGGTCGACCGCAAGCCAGACACCACCCGCGGTCAGGATAAGATCATTTTCATCGGCGGCATTGACGAAGTTCTGAGTTTCGTAGTCATAAAACCAGTCGTCGATGCCGAGTGAACCCGCCTCCGGATCGTATACATCCGTCCAGTATTCGAATTCTACCGATGGGCCGCAACAGCTTTCAATGCTGCCGATGCCACCGCCCTGCGCGCCATCGAGTAACACTGCCATTACCGCGGCCGTGCCGGGCGGATTAACGGTAATACTGACCGTACCGATGTCGCTGCCACCGTTACCGTCCTCGACTGTGTAGTCGAAACTATCGCTGCCGATGAAGTTGGTGGCCGGTGTATAGGTGATAGTAGTACCGTCACCATTATCGTCCACGCTGCCACCTTCGACAGACAGCGTATCGACCGCCGAAATACTGCGCGGATCGCCGTCGACGTCGGTATCGTTAGTAATTAGATTAATCATCCCGGCCGTGTTTTGCGGAACCGTTAATGAATCGTCGACTGCAACGGGGGCGTCGTTTATTGGTGCCACCGCGATATTAACCTGGCCGACGGCGCTGCCGCCGTTGCCGTCTTCAACGGTGTAGCTAAAGCTATCGTCGCCATTGAAATCGGCATTCGGGGTGTAGATGAATATACCGTTGCCGTCATACACCACTACGCCATTACTAGCACCGAGGTTACTCACCACTGTTAGCTGGTCATCTTCGGCATCAAGATCATTGAGGGTTACATTGGGTGATGTGACAGCATTATCTTCGTCAGTCTCTAAATTGTCATCGGCTGGATTCGGATCGTCATTGAGCGGATTTACGGTAATAGTTACGGTGCCTATGACGGTGCTGAAGGTATCGCTCAGGGTATAGGTGAAAGTATCGTCACCGCTGAAATTGAGGACCGGAGTATAGGTAAAGGTGCCATTACCACTATCGACCACGCTGCCGCCGTTGGCAGAAGTCGCATCAAACTCGGTAATACTGAGTGCGCCGCCGTCGCCGCCATCACTGTCATTCGCGAGAACGTTTCCAGTGGTTACCGCATTATCTTCGTCGGTGCTGGCGCTGTCGGGGCCCGCTTCTGGAGGCGCGTTCGCGCTAACCGTCATGGTTACCAATATGCCCGAAATCGTTGTGGTTCCGTCGGTCATATCGTAGGTAAAGGTTTCGCTGCCGGCACCTACGGTGTCGGTAAAGGTGACGGATGTGCCGTTGTTGATGATTACGGTACTGCCACGACTTCCCTGGGTGACGCCGTTGATGCTCAGCGTATCTCCGTCGATATCGCTGTCATTGGCGAGCAGGTCGACCTGCGTCGCAGTCGATACTGCAACATTTGCCGTGTCGGCCATGCCCGTCGGAGCATCGTCAACGGCGCTAACGGTAATGGTTACCGTAGCGATATCGGTGCTCCCGCCATCGCTTACAGTGTAGGTAAAGCTATCGTCACCATTAAAATTGGCCGCCGGGCTGTAGTCGAAAGTACCGTTGCCATTGCCGGACACCGTGCCGCCTTTGGATGAACCTGTATCGAAGGCTGTAATGCTCAGTGCACCACCGTCGCCGCCATCGTTATCGTTAATCAACACATCGATTGTGGTAAACGGAGTGTCTTCATCAGTACTGTCGCCATCGTCGCCCGCAACCGGCGGATCATTTACCGGACCAACACTAATAGTCACGGTGCCGATATCGCTATCTTTACCATCACTTACCGTGTAGGTGAAAGTATCGTCACCATTAAAATCGGCCGCGGGGGTGTAGTTGAAAGTGCCGTTTTTATTGTCGGTAACAATGCCGCCACTTGTCGAAGTCGCATCAAATAAGTCCACAAATAGAGCGTCATTTTCTACGTCGGAATCGTTGACTAAAACGTTCACGGTGGTGATCACGACATCCTCATTGGTGCTGTCGGTATCGTCCATCGCAACAGGGGAATCGTTTACCGGATTGATGGTAATGGTCACAGTGCCTGTATCGAACGTAGTGCCACCATCATCACTGACAATGTAGTCAAAGCTGTCGGTGCCGTTAAAATTGGTTGCCGGGGTGTAGTTAAAAGTACCGTCGTTGTTGTTAGCCACGGTTCCTTCATTCTGCGAAGCCGTATCAGCTTCAGTAACCGTTTTTGTACCACCGTCACCACCATCACTGTCGTTTAGCAAAACGTCGGCTGTGGTAAACGCAGTATCTTCATCGGTCATGTAATCATCGTCTACTGCAACTGCAGCGTCGTTGACCGCTATTATGTTGACATTAACGGTGCCAGTAGCGCTGCCGCCGTTACCGTCGGTGACGGTGTAGCCGAAACTATCGGTACCGCTGAGGTCGGTTAAGGGCGTATAGGTAAAAGTGCCGTCATTGTTGTTGACCACGGTACCCAGCGAGGCAGTTGGATTGCCAGCCGTAACGCTCAGGTTATCGCCGTCGACATCGTCGTCGTTTAAGAGCACATTAACCGTAGTTTTTACTTCATCTTCATTGACTTCCAGCGGGTCGTTGGTTGTCTCTGGATCGTCATTCATTGCCGTAATGGTCACCGTAACCGTCGCGGTTGCGCTGACATGGCCGTCGGTGACGGTATAGCTGAAACTGTCGCTACCATTCGCGTTGAGAGCAGGCGAATAGTCTATATTATTACCGTTCATTACCGCTGTACCGAGGGCGTTATCATGCGGACCAATCCCGGACAGGCTGACTGCATCGTTGGGGTTGCCGTCATTGTCGCTATCGTTCGTAGTAACGGCAATTGAAAAAGTGGCTGCATCTTCGTCGGCACTAGCGGTGTCGTTGATGGCAACCGGTGCGTAGTTGACGGATACGGCAGGATCGGTTCGATCAAGGTCAGATCTATCGAGTGTGCCATCGCCGTCGCAATCTTGCAGTAATGAGCAGGCAATACCCTCTGAAGGCGCACCAGAAGGGGCTACACCGGAATCGGAAGTATCGGTAACGCCGTCGTTGTCGTCATCGCTATCGGCGATTGCATCACCAAGCCCATCGCCATCGGTATCGGTTGTTTCGTTGCCATCCCGTGGGAAGGCATCAGTACCGTTAGCTGTGTTATCGCCGTCAATGTCAGCATCGCAGGCATCGCCACCACCAGTAATTGCATCACCGTCGAGGTCTTCCTGTCCCGGGTTTGCGATTATTGGGCAATTATCAACGCTATCGTCGACGCCATCACCATCGTTGTCATCAGAACAGGCATCGCCCTGACCGTTACCATCGGTATCGGTCTGGTTCGTATTCGCAGTCAACGCGCAATTGTCATTGCCGTTATTAACCGTATCATTGTCTCGGTCAAATAAAGGGTTGAGAAATCGGGTATTGTCGAGCGAGTAGTCATCAAGATCATCGTTCCAACCGTCGCTGTCGTCGTCCGGGTCCGAGCGGTTCGTGTCTATTGTTGTCCGGAAAGCGTCGGTATAGGCCACATCGGGCGCGCCATCACGGTCGGTGTCGGTATCGGCAGTTGCGTCGGTGGGGAACTGGTCGTTGATGTTTAATACGCCATCATTATCGAGGTCGGGGTTGGGTTGGGCCGGTTTTGCCGTGGTTGTGATCAACCCGCCCGCATTGAGTTGGGTGGTCGAAGTGGTGCTACCGGTGGTAGCGGTTTCGGCAACCAGTATCGCCTGAACATCGCCAACTGTCTGCCCGGTGTTCGGGATCGGCAATGTAGCCGGGTCCTGTTCCAGCACCTGCAGGGTATTGAGGTTAATCTCACTCCCCGCGCTGCCATCGATGACGCCATCGGCCAGATCAGCCGCGAGTTCAGCCAAAACGCTGTCGGAGTCACCACCGCTGGTTTGCTGATCGATCTGCCAGGCGATTGCGGTGACTGCCTCAACTGCGGTGCGGTAAGCGGCCACGGCAGCTTGTTCTTCGGTACTATCCGTAGTGCTATCCACCAATGGTGGGGTATCAAAAATATCAACCGAACTGCCAAGGCCAAAACCCAGTGTAGATACCACCTGAGCGGCTGCGAGCGATAATGCGGTTTCAAATTCGTCGGCCTGAATACCGTCAGTACCATTGGATTCGACGGCATTCACTACGGCGATATCAACCGCCATAGTGGTTAGCGGGGTAGCGTAAATCTGTTCACCGTTATCGAGTAATGCTTGAGTGATAACCGTGCGCATAGTGGTTATGACCGGCGGCAAGCCGGTAGTAATGTCGGTGGTGCCCGCGTTGCTGGTGAATTCCATGATATATGGCGGGTTTAAGGGAAAAGGCAGCGCCAGACCGGTAATGGCCGCGTCGGCTCCGGTACTTGCTGTGGTAACTACGACACCCTTGGAGCCGGTTTGGACCGTGTCGAAAGCATAAACCGTGACCACCGCGTTGGCCAATGGGCCTTTAACCCCCCCACCGTTAATGCTTTTCGATTGAATGTCGGGGGTCGTATCCGGAGTAGAAGTGTCCGGAGCGGTAGTGTCCGGAGCGGTAGTGTTACTGCCGCCACCGCCACCACAGGAAATTAGCGTTAACAGGGTCAAAGTTGTTATAGCAATTCGGGGGCATGGTAGTTTAATCACGGAAATACCTCTTTTAATGGGTCTTATTCTTGTTATTTTTCTTAATAGTTACGGCATTTTAGTACTGCACGTAAATAATTAACTTTGTGAATAAAGCTTTAAAGCTTTGGATTAATGATAACTGTGTTATAAATTGATATCATCACCCCAAAGGGTGATGATAAAAAAACAATAAAAGCGGGTGTTAGAATGATTGAAGAGATAAGCAATCATGAATCAGAAGTCTGTTGGCGAGAATACGGAAACTCGCAGGGAACCCCTGTATTTTATTTTCATGGCATGCCAGGTTCCAGCCTGGAACCCAGTCTGGCGAACCACTTCGCTGTCCGAGAAAATATTCGACTGATATCGCCAGAACGACCTGGCTATGGGGGTTCGGCGCTTAAAGCTGACATGGCCCTTGCTGACTGGCCCCCCATTATATTAAAACTCGCCAATTTACTTAACATCGACCGTTTCTCGATCATAGGTTTTTCCGGAGGTGGTCCCTACGCGCTTGCCTGTGCACACTGGCTGCCTGATCGAGTTGATCGTTTGGTCTTGGTTGGGTCGATGGCTCCCTTTGCATCGGAGCCCATGCAAAACCATATAAATGCGGGGTTTAAGCCACTTTACGAACTATCGATAACCGATTTTCCGGCGGCGCTGGCGCAGGTGGCTCAACTGTGCCCTTCAGCTGAAGGTTTGTTTGGCATTATGGAATCGGCATTGTCCGATCCCGATAAAGCTGTTTTTCAAAATACCGACATCGCTGCGAATTATCGGAAAAACCTGACACGCGCTATCACCGACGGAGTACAGGGCTTAACCCATGATCTACGAATTCTGAGCTCGCCCTGGGGTTTCGAGCTCGAAGCTATCCGCTGCCCGGTTGTTATCTGGCATGGCTGCAAAGACAATAATGTTGGCGTAGCTATCGGCGAGTATCTCAATGCTAGTTTGCCGGTCGTCGTCGACAGTCATTTTCTCGAGGGCGGTGGACATTACCTGTTATTTAGTCGTTGGGTGGAAATTTTGCACGCGACCAATTCCGACAATGATACCCGTCCGCTAAGATGAAAAGTCCAAAAATCTCCGGTTCCGATGGCGATAAGCTGCTCATCGACTCAATCTATGATGCAGCCTTGAATTATGAATTGTGGCCAAAGGTAGCCCAAAATCTTGCGCAAACGGTCGCCGCAGATCAAGTTATTCTGCGTCAGTTTGTTCGCCCTGATATTCAGGTGTTGCAAACATTTTCCTATAACCGCAGTGATGAATTCAACCAGGTTTATGATGATTATTATGTACATATAGATCCCTGGGTGAAGGAATATGTCTTACCAGGAAAAACAGTATTTAAATGTTCACAGCAGCATCAGCCCGACCGGGAACTTGAGAAGTCCGAAATGTACTGTGATTTTCTTGCGCCGCAGAATGTTTACTATGCGCTTTATGGTTATATTCAGGTAGATCCGCAGAATTCCTATAGCCTGACTATGCAGCGCAGCAAAAAACATCACGCTTTTGATGAAGTTTATCTGGATCAGATTCAGCGACTCGCACCCCACCTTGTGCGCGCTATGTTGATTAGTCAAAAAACGGCATCGGTTTCTTTTGAAAATCATTTGCTCAAGGACGCACTCGACCAAATCAACAGTCCCTTGCTGCTGGTTGATCGCAACGGCGTTATTCTGTTCATCAACAAAATGGCTGAAAAACTGATCGTGAATCGCAATGATCTTAGCATTAGAAAAAATAGCATCAGTCTGCTCGATCCCGACGCCCAGGCCGAACTGCGAAGCTTGATCTTCCATGCCTGTGATTTCCGCACTGGCGGAATTGGGGGTGGAATGCAGGTAGGGAGTGGATTCGGGGCGTCGAATTTAAAGTTGCTGGTCAGTCCGATTAACCCGGTTGTGGTCAACAATGGCGGTGCCGGTGATAGTTATGCACTGATTGTCCTATCCGACGATTCTGCCAACGCGGAATTTTCAGTTGAGCTGTTGCAACAACTCTACGGTTTTACGGCGGCCCAAGCGAAGCTTGCGCGGGCGCTCTGTCGTGGCATGTCGATTGCCGATTACGCCGAAAAGTATTCATTGAGCCGCAATACCCTGAAAACTCAATTACGCGCCTGCTATCACAAAACTTCTACAAAACGATTGCACCAAATGATTCGACTAATTAGTAGTGGACCGCCTGGAAAAATTGGTTAGGAAAATAAGCCATGGCCAAGCCTTTGAATTATCAGCATGCATTGGTAAGTTCTATTTTAAGTATAATGGCTATAAATAGAAGGCTGTGGGATGAACCTATGATCCAAGTACTTGGCTTGGAACTATAGTCACTTGTTAGGCTGTTTTTTGAAATAAATAATAAACATACGCTTGCTCAACGCCTGAAGGAGTTTTGCGTATCTCGTTTTGATGTCGTATTCGTTCAAACTCTTTTCCGAAAATTTTGCTCAAGATATCCGAGATATATCGCTGAACCGGCAAACCGCTACATTGGGGTGGAGC
>Ga0307489_10003246_pt1 | contig 10813 bp, 19 predicted proteins | sample SB12metaG_FD_202247 | JGI IMG/M metagenome (GOLD analysis project Ga0307489, IMG submission 202247) | Sea-ice brine microbial communities from Beaufort Sea near Barrow, Alaska, United States - SB 1.2 | ecosystem: Environmental > Aquatic > Marine > Coastal | place: USA: Alaska | collected...
AGACCTAGTCTGTTTGAGTCATTGGCATCCTACCGTACGAGGCGGCGAGCGTGGCACGCAAACAACGCCCGCCATGTCATCGACACGAATTTTGAACCCCCGCGTCTTGAGTTATAATGAGGCATCCTAGGTATGTTGGAGTCTGGCAGGCCCTACCTCGGCACCAAACAGCACGCGCTCCTTGACGCCGAAGTGGCGCGCCGCCTGCGCCTCGGCTGTGCCCTCCGGCCGCGGCTTGCGTAGGATGGGCTTGCCCGACCCCGGCGTGAGCAGCGCCGGCCGGAAGGGCCAGCGAGGACCAAGCACTCGAAGCGAGGTCGTGCTGACTCACCTAACCTTCAGGGTTCATCCTCATACAGACGCGCGGAGGAGGAGGAGGAGGAGGAGAATCAACGTTGGTCGAGTGCGGCGTTCTCAGTTACCCCCTGCCAGGGTGATGAGCACGGCAAACACACCCTGCGCGCCACAGCGCGCGCTCCGTCGCCAGGCCCCCATCCACGATTACTGTGAAGAATGCCCCCGGGTGCCGACCCGTGCTGAGTGTCGCGCTGTGGGGTCGGATCCGCGTCGCCCGGTGATAGCAACGGGGAGTATCGGGGGTCGACACAACCGGGATGACGCGATCGGCGGCGCCGCGGGGACTATGCGCACGATTGTAGGCGCGTCGTGCGAGTGAAGACCCCGCGGTCCCCGCGCGACTTCTTAAGTGGTGGGTTGTGCCACCTGCCACGTCATCAGCCACATCAGACACGCCTCGAATCCCGCTCCACGAATCAAAGGACGTGTTCTTCCCAGCGTGCCGAGCACAACACGCCGCCCTTCACACGCCACGCATGGCTCAGTGTGTTGTACTGCCATACACCGCATCGGCTCTCACGGCGTCGCTCCTTGCTCGTCGCTCGTGTTTCAGCGGAGCATTCACAGCGCGACGAGCGACCCGCGTGGTATTGGGCCACTCGGACTTCTCGGTGAACTCGGCACTCCGAAGCAACAGCCGCAGAAAAGGGCGAGCCGCGAATCTCGAGCGCGAGATGTCCGCGTCCGCCGGCGCCGGCGCCGAGAACCCCGTCGCGTGGCGTGCCGCCGTGCTGCAAGCCATCAAGAAGAATGATGCAGGGGCGGCACCGCACCTCTCCCCGTTCATTCCCGATACCCGTTACACACGCGCCGCGTTGCTTTTACAAACGCACGACATCCTTTTGCGTGCAACCCTGCCAGCTGCAGCGCTCGAGCAACAGCTGTCCTAAACAATGACGTGACGTCTGCCGGTGCCGCGTGCCGGTCATCAGGGAACCTGCAAGCAAGAATAACTGACGCTCGTGCTTAAAGATTGTCGCATCCAGCTCCACAACCCCCGGTGCAAACTTGTCTCAAACGTGCATGAGTGTATGACATGCAGAGCCGCTGGGGTGGATGACGCGACGAGCATCAGTACGCCATGTGATGGATGACGTGGGGAGCACCGGTACACGATGACCCTGCGCCCGGAAGCACATGCCGTACGCCAAGTACTTCCAGCTCGCCACGGCAGGTCCTGCCAGATATTGTTCGCCACGTCGTCCAACGCAGACAGTGAGATGTGTTTTGTGCTCTTATTTGTCACAACTTGCTGAGCCACATAGGCAGCGCCTATGTTGTCATATTGTGTGTTTGCACTGGCAGGTGGTATGACAAAGTGCGTGAAACCACTTAGACACTTAGTCTAACTTAGTGCTACTTAGTCTGACTTAGTGCCCGCTCGACCAATCAGAACGCTCCATTTTGACGACTTAAGTACTACTTGTTGCTAAGTGTCTAAGTGGTTTCACGCACTTTGTCATACCCTGGTGCATCCTGTGACGAGGCGAGCAACGTCTTGTCCGACCCTGCGCCGCGGTGAAGCTGAACGGGGCGCCGGCCAACCGCACCGTGGTAGGGTGGTGCAGGTTGACCCTATCAAACCCACGTTGAAAGCGCCTGGAATTAAGCAATTGAAACCATAATCTGATGAGCCGCCTTCAAATTTTGCTTTCAAGTTCAACTTGCGCCGCTACACCGTGGTGTACCGCGGCTTCCTCGGCGACACTGCGGCAGGGCCGCCACCAGGGGCTTACACTCGTCCACTTTTTGGCTCAACGTTAGCACAATTTGTTGGATACGTTGGGTGCATGATTTCCCCCCAGTCTATTAGACAGAGGGACGCGGGGAGGTGTGACCAAAACGGCTTAGGTTGAGCTGAAAAGTGGACGGGTGTAAGCCCCTGGCCGCCACGCCCCGCGCCCGACTGTCTGCTTACACTGTACCAGTGCACCCCGGCCGACCGCTCCGTGGTGTAGCAGCGCAAGTTGAATTCAAAAGCAGCAGTTGAAACCAGTATGTCCATAATTCAGTTTCAAGCGCTTAGTTCCAGGCGGTATCAACTGCAGTTTCACAGGGTCAACCTGCACCACCCAACCTGGGTCTACCGCGGCAGGGCCGTGACGCCACTGCTTTTTGCACCCGCCATCTCTGAGAGGTATCATTAACGTGCCAGCCGAACGAAAATGCACTGGCTGTCACGGCCTTGCTCCGCGGACATCACCATCGTGACCGACGCGCGCAGCAACAAGGTCCCCGAGATCGCGGCGGCCCCGGCGGGTGAGTTCGCGTGGTACTTCCCGGAGTCGCGTGACCAGTTCCGCATCGCGGGGCGCCTCACGGCAGGGGCTTACACTCGTCCACTTTTCAGCTCAACCTGAGCCGTTTCTGTCACAAGAAGACACCCTACACACCCCAAACACCCCCTGAAAACCCCTTAACACGGGCTACACAATCCCTACGCGCACCCCCTACCCCATACAAAGCGCTCAAGTTGAGCTGAAAGTAGACGAGTGTAAGCCCCTGGGTGACGGTCGTGGCCGCGGACACGGAGGACCAGGCCATGCAGAAGGCGCGGGGCGCGGCGTGGAACCGCATGTCGCCCAACGGCCGGGCCTAAACCCTAAACCCTAAACTCTGAACCTCAAACCCTAAACCGCATGTCGCCCAACGGCCGGGCCCCACCTCACACCTGTCACTGTTTCTTTCCAGCTTGCACTTTACTCGTTTGTCCCTCACTTCCTGAACCCGGACACCACACATGAGCAGGGGTAGTAATCATAAAATAGACTATTCTACTATTATTACCCCTGACACGGGTCACCCAGCTTAACAACTGAAGTTACTCAAGTTGCACCTTAGAAATAATGTGTATGTACGGCCATGGCGAGCGGTCGCGCGCAGTTCGCGTGGCCGGTGCCGGGGTTCCCGCGCCTGGACGAGGACGCCGACAAGAAGGGCGCGTACGCCATCGACATGGAGTCGGTGGCCGACGGGGGGCCGGTGCTGCATAACTTTTGCCTGGTGGCGGGGCCCAGCAGAAACTGCCCAAATCGTCCTTCAATACATTTCGCTGAGCATAATCACCTGAGTAACACGTCGCCCATCTGACGTGTTGAGCCCGTCATGTGGTATGACAAAGTGCGCGAAACCACTTAGACTCTTAGTCTGACTTAGTGCCACTTAGTCTGACTTAGTGACCGCTCGACTAATCAGAACGCTCCATTTGGACGACTTAGTACTACTTGTTGCTTAGTGTCTTAGTGGTTTAACGCACTTTGTCATAGGCCCTGCGCGGTGGTGATGGCGGTGGATGAGGTGGACCACCTGAGCCTGCGCTCCAACCGCCGCTTCACCCACACCAAGAAGGAGGGTCAGGATTGGCTCACCACCGAAGTCAACCCGTAGAGAGGAGAGAACAGAGAGACGCTTACGCGTGTATAAGGAGGCACCAGGCTTTGGCCGCAGCCCCCGTGAAACCAACCCGTAGGAGCAGGAGTGGGCCGCCACTCAGCTTAGAGGCAATTGTAACCACAGTGGAGGATATCTCACAAGAGTGGGTACGCAGACAGGAGCGTAGCTCCTATCTAGATACAGGCTGTACTAGTACTGCCGATATTTCGCGGAGGACGGGAAGGAGTGGGTCACAATTGAGGTCAACCGGTTGGCGCGTTTTATCACGACCAGGGTCTTTCGCGGAGCAACAAGTGGAGGACTGTGTCACCATAGAGGTCGAGTCATAGGCGCATCTTTTCGCAAGGTGTTATTTCACTGGTAGGGGGGGTCAACCCGCAGGCGCAAGATCTCCGGAGTAGGGGTCGAGGATCATTTTGACTGCCATAATTTAGCGAGGCTGCTAGCTAGAGCTGGTGTTTTATTACAGTAGGTCATGACATGACAGTGGTGTGTATTCACGGGCGTCGAGCCCCGAGGCGCTCACCCTCATGATTACAGCTATGAAGTGTGGCGTGCTGTCCTGTTCCGCCTAAACTGCACGTGTGACGATGAAGCACGATGCAGTTGTCACACGAGACCGGCGAGGACGATGGGTGCCTCGCTATCAACCGAGGGGTCCCTCCCTATCAACCGAGGGGTCCCTCCCTATCAACCGAGGGGTCCCTCCCTATCAACCAAGGGGTCCCTCTCTATCAACCGAGGGATGCCTCCCTATCAAACCAGGGGTGCCTCCCTATCATTTGAGGGGTGCCTCCCTATCAAACGATGCAGTGGTCAGACGAGGCAGGACAGGAGGATACCGAGTTTGAAGGCGTTCTCCGCCCGCGGGTGGTCGGACGCCGGCAGCAGCCGGTGCCAGAAGTTCCAGAACAGCTTCTCACACTGCTTCACCCGGTCGGTGATGACCTTGTTGTCCACGTCGAGCAGCACCTTGTCGACCTCGAGGAACTCCTTCGGGATGTTGGGCTTGATGTACGCCACGCGCCAGGGCCAGGCCAGGGTGTTGGTGTGTGCCTGGTCTAGTGGTATAGACAAGGACCTACCGCTACCACACAGGGAGCACGGTGCGGCGAGTGTGTGCGGGCACGCAGGTACACCGCGAGCAGACACTACTGGTATTCGTGGCCAAAATAGGGGAAGGATGCGGCGAGCGTGCAGGGGTACACTGGTACAGTGCTTGCGAGCAGTGTGTACAGTGGTGGGCAGGGCGGGGCCCGCGGCCGTGCCTCGAAGGCCTGGGTGAACAGCGTTGCCTTGAGCGCCCCCATCTTCGTCAGCAGGAACATGGTCCCCGCCCAGAAGGGTACGGGCAGGTCAAGCACCGCCGGGTCACGGTCACAGGGCAACATCTGGGAGAGGACGCAAAGCGCAGCAGCGGCAGCTGGGGGGAGGCGGCAAAAAGCAGGGGAGAGGCGGCCAGGAGCAGCTATAAATAGGGTCAGGAGGTTTGTGGTGCGGTGAGGGGCGTACCGCGAAGAACGCTACGGGAACGAAGAAGAACTTGAGGACCGTCTTGATGGCGTAGAAAAACACAAAACCGAACAGCAGGGCCTTACGTCAGTATATGGTTTCCTTTAGATTCTAGGAATGAGAAGTGCGTGCGAAGTGCGTGAGAGTGTCTCGAGTCGTCGAAGACGTCGAAGTTGCCAAACACTGTCATGCACTTTGTCCGTGAGGTACGAGTATTCAGTGGGATGACTCAAGTGGTATCCGGGACAAACGGCTCAAAGTCGACTCAAGCATGTTTGTGACGTTGTGAAGTGGGATCACTCAGGTGGCATCAGGTAAAAACGGCTCAATGTCTAAAGTGCCAGCTGAGAAAAGTACTTGGTAAGGCCTTGGGCGGCAACAGTGAGGGCGGCGGCGGCGGCGGTGGTGTACTGGTGCACGTGCACTGTGCGCACACAGTCAGTACTTTATTGTCTGTACTTTATATGTCAGTATGACAAAGTGCGTGAAACCACTTAGACACTTAGTGAGACTTAGTGCTACTTAGTGCTACTTAGTGCCCGCTCGACCAATCAAAACGCTCCATTTGGACTACTTAGTACTACTTGTTGCTAAGTGTCTAAGTGGTTTCACGCACTTTGTCATATGGGATACTTTATATGTCAGTACTTTATATGTCACAGCCCTACCGAACATGAAGCAGGTGCCCAGGTCCGCCAGATAGGGCCTGGCGGATGTCACCCACCCCTTCATCGACATGCACGTTCAACCCTCGTTTCTTGAGTTAAATGGCTTCCTACGACGTGGCGAGCAATATCTGCCGGGCCCAACCTGGATGGTGGGCTGCTTCTTGGCGAACAAGGTGCCGGCGCTGGCGGGCCGCGCGTGCGCCACCAGCGCCAGCGCGAGGCCCGCGGCGCCCCACCGCATGCTCCCGCCCCTGCCCTCGCCTTCGTCTTCGCCGTCGCCGTCTCCCCCGTCGCCGCCGCCGCCGCCGCCCCGTCGCCCCCCGCCTCCTCCTCCCCCGCCCGTCGCTACCCCGACGGCGTCATTCCCCCGGCCTGGCAACGCCGACGGACGCTCACCCGAAGCACCCAGACTCGCGGCGGCGGCGATGCGTGCGCTCCTCGAGCTCGAGCCATTCCGGGGCGAGGGGGGTGGCCTCCCCGCCGTCGAGCATCTCACGGATCGGCGCGCGGCGGGGCCGGAGGCTGCCGCCGAGACCCGCGCGACGTGAGGGGCGATACAAATGGACGAACTCATAGATGCGGGCGCCTCCTTAAACGGCGTACGGCGGTGTTAGCCAAGCGGTGAAAGCCGCCGAAGAGTCACGCCACCCGGCAATCTGTGTTCGAGGGCGGTTGGGGCACCAAACGTACGCGCGTTGGAGTGCCTGAGTGGGCGTTGTGTCGTCCCGTAGTGGTACCGTCGGGACCCCCCCGTCCCCGACGTGAGGGCTGCCCATCGATTTTTTTCATTTTTTCGTCGGCACCCGCCAGTGATGATGAGCAAATCCCAAAGGGGGGTTTCTGTCCGGCCGACCATATCTGCAGCCGACCGCCGCGAAACTCCGAAGCGATGCCCACCGGTGCCGGCACACGGGTTTGCGCGCGGAGGTGCTCCCCACGAACGTCGGCCGCTCGAAGAGGGCGCTCCAGTGCCGCGTCCCCCCCGTCGCCTCACTCGTGTATCGTGTCGCGTCGCTCGCTACACGTTCGCTCACGCACACGCTCGCTCGCAGTGGCATCATACCAAGTGAGAAAAATAAAAGCGTCGCAGGATGGAGGCGGTGGCGAATATGGGTAAGCGGACACTGGCGATGGGGTTCGAGGGCAGCGCGAACAAGGCAAGGCCTTCCCTGAGTAGTTTTTCCAGCTCAACCTTCAACCCTCCGAGTCGTTTGACCCTGACTACCTGAGACCACTTGGGGAAAAGTACTTGTGTGTTGTGTACGGCCCTGGAAGACGGTGGCGGTGGGGGTGGTGCGGAGTGACGGGGAGATCCTGAGCAACCCGCGCAAGACGTACATCACGCCGCCGGGCACGGGGTTCCTGCCGCGCGAGACCGCGGAGCACCACCGCGCGGTGATCCTCGACCTGGTGCAGCAGGCGCTCGACGAGGCCGGCGTCAAGCAGGGCCTTCACAAGCATTTTTTATGACTGCCAGCAACGTTCCATCGAGCCCCTTGCTGAAAGGCGCTCACGCTGGGAACACCGTCCCAATCCCACATCTCAACCGGGCCTTTATACGTGAACATACGTATACGTTTTCAGCTCAACCAGAAGCCGCTTGTCCCGGGATACCGCTTGAGCAATCCGACTCGGTAGCTCAAAGTCACTGCATGACAGTTGAGGTAAAAAGAATACTCAAGATACGGCCCTGGCGACGCGCAGTGCGAGAGACTTAATAGCTCAAAGTTATGACAAAGTGCGTGAAACCACTTAGACACTTAGTGAGACTTAGTGCTACTTAGTGCTACTTAGTGCCCGCTCGACCAATCAGAAGGCTCCATTTGGACTACTTAGTACTACTTGTTTCTAAGTGTCTAAGTGGTTTCACGCACTTTGTCATACTTTAGTCCAGGTCAAGAAAGTACCATAAACGAACGCTGGCCATGGCGAGAGGCCGGGCGAGCTGGACTGCCTATGTAGGGCGGTGCAGGTTGCCCCTATCAAATCCACGTTGAAAGCGCCTGGATCTAAGCGCTTGAAACTGAAGACTTAGAAACTGCTTTCAAATCATGGTTTCAAATTCAACTTGCGCCGCTACACCTATGCTACACGAAGGCAGGCGCTTACATTGGTTCCCATTTCAGCTCAAGTTGAGCGCTTCTGCCTACCCTATGACCCAACTTAACTCATCAGTGAGTCCTGGAGTTGCTCAAGTTGAGCTCTAACGCGAAAGAGTGTAAGCCCCTACACGAAGGGCCCCGGGATGGGGGCCCCGCTGGTGTCCGTCGCCGTGGTGGTGCGCATGCTGAGCCAGCTGTGGCGGCTGCCCATCGTGGCGGTCAACCACTGCGTGGGGCAGGGGCTTACACCCGTTCACTTTTCAGCTCAACTTGAGCTGTGTCTGACACGAAAAAAACCCTACACACCCTACACACCCCCTAACACCCCCTTAGCACGGGCTGTACGACCCCTACGCGCACCCGCTATCCCAAAAAAAACGCTCAAGTTGAGCTGAGAAATGAACGAGTGAAAGCCCCTGGCGTGGGGCACATCGAGATGGGCCGCGTGGTGTGCGGCGCCCAGGACCCCGTCGTCCTCTACGTCAGCGGCAGGGCCTGCCAGATATAGCTCACCACGGCGTACGAGTGCACTCTTTGAATAATGTTCGGAGCCAGGTACGCACCATAGTTGTTCAGGAGGTTCTGGGCTCTATACGAGGCAATTTTGGGTGGTTTTGTTCAATTTTGGGCAATTTCAGCGTAAGTACGCTCCCAAAACACGCCTAGTTTCCAGGTTCCTGGGCTGGTACGGAACATTACTTAAAGAGTGCACTCGTACGGTGAAACCGAGGGTGAGAAGTGCGTTTGATGACATGGCGAGCAACAGCTGGCAGGCCCTGGGTCGCGGCGGCAACACGCAGGTGATCGCGTACAACGCGCAGCGCTACCGCATCTTCGGCGAAACCATCGACATGGCCGTGGGTAACTGCCTCGTAGGGCGGCCACTCACACGCGTTCGCCACGGCACAGGCTGACAGTGAACTCAACACACTAGTGCCTGGTCTGTGAGGTTGCTGTGGGTAGTATCTCGTACTGTATACAGTATTTGGCCCGTTTGGCCATTGGCCAAAAGTCAAATACGTATTTTGGTCATGCACCAAAGAAGTCGCTTACTTGAACTCACTTACTGACAGACCAGGCACTAGGGTGTAAAGAGTGGGGAATGACGTGTTGAGCGAAGTAAAGTGTCATCCTGTAATGCGGCGAGCGTTATTGACCTGGCCCGACTGCCGGGACAAGTTTGCGCGCGAGATCGGGCTGTCCAACGATCCGTCCCCGGGCAGGGGCGTCATTAAGAACGAGCACTGGACCCACGTTGTGATCCGAAAAAGAACGGGTCCGCGCTTCTGTACGAGCATTCACGCTGAAGGTAAGTCATTTAGTCATGCGAGCAAGTCTGATCTCGGTTGGAGTGGTTGTTGACAGTGGCCCTGCTGCCCGGTTACAACATCGAGCAGCTGGCCAAGCAGGCAGGGGCTTACACTCGTCCGCTTTTCAGCTCAACCTGGGCCATTTCTGACACAGGATACACCCTAAACAACCTCTAACACCTGCTGAAGACCCCCTAAACAACCCCTACATGTGCCCCCTGGCTTACAGAAAGTGCTCACGTTGAGCCGAAAAGTGGACGAGTGTAAGCCCCTGCAAGCAGGGCAGCAAGTACATCGAGCTGCCGTACGCCGTGAAGGGCATGGTGGGGCGGTGCAGGTTGACCCCATCAAACCCACGTTGCAACCGCCTGGAACTAAGCGTGGTGAAACTCAAATATTGTACACTGCTTTCAAGTTTTGGTTTCAATGCCAACTTGCGCCGCTACAGCATGGACGTGAGCCTGTCGGGCATACTGACGTTCGCGCAGACGGAGGCGCGCGAGCGCATGAAGGCCGGGGAGTGCACGGTAAGGTTGTGCGGGTTGACCCTATCAAACCCACGTTGAAAGCGCCTGGAACCAACCGCTTCAAACTGTAATGTGATGATCTTGTTTCAAACTTTGCTTTCAAAATCAACTTGCGCCTCTCCAGCACGGCGGCCGACCTGTGCTTCTCGCTGCAGGAGACCATCTTCGCCATGCTGGTCGAGATCACGGAGCGTACCATGGCAGGGCCGGGGCTGGGGCCGGGTGGCACAGGGCGGGGCGGGGCGGGTGTGTTAGGGGTGTATGAGGGGTGTGTGAGGGGTGTGTGAGGGGTGTGTTAGGGGTGTATGAGGGGTGTATGAGGGGTGTGTGAGGGGTGTACAATGGGTGTGGCGTATGAAGGGTGAATTATTAAGGGTATATTGGGGATGTAATAGTGGTGCATTAGGGGTGTACAGGGGTGTACAGGGGTGTATTAGGGGTGTATTAGGGGTGTATAGCGGTGTACTAGGGGTGCTATCACGCCTGCAGGATGTCACGCCGTTGGTGTGTCTCACTGAACGTCCGTGCGAAACCGTGACGTTCGGTCATCTTGCCGCGTGCTTCTACACATTCGGGATGACACGCTGTGGGTCACGATAAGACACAATAGGATAGCTCCTGCACGCTGTGGGTCAGGATAGGACGCAATGCTTGTGCGAACCCAGTGATGTTAGGAGGCGACCTCACCGCGCACGACAACGGACAAGAGGACCCTAGAGCACGGCGCACTGCAACGCGAACGACGTGTTGATAGTTGGCGGCGTTGGGTGCAACGTGCGGCTCCAGGAGATGATGCAGCGCATGGTGCAGGAGCGCGGCGGGCGGGGCCCATACACCCCCTATACACCCCCTATACACCCCTTACACACCCCTTAAACACCCCCTATACGCCCCCTATACGCCCCCTTTACACACTCTATACACCCCCTATACACCCCCTATAC
>Ga0307489_10003247_pt1 | contig 10812 bp, 14 predicted proteins | sample SB12metaG_FD_202247 | JGI IMG/M metagenome (GOLD analysis project Ga0307489, IMG submission 202247) | Sea-ice brine microbial communities from Beaufort Sea near Barrow, Alaska, United States - SB 1.2 | ecosystem: Environmental > Aquatic > Marine > Coastal | place: USA: Alaska | collected...
ATCACTGATAAAAGAACGGATTATTTTATAGGCCCTTCTTTATCTAACAACTCCATTAACCCAATCAATGCTCCGAAAGGACACCGCTGACAGGCCAAACAATCCAGGTTACGCCCCAATCCATAGTCCACAAGCTCCAGCCAAGATATATGGTCGTTAGCAAAGGCCAGTAGAATGCATCAAGCTTCTTTGTACGCTTACTTTTTTCTGTCTCTAAACAACTATCTTTGAGGATATTGTTGTAGGCATCGTATTTAGCAGAGATAGGAGCCACAATATATATTCCTATCGCTATCATGAGGAGAAGTACAATTAGCATCAGTAAAATTATGGCTGAACCACCGGAAAACATGCTAACAAACATCAGAGGTACAAAACTGATAATAAACATGAATATACCAACTGATAATCTACGATTATAGGTAACTCTGAATTTTTTAAGTTTTTCTTTAAAAACGCTGTGCACACCATAGGCCAACTCAAATATCTCATTATCTATTACAGCTATGTCACTTTCATATTGGTTGGTTTTGATAAAAAAGCTTATTCCAATAGAGACCATAACTAAAATACTCACAACTCCTATCGCTGCTGCGATATCGCCTGTAAGATTAATCGATTTGTTTCAACGATTGCCAAGAAGAAAAAAAGTGGTACTACTGAGCATACACAAAGCATAACCCCTTTAGTGACTAAGGCTGACACTTCCATCTTATTATCAATATACTTCACTGCTTGTTCCAAGCTTATTTGAATGGTATCAGGCTCTTTACTTTCATCTCGGGAATCAAATACTTCATTTTCATCCTTCAGTAGAAAGTCAGTTTAAACGTCAAAAATCTCCGATAACATAATTATTCGATTTAAATCAGGTATACTATTAGTGCTTTCCCATTTAGAGACTGACTGCCTAGAAATATTCATCTTTTCAGCCAGTTCTTCCTGCGACCAGCCAACTTGTTTCCTTAATCTGACAATCTTTTCTGCTAATATCATAATGTTTATTCCTTCATCTGTTGTTGAGCGGTAAGCATAGAAAGTCAGGTTGTTGATTTGTCAATCAGCGGTTGCATATTAGAATAAGTTACTAAATTCAATTTTTTGTGCTAGCAAGTTGGTTTTTCCATTGAAAAGTATAACAAAACCATACATTCTAACTACTACTAAACTGTCAATTTCGGCCAAACCTTTCTATCTAACAGCCTTACAAGCATCAAAACTTTAATGGTGCTCACTAAGTCATATTAAACTCGAATTTAGTTAACATCCGTTTCAGGCTCACAGTTACCACTAGCCGCATTAAACTTAATGTCAGTTTAGCGTTCAGGGGTGGTGTTATTGGTCACACCTTCCAGCCCCTTTTTAACCACTAATGTCAGGCTGGCATTGCGTGTAACGGCTTCACCACGGTATTTTGATAACAGTGAAATTTTTAAATCAAACGGGAAACCACGATCTCTTAACTCTTTAGGTAAGCAGATACGGGTATAATAGGTGCAATTTGGGGCGCGAAAAAGGTACATTGTCTCAGTCAATCCTATAATGGATTGGTTTGATTTTTTTAGGCACAAAAAAGCCGCTGAATTCTATTAAAAATCAACGGCTTATTTGTTTTAAATTAGTGGCGGTGAGATAGGGATTTGAACCCTAGAAGGGCTACAAACCCTTGCTGGTTTTCAAGACCAGTGCATTCGACCACTCTGCCATCTCACCACAGCCTTCAAACAATTGCTTGCTTGAAGATGCCGCGAATAATAGAGTGTCCAAAAACACTTGTAAAGACTTAATTAATCAAAAGTGATTGTTTGCTAAATAATTAACCACATTGATGTCAATTCAGCCAAAAGAGTAATAAATGCAAAAGAAAGAATTTTGTCGATGTTCATGGTTAGACATGAGCAAACCCGATTATGTGACCTATCATGATAATGAATGGGGCGTACCAGTATTTGATGATCATAAACTGTTTGAATATTTAACGCTTGAGTCAGCACAAGCAGGATTAAGTTGGTACACCATTCTACAAAAACGGGAGGGTTATCGAAAGGCGTTTGCTAATTTTGATGTCGATATAGTTGCTTCATTTGATAATGATATAGTAGAACAGCTTATGCTAAATAAAGATATTGTCCGCCATAGAGGTAAAATAAAAGCGGCAATTAACAATGCTCAATTATTTATTGCCATTCAAAATGAATTTAACAGCTTTAGTCATTATATGTGGGCGTTTGTTAACCATAAAACCATTGTTAATTACTATGATGACGATGACAAAAGCCCCACAACTAGTGTAGAGTCAGATTTATGGTCTAAAGACCTAAAAAAAAGAGGATTTAAATTTGTCGGTTCAACAATTTGTTATGCTCATATGCAAGCGTGCGGTATGGTCAACGATCACAGTATTTCTTGTTACAAAAAAAAACAAATTATTGACCAATTTCATCAGACATAGACATGGTAATTTCAAAAACACCATGTCATAATATGTCACAAGGGTTGATTAATAAATTTAAACATTAAATAATTAATATTGAATTTTTAGTTAATACCCCCATCTAATCTAATATATATAATTAGTTTTATAAGGAATGTTTATGCAATCTAATACCAATTTAAATGCGGCTAGCCAGAGCTCAGCAATTGAGATTAACAAAGTATTAAAAAATACCTATATGTTGTTATCAATGACCTTGGTTTTCAGCACAGTTACTGCTGTAATTTCAATGGCAATGAATTTATCCCATATGGTCGCTTTAGTCATGATGCTAGGTGCGTTTGGCGTTATGTTTATTGTTAACAAAAAAGCTGAAGAAAGCAGTGGTATTTTTTGGATATTTGCTTTTACTGGTTTAATGGGTGCTTCTTTAGGGCCAATGCTTAACTATTATGCGGCAATTGATCCTTCGTTAATTATGCAAGCGTTAGGTGGAACTGCACTAATTTTCTTTGCATTATCAGGCTATGCCTTAACCAGTAAAAAAGATTTCTCCTTCATGGGTGGTTTTTTAATGGTAGGTTTACTTGTTGTTATCATTGCTGGTATTGCTAACTTGTTTTTTCAAATACCTGCAGTATCACTAGCGCTAAGTGCAGCAATTATTATGATAATGTCTGGCTTGATTTTATTTGATACCGGTAGAATCATTAATGGCGGAGAGCGCAATTATATTCGTGCAACTTTGTCATTATACTTAAGTGTTTATAATATTTTCACCAGCCTATTACATTTATTAGGTGTTTTTGGCGGCGATGATTAATTTTATTAAATTGATTTAAAAATTTAATAAACACTTTATAATAAGCCTCGCACTGCGGGGCTTTTTTATGAGATAAGTAGAATTGTTAGCTCCCTATTCATCATTTAAGGATATGAAAAATTGCGCTCTATGGCTTTTATTATAACCACACCTCCTAATAGTAATTTAACTGCTACCGCACTTAATTACATTGAGTTAGCGCTTGAGCAAGGCGTTAGTGTCCTTGGTGTGTTTTTTTACCAAACAGGTGTGCTTAATGCTAATGAATATATAGCCCTAGCAAGTGATGAGTTTCAAACCACTCAACAGTGGCAGCTATTACACCAAAAATATCAACTTCCCTTACATTTATGTTATACCGCAGCTGAAAAAAACGGCTTAAGTGAAGAAAAAAACACCAACAATATTGCTTCTCATTTTACCGTGTCTGGCTTAGGTGAGTTGGTTGAGTTAACAAGTGCTGCAGACCGTGTGGTTCAGTTATGACACCAGCTAATGAAGTAGATAACCAAGCACAAAAACTTGTCGCCATTCTCAATTCTACAGCACCTTTTTCATCAACCAATGGTAAAGACGCTTTAGACTTGGCGTTAATTTTTGGTTCTTATGAACAAGTCACCAGCCTTTTTTTTCAGGGCGATGGTGTCTGGCAGCTTATTAATAACCAAGATGCCACACTGATACAAAGCAAAGATTACCTCAAAACATTTGCGGCTTTAGCGTTTTATGACATTGAAAATATTTATCTTTGTCAGCAATCGTTAAATGAGCGAGGTTTAACCGATAGTCAGTTTACTATCGGTAATGTTATTGTTTTGAATAAACTAGAGTTTAGTGAGAAGCTTCACCAACATAACGTTCTATTTAGATTTTAAAACGTTGATTTTATTATGTTTAATCCATTGAGCAATTTGATAAGCTTAAAGAGTTCACCCGTATGACCTTATTACATTTAGTCCGAAAATCGGCCTTTGAAACTTCTGACTTTCAGCAATGCATAGATACCCTCGCCTTTGGTGATCAAGTCGTACTGCTCGATGACGGTTGCTATAACATGCGCCATACTTTGATGAATAAACTAACAGAGGTTATGGTGATAAAAGTCCATGCCGATGCTCGTGCTATCGCTATACAAGCAGGAACATTAGCCATCTCAATGGCAGAGTTAATTGATCTGACCTTCAAACATAATAGTGTAATAACCTGGCAATGATCTTTAACTATAAAAACGAAGAAGTAAAAACTGACCAGCAAGGTTATTTGCTCGACTTTACTGTTTGGGATCAAGGGTTAGCCGAATTGTTAGCAGAAAATGATGATTTTTTTCTTAGTGATGCTCATTGGGAAGTGATTAATTTTGTCCGTCAGTTTTATTTAACGTATAACACTTCACCAGCGATTAGAGCATTAACGAAAGCAATGAAAGCTGAGTTGGGTGAAGATAAAGCAAGTAGCCGTTACTTGTTCAGATTGTTTCCTGAAGGTCCAGCCAAGCAAGCAACAAAGTATGCGGGTTTGCCTAAACCCAAACGATGTTTGTAATATAGTTTACTCTTAAATCTGCCATGGGCTTTAAAATGACTCTTGTGGCCACCTTGGCCAAAAAGTTCGGCGATAATATCGATAGATGACAACTCAATGGTGTTAATCACCCTTTTGCCCTTTCAACTCTTGTTAAGTCTATTTTACTGAGTTAAGAACATAAAGTTTTCATAGGGTATTTATGGTATAGTTTCTTTTTTATACTCCTTTAATATTAATAACCTGACATAAAAAAAGGCTGCCTAGGCAACCTTTAATCATATAACTCAATAGTAATTAACCATTACCATCTTCAACACGGCTTTTAAGTTTCTGTCCTGGTCTAAAGGTCACTACCTTACGTGCTAAGATAGGAATATCTTCACCCGTTTTAGGGTTACGCCCTGGACGTTCTTTTTTCTCGCGTATGTCAAAATTACCGAAACCAGAGAGCTTTACCTGATCTCCACTCTCTAATGTTTCACGTATTTCTTCAAAAAATACCTCAACCATATTTTTTGCGTCACGCTTACTCAGCCCAACTTTCTCGTACAAATGTTCTGCTACTTCTGCTTTAGTAAGTGCCATGACTTAATTCCTCAGTGTTGCATCTAATTCCGCTGATAAAGTGTTAACAACTCGATTGACCACATCATTAATGTCTTTTTCTTCAAGTGTCTTCTCGTGGTCTTGTAATATCATGGCGATTGCCAAACTCTTAAAACCAGGCTCAATTCCATTACCATGATATACATCGAATAAGTTTATATCAATTACGTGCTTTCCGCCAATCTTTTCAATAAGTTGTAATACTTTTTTTGCCTCAACATTTTCCTTTACTACCACAGCAATATCTCTTCTGTTTGCAGGAAAACGAGATATATCAGTAACTAAAGGAATTTTCTGGCTTAACACTTCAGATAATAACAGCTCAAAAATAAAGGTTCGACTTTTAAGTCCTAATTTCCTTTCTAATTCAGGATGTAATGTTCCAACATGACCTACCAGTAAACCATCACGAGTAATCTTTGCTGTTTGTCCTGGATGCAGTGCCTCAATTTCAGCCACTGAAAATTCATAAGCCGCAGCATTTTGGGTTAATGACAATAAAGCCTCAACATCACCTTTGATATCAAAAAAGTCACTGACAGATTTTTCCATCGTCCAGTGTTCATCAACACGTGTTCCACCAATAACACCGGCGACCATATTTTCTTGACGCACACCATTCTCAGCTAACTCATCGGGGACAAAGCGTAAACCTACTTCAAATAGACGAACACGTTGCTGTTGACGGTTTTGGTTATAAACAACTGATTGCAGTAACCCGGTCCATAAACTTAAGCGCATTACTGACATTTCAGAAGAAATAGGATGCGGTAACACCATGACTTCTTGCTCAGGAAATAACAACGACTGTACTTTAGGGTCAACAAAACTATAGGTAATCGCTTCTTGATAATCACGATTAACTAATACTTGGCGCAGTTTACTGACCGATAACTTAGCTTCTTTTTGGCTTCGCATCGCTAAATAAGCTTTAGGGGCTAAGTTAGGGATATTGTTATAGCCAAAAATCCGAGCCACTTCTTCAATGAGGTCTACTTCGATTTTAATATCAAAGCGATAAGCCGGCACAACTACTTGCCAAACTTTACTTTCATCGTCACCTGAGCTATCAACAGTAAACTCTAAACGCGTTAAAATTTCAGTAACTTGGGCATCGTTAATATGATGGCCGATACGAGCATCAAGCATTTTACGGCGTAAGGACACTGATTTTTTTAATGGTATATCTGCTTCAGATTTAGCTTCAACAATCGGTCCTGCTTGACCCCCAACAATGTTAAGTAACAATTGTGTCGCTCTTTCCATCGCATTACGCTGTAACTCAGGATCAATACCGCGCTCGTAACGATGCGATGCGTCGGTATGTAAGCCGTATTGACGGGCTTTGCCTAAAATAGCGAGCGGTGCAAAAAAAGCACTTTCTAAGAAAATGTCTGTTGAGTTCTTACTAACACCTGAATGTAAGCCGCCAAAGATACCGGCAATCGCTAATGCTTTACCGCCCTCTTGTCCTTTGTCTGCTATGACTAGTGTTTGAGTAGAAAGTTTTACTTCATTTTCGTCAAGTAAAACTAACGTTTCATTTTGTTTAGCAAAACGGACGTTAATACCGCCTTCAATTTTATCTAAATCAAAGGCATGCATCGGGTGACCCAGTTCTAACAATACATAATTAGTGACATCAACAACGGGCTCAATAGCACGAGTACCACAACGGCGAAGTTTTTCTATCATCCATAAAGGGGTAACTGCATTGGCATTAATCCCTTTAATGACTCGTCCTAGATAGCGAGGACATGCTTGTCCTGCTTCAAGAGTGATCTCTCTCATATCATCTATTGTTGGCGCTACAGCTTCAATACCTGGCTCAGTAACCGATAAACTGTTTAATACCCCGACTTCACGTGCTAAACCTTTAAGGCCTAAACAATCACCACGGTTAGCGGTTAAATCAACATCAATGGTGACATCGTTTAAGTCTAAGTATTGACGAACACAAGCGCCAATTGGCGCATCTTGCGCAAGTTCCATAATACCATCAGAACTATCCGCTAAACCTATTTCAGACTCGCTACACAGCATACCATGTGAAGGAACACCCCGTAATTTGGCTTTCTTTATTTTGAAGTCGCCTGGTAAAACGGCGCCAACAGTTGCAACCGCAACTTTTAATCCTAGACGGCAGTTTTTTGCGCCACAAACAATATCAACTAACTCACCCTGATTAAAATCTGGGCCTAAATTAATTTTAGTTACTTGTAATTTATCAGCATCAGGGTGTGGACCACATTCAACGACTTCACCAACTAATACCCCCGTAAATTCACCCGCAACAGGTTCTATACCATCAACTTCTAAACCCGCCATAGTAATTTGATGCGCTAATTCTTCTGAGGTTATCGCAGGGTTTACCCACTCACGTAACCATGATTCACTAAATTTCATTATGACATTCCTACTTGAACTGTTTTAAGAAGCGAAGATCGTTTTCGAAGAATGCGCGTAAGTCGTTCACGCCATATCTCAGCATCGTTAAGCGCTCTACGCCCATACCAAAAGCAAAGCCGGTATAAACTTCAGGATCAATACCTACGCCACGTAAAACATTAGGGTGAACCATGCCACAGCCTAAAACTTCTAACCATTTACCGTTTTTACCCATAATGTCGACTTCTGCTGAAGGCTCTGTAAAAGGAAAGTAAGAAGGACGGAAACGAATTTCAACTTCTTCTTCAAAAAAGTGATGAAGGAAGTCGTGTAAAATACCTTTAAGATGAGTAAAGCTGACATCTTTATCAACCATTAAACCTTCAACCTGATGGAACATAGGTGTATGAGTTTGATCATAATCATTACGATACACCTTACCGGGAGAGATGATCCTCAATGGCGGTTTTTCAACTTCCATGGTACGAATTTGCACACCAGAAGTTTGTGTACGTAACACTAACTTAGGGTTAAAGTAAAAAGTATCGTGATCTTGACGCGCTGGGTGATGTTCAGGGATATTTAACGCATCGAAGTTATGATAGTCATCTTCAATTTCTGGGCCGTCTTTAACTTCGAAACCTAAATCCCCAAAAAAGCTTTCTATGCGTTCAATCGTACGAGTTACAGGGTGAAGGCCACCAATTTTAGTGCCTCTGCCCGGCAGCGTAACATCAATTGATTCGGCCGCTAGTTGGGCTTTAATTTCTTCATTACGCAATAATTCACCACGAGCAAAAAGCAATTTTTGAACATGTTGCTTAGCAATATTAATGACTTGACCTGCTTTAGGTTTGTCTTCTTTAGGCAGTTTACTTAAGCCTTTCATTTGTTCAGTAAACAAACCTTTTTTACCTAAAAAGTTCACACGAACTTGATCAAGTGCAGCGGGATCGGATGCGGCGGTAATAGCTTGCTCAGCCTGCAAGACTATATCGTCTAATGTTAAGTCGTCTAAATTCATGAGCTCCTCGGATGCGAAATTATTTTTTGGCTAGACTAAATTGATAAATAAAATGGTGGATGATTTTACACAATTAATCACTGATAAAGTAGCGGAAATAGCTGTTTAGTTGAAAATAAGTAGCATATACAGCCTTTTTTTGGATATTAGCTTAAAATATTATAACCAAGGCTATTTAAAATATAAACTACCACATATACTGTTGTTATATACAGCATTATAGCAGTGATTGATTATGAAGATTATTCCAATATACATTGAAGCCGGCATTAGTGGCTTTGAAAGCCCTGCCGCAGAATATAAAGAGCTTGGTTTATCACTTGACCAATTATTAATATCAAATCCCAATGCAACCTTCATAGGCCTTGCTAAAGGTCAGTCGATGGAGGAAATCGGCATATTTGAAGATGATATTTTAATTGTTGACCGCGCCAAAAAAGCAAAGTCAGGTGATGTTATTGTCGCTAATTTCAACGGTTGCTTTGTTTGCAAAATATTAGATAAGAAAAAAGCAACTTTACTTTCTGCATCCCCATTTTTTAAAGCTGTCCGTATTAATGAGTCTGATGAATTTCAAATCGAAGGGGTAGTCACTCGCTCTATCCGCATGCTTGTGCCATCATCTGAGTTAATATCATGTATGCTCTAGTTGACGCGGTATCTTATTACGCCAGTGCAGAAAAAGTCTTTGACCCAAGTATAAGAAAAAGGCCCGTGGTGGTATTAACCAATAACGACGGTTGCATTTGTGCTGTGTGCCCTATCGCTAGACAACTCGGTATTCCCAAATTTACGCCTTATTTTCAAATTAAACACTTTTTAGCTAAACATCAAGTGGTCGTTCGATCATCAAATTATGAGCTTTATGCTGATTTAAGCGAAAAAATGATGAATGTTATTGGACGTTATTGTGACAATCAATATATTTACTCTATTGATGAGTCATTTTTACACTTCAAAAACTACCACTATATTAATAATTGGCATGACTACGGCCATAAAATTAGAACAGCCGTTTGGCGTGAAACACGATTACCGGTTGGCGTTGGCGTTGGCACAACACCTACCTTAGCTAAAGCAGCTAATCATGCCGCAAAAAAACTAGCAGGATTTGATGGCGTTGCGGTGATTAATGACGAAAGTTCACGTAAAGAAATACTCACTAGAATGACAGTTACCGATGTTTGGGGTGTTGGCTCAAAAATAGGAAAACGCTTGAATATATTAGGGATTAACAACGCATGGCAGCTCGCTAATCAATCCCCCAAAGTAATGAAAAACCAATTTAGTATCGTACTTGAAAGAACGATTAATGAACTCAACGGCATAGTATGTTTAAATTGGTATGATAGTAAACTAGGCAAACAAGAAATTTTTTCCACCCGTAGTTTTGGCCAAGTAATCAATCAATATCAACCTCTTAAATCAGCGATAACTAACCATGGCTGTCGAGTGGCAAGAAAAAGTAGAAAACAACAATCACTGATTAAACGCCTGTTGATATTTGCGGCCAGCTCACCTCATGATGATAATTATTATAAAAAATCTTTGATTTATGAATTCCCGGTAGCAACAGACAATACCTTAAAAATCGCAGAAGCTATTTCTTTTGCTGTTAACGATATTTATTTACCTGGAATTAATTTTTATCGCTGTGGCGTTGGCGCTATTACACTAGAAAACAAAAACTTTCAGCAACAAGATCTTTTTAACATCAGTGTTGATAACCCTGAGCTAATGAAATGTTATGATGAGATCAATCACAGGTATGGCAATGGCATGGTCGAGGTAGCCGCAGCCGGTCAAGCCGAAAAGTGGCAAATGCGTCGACGCTTTTTATCACCAAGTTATACCAGTAAATGGCAAGACATTCCTAAAATTCAATGCTAAATAATATTATTTATCATCAAGATAAACTGCTAAGTCAGTCTAGCTCTACGCCCTGTCGAACTCAAATTAGTCCATGATGACTTTCATTAGTCAGCTATTTTTGTTTGCCTAATTCATACTGTT